>Ga0302321_100001352_pt1 | contig 20971 bp, 8 predicted proteins | sample Fen_T0_1_FD_202505 | JGI IMG/M metagenome (GOLD analysis project Ga0302321, IMG submission 202505) | Peat permafrost microbial communities from Stordalen Mire near Abisko, Sweden - Fen_T0_1 | ecosystem: Environmental > Terrestrial > Soil > Wetlands > Permafrost | place: Sweden: Abisko...
TGGGTCAAGAGCTTGCCAAACGAGTACGCAAGGCGAATTTCCTCTACCCGGTGAAGATTTCTGCAACGGCAATCCGCGCACTCACACGAGGGCAGGCGAGCGAAGCCGAACAAGCGCGGACTGAAGCATTTCTGGATGCGACAGTTCGACGCAAGGAAGATAACTACGAGCGGATGCTCGGCGCGACGCGGACCGCGATGGAGGAGGGACAGCGGCTGATGGTGTTCGGCGCGCCGTATCTGGTGAAGGAATTCTGCGATCGCATCCTCGCCAGCGGCAAGCCGATGGTTCTGCCGGCCGGATCGATCGTCGGCTACGGTGGCGGCTGGAAGACGTTCGATGGTGAGGCGCTCAGCGAACCGGCGCTGCTTGATCTCATTGAACGCGCTACCGGAGTGAAGAAGCAATTCGTTATCGACGGCTATTCGATGACCGAGATTGGCGCGATCATGCTTAAGTGCGACGAGGATCGCTTCCACGTGCCGCCACACCTTGAGACCATTATTCTGGATGACGCGCTCGATCCAGTCGACGGCGACGACATCACCGGAATACTGGGCGTGATGGATCCATTTGCAGTTTCGTATCCCGGCTTCCTGATCACGGGTGATAACGTGCATCGAAGCCGCACACTCTGCCCGTGCGGACTGGGTGGAGAGACTATTTTGTCGGTGAGTCGAGCCTCAGGCGCGGAAGTGAAAGGCTGCGGCGGCATCATAGCCACGGTGAACGCGTGAGCATGGACGACATGACGAACTCGACCGTGATGATTGACCAGACTGGCGTGCGTCAATTGGTCGAGGAGCGCGGGTGGTTCAGGCTCTCGAACGAGGGCGTCGTGCGTTGCCCGTTCCTGGTGAAAGGGCGCCTTGTCGATCCGCCGAACGTGGGCCCGGATGCGATCAGCCGGGCATTTGCCGCGCTCGACAAGCTACGTGGATGCGCTGATGCATACGAGAGCTATGTTGCAGTGGGCGATGCGCAAGTGTTGCGCCATCGCGAGATCGACCGGCAAACCATGCTCGCGACGGGCCGGTGGATCTACACAGTGATGCCGAGCTTCGACGCGAAGGCACTCGTCGAGATGGACATCGATGGACTCGCGAACGAGCTGTACTCGATTCCTTACGAGAGTGTGCTGGAGTGGCTGAGGCTCGTATCGGGCGCATTCGAGCGGGAGACTGACATTGTAGGTCGGGTGCGCGACCTAGATCGGATGACCTCGGAACACCCGGATGTGTTCGGTGACGTTGCGTTCGTCGCCTTTAGTTTTCTTCTGTCTACAGAAGCCGCCACTGCATCGGTCGATGCCGAGTTGTCGCAGCAAGGAGTGCCGGGACGGCGCCTGCTGGACGAGTGGGTCGAGATGCCAACCACGCGCATGCCGGGGCCGGTGCACATCGTTGGTGCGGACATGCTTCCGGATTCGTTGAATAGCGAGATTTCGGCGAGCAAGGTGCTGGTTCGGGCGATGCCCACGCGCCAGCTTCATATTACGGCGGGCAATTCGCCGCTCGTGCCGATACTGTCGCTCCTTCGCGCTGTGTGGACAAAGTCGTCGTGTGCGTTGAAGCTGCCGTCGGGTGCGGTGTTGCCGGGCAGCCTGATCGCGCTCATCGCGGCAATGGCTGCGCCGCAGCATCCGATCACACAGCACCTCTCGATGGTGTACTGGCAAGGTGGCGACGAGAATATCGAGCGGACGCTCTTTTTTCCCGGCGCCTTCGATCGAATTGTGGTGTGGGGAGCGCCGGACTCGATTGCATCGGTGCGCGCGCGGGTAGGATTTACGAAAGTCATTTGCTTTAACCCGCGCTACAGCGTGAGCTTCATCGGGCGAGAGGCATTGGGTGACGGCGATCTCGACGAAGTTGCCGCGCGGGCCGTGTGCGATTCGATGGTGGAGAACCAAAAGGCCTGCATTGCGTCGCTCGTTCATTACGTGGAAGGCAGTGTCGAGGATGCCGGGCGCTATGCTGCAGCCGTCGAGCGGGCTCTGGAACGTTGGGATGCGCAAATGCCACATCCACTTCTGAATCGCCACCGCGGTCTACTGAAACGCATGGAACGTGGCGTGCTTCTCGATGCTCGCGTGCGTTTCCACCAAGTGGATGGTACGTACCGCTCGGGAGTGGTGGTCGCGCCACACGATTTTGCGATCAAAGACCACCCGATGTGCCGGCTCATCGTCGTGCGTCCGGTATCGGACCTTGATGAGTGCTTGCGGTTCCTGCATCCTGCGGTCGCAACCGTTGGCATTTTCCCCGACGACCGCCGTGTATCGTTACGTGATCGAGTTGCAGCGCGTGGGGTCAGCAACGTCGTCGCACTTGGACATGCTGGCGCCGTGGCGGCCGGCAGCTCGCATGATGGAATGCTCGTCTTGAGCGAGCTCGTGGATTGGAAGAACGGTTGAGCGCGGCGCTTAGGATCGGTTGCGACGCTGAGACGAACAGGTCTTCATTTCGACGAATTCAAAGTGGCGACAATTTTTAAGGCAGTCGATTTGGGAGCCAGTCGATTGAGCTGAGAGCCTGCCTTGTTTCTTGCTCCATGAGTGATTCTTCGAGTTCCCTTCATCATGGCGCGGTAAGCCTGGTGCGCGACCACGTCAGCAGGCATGGCGTTCATCTGGAACATTTTCATGTTCGGCACACTCGCGACCTCTGCAAATTCTGTGAAGGTAGGCCCCGGACAGCTCAAGGTGACAGTGACGCCAGTTCCTTTGAGCTCGTAATGAAGGGCTTCGGAAAAGGAGTTTACGTAGGCCTTGCTGGCGTAATACACAGCCATGAAAGGGCCGGGCTGATCTCCGGCAGTCGATCCGACATTCAGGATTCTTCCACTCTTCTTTCTAATCATGGAGGGAAGTAACTGATATGTCAGCTCGGTCAGCGATCTCGCGTTCAGATCAATTTGAGAGAGATTTCGCTTCAGAGGAACAGCAGAAAAACTTCCAGCCTGTCCAAAGCCTGCGTTGTTCACGAGGTACTCGATCTCGATGTGATGTCGTTCAAGAAATTCGAGTACCCGGCTCACTGAGTGGGGCAAAGTCAAATCCAAGGAAATAGTGTCGACTTTGACTCCGAAACCTGTTTCGAGTTCGTTTTTCAATTGCTGGAGACGATCTTCTCGCCGGGCCACGAGAACAAGGGACGTCTTATCTTTGGCAAAGAGTCTTGCGAACTCAACTCCCAGACCAGCGGATGCTCCAGTTATCAGTGCAGTTTTGGACACGGGAGAGCGCTCCTTGTGTGATGTCAGAGTCTCCCTTATCATAGCGTCCACGATTCGTGCGGTGGGGTTACCAAATCAAATGTCTGATCTCTTGACAGCTTTATGAGCGACCATGGGCCGCGCAATACGGTCATCGAGAGTCTCGGCGTCTACCTGCCCCCGGGAATCGTTTCGACACGCGAGGTGCTTGCCGGGTGCGGCAAGGTTCCGCGCTTACAGCGCCTTTCGGCGTCCCGGATTGAAAATCTGATCGGCATCAAGCATAGGCGGCTCGCGGACGACACGGAGTCGGCCACCGAGATGGCGAGGAAAGCGATCCTCAATTGCATTGCCACCTCGCGCTGCCAGCCATCGGAGATCGATCTTGTTATTTACTGCGGCATTTCGCGCTACGGAGCGCCGAAGCACTACGTTTCAGAGCCGGCCATTTCTCTCGTGCTCGCCGCTGAGTTTGGGTTCTGTAACGCCCTCGCCTTGGATATTTCAAACGGGTGTGCCGGAATGTTCACCGCAATCAGCATCGGGGACTCGCTGATCCAGTCGGGGCTTATCCGAGTCGCGCTGATCGTCAGCGGTGAGCACATCACCGACCTGATGAAGACTGCCCAGAAAGAGGCGTCAGGGTATGCGGATTCACGCTTCGCATGTCTGACGCTCGGCGACGCGGCGGCGGCGCTCATCCTGAAGGAAGGATCCAACGGTAGCAATGGATTCCACGTGCTCGAGCTCTACACGGTCGGGCAATATAGCGAGTTCTGCATCGGGAAGCCCACCGACGCAGACCACGGCGGCGTCATCATGTACACCGAGTCGGCGAAGATGTTCGATGTCGCCGAGAATTACGTCATTCCGGATATCGTTCGTGTGCTCGATGGTCTTCGATGGGGAAAGCAGGAGCTCGACCATCTCATCAGCCATCAGACAGCCCAGGGGGCTATTGACACCCTGTATGAGGTGAATCGACTGGGTAAACGAGAGGTACTTCACGAGGGAAATGTAATCAACAACCTCTCCGATCGCGGCAACACCGCCAGCACGAGCCACTTCGTCGCTCTGTGGGACAGCATCCAGAACGGCAGGGTCCGATCCGGAGATCGCGTGCTGTTCGCGGTGCAAGGATCTGGCATGACTTTCGGCACTGCGGGGTACACCCTGGACGATCTGCCAGACCGCGTCCGGCACGCGGCGAGCAACGGTCATGGAGGGCTTGCCGCATCTTCGCCGGGCCGCACGCGGGCGATTTTGCGATGCGAAGCGCCGCGGGTGCGGATCGAGAGTGTTGGCATCGCAAACGGCTGCGGCCCCACTTCCGGAATGACGCTGGTGCAACAGGCGATGGAGGACTGTCTCGCGGCATCGTCGTACAGCAAAGACGACATCGACCTCCTGATGTACGCGGGAGTAAATCGGGATGAGTTCATCGGCGAGCCAGCAATGGCTGCCTTGATTGCGGGCCGCTCCAAGATGAACGAGACCGGAGGGTTCCCGGTAGCTGGGAAGAAGACACTCGCGTTTGACGTCTACAACGGAACGATGGGATTTCTGAACGCCTGTTATCTGGGCGCCGGGATGATCCGGGCGGGACGAGTGAGGACTGTGATGGTTGTGGCATCGGAGATCGAGCCCAACGCGCGTCCGGAATGGGACCAAACAGGTGTCGCAGCGGCGGGTTCTGCCGTGATTCTAGACAGTTCGGCGGACGGCGCTGCCGGGCTCGGGCACTGCGTGTTCGAGACTTTCATTGAACATATCGGCGCGTTCACGTCGTGGCTCGCCACAAGCGAGGGAAATCCTAGGGTGCACATCAGGAGGCACGCGGACCTCGACGCCATCTATCTGAAGTGCATTCCGCAGACGGTAGAAGAGCTCCTGAAGTGCGAGCGCTTGCGGATGGAAGACATCAAAGTAATCCTGCCGCCGCAGATCTCAAGGAGCTTCGTTACCGGTCTAGCGGATGCGCTGCGGGTTAAGGCCAGCCGATTCGTCGATGCGGCGGCGGACGGCGGCAGCCTGTCGTCCTCGTCGATAGCGCACTCATTCGCAAAAATTCGCCGTGGTGCGGGCGCCTCCGATGGAGATGTCGGGCTGTTGATCAGCGTGGGGAGCGGGCTTCAGGTCGGGGCGGCGACGTATTACTTCTAATAGCTGCGATGTTTCGACGGTTTGGCGGCCTTACCCCGAGCGGGGGGCCGGCAGCAGAGCAATTCAGAAAATTGTGTACTCATTGCAGTCGAACGCGCCGCCGGGTTGAACCTAGCTCAAGCCTCAGAAGCGCGCTTGATCGCGGCGCTGATGCGCGGCATTCCCCTGACCCAAGAATTGCATTATCAGGCCTAGCTCGCCTGTGAGATTGTCTGCGGAAGCGCCGTTTGGGAAGCTTCAAGATCGAGCGCGTCGATCTGGCGATCGAGGTCCTTAAGGACGAACTGAGAGAAGTCACCGAGATGCAGGTAATAGGCAATCATCGTCAATACGGCCACCATGCTGGAGTAGTTGTGCACGGAGCAATCGATGACAGTCTTCCAGAAGTGCTTTCTTAGAGCTGGCCGGGTGACGGTCATGCACCAGATGAGGCGGCAGATTGTGCGAAACTCTCGATGGGCCTCCACCAGCGTTCTCTTTCCGGCGTGTTCAGCGGGCTTGAGAGCACGGCCCATCCTGCGCACGCGAGCAAAATAGGTCTCCGGTGCGAAAACGTGCTTCAGGACGGTCCTGTAGTCCTCCAGGATCTCTCGCTTCGGCCGCAGCGTGACGAAGTTCAACCCACCCGTGCATTGATCACCTTTGTTGGCTTCAACCGGAAGCATGCGGCCTTCCTTACGCAATCGTCGCGAAAGCTGGGTATCCTGCAGAGCGAACAAGAGCCCCACCATGGACACGGGAATGCTCATGGCTTCGATGGCTTCGATCATCACCTCCGCGACATGATTTTTGTCGGTATCGAATCCGATGATGAAGCCTGCAACGACATAGATGCCAGCGTCGTAGACCTTGTGGACGCTCTCGGCCAGGCTTCGCCGAGTGTTCTGCCGCTTCTGCGCCGATACCAGAGTCTCGGGATCGGGACTCTCGATGCCGATGAACACCGCGTAAAAATTAGCATCGCGCATCATCCTCAGCAGTTCAGCATCGTCTGCCAGGTTGATTGACGCTTCAGTCTGCAGGCGGAAGGGATAGCCACGCTCCTTCTGCCATTCGCCCAGGACCGGCAGAAGCTTCTTAACAGCTCTCTTGTTGCCAATAAAGTTGTCGTCAACGAAGTCGACTGGACCGCGCCATCCCGCGGCGTAGAGCGTATCGAGCTCGGCGAGAATCTGCTCGTTCGACTTAGCCCTCGGCACGCGGCCGTAGAGTTCGATGATGTCGCAGAATTCGCACTGGAAGGGGCATCCGCGCGAGTACTGGACCGTCATAGCAAGATAATGGCTCAGGTTCAAAAGATCGAAACGCGGCACTGGAGTCTTAGTAACGTCGACCTGGAATTTAATTCCTTCGAAGACTCCCTGTTTCGCCCCCGCGGACCAGGCTGTCACGAACTGGTCGATGACGCCTTCAGCCTCGCCGAGAACGAGAAAGTCCGCGGCGCTATAAGGTTCGCGGCTCGATGTGACGTCGGGACCACCGACGGCTACGAGCTTTCCATGGGCGTGGGCAAGATCCGTGATCGCCAGCGTGTCGTTTTGCTGGAACAGCATGCCACCGGTCATGATCAGATCGGCCCAGTCTAGATCGCGGTCTGTGAGATCTTCCGCATTGCGATTGACGAGCCGAAGATTCCACTCTGGCGGGAGAAGCGCGGCAACGGTGAGCAGGCCGAGCGGCGGCTCTGGGCTGCGAGCACCCAACAAATCACAGAGCGCCTGGTGGCTCCAGAACGAGTGCGGATTGAACCGCGGATACACCAGCAATACGTTGGAACTCACCCGCACAGCCATGCGTGGCATCGTAGTTGGGCATCGTCGTTTGTGTCAATCATTCCGTCAGGTGACTTCACCGACGCGCATCGCTGGTGTCGACCCCGGCTTGCGCCCGAACTCGCGTAGCGCCCACACATGCCCGCGCAGCGCAGCACCCATAGTGGGATAGACCAAATAAGTGATGCCGAACTCTTCGCACGTTTGGCGCACGATGGGTGAAATCCGCGGGTAGTGCACGTGGCATATCTGCGGAAAGAGGTGGTGCTCGATTTGATAATTCGTCCCGCCCACGTAATGGGTGACCAAGGAGTTGCCCGGGGAGAAGTTGACCGTGGTCTGGATCTGGTGAATGGCCCATTCGTTCTCCATGTGCAGCGGATCGCCCACCGGCTCAGGGAAATCGGCTGCTTCGACCAAGTGCGGTAGCACGTTGACGGCCGCGATAATCAGGCCCAACGTGAACATGGTAATCATGAAGCCGACCAGCACCTGCCACCAAGGGAAGAACAGAATGGGCAAGGCAAGCATGTATCCGAAGAAGAACAGCTTGCCAGCCACGAAGATGATGCGATCAGACGCCTTCATCTTAGGATATGGGTGACAACCCATGTGGCCGGTGAAGAACACCATCAGGTCGCGCTTCAAAAAGTCAAACCCCGCAAAGCAGTAGGCTATTGGCGCGTACCAAAGCTGAAGCCGGTAATACGGCTTCCATTCCTCGTGCGGGCTGACGCGAAGCAAGCCGCCGGTCTCGAGATCCTCGTCCAATCCGCCGATATTGGGGTAGGTGTGATGAACACTGTGCCGATGCCACCATATAAAGCTGCTCAAGCCGATTAGCTCCATGGCAAGGCTTAGCATCCGGTTGATGCGCGGACTGTTCGAATAACCGCCGTGAGTGGCGTCGTGCCCGATGTTGAAGGCAATGGCGGCCATGGGGAAGGCGAAGGCGATGCACAACAAGGCGTCAACCCACAGCGGCAATCCTCCTAACAGGACGAGCAGATAGATACCCAGCCAGCAGGAAATGACGAACGCACTCTTGGCATACATCGCGGGCACATCGCGGATGGGCAGTTTGTTTTCTGCAATGTAGGCATTCACACGCTCAACCAGCACCTGGCGGAAGCCGCGCTGTTGCGTAAAGAGGAGTGCCTTCACGGGGTGCTCCTTCAGAACGGCCATGTGGCGTCTCCTTTCTGAAATGGATTGCCTACGCTACACAATGCCATGCGTCCAAGCGGTCAGCCTGACGCAAACCAGGGGGATGCCTCGTGATCATATTGCGATCAGGGCGGTAGCATGTCATGTAGAATCTGGCCCTGTCAACTTTTAAGTCTTGGGTACCGAGGCACGACGGGAGAAGGCCAAGACCTGCTGGAATGGACGCGCGGAGGTTGCAGTTGTGCTTCGAATCGCGGAGTGAGAGCGAATGAGAATCAGCCTGCCGATTCTTGTGCACAAGGAGCACAGGTTGCGTACTGGCGTCCTGATCTTCGGCGCTGCGGCAATTCTGTACCTAACCTCGAATCAATTCCACATCTTCAGACCGCGGCTTTTGCCGCTGTCTCGCATTGATATAGCTGTGCCGTTTGTCCCTCTCACAGTCTGGCTCTACGTCAGCGAGTTCGTCTATGCCGTAGTTATTTACTGCAGCTTCCGGGACACAGTGAACCTGAACAAATGTGTCTATGCAGTGTTCTCTCTTCTGGTCACCTGCGTTGTAGTCTTTTGGCTTTGGCCGACTGCCTTTTTGAGGGACTTATTTCCTTTGCCCGCGAATCTCGATCCAGTTACATTGGCGGTCTTTACAGCTCTAAGGCGAGCCGATAGTCCCTCAAATTGTTTTCCAAGTTTTCACGTCGGCAGCGTGTTTCTCGCCTGTTTTATTCTTTCCAACGAATCACGGCGGAAATTCCTATTTTTCCTGGTGTGGGCGACAGCCATCTCGCTCTCCACTCTCACGGCGAAGCAGCATTACTTCGTAGATGTCGTCTCCGGCTTCAGCCTAGCCATCATTTTCTACTTTGTCTTTCGTAGGGCGCGCTTCCAAGGCCTAGCTCAGGTCGTTCTCATGATTGCAATGGTGGGAATGGTGCTCAATATATTTCCGTTCAGGCGCACTTCGCAAGATGACCCTGCTCTCCCTGCAATAGCTCAAAGGTCCTCGGCGTGTCCGGCCCTCGATGAGAACCTCTAGCCTCAAGCTCGACCACTGAGGAACCCATTATGGCGATCTTCAGCGAAAGACAACAGGGATCACGGTCGGGCGGACCACGCATCAGAGCCAGTAAGTTTAATCATACTGTCGCCGGAGGCTCGGGTAAGCCCAGGTGGCAAAGTGGCGACTATCGTTCGCACGATATTACTTGTCCGTTGCCACCATCCGCAAAAATTTGATCCGCTGGCACACTGAACTTGCAGCGACCGCCAATGGATGCCTGAAATATTCGATAGCGCCGAAGGAAGGTCACATTCCAGGTCGTGCCCGTCATTGTCGACGCGCCAATCGCCATGCAAATCACTTATCCCGACCTCAACGCTTCGGGTGTCGGCCCGTAATCCAACATGCAACGCCTTTAGTGCGCTCTCTTTGGCGCTCCAGAGGAGAGACACCAGCAGCGACCGTTCTTGGCCAGTGGTTTTAACGATGAGTTTTTGCTCGTCCTGCGTAAAGTAATCGACAATGAAAGCATCACTTCGCGGCTCAATGATCTCAAGATCACACCCTAGCTCTACTTCACCGAGAGCGACGGCGCAGAGCGCAAATCCGCCACGGTGGCTGATGGAAATAGGGACTCGGCCCGGGTGATCGGAAAGAGTCACCTCGGGTTGGCCGGTTGAGGCTGGAATGATTTCGATTTGCTTGAAAGTTCGATCATCATCGGGCAATCGCAGGTTGGCTGCTACAGCACGTTTTGCAGTCCACCGCCCCAAACGCCAATCGGCTCGGCGCTTGGCAAATCGAAAGCTGCTCAGTCGAGCAGACTCGTTTTCACTAAGCCAATCGTCCGTTGCCGGTAAGTCGGCTTCGGACTGCTGCAGCCAATAAATGTTCATCACGAAACCAGTGTCGGGTTGGCTAGCTCGACGGTTTCCAGCGTCATGACAGATTTCTCGTCTGGTGATTTGCGAGAACTCATTTCCAGGTCTCGCAATATTCCGCATTCCACCGCGTGGATGAGGTAGGGGCGAAGGTTCGCGGGTGGAAGGATGCAATTCAACGCACCCACTTCCAAAGCGCGATGGACGCTGTGTACGCGATCGAATTCTTCGGCTAGTTTCCCCAGCTTCTCGGAATGCACGACTTTGGAGAGTTCGTCCAACTGGGCGCGCAAGCGGTTCTTCTCCACTCCGTCTGGTTTCGACATCGCCCGGTTCAGCGCCTCGGTTAAGGCGAGAATCCGAGGGTCTTTACGGGTTCGGGCTTCAACTTCGCCGGCAAAAACCACGGCGGCGGCCGGCGCCCCACCAATCACCGAAGCAAATGTCCCCTCCAACGCTGCGATTTCGAGGCTCTCGTTCAACGCCCCCGAGAATACGACATAAGCCCCACCGTGGTATCGGGAGATCACGCAAAAGACCATGGGACCCTTGAAGTTCACCACGGCTCTGCCAATCTCTGCCCCATACTCGAGCTGTAACTTGCGCAGCGATTCCGGCGAACCATCGAAACCAGACAGGTTGGCCAGGATCACTACCGGCCGATTATTGCTGGCCGCGTTGATAGCGCGAGCAATCTTTTTCGAAGAAAGAGGGAAAAGCGTCCCGGCGGTCCATTGATCCGGGCCGTCGGCTGGAACAAACCCCAGACGTGGCGATGGATGGGACTCGATTCCGATGAGGCAAACTGGATAGCCTCCGAGGTGAGCATCCCAGACCACCCCGGTTTCGGCGGCACGCATGCCGGACCAGCGTTCGAGAGGAAGATGGTCCTGATCCATGACGGCCCGCATCACTTTGCGAATATCGAAGGATTTCTTACGTCCCGGATTCGTCTCATCTGAGAAAATCTCGCCTACCAGAGCGAAACCGTCACCGTTATGACTATGCGGATAGAGCCGTACGTCACGCTCGACGGGATCGGCGGTCGCAGCTTTGCGAGGAAAGCGCTCGCCGGGCACTACGTAAGTGTGTTCATAATGCCGCAAGAGTATATGGCAGGCTTCATCGATGTTGCGGGCCCAGTACTGGGCTTGGCCGTTGGGACCCATGATGCGGTCGTAGCCGCCAATGCCTTCGTTGTCCTCGGCTGAGACGCTTCCCGAATATTCCAGAGCACGCTTGCCGGTGAGCACCATTGCCGCCTTTGGTGTCATGACGAGAATGCCGCGGGTGTGCATCAACATGGTGGCTTCGGCGTTCCAGTAAGGTTGTGCGCCGACGTTGATACCGTTCACTATCAGATTGACTTCGCAGCCTGCCTGGGTAAACTCGATCAGGCGACGCAGGACTTTTGCAATCCAGTCCATGTTTTCGACTCCGCTTTCCATCGAGATCTTGGCACCAGCCGAGAGGGTGAACCATTCCAATGGAATGTCCTTTTCTTGCGCCAGATCCAGACCGGCGATAACGCGCCGGCATTCGGATTCGGCAATCGCACCCAGGTCCGTGCTGGGATCTCCCATCAAAACGACACGCGTCATGCCTTCGGGATGCTTTGTAGTGAAGTTGCGGATAATTCCGACGATGATGTTGGATTTGTTCTTCCCATAAGGACGATCGACCGGAACCAGGCGATTGTCGGCATCCAGGTCGTACTCGACAAAATCGCCAGGGGGAAACTGGGACGTTGTCCCGTCCTGCAGTGGGGTCAGCATTTTTACAATTTCGTACGGGTAAATCATGCCGCGCTGGCGCATGCGGACAACCTTCTGGGTGTAATCATCCAGTGGTTTTAATGGTTGGAGCTTGCCGGCGGGCCTGAAGGTGGCAATCTGGCCGGAGCCGCCGGGACTCGAAATGCGCACGATCATGTCGCGGAACTCGCCGGTGTCTGGTTGTGCAATGCGGGCACGCACCACGACCTGTTCCAAGCCCAAGCCGTCGGTCGACGGCGCGAGCTTGCGCACGATTTCGTCGAACTCATCACGCGTGAAATTGACGGTCGGCCAAACGTAAAGCAGTATCCGGTTCCAGTGGAGGCGCTTGTTCGGGCTGCGCCGCGACTGGAACATACGCATACCAGCGACCGCCTCCGCGAACATGCGCTCCAAGTGGGGGAGCTGCACGATGCGGCCTTCCTGGTCGCGGACCGGCGTCAGGTCTCGAATTTCCGCGACCGCGAAGAGGCGCTCGTCTTTAGGATTTTCATTGGCTACCGCATGGAGAAGATAGACATCTTCCACCGACGGTAGCCGCTCGACTTTGAAATTGCTAACTCGCCAGAGATGTAGTCGTTCCGCCATCATGGGGTGAACACCCCGAACCAGGAACTCCTCTGCGTATCCATTCGCGGAGGGATGATAGGTGAAGTGTTGCATCCCAGCCATACCGGGTCCGCGATCGGGGCCACCGATGGCCACTACGATGCGCTGAATCGTACGCGGGAACTCGATTCGGTTGAGGGTCGCACAGACTTCCTTTTCCATGAGTTCTGGGTCAGACAAGAATTCTGGATTCCATGCGTAGAAATCGAGAACGACGTCGTGATCTGAGGACACTTCCTGGATATTAGGAAAAAGTGCGCACGCCGCGTCAGACAGCCCCAGAAATTCGGCGTTGGTGCTGAAGACATGAACTCGCTTGCCGTTATCGTCGTACTGGGATGTGACGCACGATCGTCCATCCAGCGGCAGGCTGCGGAAGTTGGACAGTGTTTGCCCGCGATAGTAGCGGCTGGTAACGATTTCCAACATTCTTTCACGCAACGCGGGAGGGGCGGCTGCATACCTTCCCGAGAACAGGCCTGACAGCGGTTGCGGACAATCGACCAGAGCGCGCATGCTCCGCTGAAGATCCGGCGCGTCTGGATGCGCTGCAAGGTGCGCGAGATGTTCTTCTGCCTGAGCGTAGATCTGCTTCCGGGCCCGCTCAAACACCGGGTGTTCGAAGCAGCGATAACGTACTTCGCGGGCAAGGTCGCTGACCGCGGGAAACAAGCCGCGAGTGGCGTGGATCAGTCGGCCCAGCAACTTGCGGAAGGACTCATCAGTTCGTGGCGACAAGGCTTCTGCACGTTTCAGGTGAATTTCCAATAGTCCGACGATGGGTGCTATCTGCTGGCCAACACGTTGGTGTGACTTGCACAGCCAGAGCAGGCACTCTTCCAACTCAGGCGAGCGCTCCAGCGTCCTGATGCCATAGTGCACCATGGCACGGCGAAGCGCGTCGATAAAGGCTGGTGGGAGGCCTTTGCCCCGCGTCTCAAGTAGATGGAGATACGAAAAGAGATATGTTTCGGCGCTACGTTCTTCCCCACCGTTAAGGTCGTCCATCTCTGGTTGACGCCCAAATAACGTGCAAATGTCGACAAAGATGCCAAGGATCTCATCTTCCATCTGGGCTAATTCCGGGAGACCAGGGGCAATTTCAAAAGAAGGATTCCAGCCGGAGAGACCTCGCACAACTTGCACTGGGTCTACATCGAAGCCCAAAACGAGTTGGCGGAGCTCCACAAGGCCCTTGCTCCAGCGGGATTGAATGAGACCCTCGCTTACTTTCTCGGTGCGTGACGCGCCAAAAGCTATACGCCCCGTCGTGGTCACGGCGCTGTCATCACCTAAGGGTTCAATCTGCAAGAGCGCGGCTCCGGTATCCACCTGCACGTGCGGTATGGCAAGGACACTCCGAACCCTTCCCGAGAACGGAGCGAGGACTGACATCTCCATCTTCATGGCTTCAAGCACTGCCAAGGTTTCGCCAGCAGCAACCGTGTCGCCTGGCTTCACCGCGATGGAGACAACCACAGCTGGCGCTGGTGCGCGAACCACGCCTCCGTCATCCCGATCGATGGAATGGGAGACGCCATTCACCTCGATTCGATACGTCAGCCCTTGCGCTGCGGAGATGACGTGGAAACGATTGCCGAACGCGGTGAGCCAGTACTCAAACTGACCGAGGCTGTGGATTTGGACATCGATGGAGACCCCATCCACTTCGACCCGGTAGCGGTGCAAGTCGAGACAACAGACTTTTAGAGCATAGGGATGTCCTCGATGAAGCAATTGAACCGCACGTCCAACGTCACTTCGGACCTGGGGGCGCCCGCGTACAGCCGACGCGTAGAACTGAATCTGCTCTACCGCCAGATCGGCGGCGTAAGCTTCGATCGCAGCGTGCACTAACGCCACATCGGCGTAACGCGTAGACAGGTTGCCGCCTTCTGCCGCCCGGCGATCCAGCCATCCGACATCGGCGGTCGCTTGCAGCACCTCGGGACAGCTTAGTAGTTCCAGCAGAAACGCCTTATTGCTGGCTCCTCCCTTGATCACCACAACGCTTTCGCGAAGAGCCCGCTGCATTCGTGCGAGTGCTTCCTTTCGGCTCTGACCGTAGGTAATAATTTTGGCGATCATCGAGTCGAAGTCTGCCGGAACGACGTCGCCGACTGCCACGCCGGTGTCAATGCGCACGCCCGGTCCCGAGGGAAGTCGGAATCGTTCAATCAGTCCGGGTGCCGGGGCAAAACCGTTCTCTGGATCTTCGGCATTCAGGCGCACTTCCACAGCATGACCGTAGGTCGCCGGCGGCTCTCCTTTCAGAGTTTCCCCGCGGGCAATCTGAATTTGCAGTTTTACCAAGTCCAGTCCAGTCGTGCATTCCGTGACTGGATGTTCGACTTGCAGCCGGGTATTCATCTCCATGAACAAGAAGCGCTGGTTTGCTGCTTCGTACAAAAACTCGACAGTTCCGGCATTCCGATAGCCGGCGGCCTGGCTCAATCGAACCGCTGCTTGGCGCAGCGCCAGGTCTTGGTCGGCTGAGAGTGCGGGCGACGGGGCTTCCTCGAGAATCTTCTGGTGGCGACGCTGGATGGTGCAGTCGCGCACCCCAACGGCCCAGGTGTTTCCAAAGTTGTCCGCTATGACCTGCACTTCAACGTGGCGCGCACCTTGGACTAGTTGTTCCATGAAAACGGTCGCATCCCCAAAGGCCTTGAATGCCTCGGAACGCGCGCCTTCAAATGCCCTGACGAGTTGGTTCGCGGAATGCACACGTCTAATGCCATGACCGCCGCCTCCGGCAGTGGCCTTGATCATCAAGGGATAGCCGAGGCGCTCAGCGTGGCGCACGGCATCGTCGATCGTCTCCACCGGCCCGTTGCTCCACAACGCGACCGGCACCTGTGCTTGCTCCGCCAAATGCTTGGAGGCGATCTTGTCACCCAGGCGGCGCATGGCATCGCCATCCGGACCGATATATATGATCCCAAGGTCTCGGCAAAGGTCAGCGAAATCCGGACGTTCGGCCACAAATCCCCACCCTACCCATACCGCGTCGACGCCCGCGCTTTCCATCGCGACTTTCAGAGACTCGTAATCGACGTATGTGCTCTTGGTCTGGTTAGTGGTCGGATCTGTCCGTCGAGCAGCACCGAGGGATACAGCTTCGTCTGCCTCGCGAACAAACATGGCATGTCGGTCAGGCTCCGTATAGAGCGCGATCGTGCGAATCGATGTGCCGTATTCGCGGTTGAACTCACGTGCTGCGTGAATGAAACGTATCGCGGCTTCACCGCGATTCACGATAGCTACCCTTTGAAATTCGCGCTGCATAATCCGTCCGATCTATAGAGGACCACGTGTAACAGTCAAACTCATCACGCGTGTACGTTCTGCAATGCGTGCAATGGCTCAGCGTCAACACTGTCGGGAAGCGTCACCGTGCGATAACCCGTCAACTGCAAATACCGGTTTCCCTGTGTATCGACGACTTCGGCATCGAATTTTTCTCCCGCCGTGTCTGGAGTGACGACCGCAAACAAAGGTCCAACCGCGAGTCTAGGTGAACGCGACCAACTGACGTGATGAACATAGAGCGGTAGCCCCATGCGGTTGTGCTCGCTTATTTCCAACAGTCCGGCAGTCTGGAAGCAGAGCTCAACCAGGCGAGGACCAATCAGCATCGGCCCCTGTGATGAGATGTGATCGGTCGGCAAATCTACTGACATCTGGCCGATGATCCGTTCTCCGTCCCGCCAGGCACTGTCGAGAACCTGATACGCCGGACCATGGAAGTAAATGCTATAAATTTGAGCGGCACCGACGATGCCCTCCGACGCCAACCTGAGCGGCATACCGGCGTAGGCTTTTGGTCGCTGTTTCGTCACGCTAACCCGAGCGGTGAAGTGAATGGTCTCCTGTGGCAGTTGATTGGGGAGCGTTCGCCGCCCGATCAAGCGGCACTCTGCAACCAACCGGTCACCCTGCGGATAAAACTGAGCCTGGATGAATATTGTCCGGGGTTCATCGCGGTAGAACTTGAACGGTGCCAGGAAATTCACTTCTTCTATGGCGGCGATATGCCAGCCGGGATGCAAGCAGAGAGCGGCCTCTGCGAACGCTTCGATTCCCATGACACCTGGTAGCACTGGCGTGCCATCAATGCGGTGATCGTTCAAGAACGCCTGAGCCGCCGGATCAAGTGTCGTCTCCATGGTTAGACCACTGCTGAGCGTCATGCCAGTGATCTTGCCGACCATCGGCCCTTGCGCGGCGAGCTTCTCGTTGGCAGAAGCCAGCGCCACAATATCGAGGCCTCCCGTCGCATCCCATTCGTTGAGCATCACGCCCAGGCCTTGGGCCACTACCACTTCGTCCATGGTGCCGCCTGCGGTGAGTTCACGACGAATCCACGGAATGCCCGCATCGGACGGCAACATGTCGATGCCTGCCATTTCCATCATCTTAGGAATAGAGCCGCGCGTCGCCATGCCGATGCCGCCCCATGCCGTCCAGTCAATGACGATGCCACGTGTCTGCGGCCGCGTTGTACGGAAGCTGGACGTGTACTTGCAGAGCAAGTCGTTAGCGGCGCTGTAGTCGCTTTGCCCGGCGTTACCAAAACGTCCTGCAATCGAGCTGAACGCGACCGTCGCCCTTAATGGCATGTCACCAATGGCATGCAGCAGGTTGAACCAGCCATCGGCTTTGACGTCGAAGACCAGGTCGAATTCACGCTCGTCTTTGTCGGGCAGGAAATGGCTACGTTCTAAACCAGCAGCGTGTAGCAGCACGTCGATGCGCCCGCTCTCGTGGCGCACTCGCTCGATAACCCGGGCGACACCATTCGCGTCGGCAAGATTAACGCTGAAATAGTGCGCTGTTCCTCCTGCCGCGCGAACCGCAGCAATTGCTGCAAGCGCCGCTTGCGCCCGTTCGAGGGCCGCCAGCTCTCTCTCGACCAGTGCGGGAGTGGCTCGTTCACCACGCGCCTGAATACGCGCAAACAGGTCACGTTTCAATCCCTCCTTGTCGGTAGTAAACCGCATGAGATCGGGATTGTCGGCATCCGGCTCCGGGACAAGATCGAGCAGATAGAATGTGCCGCCCGAAGCCGCAGCAAGGTCAGCGGTAATCGCCGACACGATGCTTCCCGCCGCGCCTGTGACCACGAAAATGCTGCTTTCGTCCAAGGTCAGGCCGGGTTGGCCATCAACTGCATTCTGCTCCCGCAGTCCAACCGTCCAACGCAATCCGTTCTTGTAACCGATTTCGACGGCTCCCGGATCGCGCAATGTTTCGTCGATAAGGAGTTCAGCGATTTCCGACGCATCGCGGTCGGCTTCGAAGTCCACCGCTTTGACGAGTGATTCTGGACGTTCGCGCTTGTACGTCTTGGTGAAGCCAACAACTGCGCCACCCATCGGCGCGAATGCTCCGGCGGCGTCATATCCGTGCTGACCGCCGAGGCATGTCGCCGATATGAGGAACGTACCCGGCGAAGCGACTTGCCCATAGAGCCGGCGCATGGTCGTGTAAAGCGCTTTCACACGGACCCGCAATGCTTCATGCCATGTCTGGAGGTCCATCTTATTGATTGGCTGTTCGTTGTCGAGCGCCGGTAGCCAATAGATGCCTTGCACAGGACCAGCCCCGAGCCATGTCTCCAGTTGACGGAGCAGTGCGTCTGAATCCGGCACAGTGGTGAAGCGCAGGACTTCGACGCCCTTCTTCTCCAACTGCCGCGTGAGCGACCCCGCAACACCCCCTGCGTCCGAAACGACCAGGACGCGGCTGCCGGCTCCGAGCTTCACCCCTGTCGGCTTGCAGATTGAAAGGGGAGGGCGAAGACTTGGGACAGGCACTCTTCGCGGAATACGATTCGCCGCATCAAAACTGGCGGCTTCCGGGCGCGGCGTTCTTGCGGGTGATGGCGCCACCACAGGGTTCGCAGGGACCGGTACAGGCGCAGCGATGGCCGCCGCTTGTGCAACGCGCACCAGCCCATTCTGCGCGAACTGAATGACGTGCGCTAGCGTCGGGAAGTCCCTCAGCTTGAGGGCCTCCTCGCGCGGAATGTTGTACCTCGCCCGCACGGCCGCGAACATTTCGGCCTGCTTAACGGTGTCGATGCCGAGGTCGGCTTCCAGGTCAAGGTCGAGATCGAGCATCTCCGGCGGATATCCGGTCTTCTCGGCAACGATTTGCAGGACCTTCTCCTTGATGCATTCATCCGACACAGTCGTCGCGGCCTGCGCTGCAACGTCAGGCGGAGCAGGTGAAATTACCTCGAGTGGCTTTGGTTCGACCGTGATCGTAGGCGTAGCTGTTATGGCGACCGCTAAGTCCGGCCGGCTGTCAAACACGAAGCGAATAACATGTGCCAGCGTCGGATAGTCGCGCAGCTTGCGGGTCTCATCGCGCGGAATACTGTAAATCTCACGGATGGCTGCAAACATTTCCGCCTGCTTGACCGTGTCGACTCCAAGGTCGGCTTCCAGATCGAGATCGAGATCCAGCATATCTTGCGGGTAGCCAGTCTTCTCCACCATCAAAGCCAAGATGCGTTCCTCGACCGACTCGCTGTTCACGACTGCCTGGGGGTTCGGAACTGTTGCCGCTGGCGTGGTTACCTCTGGTGTAACGGTTGGCTTCGCGGCGGTGGCCACATCAGCCGGTGCCGATGCAGGAAATTTCCGCTGCGCAAGTTCTGGGCGACTTTCGTAAACGAATCGAATCACGTGTGCGAGCGTCGGATAGTCGCGCAATTTGCGGCCTTCATCACGCGGGATGCTGTAGATCTCCCGGATGGCAGCAAACATTTCCGCTTGCTTGACGGTATCGACGCCAAGATCCGCTTCGAGATCCAGATCCAAGTCAAGCATGTCTCTCGGATAGCCAGTCTTCTCGACTGCCAAATCCAAAATGCGTTCCTTCACTGCATCATCCGCGCCGACGTGCGCAACCACCGGTACCTCAAGCGGGGTGCCGGGGTCAACTGCGGATTCGTCCTCGGTTAACAACACGACGGGTGGCGCTTCGACAACGGCATTAAGTCGCCGCTCGTTCACAAACCGGATTACGTGAGCGATTGTGGGGTAATCGCGCAGTTTGATCTGATCGTCACGGGCGATGCCGTAGGCTTCACGAATCGTCGCCATGACCTCCGCCTGTTTTACGGTGTCTACACCCAAATCGGCCTCAAGATCGAGATCCAGATCGAGCATATCGATGGAGTAGCCGGTCTTCTCGGCCACCAGCGCCAACACGCGGTCTTTCACTGATTCGGTCGAAGTAGTTGGTTTCGGCGGCGCAGGCGGCGGAGTCGGCGCGGTTGCAATCAACTGGACTGGTGGCTCCGCTTTGACGGGCTTACTGTGTGTCGGTACGGGCATAGTGTTGACGACTGCCGGTTTCGACGGAGGCAGCGGTACTTGTATCGCGGGAGTCCGCGTCGCCACTGATTGAACATCCTTTGTGGTCACAACTTCGGCAACACGGGCTGTCAGCCCCTGATCGGGCACCCGCAGCGTACGGTTTACCACTTCCAAGTCGGCCGCTGGGCACCCAGCAATTCTGGTCAACCATGCATCCCACGCCGGTTTGTCGGCAATGCGATAGGCATATCCCAAAGCATCCGGGCCGCGATGGACACCGTCTTTCGTTTTGACCCAATGCAGCAGTGACATGCTGATCTGGGAACCGAAGCCGGCGCCAAGACGCAGCGCGTACTCGACGGGATAGGCGCCACCCTTCGAAAGGTTCAACGCGCCCAGTTCCGGATCGATTTCCTTGAAGTTGGCGACAGGCGGAACCGTCCCCGTTTCCAGTGCTTTGACCGCCACCACTTCCTCGATTCCGGTAGCCATGGCGTGACCGGTGAAGCCCTTGGTGTTGGCGATGACGATTTGGTCAGCGCTGTCGCCAAAGACGCGACGCAGCGCGTGGATCTCCGCCGACGCGCTGCCACCGCGCGCAGGCGTGTAGGTCTCATGGGAGACAAAGACAGTGTGCGGCGCGATTTGACGACGATCGATGCCGCTGTATTTTTCGGCCTGCGAAATCAACTCTTCCATAACCTGGCCGATGTGCTGGACATCGAGTCGGGTTCCATGGAAAGCGCTGTTAGCCGTTACCGCGCTGAGCACTTCGCAAATTGGCTGAATGCCGCGTTCACTCGCCGCTGTTGCGCTCTCAATCACAAGGGCCGCAGCGCCCATGCCCATAATCAGGCCATGGCGGCGGCGATCGAAAGGAGTGGCGGCTTCTTCGACAACTTCATCCGTGGCGGCTGCTCCGCTGGCCAGGAACCCGGCGCCGAACCACCCGATCAGATGGTCGGATGTGACGTCGTCGGCGGTGATGATGACGACGCGACTGCAACGTCCGGCGCGAATCCAGTCCTCCGCCAGACTGATGGCATGGCTGGTGGTT
>Ga0302321_100001354_pt1 | contig 20960 bp, 17 predicted proteins | sample Fen_T0_1_FD_202505 | JGI IMG/M metagenome (GOLD analysis project Ga0302321, IMG submission 202505) | Peat permafrost microbial communities from Stordalen Mire near Abisko, Sweden - Fen_T0_1 | ecosystem: Environmental > Terrestrial > Soil > Wetlands > Permafrost | place: Sweden: Abisko...
CCAGCATCCTCGAAAGATTGTAGAGCAGAAACGCCGCAAACCATCAGTCGAGGCCATATCTAGCGGAAGGGAGCAATGCTCTCTTCCTCCTCATTACCCATGTACCGTACCTATCTATGTGACTATATTTTGCCAGCACCTGAGCCACAAGCGTTCCAGCAAAAAGTCGTTCGCTACAACAAAGCCTGAAACAGTGCTATTATACATGGAGATTGGCTTCCGCAGACAACTGCATAAAAGAGGAGAGCACGGTTGCATGGCATATATAAAAATCCGCCCGGCACAACCCGAGGATCGTACAGTCGTACTGGCATTTTGTGAACATACCTGGGAATGGGGCGACTATATTGAACACACCTGGGATGAGTGGTTAAGCAACCCTGATGGCAAATTACTGGTTGCAACCGCTGACGACATCCCTGTTGGGGTCGTACACATCCAGATGCTTAACGCTATCGATAGCTGGCTGGAAGGTTTACGAGTCGATCCCGCCTACCGCCGACAGGGTATAGCTCGCGCACTGAACGAAGCAGCGATGGTTGAAGCAATGAAGCGAGGAGCAACCTATATACGTCTCACCACCGATTCGACGAATACAGCGTCTATCCAATTATCTAAAAGCATGGGTATGCGCCAGATGGGTGCTTTTACGCTCTATAATACAGCCCCTCTCATCCTTTCCTCCAGGCCCGCCGCACGAGAAACGACACAATTGGCTACGCTCGCAGAGCTCGACGAAATTATTGACTACCTCAATGTCTCTAATATCTTTCCACTGGTAGGAGGGCTTTATTATGTTCAATTTACAGCCTTCCCCATTACAGCCTCGCTACTGGAGCAGAAGATAGCGCAGCAGAGTGTTTATTTGCTGAGGCGCTGGGATCGTCTGGATGGGCTGACAATCGCAGAGGCACGCGAAGAGACACAGGAACAGCGCCTCTCTATTGGCTATATCGATGGCACGACGATTGAGGCGATCAGCCTGATTGCTTACGATATGCGCAGGCATGCCAGGACGCTAGGGGTAGGGGTCGCAAAAGTGCGGGCGTATGCCCCCGATCTTGTGCTGGTTCATGATGCGTTTAGTGGGGTCGAGTATGAAACGAATGGATCAATTTTTTGCACATATGAGCGTGGCTTGGTCTAGCAATAGAAGTGAGGGGCAGGCGAGCCTATCCAGACAATAAGAGCAAGTTAGCTCGCCCTCTATCTCCGTTCTATATGATGGGGTTCAGTATAGCGTCCATATGCTTCAGATCATGGAAGCGCAGCAGCCAGCAGCCATAGTTCATACCACCACCAACGGCTGGGAGTGCCATCCATTCTCCATCATGAAGACGACCCTGGCGCAAAAGCTCGACCAGCGCATTTGCAATACTTGCATTTGATAGATTGCCATAGAAGCGGAAATTATCAACAAGCGTATCCATCGTAGAACTGGGCCACCCAAAGTCACGAATGAGGAGTTCGCCCAGGCGGCGGGTGATACGTGAGTTAGCCTGATGCGGCACAATGTGTGTCAGTTCCGCAGGACTTAGGCCTGCATGACGGCAGAGCGCGTCAATACTTTCAGCCATTGCACGCGGAGCTTCACGAAAGACCTCTTTACCATTCATCTTCGTATAACCAACCATGTATTGCCCTAAAAGCTGGCTCAACTCCTGACCACGCCCCTCTTTATACAATTGATGGATCTTTAAATCAATCTCCGCCATCTCCACAGAATCTTTGCGCAATGGTGTCTGATAGAAGAGAGACTGGGCCTGTCGCGCATCCGAGCCATTGATCAGATAAGAATCTTCGTCACCACGTTCAAATAAAAAGGCCGCCGCACCCTCACCAAAGAGCGAGCTCGTCTTCCAATCAAGGATATGCATAATATTTGGGAGCAAGGCCTCAGCAGTTACGAGCAAGACCAACCTGGCTGTACTACCAGCCAGCGCCTCAACGCTCACCTGGAAACCTTCCGTCTGACACGCACACGCACCCTTTAGCATAGTTGCACGCACAGGGCCCACACCCAGGCGCTGCTGAACCTGGCCAGCAACCGTCGGAAACCCATCATTGTCGGAGGAAGAGGCTCCAATGACGGTCTCAATCTCTGAGGCATCACGGCCAGCGCTAGCAAGTGCCCGCTGAGCAGCAATGACAGCCATATCAACTAAAGATTCTTCGCGAGGAGCACTGGGATCGTCAATCAGGCCAGGGGCATCGAGCCCTGCCATCTTGCGGCAAAACTCCAGGGTACTTGCACGCACATGACGCGTCTCCAGGCCGGTTACACGCTCTAGATCCTGTGCACTACGGGGGTTGCCCAGACGTGTCGAGATATAGGCAAAAAAATCGTTCGTAATCACGCCCTTTGGTACATAGGAGCTCAAGCCTACCAGCCGCGCCTGGGCTTTTGTATAAATGTGGGGGAGGATATATGTGTAATGTGGCCATGAGCCAGCATTGCTGAGAGCCATTGTATAACGAACCTCCATAGCGAGGGTACTAAAAAGCGCTTAGTTCCCCACAAGTATAACACATGCCCCCTAGAATATTGAAATCAGTATCTTTACACGCGACTTGACCATCAACAACCACCATAAAAAGAGAGAACCAGACTATCCATACTTTGTATAAATAATCTGGCCCAATAATAAGATTGCTATTATTTGTTCAATCTCTTTAGAGAGAAGAGAAGCTACCAGCGATCACGGCGGTCGCGGCGGTCGCGGCCACCATCACGCCCCTGACCTCTCTCTCCACTGTAACTATTACTATAGCTCTGCGAGTCATCGCGAGATGGGCGAGAAGCACGCTGAGTCTGAAAACAATCGCTGCAATAGACTGGGCGATCCCCACGGGGAATAAAGGGAACAGTAGTATTACGGCCACAGGAGGCACAGACAGCTTCGTGTTGCTCACCACGTGGGGCACGTGGCGCACTGGCTTGTTGTCCACGTCGCGCAGCACGACAAGTTGGGCACCGACCGGGAGAATTGGTTAAACCTTTGCTAGCATAAAATTCCTGTTCACCTGCAGTGAACGTAAAGTCATTTCCGCAATCGCGGCAAACAAGTACACGGTCCCGGTAGCCCTCGTTAAACATCATGGGTAGCTTTTCCCCTTCTTAAATTACAGCTGTTCCGCCTAATACTTACAATTTTTAGGTACAGTGGGGGATATAAGTAGGATATATATCTACTGTAGTGTACAGAAGAAGGAATACATCTTCTGCTGGTCATTGGATAGTCATTTCCTATAAATCCGGCCAGCGGAACGGAGCCGGGACTTTGGGTAGTACACACCAAATGGGAACAGTTTTCCCTAACCATATACTTATTGTAACATATAGCTTCTAAAAATGCAGTATCTTCTTGACTGCGATGCTAGGATATAAGTACATCTCTTTTGCAAAGCCGGAGGAATAACCTTGCACTTTGACAATGCCCGTCACGCAAAACAAAAATATATGGCGGTGCAACCGCGTAGAGTCCATACGATTACAGATCGTTTTTCAATGGCAAATGCATATTTAATCAATGAAGAACAAATGATAGTCGTCGATCCATCCACCGAACTGCATGTAAAACAAATTCAGAGCTATCTATGGACTTTCTTGCACCGCCCACTATCACATATAGACCTCATTGTGCTCACTCATCTTCATCCCAATCATATCGCGGGCGTCGAGGCGCTCCTTAGAATCTGTGATGTGCCTGTGGCGGCCTTAGCCGTTCTACACGCGGAGAAGGGTGAGAAGAATAGTTCATCTGTACGCCTCACCGAGCAAACAAGGCCTGGCACACATCAGCATTTTAATCCATCGCCACTGGCTCACGAGCGGCAGACGAAACTTATCAATCTCTGGCTCAATGATGTCGAAGGGTTACCGGGACATCCAAACTGGCGTATAATCGCTAGCCCCGGCCACACGCCTGAAAGCCTCTGCCTATATAATCCTTTTAGCAGAGAATTGCTGTGTGGGGATGCGATTATTACTATTCAATGGGGAACACCCCTTTTGCGTGGTGGCCCTAATCACCGCCAGCTCGAAGAGACGCTGCGCATCCTTCGTAGCTTGCGGATACATTATCTTTATCCTGGTCAGGGGAGACCTATGCTTGGACAACAGCCACTCAGCGATGTTGATATAGAATGGTAAGCGGCAAAGGCTCAATCTTGTTTCATGCGGCTGGGCAATTTCAAAGGCATAGGACCACTGGCCAACTTTAAAAATGGTGAGCTTGTCGTTGTCGGTGGTAGAGGCGTTGCTCCCCTTGTCGGAAACACTGTATAGACCAGATGAATATTCCCCAGGCAGACCACGTCACCGGGTCGCAACAAGCGCACGTTGTGCAATGGCTCATTATTTACTAGCGTCCAATTGCCCAGATCCTGTATATAATCGCCATCTGGCTGATGCAGGAACTGCACATGGAGGTGAGAAATTGAGGCATCGTTCATCACAATATGGCAGTCGCTCCCACTCCCAACAGTCAAGGCCGAGCGATCAATAGTAATACGCCTCCCCGCAAATTCCCCATCCTGCACATATAACATGCCAGCAGGGAGCTGAGGCGATACAACAGGCTGGTCATGCGGCGTTACTCCATCAGAAACTGAACTCTCGTGCAACAACGCACGTGGTTCATCCATCGGCACACCACCAGGCCAGGTTACAGGTAATCCCTCGCCAGTGCTCAATGTATCCACCACATCCGGGCTATCCACCTGTAACTCACGAGAGGAGCGCCAGGTATGATGTGATAAAGGATCGTCCTCCAAAGCAGACGAGATCTCTTTTTGCTCGGCGAGAATAAAGATAAAGCGCAGCGCGCCAATCTCTATCAGATCATTAGAACGCATTAGAACGCTGCCATGCACACGACTACCATTCAAGCTTATACCATTCAAGCTGCCACAATCCGTCAAAAATACTTGCCCCTGGTCCCATGCAACTTCCGCATGATAACGCGATGCCATTTCATCGTCTAACCAGATATCACATGCCTCGTCGCGCCCAATAATCGCTATCGAGCGCTTGAGCGCCAGACGCTGGCCATGAAAATTGCCGCTACCGTACTCCAGCCACGCCCAGGCCGTATCTTCACTAAACACAAAAGGAGCCTGCACCCCTGGCTGATAACGAGGAGGATGTAGGCCTATTGTTCTCTGTTGGTCCTGTACTGGATAGCTTTGATATGGTGCCTGAGCCTGTGGCGCTGGTCCCTGTGGCAATGCCGAAAAACAATAAAGAAATGTCACAGATAGAGGTAAGCCCCAGCCACAAAGCGTCACATAGACAAGCATTCCCTTAATCTCAAGCATGGAAAGTAAAGCCTGTTTGACATTAAAGCGCAGATCAAACCAGATAAGAGCGGGAAATAATAATAATGCCGATATCGTACAGACAATAATCGCCATGGTAAGGTGACGCGCTGTCCCACGCCGACGCAGAGCAGTATAGAGCGAATTAGCGGCAATAGAGGCCACACAACATACTAATCCGCCATAGCAACCCAGGTTAAACCAGGTTGGGAAATCTATTATGCTCGTTGTTCTAATCCTTTCCTTAAAAATAAACGTCCAGTAATAAACGTCTCATCCTTTACATCATTGGCACAACATGTACGTTACAAGCCTCGCTCATCAGAATAGTATCCACGATTTTGTGTTGTCGTTCATAAAGGAAAGTAAAAGGACTACTGCTACTGTAGTTGATATGAAAGAGAGGATGGTCGGTGTCAAGATATGAGCGATAAAAAGCGCGAAAAGCCACCTTTGGAGCCTGGACGCAGATATGCACAAGGGCCTCTCCGCCGCATTGCTCTTGTATAGCAATACTATTTTGTTGATAGCGCGTGCATGCCCGAGTCTCTTTCATGATCTAGACTCCTAAAAGAAGCACGAGTACCGCTAAAATGAGGAACACCACACTATACTTTTTGCCCATTGGATTGTCTGCCTCTTACCTGGCTCACCAGTCTAATCATCCGTGGCAAAACGTTGCCTGATACTGCACCATAGTATCTCTGGTCACGAACACAAGATGGCCGCATCAACCACTGGATGGGTTTTCAGAAACAATCATATCATTATGTATCATAATGAGCAAATAATTGGGACTTGTGGGCAACCAATCCATATGATAAAGACACTTCTTCATACACAAAATTACCTCATATAATAAATAAGGCAGCTCGTCTGTCTGCTTCAATTATAATCGTCCTGGCATTTCCAACCGCATGTCGGCCTTCACAGTGCTCAGGACAACGCATCAACGACTTCGTACGTAGATAGTAGTAAAGGTTACATCATTAAAACAACCTTATCAGGTAAGTATATTATTTGTAAGAAATCCTACCGCCGCCCGAAAGATATGCTTGACATTTAGCGGTAAAATTAGACACAGTATATTTGCAATTGAGAGAGGAATTAGCTACAATGACAGAATCTGAGCAAGGGATCGTTATTGGGGTGTTCGAAGATCGAAAAGCAGTAATACAGGCTATCGATACACTGATCAAAGCGGGTTTTCACGAAGAACAACTTGGCTTCGCAGTACGCAGCCATGAAGAACATATTCAGCAATTAAATAAACAGGCCCGAACACCAAACTCAGTCATACGAGGGGCTGTAGGGGGCCTCCTGGGCGTAGCCGATATGCTGCTCATGCCGATCACTGGCCCATCGGACGCGGCAGGCATATTAGCTACGGTGTTACCAGTAACAGAAGAGGCCATCGATCGCCTCCCTTACCCAGGCTCACACAAAAGCGAAAAGCAGGCTGCAGAGTCAACCTCTTCTACAACAACGCCAGTTCAACCGCAGCCCCTTCCTGAGCAGGAACAAGCACATACAGAAATAATAACCCAGGGGACCCCCATTAGCACTACGAATACAGCAAAAACACGATGGGGAGGCACATCCTCCGAGCACACAGGCCTGATCACAGGTGGAGTCATCGGTGGCGTACTGGGTGCGGCTGCGGCTCTTTTGTTGCCAGGAATCGGTCCAATTGTTGCAGGAGGCGTGCTGGCAGAGGTTTTTGGTGCCCTGGCTATTGGAAGTGTCGCAGGCGGATTTCTGGGCGCATTTACCAATATGGGTGTGCCGGAAGAGCAGGCACGCTATTATGAACAAGAGATCAAAGCCGGGCGTACAATACTCGCCGTCCATACAGCAGACCGTCAACAAGAAATTATCGACATCCTCCTCCAAAATGGGGCACACGATGTACAGGCACACGGATAAGACGCTGTATTAGGCCAAAACAAGCACAACAGAGCCAGCCGAGAAAGTTTTGTGCATGACGCCTGTCATGCGAAATGCTATAATAAACAGCAATAATTTTCGCACGAGAGAAATAGCATGCACAAACATATAGATGAGTTTCTTCACGGTCAACACAGCGAAGAGAGTACAGAATTTGGTGAGAATACTGACCTCTCTTCGCGCAATACTCTACGCTACATTATGCTGGGCCTGCTCTGGACACATCCAATGAGCGGCTACGATATTAAACGCGCCTTTGAGTATGCTATAGCCAGCTATTGGAACGCCGGCAATAGCCAGATCTATACGACTCTAAAAAGTTTGCATAAAGCCGGGCTGATTGATGTAGAAGTTATTGTACAAACCACACGCCCAAACCGCAGAGTCTATCGCTTGACAGCAGCTGGAGAAGCTGAACTTGAGCATTGGCTACAGGAAAAAATTCCGGAACGCTTCACAAAAGATGAATTCCTCACCAAACTCTTTTTCTGTGGCGAGGCCGCGACGGATATGGTTGCACTTATGCATCTACGCGAGCATCGCGAAAGCCTGCTTAAACAACTGGCACACATGGAAGGGGCACGTCAGGAATATGGATCGAGGGCAAGCAAACGCCCACGCTTACTTGAGTATCAGTTGCTTGTACGCGACTATAAAGAAGCTGTGCTCAAAGCAGGCCTGGAGGTCACCGAGCAGGCTATTGAGCGGCACGAAAAACGTATCGGTGAACAGAGCTTGACGTTCCCAACAACCGAATCTAACCAGGGATAAAATACGGTATGGCTGGCCCTCATCCCTGCGGTTGCCAGCCATGCTTGCGATAGATAGACAATGTCTGCTGGTCACCGGGCACATAGCTGACCATAGAATAGTTAGAGATACCACTAAATACCGTTGTGGCCGTACGCAAAGTTACGCGCCCCAATTCGCTATGCTGGATCTGGAACACAAAAGATGGCGCGGGTCTGCTCACAGGGTAAACGGAGGAGGAGATGCGGCGAAACTCCGGATACTCACACAGGCTCTTCCACAATGCTTTATACTCGGGCAGATGTGTCAGGGTACGCGAGTTATACTGGAAATCGCTTACCAGGCGGCGGGCAAGATTCTCCCAACCATGAAAACGTTGCGACGAATCTGGATTAAATACGAGCTTTAGCAAGTGGAGCTGCTCTCCACGCGCTATTAACACCTGGGTCTCAAAAAGGCGGATTGAGGCATCATTCCACGAATGCAGATACCAGAGCTTATTAAGCGAGTGAGCCGGGTATGATGTATTATGTACCAATAAGCTTGCAAGCTCGCCAAAATCGAGCAAAGTGCTCTCAGCTTGCTCACCGTCCACAAATTGCCCTGTGAGCCTGTGATACGCTTCATAGAGCCGCAGCTTCTCTTCGCTACGTAGATCAAGCGCACGAGCAATGCTCTGCACCACTTGCGGCGATGGATTTGCACGTTGCCCCGTCTCCAGATGATAAATATAGGTGCGCGAGAGCCGGGTAGCCTGGGCAAGCTGCCCCTGAGACATATCACGCTGATAGCGAAAAAAAGTCACCAGGTGAGCAAAATCGAGGCTGCTATTTTCATTATCAAGCACCATCAAAACACCTTTCATGCCTAGAATATGTTAGCTACTCACCCATTATGCCGCAAAAATTGTTAGCTGGCAACATGGTTATCTGCCAGCAGGTCACCTATAATTAGGAGAGTAAGTTGGTGGTTACAGCAAAGGCAGAGCTGTTGCTGTTCCCCTCTTCGCAAAGTCCCTATACATTTCCTCTGTAGAGGAGACTGTAGCCGCAACCCATCGAGCGCAACACATGTCTTTAATGCGGGCAATAGTAAATAGCCGATGCACAATCGAAGGAGCACATAAAGATGTCAACGACGATAAAACCGACAGAGTCAGGAACAGCGTTTCTGACCACCCCCGTTAATGAAAGTGCAGAAAAAATATTTATATTGGAAGAGCGCGACGATGAACAGCGCTGGATTGAAGAGTCAGCCGCCACCTTCGTCACACGCGAAGTGATGCCAAAGGTAGAGGCCATCGACCGTCAGGAAGCAGGAGTTATGCCCACGCTTGTCAAGCAGGCCGGTGAGCAGGGCCTGTTGATGATTGATGTCCCCGAGCAGTATGGCGGTGCCGAACTTGGTCTATTAACCAGCGCGCTTGTGGCCTCGGAACTGCGCGAAGCATCATTCAGTGTGGCCTTCGGAGCACATACAACTATTGGCACCCTCCCCATCGTCTACTACGGGACAGAGACCCAAAAACAGTACTACCTGCCCAAACTGGCATCCGGCGAATGGATCGCTGCCTATGCCCTTACCGAGCCGGGCGTCGGCTCTGACGCAATGGGGCTAAACACACGAGCGGCACTATCAGAAGATGGCAAGCACTATATCCTCAATGGCACCAAACAATGGATCTCCAATGCTGGCTTTGCCGATGTCTTGATTGTTTTTGCCCGCATAGGCAACGAGCGCCCCTCGGCCTTTATTGTCGAAGCCAACTGGCCGGGTATCTCCACAGGACCAGAAGAAAATAAGATGGGCATCAAGGGCTCATCAACGCGTCAGGTCTTCTTCTCTGATGCGAAAGTCCCGGTTGAGAATATGCTGGGGGAGATCCACAAAGGCTATAAGATTGCCTTTAATATCCTCAATATCGGTCGTTTGAAACTGGGAGCAGGCACCGTGGGCGGTGCACGCAATGCGCTCAACCTGGCCGCAACCTATACGACTGAGCGCAAAGCCTTTGGTAAAAACCTGCACGAATTTGGTATGATCAAGAAAAAGCTGGCACAGATCGCAGCCGAAACATATGCCGCTGAGAGCGAAGTCTTTCGTACAGCCGGGAACATCGCCCAGGCTCAGCAGAGCGGTGGCACAGATGCCACTGCCGTCTTCAAAGCCATTGAAGAGTATGCCATCGAAGCTTCAATCGCCAAAGTGCATGGGAGCGAGGTACTGGCAAAGGCCGTAGACGAAGGTGTACAGATCTTCGGTGGTTATGGCTTCATGCATGAGTATCCCATCGAAAAGGCGTATCGTGATGCACGCATCCAGCGCATCTTCGAAGGCACCAACGAAATCAATCGCATGGTTGCCGTTAACACACTCTTCCGCCGCGCTATGACAGGCCAGATTGATCTGATGACCAAATATGCCAGAGTCGAAGAGCTCATGAAAACAGAACAGAGACCAGCCGTTGTGGGCGACGATCTACCTGCAGAGCTACGCGATGCCGCCAACATTCTGGAGCGAGCAAAAGATGCAACGATCTACGCGACTATGCAGATTGCCCTCAAGTATATGCAGGACCCACAAGCTCTGGCAAACGAACAAGAATTTATGGAGTATCTAGCAAACGCGCTCATCGAGCTCTACGCAACCGATAGCGCCCTCGCACGCGCCATCAAAGTAACACGCCTGGGTTATGAGAATAGCGCAACCCATACCAAACTTGCACAATTAGCTGCATGGTTATCCTTCGCACGCATACGCAGCACACTCGACCAGATGATCATTACCTATGTGGATGCAAATCGCGCCGAAAAGGTTTTGAATCGTGTCCGCGCTTATATTGGAGACTATATGTTCAACGGCGTACAGGCACAACGCGAACTCGCCGCACTCATTGTTGAGAAACAGGGCTATCCTCTATAAAAATAGTGCAAAGCAGCAAAGGAGCAAAAAATATGGCAGAAGCCGTTATTGTGAGCGCAGTGCGCACACCAATTGGTCGAGCGAATAAAGGTGTCCTCAAAGATATACGAGCCGATGATCTCGCCGCCCTCGCCGTTAGAGCTGCCGTTGAGCGTGTACCAAACCTTGACCGTGCACTCATCGAAGATATTATTCTGGGTTGTGCCTTTCCCGAGGGCGAGCAGGGCATGAATCTAGCACGCCTGGTCGGTGCATTAGCTGGTCTGCCAGAAACCGCTGGTGGCGTCACAGTTAACCGCTTCTGCGCTTCGAGCCTGCAGGCCGTTAATATGGCCGCACAGAATATCATGCTCGGCCTGGGAGACGTTGTTATCGCGGGTGGCATTGAAAGTATGTCACGCGTGCCTATGGGCGGCTTTAATCCCAGCTATAATCCACGCCTGGTGAAAACTGATGCAGATAAGCCAACAGCATATACGACGGCCTATCCACCATGTGAGCTAGAGTATGGCCTTTCGAGCTATGTACCTATGGGTCTCACAGCCGAAAATGTGGCACGCGACTACTCGATCAGCCGTGCTGACCAGGATGCCTTTGCACTGCGCAGCCACCAACGAGCTCTTGCCGCAACTGACAAGGGTATCTTTAAAAGAGAAATTATCCCCGTGCCCTTACCCAACGGACGTGTGATGGAGATCGATGAAGGTCCACGTCGCGACACCTCGCTAGAGAGGCTTGCCAGCCTGGAGCCTGTCTTTATCAAAGGCGGCACAGTTACTGCTGGCAACTCTAGCCCACTCAACGATGGCGCTGCTGCCGTTGTTTTGATGTCGGCTGAGCGTGCCCGCGATCTGAACATCACTCCGCTCGCAAGGGTGCACACTATGACCGTAGCTGGGGTCAGACCCGATGTTATGGGGATCGGCCCGATCCCGGCTATGCGCAAACTGTTACAGCGTGCAAATTTACAGCTTAGCGACATTGATATCATCGAGCTAAACGAGGCTTTCGCCGCCCAGAGCCTCGCCGTCGCCAGAACGCTTGGCATCGATGAAGAGAGGCTCAATCCTCACGGAGGTGCTATCGCTCTAGGACACCCACTAGGCTGCTCCGGGGCACGCTTAATCGCCACCCTTCTCAACGATCTACAGACGTTGGATAAACACTGGGGGGTTGCGACCTTATGTGTTGGCGGTGGTCAGGGCCTGGCCACGTTGATTGAGAGGATGGCGTAGCCATGGCATACCAGGTTCGTAAAGCAGCAATTATAGGGGCCGGGGTGATGGGTGCCGCAATCGCGGCACACCTCGCCAATGTGGGCATCCCGAGCTTGCTCCTTGATATCGTACCCCCCAACGCGACCAAAGACCGTAATATTGTCGCACGTACAGGCCTGGACAAAGCCCTGAAAGCACGACCAGCCTCTTTCTATAGCCAGCGTAACGCTCAGCTTGTCACTGTCGGCAATATAGAAGATGATCTGGAAAAACTTTCTGATAGCGACTGGATCATTGAGGCTATCGTCGAACGTCCCGACATCAAGCAGAATCTCTATAGCAAACTCGAACCGATCATAGGCCCCGATGCGATCATCACATCAAACACATCAGGTCTACCAGCTCATCAACTTGTTGAGGGTCGCAGCGAGAGCTTCCGGCAGCGCTTTATGATCACGCACTTCTTTAACCCGGTACGCTATATGCGCCTGCTTGAACTGGTCCCTACACGCGAGACAGATCCTGCATTACTCACGTTTATGGAGCAATTTGGCACCGAAGTGCTGGGCAAAGGTGTCGTATTGTGCAAGGATACGCCAAATTTCATCGCCAATCGTATCGGCACATATAGCCTGCTCGCAACCATTCACTACGCTCTGGCACAAGGCTATAGCGTTAGCGAGGTCGATACTATTCTCGGCGAAAATATGGGTCGTGCAAAATCGGCCGTCTTCCGCACCGCCGATCTTTCAGGGTTAGACACCATTATGCACGTCGCCAACAATCTCTACCAAAACGCTCTCGATGACGAGTTGCGTGAAACCTTCCGTTTGCCAGAGACGGTACAGGAGATCATCAAACGTGGCTGGCTGGGCGAGAAGAGTGGGCAGGGCTTCTATAAGCGCAGCAAGGGTCCGGATGGTGCATCGCTTATCCAGGAGCTGAACTTCCAGACATTAGAATACGAGCCCCAGCCTAAACACCGTTTTGCATCCATCGGCGAGGCACGCGGACTGGATGATCCAGGACAAAAGATCCTTGCCATTCTTACAGGCAACGACCGCGCCAGCCAGCTCGCATGCAAGGCTACGGCATATGAGCTTATCTATGCAGCTAACCGTGCCCAGGAGATCGCCGATACCATCGTGGCCATTGATAACGCCATGCGCTGGGGCTTTAACTCCAGCCTGGGCAGCTTTGAGCTATGGGATCTTCTCCTGCAAAACACAGATGCGCTAAACAAGGTCATGGATGGGCAAGAACTACCTGCTCTGGTACAACAAGTCAGAGAAAAGGGGCGGGGCACTTTCTACATCACCACAGCCGGCAAGCGGCACTTTTTTGACTTCAAGACTGCAACATACCAACCTGTCCCTACGGTCCAGGGAGCAATTTCACTCCAAGAGCTAAAAGCCAACATAAGTAGCACAGGCAGCAAAAAAATTGTGCACAGTAATGGATCGGCCACTCTGCTCGATCTCGACGATGGCATAGCCTGCCTGGAATTCCACACCAAGCTCAATACAATTGACGAAGGCATTATTGAAATGATGCGCTACACCATCGAGGAAGCCGCAAAGCAATTCCGCGCGATTGTGATCGGCAACGAAGCTGCCGACTTTTCAGCCGGTGCTAATCTGTTTCTGGTCCTCATGGGAGCAAGGCAGAAAGAATGGCAGATGCTCGATAGCACGGTCAATAGCCTGCAACAAATCCACCAGCTACTGAAACATAGTCCCATCCCCATAGTTGTAGCGCCAGCGGGACGGGCACTCGGCGGCGGCTGCGAAATAATTATGCATGGTCATCATGCACGCGCGCTGGCTGAGTCATATATCGGTCTGGTCGAGGTTGGGGTCGGGCTTGTGCCCGCTGGTGGTGGCTGTAAAGAGTTACTGCTACGTTATGGAGCCAGCTTCGAGGGTCAGAAAGCACGCAAGACAGGTGGATCATTTACACCATCAAGGCGTGCCTTCGAGATCATCGCGGTTGCTACTGTCTCAACCAGTGCAGCAGAGGCCCAGGAACTACGTCTCCTGCGCAAAACAGACGCCGTGACGACGAATCGAGAGACACTCTTACGCGACGCAAAAGCCGATGCTATAAAACTGGCAGTGGCAAAAGAGAGCGGGCTATGGCAGCCAGTCCAACCTGAGCAACTGCTCCTCCCAGGCGTAGGAGCACGCCTGGTCCTGGAACAGCAAGTCGAAGGCTTACAACTCACCGGCAAGGTCAGTGCATTTGATGCAGTAGTCGCTCACCATCTGGCACGCGTACTAACAGGCGGTGATTGCTCGCCTATCACACCAGTAACGGAACAATATGTACTCGATCTGGAACGAGAAGCATTCTTGAGTCTCTGCGGCATGGAGAAAACTCAGGAGCGTATGCAATCTCTCTTGCTATCAGGCAAGCCCATACGCAACTAAGCACTACCAGATAAAAACGAACGTGTAATGTACATATCACAATGTACATTACACGTTCGTTTTTATCTATGCATAGCGCTACTCCTCACGCCAGGCACATCGTTTTTTCTTAGAAGATTGCCTCACCAGTATCGGTATCGAAGAGATGAATCTGGTTGCTGTCTACAAACAAGCGTACCTTGTTACCAGCAGCAATGCGCGAACGCGGATCAAGAGTAGCCACGATATTTCTACCACCAGAGGTAAGATAAACCTGAAGCTCGTTACCCAGGTTCTCAACCACATCGACAGAAGCATCAATAGCGGACTCAATTTCGCCGTGCTCGGCGCTAGCAATAGCGGCATCTTCCAGATGCACCGGGCGAATGCCAAAAGTCAGTTTTCTCTCTGCTGCGGCACGCGCACGCTCTGCATAGATTTGGGGCACAGCAACATGACCAAGGCCTTCGAGTACCACAGTCGTCGCCGGTCCATCCGTCGTGATCTTAGCATTGGGAACAAAGTTCATAGCCGGGGAACCAATGAAGCCCGCAACAAAGAGATTGGCAGGGTGATCATATAATTCCTGCGGCGCTCCAAGCTGTTGAATAACACCACCATTAAGAACTGCAATACGATCACCCATCGTCATGGCTTCAACCTGGTCGTGTGTAACATATACCACAGTTGTTTGGATACGCTGATGCAGTTTAATAATTTCAGCACGTGTCGCAACGCGCAACTTGGCATCCAGGTTAGAGAGTGGCTCGTCCATCAAGAAGACTTGTGCCTCACGCACAATAGCACGACCCAGAGCAACACGCTGGCGCTGACCACCGGAAAGCTCTTTTGGTTTACGCTTAAGCAACTCTTGCAAACCAAGGACATCAGCCGCTTCTTCTACGCGCTTCTTAATCTCAGGTTTAGCAAAATGGCGCAATTTTAGACCGAAGGCCATATTGTCGAAGACGGTCATGTGAGGATAGAGAGCGTAGTTCTGGAACACCATCGCAATATCGCGGTCTTTGGGATCGACACCATTGACAATGCGATCACCGATGTAAATTTCACCTTCGCTTGGCTCTTCCAGGCCAGCTACCATACGCAAGCAGGTACTTTTACCACAGCCAGAAGGACCAACCAAAACGAGGAACTCTTTGTCTTTGATATCAATACTAATATCTTTGACAACTTCAGTTTTGTTAAAACGTTTGTAAACATGCTCAAATTGGACACGTGCCATGAAGGACTACTCCTTTTCGCTTCTGTAACAGGTTCATCCCTGTCACCCCTCATACAGTAAGAGAAGCATTCGCTTGATGCCAACGTTGCAACTGATGACCATATCAGGAGGGAGTCAACGTGGCTTCTTAACGCTCTGCATATGCGAACACAAGCTCCTGAGCTTGCACCCAACAGGCGTTGCATAGAGTATAGCATAGCTTGTGTTAAAAGTGAAGTATTGATAATGATAAAAACAGGTGCAACCAACATATTTCGTTTTTACATATATAAATGCAAGCTTCTATTAAATTTCGTTTTTATATATTCACACAAACGGAGTCTTATAAGATAAGAGGAAAAGAAAGACCCAAAGAAGAGAGAGCAAGAGAGAAAAGGACCATAGCTACCATTAATGCAGCCCAGCCATCATTCATCAATCACAAAATACTTTATATCACTCACACGTAAACCAGAAGTACTATGTTCATAACAAATTAATTTACCTTTTTTAAAGTGAAAAAGACGAGCACTATGAGGCACATACATAGGTGAAGAAGCCCACAGAGCGCAACAAAAAAGCATACACACGTGAAAACAATGTTGCGGTAATGTAAAAACTCTGTAAAAGAGTCGCTTTTAGCGCGTAGATGTACAATAAACCACTAGACAAGAACTACATCTTCGTGCATACTAGTAGAGTGAATTGTTATTGTTGTTCTCACAAACGATCTACATTGTATCTACATCGTGTGTGGACCTGTTGTATATAGCGTAGCATATATAAGCCGTCCAAAGGCTCAGGGTTAGGAAGGAAAGGGAAATTATGCTTAAAGCAAATGAACAGCGCAGTGAGGTTGCTCGCCTGTTATCACAGATCAGTGCTGAATACGAAGCAGCACAGCAAGGTCTGACGGGCTTATCATATGGCATGTCGCAACACGAGTTTATTACAGCTCGCATGGAAAATATGGGACAGCTACATAATCAGTTACAATCGATCGTTGGAGATGTTGCAATAGCAATGATTGCAGATCAACTCAATACCATTCGTTCATAAAAATACTAGTTCATTAAGCTCCAATAAGAGATCCCTTGCATTTACATTATTCACATGCATGTGTACAGAGTATGCATACATGGAATAGATATATATGTGCCTGACAACGAAGTGTAGGTATATTTTTTCCCACGCACCCAATACTTTTTACAATATATAATGCGGCACTAAACGCTCTTGTATAAAACACAAGCGTTTAGTGCCGCATTTTTTAATAAATATTGCGAGATATGGCCAGCCCCCTTCCACTATTTCAATTCATAAAAGAAAGGGCACTGGCTATATCTCGCAATGTAAAATTGGTAAATATACCCAGGTGCTTGCTCAGCTAAAGTAGCAAAAAAAGTAAGTAAATATCTAACGCCTATGCGAAAGCGTGCGGAGCACTATCCCACTTCCCAGATACCACATACTCAGTCTCTTCGTAGAAAAACTCTTCTTGATCCAATACATTATATTTATCATCAAAAAAACAATGTAACCAACTGGTTACATCCTCACGTGTCAGATAGGGAGCGCCTTCGCATATAAACCATTCTGCGATGCCGCGCAAATAAAAACGAAAACCTTCAGGCAACACATGGTGACGAACAATTCGGTACGTCTTCTCCTGCACATCTTTATAACCTGCTGCACGCAGGTAGCCAGCTAGCTTAGAACCCACCCAACTATCTTCAAAAGCATAGTCGTGATCGATACGTTCTCGCTCCCAACGCTCACGAGCCTGAAAGACACGCATCTGTAAACCATCTTCTATAGAATGAAAGCGCATCGTCCCAAAATCAATATCCTTTATAACCAGGCGCCCTTCTGGCTTCAAATAGGGCCCCATAGTAGCAAAAGTCTCAACGGGATCAATCAAATACTGACTCACATTAGCACTAAAAATGAGATCAGCGGAATTATATTCCAACGGCAAATTTTCTAAAAGAGCACGTTTATATTGCACCTGCTGACGATACGGTGTATTCGCACTGCGCTTCTGAGCTGTTACGAGCGCCTCAGTGGAAATATCAACACCCAGAATGCGGCCATCAGGGCCGATACTCTGAGCAAGGAGAGGAGTCCACAAACCAGGCCCACATCCCGCATCCACAACAAAGCTCCCCGGCAATAAGTGCAAATCACGTATCATCTGATTGCGCTCTTGCGCCTTACTCTGATGATGCGTCACAAGCCACTCTATCGCATTCAGGGGAAGACCACATTCATTTACATGAACAACATTGTTGACTGCCATCTTCTGCCTTATCCTTCCAACCATCCAGTAATTGTAGAGTATTCTTTCCACTACTCTTTGTGATCATAATTAATATACATGCCTCCTTATAAAAAAGCAATATTTGTTATACATTGTAGTACTTTCCATCTAAACGTGTGAAGCACATATGTGCCGCAATAAATAGACAGGATGAAATACAGTGAGTACACAAGGTCGCTACACTGTAAGAAAAGGGGAAAGAGAGGGGCAAACAACGCTTTTTTCCCATCCGGCACGTATATGGCATTGTGATTAATAGGGAGAGCCATAGAAGTTTTGAAAGATTATGTAATTATTTGTCCCACATATGTTATAATAAATTGAACATATCTTGTGGAACATGGTATATATCTTTATACTCTATAAAGATCTGAACTACCGTCAAGCTGAAGATGCACGTAGTTTTCTCGCCAAAGGACATAAATATGGATAGTAGGCTCCGTTCCGATGAACAATTAAAAAAACGACGAGGTCGACCGCCAGGCACAAACAAAGGGAAGGCAGAACGTAACGAACAAGGGTTGGGGCAGAAAAATGGGTGGACACAAGTGCCGACGAAAGCCCAGATACAGGAGATGCCCTTCAGGCACACTGAAGCGGAAAATGCCCCCATCCACAACAAACAAAATAGTGTCACAGCAGCCAATCCCTTCGGCGACTTTCTACAAAATATCCTTCGTCATGACCGCTCCGAGATTGCGCGTGTGGCCAGGGAGCTAAATGTCGCCGAAAACACCGTTTACCGTTGGATAAATGGCACTTCTGAGCCGCGTTTGATCTATCTCAAACGGCTCCCTGATATTTTTCCCGAACAGCGCTTGCAATTGATCAGTATTATTAACCAGATCTTTGGCGACGTGTTGAGTGCACCCACACCCGTACTACGTGATATAGGAAAAGACATCTATGTCAAGGTGCTGGAGTTAGCAGCAAATAGCCAGGATAAAGAAGCACGTATGTGGCACATCTCACAGGCTATATTCGAATATGCACTACTACATATGGATTCGGAGCGTCTGGGTATGGCCGTTACCTACGCCCGACTCATGACACCGCATGAGGATGGTATACATACATTGTATGAAGCCACAATGCGTGGCAATGATCCCTGGCCCCCCTCCATTGAAAGCGCTGCATATCTAGGCAGCACAAGCCTTGCCGGTACGGCTGCCGTCACCCAACGGGTCCAGATCTGGAATGCAATTGACAATACCCGTTCACTGGTCGAGATAGATGAATTCGAACATAGCGCTTGCGCGGCACCTGTGCTACGCGATGGCTCACTTGCAGGGGTATTGATCTTCTCCAGCTCACAACCTGACTTCTTTAAAGATCCTCAGATCAGCTTTGCCGTGATGGAATATGCATTGTTAATGGGCATTGCCATCAGTGATAACGAATTCTATCCATCTGCACGCTTAAACTTGCGGCCCATGCCTCCTTTAAAATGGCAACGCAAAAAGATAGTCGAAACTTACGTTAATCGTGTTATTATGTATGCACGCAAACATGCAACAGCGCGCCATGAAGCAGAATTGCAGGTTCAACGTGACATGGAACTAGAGTTTGAAGAAGAGGCGCGTAAGACGCTTCAGCAACGCGCAAAAGATGTCGAACAAGTGCCAACGGTTGCCCGGCAGCCGCCTAACACTGCATTCCAGAGATAGAGTCGAGACAACTATGCAAACTTCCGATCAGTCACCAGAAAAGCAACCCATGGCCTCACATCCATTACCAGAACAAGAAAACCTTTTGTCCCCAGAGATTCAAGACGAGAGGAATCACACACAACATAAACAGGATACACCTGGCAGCATTGGCGTCAATGACGAAGCAATCCGGCAAGGACTTATCTATCCGCCACCACCTTCGTTTTATCAAAAAGAACAGCCAGCCGCCAGCATTCAGACCAACACAACAGCACAAGTACAGGCACCCTCTCAGCCACAGGAACCACCACACGCATATGGTGGTCCGGCAGAGTATATACCACAACAGCAGCCCGTAAACTCGATACAGCAAGCATCATATTCTCCACCTCCTGTGCACCCACCTTACCCGATCTATCCACCTGGGCAGGGATATCCGGGCATGCAGGCACCATATTTCCCGCCGCCCGTAGCAAAAAAATCATATAAGTGGGTATGGATTCTGGTATCAGCACTGGGGGTTCTGCTGCTCGCTACCTGTGGGATTTGTGTGTGGGCCTCATCTTCCCTGCTGGGTAATCCCATTCAACAGGCCAGCTCTATCGTTTATGGTAGTCGAGACATTACCAATAATTACTACGAAGCTATCCAGGGCAAGCACTATAGCCAGGCATATAATTATCTTTCTACTCAACAATCACTCAAAAATTTAACCCTGGATCAGTATCTCAAACAAGCACAGGACCTTGATACACGTTATGGGCCAGTCTATAAGTATGTACCAGGCTCCCCGGTCGTTGGCTACAATACATCTAACACTACCATTGACCATTTTACAATCACTGTAGATGTAACCCGCGAAAAGAAAAGCTACCAGGCCATGCTGACAATGTACAAAATTGACGGCCAATGGAAAATCACAGATTATACAACAATCTAATTGTAACCAATCCACAGTGGCATACACAAACAAAAAGGAGCGATCTCTTTTATCAAGATCGCTCCTTTTCTATTTATTTATTTGCATTTTACAACGTAATCTCTTTGCAGAGATTACCATTTTATCATAGAAAAGAATATAAAATGGAGAGATGAAAACATCTTAATGAATAACACTAGCAACACCGGCCGAGATAGCAGACATAGGAACCTCACGACCCACGCAGGCACGAAGGTCCTCACGATAGAAACGCCAGGTGCTCCCCA
>Ga0302321_100001356_pt1 | contig 20950 bp, 20 predicted proteins | sample Fen_T0_1_FD_202505 | JGI IMG/M metagenome (GOLD analysis project Ga0302321, IMG submission 202505) | Peat permafrost microbial communities from Stordalen Mire near Abisko, Sweden - Fen_T0_1 | ecosystem: Environmental > Terrestrial > Soil > Wetlands > Permafrost | place: Sweden: Abisko...
TATTTTCTAGCGTTACCATTAATCACCAGAGGGACACTTCATCTTCCTAGTCTTCACATTGACAGCCACAGTCTGCAAGGAGACACACGCTTTACCGAAGTATTGCGACGCACCGGAGCGATAGTTCAAGAGCGCAGGGAGCCCGTCGAGTTACCGAACGATGTAGGCAAAAGTCACGACCGCATTCTTGGCGCCGAGTCCAGGTACTACACCTTAACAAAACCCAAAGCAGTCACCCAGGACTTCAACGAATTTTCCGACACCTTCCTCACGCTCGCCGCCATTGCCCCGCTGCTCGACGGGCCGACCCGCATCACCGGCATCGCCCACACGCGAAAACAGGAAACCGACCGCGTCGCGGGCATGGCACGCGAACTCAAAAAGCTCGGCCAACACATCATCGAAACCGAAGACTCGCTCGAAATTCATCCGCGCCCGCTCACGCCCGGCGTCACCATCGAAACCTACGGCGATCACCGCTTCGCGATGAGCTTCGCCATTCTTGGCTGTCACGACTTGCTCGGCAACGGCCAGCCCTGGCTCACGATCAAGAATCCCGCCTGCTGCGCCAAAACATTCCCGAACTTCTTTGACGTCCTAAACCAGCTCTGGGAATCAGCCCACGCCGCGCCGTGACCGCATCTTCCTTCATCACCGTCGCCATCGACGGCGGCGCCGCCTCCGGCAAATCCTCGACCTCGCGCGCCATTGCCGAACATTTCAACCTGCTCCACGTCGACACCGGTTCGTTCTATCGCGCCGTCACCGCCGAACTCCTCCAACGCGGCATCGCCACCGGCGATCACGCCGCCGTGAAAAACGCCCTGCCCCACCTCGCCCTCGGCACCCGAGTCGTCGGGCGCAGCGCGTTCATGGAAATTGGCGGGCAAATCGTCCCTGAAGCCCGCATCCGCAGCGCCGAAGTCACCGCCGCTGTCTCCCATTTTGCCGCCATTCCCGAATTGCGCGCCGCTCTCCTCGCCTACCAACGCGGCCAAACGACCATCGCCCAAAAGAACAACTTCCGTGGACTCGTCATGGAAGGACGAGACATTGGTTCGGTTATTTTCCCCGATGCCGACTTCCGCTTCTTCCTGCACGCCGATCCGGCCGAACGCGCCCGCCGTCGCGAGCAGCAGGGCCAGCCCGACCAGATCGCCGAACGCGACCGCCTCGATTCGCAACGCAAGACCGCCCCACTCGTTCTCCCACCCGGTGCTACAGGCATCGACAGCACGTATTTAACCTTAGAGCAGGTTGTGGAAAAAATTTCCACCACGATCACCACCCGGCTACCACCCGCATGAACCGCCATCACGACCAACTGGACATGGAGCCGCTTTATGGCGTTTGCCACTACCTCCTGCGCCAATTCTACGAAACATTTTTTCGCGGCGAAGCCATCGGCATGGAAAACATCCCGAAGGACGGCGGTTTCATGATCGCTTCAAACCACGCCAGCCACCTCGATCCACCGATCATCGGATCACTCCTACCGCGGCAGGTCTGCTTTTTCGCGCGCAAAACCCTCTGGAAGCCCGGCTTCGCCTCGTGGTGGCTCAACAACGTCGGCACCATTCCTGTCGACCGCGACGGCGGAACCGACGTGACCGCGATCAAGCGCGTGCTCGGCGCGCTCAAAAAGGACAAAATTATCATCCTCTTCCCTGAAGGCACGCGTTCTCCTGACGGACAACTGCAAACCGCCAAACCCGGCGTCGGCCTGCTCGCCTGCCGCACCGGCGTGCCGGTCGTACCCGCGCGAATTTTTGATTCTTTCAAAGCATTCGGCCGCGACGGAAAACTCCGCCTCGGCACCCCGGTCAACGTTGTTTTCGGCAAGCCGTTGCAACCCTCCGACTACGACGACCCGAAAGCCGGCAAAGAACGTTACCTGCTCGCCTCCCAACGCATCATGACCGCGATCTCCCAGCTGGAAGAGCCGGTTCACGGGAACGTCTAGGCTTCGGCTCGCGTTTTAAAAAAGACGGGCGAAGGACAACCAGCGCCACAGGCCCGAGCCAGCCCCCACAGCCGAACCACAAAAACAACACTAAAAAGAGCGGCATGCCCCATCGGACAACTTGTCACGTATTACGTGACAAGTTGTCTTAAACAATTAACTATTTTATAGTTATAGATTAGAAAACTCGGGTTTTTTGGCCAGAATGCGGCCCCTTCACGCCCGCTCGACGCGGAGGTTTAGCCAAAGGCCGATGCTAATGAAAAACAGGTTCGGCACCCACACCAGCAGATCCGGCCGGTATTCGGGATACTTCTCGAACCAACCCACAACGACAGTCGACAGAAAATAATAACAGAGCGCCATGAGCAGCGCGACGCCGAGATTGGCCGAGGTCTCGCGCCGCGATACCTTGATACCGAGCGGCACCGCGATGAACACGAGAATAAAAACCGCCAGCGCCATCGAGCCCTTATTCTGCAGGATCATGTCGACGCGCATCAGCTTCTGCTCACGATCAGGCCCCGGCGGTAAAGTCTGCAAATACTCCTGTTTCTTGGCTTCGAGTTCGCTCGGCTTAAACCAGTCAAGTTTGCGATTAAACGTCTTGGGGCCGAAGAATCGCGACAAAGAAACCGTCAGACTGCCGCCCGACTCGGCTTCACCCCGGATGGGCGGTTTTGAAAAATTCTCCGGGTCCTTCACGTCGAACCGCTCGGTAGAGACCTGAAACGGCTTGAAGACCAGTTCGTTGGTTTCCTTATTCAGTTCGATCCGCCCTGTGGCAGCATGAGAAAACTCCGTCACGCGTTGTTCTTTGTCCAACCGCCACACCCAAATATCCTTCACGTAATCGCCATGCTTTTCGCTCACGTAAACCACCATGCGCGGAAAATCTCGGATAAAAGTTTTCGGCACGATCAGTCGCAGCGCATTTGTGCTTAGCATCTTGCTAAACTCGTCATGGTACACTGTGCGCGCGATCGGCATGTAATAAAAGTTAACCGCGAAACCCAACACCACTCCGGCCAGCGCCAATCCGAAGATCGGCGCACTGATGCGCTTTAGGCTCTGGCCCGAGGTTCGCATCGCCACGATTTCGCTGTCCGCCGACATCCGCCCGAGCACGAGCAGCACGCCGAGCAGCATGCCCATCGGCAGCGCATACATGATCACGTAGGGAATCAACAGGAGCAGCAATTTGAGCGCCGACTCGGGTTGGAGCTGCCCGGCCAGCAGATACCCGAGCATGTCCTTCAGTGCGTTGACCGCTGCGATCAAAAAAACAAAAAGCCCGACACACGCGGAGCAGGTGACGAACACTTGTTTGAAAATGTAGCGGTCGAGGAGGCGCAATTTCGAATGCAATGAAACAAGCCGATCCTGCGCTGACAACAGGAACCTTGCAAAGTTACGCCGGCCTCAGCGCGACCGGCTACTTCGGCGCCCGCAGCGTGATCAGCAAAATCTCACCCGGTTTCCACAACCGCATGCGCGGTCCCCACGTACCCGCACCCCGCGAAATTAAAAGCGTCATCGTCTCATGCTTGAATCTGCCGACGAGCTCTGGGTAACGCATCGCAACGAGATAATTAAACGGCCAGATCTGCCCGCCGTGCGTATGGCCACACAACATCAAACCCGCAGCGGCACTCGCCGCCTCGTCCATGCCCACCGGCGTGTGCGAGAGCAACACGCAGCCTTCCTTCCCTGGCCGAACCAACTGCAAGGCACTGCGAATTGACGGCTCCACCGGTTTGCTCCGGCCGCGCACACCCAGATCATCGACTCCAGCGATACGCAGGCCCGGAATCGCCACGTCGGATTCATCACGCAGCACGCGAAACCCGGCCGCTCGCATGATTTCCGAAGACTTTTCCGCCCCGCCAAAGAAATCGTGGTTACCAAGCACCGCCCAAACACCCAGTGGCGCATGCAACGCGCTCAATTCCGCAACCATGCCCTGCACGCGGGAAATGTCATGGTCGACCAAGTCACCACCGACAGCGATCAAGTCCGGCGCCAGCGAGGGAATCCGGCCGGTCAGATCACGCAACCACGCCGTGCCGATCTGCCCGCCCAGATGCAGGTCCGAGATGAACAAAATCTTCAGCCCGTCGCGTTCCCGAGGCAGGCCCGGCAGCGTGACTTCCTGCTCATTGACGACCGGCGCCCGGTGGCCCTGAAAAACAGCAACAACCGCCACCGCCAAGGCCAGTCCGACGCCGACCAACCTTATTTTGGCCACGTACGCTGCGAAAAAAAATCCGCCCAGCGTCACGCAATCGATCGCCAAAAGGCTGACGAAAAGGAGAAATAAAATCCCCAGCCATGTCATCGCAAAAACTTCCACGACAGCACTCACGCCCGGAAAGCCAAATCCGCCAAACCAACGACTCACCGGCAAGCTCAGCCAACAAACGGCCGCCGCACACCAGACTGCCCAAACCGGAACATAACTCGCAACAATCGGCAGGCTGCTCAACCGCCAAAATACATAGCCATTCATCCCGGCCCAGATGAACAATGCGACGAAGATAAAAAGAGACATGGTGCGTGCGAGCAAAGGCAGGGGTTGAAAGCCGAAGGCGTTTAGAGCCCGATGATTTTGCGGGCGCGATTTCGCGTCGCCGACCAGAAAGCCGTCTTCCGCCCAGGCACCGACGTCTGCGTCAACACAAAGCCAACACCGACAAAATAGGCGTCAAACAGTCGCTGGTTCCACCGATAATAATTCCAAAAACGCGTCGTGCGGATCAGCCGGTATTCAAGATTGGGCGTAAACCCAATCATTTTGTCCCGACTCGTCCGGCACGTCGGCTGCACGTTATCATCACCTTTGATCAGGCGCTCGGCTCGCAAGCCCGGCCGGCCCACCACAACCAACCGACAGGGTCCTTTGAATTCCAGAAAACGCAGCTGGCCCGTCAGCCACGACTGCCAGCGGAAAAACTGCCAGCGCAGACGCACCTCCAGTTTTTTTCCCGGCGGCAATATTACACCGGCGAGAAAACTTGGCCGCACCACCAGCGAGCCGCCCTCGGGCAACTGCACCACGGCCATTTCGTTTTCGGGGTTTTTATGGTGGGCAAATGCCAGCCGATATTCCCGACCCGCGCGGGCGTTGTGCAAATTCACATCGTGAACGAAACCACTCAACATGCTCATCATCGGGAAACGCCAGCTGAGCAGCCACTGCGATTTGCGGATCACCGCCTCGTCGACCGCCAGCAGATAACGTTTCCGAACACGCGCCGTTTCGCCGGGCCAGAGCGATGTTTCCACAATCGTCCGGCTCTGACCGAGCGAAGGAAGAGACTCAAGTTCACCAGCCAGCCGCACGGCCCGCCGACGCTCGATGCGCGGAGCGAAGAAGTAGAACAAAACCAATTTCCGCGCCGTGGGCCCAAAGAAATACAGACCAAGCCAGGCCACAACGAACCATTTGCCAGCATCCCAGGATAAAACCATGTAGTGAACAATTCGCGAATCCGTTGACCTAGCCAGTTCGAGTCGCGTGTCGACGTGCTGCAGCTGACGAGTCCACGTTTCCACGACCTTCGCCTCGTGCACTATTTTTTTTCGCAATTGTCCGGCCGCATCGCGCGACGCATTTTCCATCACGATCAGTTCTTCAACCCGCCGGGCATTGATCCGCTGCTGTTCGCGATTCCCAAAAAGTTTTTCCCACCAGCTATCGAGCGAGCGCAGGGTTTCTGCGATGGCAGCAGCATGAACCGCTCGAGCCTCATGCACCGCGAATTCCTGCTGCAGCGCCACCAACACTTTTTGCGCATCGTCTCGGTCGACCAGCGCATTCAGTTTCTTTTCGGTCAGCTCCGAAACGAGCTGCGCATGCACGGCGGAGAAGTCCGCATCATCATGTTGAAACAGCCACAGCGCGTGAATCGACAAGCCTGCGGCAGCGACAGCCACGCCAAAGGCCAGTTTCAAAAAAGCCCACGAGATAAATTTGCGCAGTGAAGAAAACACGAAGGCGCCAGTCTGCTACGGACCGAGCAGAGATTTCAACCGCCCAGATGCGGCGGTTGCGATTTATTGCCGCGCAGGAAATCAGGCCTTCGACTGATCCCGCACGAGGCGTTTCAACTCGCGCAACGCCTCACTCGCACTGGCCTCGCTAAATGTGACCGTGTGCTCGCGCCCGTTGGCGTGGCGTACGGTGAGGCTGTGTTGAAAATTATCCGCGCCCTGGGTGCGCTCGGGCAATTCGGCCGGCAAGGCAAAGAAGTCAGCCTTTTCCAACAATTCCTCAATATGACGGGCCGCAGCAGCAGGCAGCGCGGCCGTGTCCAAAGCCTTCGGCGGTGGGCGGATTCCCGCCACACCACCGCTTCGTGCGAGCGTGAGTTGTGTAGATTTTTTTGCGGGCATCAGAGCACCCCAACCTCCTGCCAGGCGGCTTTGACCGCTTTCATTTCCGGGCTGGTGGCACCAAAGAGCGAAATCGCCGAAGCAACCGTGGCCAGCGCGGCATCCTTGAACGTGGCTTTCGAACGAATGCGATTGCAGAGCGCGTCGTACCAGATTTTGCCCGGCGCTCCCCACGCGTTGCCGCCGAGCTTCGTCGCCACAAGGAAGAAGGCGTGGTTCGGTATGCCAGAGTTGATATGTACGCCGCCGTTGTCGCCCGCGTTGGTGTTGGCGAGCTTGACGTAATCCTTCATATGGCCGGGCTGCGGATCTTTACCTCCAAAGGCCGGATCGTCATACGCCGTGCCGGGCGCTTTCATCGAGCGCAGGGCAACTCCATGAACTCCCTTGGCAAGCAAGCCGGCACCAATCAGCCAGTCGGCTTTGTCCGCCGCTTGTTTCAATTTCCACTGTTTCACCAGGGAACCAAAGACGTCGGAGAATGATTCGTTCAACGCACCTGGTTGGCCATGATACTCAAGGCCAGCCTCATATTGCGTAACGCCGTGAGTGAGCTCGTGCCCGATGACATCGAGGCATTTGGTAAAACGACCGAACGTCGTGCCATCGCCATCGCCGTAGATCATCTGGGTGCCGTTCCAGAACGCATTGTCAAAAGGCTCCGTCGGATCTTCCCGGAAATGCACCGTTGAATCGAGCCGCATACCACGGTCATCCACCGAATTTCGGCCAAACACCGTTGAGTAGAAATCATACACGTCACCGGAGTAGTCGTAGGCTTCCTTGACGTTTACGTCCTTACCTTTCGATCCACCTTCACCCCGCACCAGTTTTCCCGGCAGGGATGAACCTTGTTGGGCATCGTAGATAGTTCGGCGTTTGACGCCGGCCGGCGTCATGAGCGCAACGGCGCCCAATGCACCCAACATGTCCCGTTGACCGCGCAATCGGTGCGAACCGAGCAAGGTGCTCAGCGCACGGGAACGTTGTTTCTCTTCGCCGTTTTGGGCGAGGCCACGCATCATGTGGGCGGGGATGATGGAACAGAACGGGCAGCCTACAAGGGCTCCGGGAGTGACACGACGGGCGATCGGCTTTTTCGGCTTCATAATAAACGAACTGGGTTGTGGGTGATGACGAGGCCGGAGCGATGAAGATGCTGGGCTCTGGCGGAGACGCAATATCAAGCGCGACATTTACCCAACAACACCTCCAACCTCAAAGGCATCGAGGATAAATGCCGTGCTTGTTCATCTATATTTAAGAAAATATCCGCTAACGTTACAAAAAATCTTTCAGCGCCTGGCGTTGGACCAAAAAATACCATCCGCAAACTGACAACACCGGTTACCGCAACCTCAGCTGCAACGTATTTGCCTATCCGAGCCGCACGCCTAACACCGTCGCCTCGATTTCAAGATTCAGCTCCGCGCGACAGATGTCCGAACGCAGATAAGTCACCTTATCCGCCACCGTGAAAAATGTTCGGTCAAGCGAGGCTTTCACCACAGCGAGGTCGTTTCCATTGCGAATATATACCTTAAAATGGCGCTCGCCGCCGAGGGTCGTGCCGAGGTCGTCACCGAGTCCGCACACTTGGGAAATCACGCGCAAGTTGTGCACGGTGCGATCGATCTGCCCCGCCGTGTCGCCGGGCGCGACCGTCTCGTGACCCTCAATCGCCGCCGTGCCCGAAATAAACACGTCAGCGCGTTCTCCGGCCGGCACGATCGTCGCCCGCGAAAAACTCGGCGGACGCGGTCCGTGCTTCTTCGGATAATCGTAGGCCGGCACCTGCCGGGGGTTTTCAAAATGTTGCGGTTCGTCCCCACACGCGGCGAAGACGATGGTAAGCAGTTCGTCGTCCGTTCCGACCGCGGAGGCCGAAGGCAAACGCCGGCGAAAACCCGTGCCGTGCTTCGCTTCAAACGCCACGGAGCGGCCGTGACAGAACGCGCGGTAGTTTTCCAATCCGCCCACACCCGGTTCATTGATGTGCGGAACATAATGCCAGACTCGACAAAGATTCAGATCACCCACCGCCGCAAAGAGGTCTTCATAAAGCCCCTGTGTCGCCGGCTCCACGCCTTTCACCACCGGCACCGTGGCCCGACCCACACGCCAGCGGCCAGCTTCCTGAATCGCAAACGCCCCGCTCGCAGCCAACGTCGTCGCATTTCGAAAAAGCGTCTCTTCCTGTTCCCCGAACAATACGGAAAGGCCCACCGTGCGGCGGTTGTTAGGCGTTATGGAGGGTTCTATAAAATACATAAGCCGCAAAATCTCTGCGGAAAGGCTGTTTTAGCTTCGCGTTTCGGCGGGTCGCGGCAAGCGCTTTTTGTACCAGCCGCCAAGCGTCACGGCATGATCCGGCGCAAAATAAATTCCGCCACCGCCCGCTTCGACGCCGGCCCGAAGACCTCGCGTTGCCCCGTTTTCGAGATCAGCACCACGGCGTTGTCCTCGGCATCCATCCCGATGCCAGCCTGGCTCACATCGTTAGCCACGATCCAATCGAGTTTCTTTTCATCGAGTTTCCGTTGCGCGTACGCTTCGACATCGCGCGTCTCCGCCGCGAAACCCACGACGGTTTGCTGCGCGGTTTTTCGCGCCGCCAGTGTTTTCAAAATATCCACGGTCGGCTCCAATTCCAACGTGAGCGCACCACCCGTTTTTTTTGTTTTCTCCGCCGCACGGAAACGCGGCCGGTAATCTGACACCGCCGCCACCGCGACAAAAACGTCGCACCCAACAAACAGCGGTTCACACGCCGCCAGCATTTCGGCCGCCGAAACTACACGCGTCAGCCGCACACCGACCGGCACCGCCAAGGCCACCGGACCGCTCACCAGATCGACCGACCAACCACGCGCCACCGCCATCTCCGCCAGCGCGTAACCCATCTTGCCACTGGAACCGTTGCTCAAAAAACGCACCGGATCGATGTGCTCGCGAGTCGGTCCGGCATTGATGAGGCAACGAATGGGTTGGGCCATCACTTGCACATGGCAAAAACCCGGGGCGCTGTCGACGGCGTTAAAGCAGGGCCTGCAACGCCGCCTCGTCCTTCGACGACGCCAGCACGTAAAGGTGGTGATCTCCCGTCCACATGACCGAATGGAGACCGTTTTGCGCAACAAACTGCGGTCCCTTCGGCAGATCGCGCGACGACGGACGAGCCATCACATAGAGATGAAATTCACCACCATTTCGCTCGAAACAAACCTCCATGACTTCAACACCCGCGAAATTAAGCGTACGGCAGCCATCGGCCTTAAGCTGGCCGAGGTTAAGCGGGAACGACGAGCCCAGCTTCGTCGTCGGTTGCGAAAGAAAGGCCACGAGTTGGCTCGCCTCCTGGCCATGGGAACCATGGCGTTCACCGTGGGCCGTATCGTCTAGGATCTGAGCCGTCAACTGACCCAAATCCAGTCTCGCGGTACGAAGCTGCGAGACAACGGCCAATGACAACACAATCGCCAACGATGCAGCCATCGCCAGCCACGACGGCTGCTGCCACCACGAACGGCGCGTCACGCTCATTTTGCCACCGGCAAGGATCGACTCACGCAAACCGACCGGTATCGACAACGATTTAAGTTTGGCTGCGACGGCCTTGTCCCGCGCCTGTTCACGCTCGAACCACGCGTGCAGCTCCGGATCGTGCCGCGCCTGGGCCAGCGCCTCGCAAAAGACGGCATTGCCCGCATCGGCACCGCCGGGTCGGTAAGCTTTGAGAATGAATTTTGCCTCTTGGTTATCCATGGGAGGCCTTATTTTTCGAAGGCTGGAACGGCACGACAATGGACGTATTCGCGGCGGACCGCGAGGTCAGAAGCGCGCGAAGCTGGGCTTTGCCGCGCGACAACCGCGACATCACGGTCCCAACCGGCACATCGAGCGCCGTCGCAATTTCCTGATAGGACAAATCCTCGAGATAAAACAGCGTGAGCGGCGCGCGAAAAATGACATCGACCTCCTGCAACGCCGCCATCACCACGGCGCCGTCCATCGAAGAAACCGTTTCAGACGTGAGCGCCACGTCCTCAAGTTCACTTTCCGGCACTGTATCCAGTGCAGTCATACGCTCTCCACGGCGACGACCGCGCAGGAACTCCCGATAGAGCGTGGTGAACAACCACGATTTCGCCTTCGCCGCTTCGCGCAGAGCATGTCCCTTTTTTGCCCACACATAAAACGTTTGCTGAGCGAGATCGCAGGCATCGGCCTCGCTGCGCGCGAGACTCAACGCAAAACGATAAAGCGATGGATAATATTGATCCACGAGCTGGCTGAAAGCGTCATCGGACATCGGTGCGGTCACGCCTCCTTATTAACGAGCTGTTTGCGGTTCAGCAAACGGTCGATGGAGAAAAACCCGGGGCCAAACGCCAGTACAATGACCGCCGTGAGCAAAAACAGAAAGGGCGCCGCCGAAGTGAATTTGTCGGGATCCGAAATGATCGCTGCCAACGCCTCGTGCTCCGCCGTCACATAAGCCACCGCCATCGTCGCAATCAACGGCACGCTCGCCACCCGCGAGCAAAGTCCAACAACCAACATACACCCGCCAAGGCACTCAGTGCCGCCCGCCATGATGGCATTCAGGTGCGGCGCCGGAATGCCCAGACTCGCAAAAAAGCTCGTCGTGCGGTCCAGGTGCATGAGCTTGCCCCAGCCGGTCTGAACAAACTGCCAGCCCCAATAAACCCGCAGAACCAAAAGCAGCGGAGACCGCAAGAAACCAACTGCTGTTTCGAACCGGGTGATAAGCGATGAGAGTTGCATGCTATATGAGAGACCGTCGCCACCGGTTTATTCCCGCGCACACAACCAGCCCAGACGCATCCAAAGCGCGAACCAGCCGCGAATCTTTTCCGCCTGTTCGGACACACCGAGACTCGACCGGGCAAACGCGAAGGCACACGCCTCGGCCACGGTGTGCCCGGCCTTAAGTGCGCTCAAAAGTCGCACCGCCTCCGATTCAAGCCGTTTGTAATAAAGTTGGTTGTCCACGCGATGGACGGCGATGTGAAGCACGACTCCGCGTATCAACTGCGCTGATCCGCCAGCCGAGTCCGTGCGCGCTGCAACCGCATTGCTCGCCTCGGTGCGGAGCGCGCCGTCGCGTTTCACCGCGAGCACGTATTCGTCCACCGGATACCGGCACGTCAGTAACGTCAGGTACGGTTGCAGTGATAGCCTCAGCTTATCGCCAGGAACACCCGCAAGCTGACTCTTTTTTAGCCGTGGCCTTGACGGTCCGTCAAACGCCACGATTTGCGCCCATTCAAAGCGAACGAGATCGCGCGCCGCGGCGCCATGGGGAACTACGAGACTGGGCTCACGAGAAATGAAGCGCTCCAGACGAGAACCCAGATCTCGCAAGGTGAACGAGTGCGACGGATTGGCCGCCAGATAACGTTCGATCAAAGGCCAAAACTGTTTTTCACCAAGCAGCGCCCGCAGCCCGGGAAAATCCTGCGCCATGCTGTCGAGCAGGCGAAACCAATACATCCGATTGTAGATTTCAACTCGTTCCAAAGGTCGCAGTGTGCGACTCGGCTTCACGAGTTTCGCCACAGCCCGGGCCGAAGACGAACCATCAAACCAACGCCGTTGAGCACGGTCGCCCGGTGCCAGCGGACGCGTGATCGCCGCGTGCATCGTGCGCTGCCACGCCAACAAATCGCGCGGCGCGAGATCGGGCGCAGGCGCGGAGCGTTTTTTAGTTCTTTCCATTTTGTGCGGTTCGAGCGTCAGCGATGTATTCGTTGGCCTTAAGCGCCTCGGCGTGAACTTCGTCGAAAGAAGGGATTTTATCGTCCCATTCAAGGAGCGTAGCGGTGACGCCGCAGAGCTTCGTGGCGTGCGCATAAAGCTTCCACACCGGATCGAGCACCGGATGATCGTGTGTATCCAATATATACTTTTCGAACTTCGTATGCCCCGCGATGTGCATCTGGCCGACGCGATGATGCGGGACGTTGTTGACGTAATCCATTGGGTTGAAGCCGTGGTTGCGGGAGGAAACGTAGATATTGTTCACATCGAGGAGAATTCCGCAGTCGGCGCGCTCGACCACCTCGGTCAGAAACTCCCACTCGGTCATCTCCGAAGCGTGAAACTCCATGTAAGAGCTCACGTTTTCCACGCAGATCGGCACCTCGAGAAAATCACGCACCTGACGGATTTTCTGCGCCGTGCGAATCGCCGCTTCCATCGTGTACGGCATCGGCAGCAGGTCGTGCGTGTACGTGCCATCCACGCTGCCCCAACAAAGATGGTCGGAAAGCCACGGCGTCTTGGTGCGCTTCACGAGGTTCTTCAAACGCCGCAGATGCGTTCGATCAGGCTTGTCAGCCGAACCAAAATACATCGACACACCGTGTTGCACCACCTGGTACTGTTCGAGAATCGCGTCGAGTACTTCGAGCGGCCGGCCACCATCGACCATGAAGTTTTCCGAGATGATCTCGAACCAGGCACATGTCGGTTGGTTGGCGAGGATATGCCGGTAATGCGGAACCCGCAGACCAAGACCGACGCCGTATTCAGTGAAACCATTGTGACGATTGGCAGGCATTGGGTGACAGGGATAAGGGTTAAATGGTAAGGGCTGAGTTTTGCGGCGCCGGCCAACTCGCGACGGCGCCGGTGAAGTGGAAACGTGGATACTCAGGCCTTTGGAGCGTCCGTGTGCTTTTTGGCCGTCGAGCAGCCGCCCTTGCCCTTGCAGGAGTTTTTCCCCTTGCAGGTGTTGTCGGCCGTTTTGCAGCCACCCTGGCCTTTGCAGTCATTCTTACCCTTGCAGTCATGCATGCCCTTGCAGCTTGCCTTGTCCTTGTCTTTGTCTGTGGCGCTGCAGCCGTCCTTGCCGGAGCAGGACGCTTTGTCCTTGTCGGCGAGTTGCTGAAGTTTGGTGCCAGCATCGGAGGAATGCGACGCGCCGTAGGTTTTGGTTGCGAATGAACCGGAATAGATGCCGGCGAGTGCGGCGCAGGCGAGCAGGGTCTTGGTCGATTTTGTCATAACGATGATGTTTTTAGAAGAGCTGTCGGACGCCGCATCCAGACGAATGCAAACAAGCGCCGACTTGAATCAGAGCACCCGCCGTGCGGTTTATTCCCGGACTTTGCAGCTACCGTGATTTTTGGCCTCGCCACGATGCGTTGGGCGAAACTCCTTGGACCCTGTGCTCCGTCTATTGCTACCGCCCAACCTTCCAGCCGCCGCGCTTCGCGATGCGATCGCGATCAAGGTTGAACTCCGCACCGACGTCGCACCCACCGCCGAACTTTTCCCCGCGCTCGCCCTCCTCCAACGCTGGTGCGCCACCCCACAACCACCGGCCTTTCTCCAACTCACCCGCGCACAACTCCTCAAACTCGTCACCACACTCTCAGGCCAGTCCACTTTCTTTTGGGTCAACCAGCCTCAGTCGCCAATCCTCTGGGTCGGCCCGCACCTGCGCGGCGTGAGCGAATATCTCAACGAAGCACCAAAAGTCATCGTGCCCGCCTACCTGCCGCCGATCACGCAAACCTCCGGCACCACCCTCAATGTAAAACCCGTCTCCGCCTCCTCGCCTTCCTCGGCCCGCTCCGCGTCCTCCACCAGCACCTCGCTCACCGTTGACGGCTCCGAACATTTCCTGGCGATCACCCTGCCCTCGCGCGAACACATCGCCTACGCTTCCGCGCTCGAACTGGTGAAATCCGCCGGCTTCGCCCTCGAACCTTCCAACCGAAAGTGGTGGCTGCGCGATCGCCACAAAGCCCTCAACTTCCTCGCCGCCCACGGCGACCGCCTGCGCAAGGAATTCTTCGCCGAATTCACGCCCAACTTCGAAAAAAACACCGCCCGCCTCGACCACGCCGAAATCATCTGCGACGCCATCGACAACGGAAACGGCTTCAACGTCACCGTCGCCCTCCGCGCCGGCAAAGTCCCCGAAGGCCAGCTCCTCGCCGCCGCCGCCTCCAACCGCGGCTACGTCGAAGCCGAAGGCCGCGTCTACCTCGTTTCCAGCACGCAACTCGAACAACTCGCCAGCGCCCAACGCGCCCTCGCCGGTGACACCGGCGCCGGCCTCGCCACGCACCGAGTCCACCGCGTCAGCACCGCGCGCCTTGCCGAAGCCGAAGCCATCATCGAGGAAATCGCGCCGCACTTCCAACCACCCGCCGCTTGGCGCGAACGCAGCGCAGCGCTCCGCAACCTCTCGAAACTCGCCCCCGCGCCCATACCCGCCGGCTTCGATGCCCAGCTCCGCGTTTACCAACGCCTCGGCGCCGCCTGGCTCTGGCACCTGTATCGGCACGGCCTCGGCGGCATCCTCGCCGACGAAATGGGTCTCGGCAAAACTCTGCAAGCTCTAGCCGTGCTCGCTGCACTCAAGGACACGACGCCTGGCGTTTCACTCGTCGTCTGCCCCGCCACCCTCGTAGGAAACTGGCGCCGCGAAGCCGCGCGTTTCACGCCACAACTCCGCGTGTTCACTCACCACGCCGAAAACCGCATCGCCCGCGCCACCGACTTTACCGGTTTCGACCTGATCGTTACTTCCTACGGCACACTCGCCCGCGACCGCGAACTCTTTGGCGAAATCGAGTTCGCCTGCCTGATCGCCGACGAAGCCCAGCATCTCAAAAACCGCCGCACGCAAAACGCCCAAACCCTTCGCTCCCTCCACGCCCGCGGCCGTTTCCTCCTCACCGGCACACCGCTCGAAAACAGCCTCGACGACCTCCGTTCGCTCTTCGAAGTGCTCATGCCCGGCTACATCGACAAAGTCCCCGCCGGCACCCGTGGTGACGAACGTCAGTGGTACGACGAACGTCTTCGCGCCAAAACCGCGACCTACATCTTGCGGCGTACCAAGGCCGTCGTCGCGCCAGAGCTTCCGCCCAAGATCGAGCAAATCCTGTACTGCGAACTTTCGCCCAGCCAATCCGCGATTTACCGCCGCGTGCAGGAAGAATCCGAACGCGCGCTCATCGACCTCGAAGCCAGCGGCGCATCCGAAAACTCGATACGCCTCGCCACGCTCACGCAATTGCTACGCCTCCGCCAAGTCTGTTGCGACCCGAGACTGCTGCCGGGCGCACAAACTCAAAACCCAACCGACTCCGCCAAACTCGATGCCTTCCGCGAACTGCTCGCCGAAGCCGTCGACGACGGACACCGCCTGCTGGTTTTCTCACAATTCACGTCGCTGCTCGGACTTCTCCGCACCGAACTCGACACGCAGGAACTCACCTATTGTTACCTCGACGGCTCGATGCCCCAGCGCGCACGCCAGGCCGAAGTCGATCGTTTCAACAACGCCACCGACATCCCGGTTTTCCTGATCTCGCTCAAAGCCGGCGGCACCGGCCTCAATCTCACCGCCGCCGACACCGTCGTTCACTTCGATCCGTGGTGGAATCCCGCCGTCGAAGCGCAGGCGACCGATCGCGCGCATCGCATCGGCCAAAGCCGCGTCGTCACGAGCTACAAACTCATTTGCACCGGCACCGTTGAAGAAAAAGTTCTGCAACTTCAGGAAAGCAAACGTGCGTTGTTGGCCGATGTTTTCGAAGCCAGCGACGCCGCCTCCGCCAAGCTTTCCCTCGCCGACCTCAAGTCGCTGCTCACGGGGTAATTTCGACGACCGCGAAACAAACGAAATTCCCATTGACGCCTGAAACGGCACCCCCTTTAACTTCGCCCCTTCGCGAATGGCACGGTAGCTCAGTTGGTAGAGCAGAGGACTGAAAATCCTTGTGTCACTGGTTCGATTCCGGTCCGTGCCACCATTCAGAAAACCCGCTCTCTCTCAGTGAGAAGCGGGTTTTTGCTTATCCAGAAACAGCGACTTCTTCGAACTTCCTTCCAACTGCCGCAGTAAGTTCACTTGGCTAAGTTGGTAGCTAAACCGAGTCGTTCCACTGATTCAATGACGCCCCTTCCACCCCACAGAGGCCTCTCTAACATCAACCGGAAAGGCCTTCGCAGGTCGCGTCGCACGCGGCGGCACCGCAACCACCTGTTCCAACTCAGCCGCAAAACGCCGGATAATAGCTTCCCACGACTGGGCGCTCACAGCCGCTGGCGCGGCCTTTCGCAGGCGTTGGACCAGCGCAGGATCCGTGGCCAGGCGCACCGCGGCAGCAACCAAAGCCTCGGGTTGGTCGCAAGGAACGGTGAGTCCGTTTTCGTTGTGGCGGATAAACTGCCGCGCCGCCGCATAGTCGAAACCCGCAACCGCAAGCCCGCTCGCGAGCGCCTCGGTGAGAACATTACCAAAGGTCTCGCTCAAACTGGGATGAATATAGACGTCAGCCGAGGCGTAGTGCACGGCCATCTCCGAGCGGGGAATAAACCGAACAAATCGGCACTCCGGATGATCTTGAACGAGCTTCCGCCGCAACGGTCCGTCACCGGCAAGCACAAAGCAGCAACGAGGATTCGCCTTTCGCATAGCTTCAAAAACCCGAAACAAAAGTCCGTAGTTTTTCTCGGCGGCCATCCGGCCCGCATGCAACACCACCGGATCATCACTGCTAACCTCCCACGAACTCCTCAGCGCAACCGAGCGCCGCGACGGCGAAAAAAGTGCGGTGTCCACCCCGCGCGAAAGGAGCGCAAGATTGCGGAAACCAAGAACCATGAGCTCGTCGCAAAGTTCCTGCGTCGGTGTAAAAGTGCGCCGCGTGCGATTATGAAAATAGCGCAAGTACCCGAGCGTCGGCCGGTGGAGAAGACCAAAACCGTAGTGCCGGCTGTAGGCGTGAAAGTTGGTATGAAAACTTGAGGTAACGGGAATCCCAAGGCGGTGTGCTGTGCGCAGTGCCGACCACCCAAGCGGACCTTCCGTCGCCACGTGAACGAGATCAGGTCGGCTATCCGTCCATAAACGGTGCAAACGACTACTCGCCGGAAAACCAAGACGCAGCAACGGATAACCCGGGATCGGAAAGCCGGGGAAAAGCTCCTCATGATGCGTCGCCGACACCGGTGCCTTGTCCGTCTTCGACTGACGCGGACGGAGAACCGTAACCGCGTGGCCTATCCGGCCGAGCCCCTCCACAACATGTCCGAGCGTCATGGCGACGCCGTTGACCTCCGGCGAAAATGTTTCAGTGACAAGTGCGATTTTTAACGGCATGGGAAATTCATGGGTTGGCGATCTTTTCCAGGGCATCGGCGATCAGACGGTCGCTTCGGCAACGAGGCATCTTGTTCTGGCCGCCCCAACGCCCGTTGACCTTCTTCCACTGCTCAAACACGCCCGCCGGAACGATGCGAACCACCGGGACTGCCAGCCCTGTCCCCTTGCGCTTCGCTTCATAGTCATCGTTGCGAATCATCAACTCCACATCGAGCGCCCCGGCCAGCTGGTTCTGATCGATGGTTATGGTAGTCTTCGAAAACTCAATCCACCACTCGTGCCGCCCCCGGTCCCGCCCCGCCTCGGCGTTCGCAAAAACCGGCGCCACATGAAAGTCAGCCACCGCCACGCGCAACCTCTGCCCAACCACCACAAGCGCATCGGTCAGGTCTTTTTCAATCACATGCTCACCAAACGCGCTCAACTGAAGGGCGATCCGCCCGGCATACACCAAACGAGGAACGTCCGTGGAAACAAACCGCACAACATCGCCAATCACATACCGACAGAGTCCGGCCGGAGTCGTCAGCAAAAGCACGTAATCGACGCCCGGCTGCACACCCTCAAGCTGCACGGCATGAGCACCCGAGGCACCGGGATTCCCGGAATCGAACCGGTTCATTGGTATAAATTCAAAAAACAACCCCGCCGCTGTCATCAAACGAAGACCCGCCGCCGCCTCGTCATCCTGAGCCGCAATGAAACCTTCGGAGGCCGGGTAAACCTCGTGGAAATTAACCGTGGGCCCGAGCGCGGCCTTGAGTTCGCCGACAAACGGACCGATCGGCACACCACCGTGAATCAGGCACTGCAGATTCGGCCAGAGTTCACCGAGGTGCCGCACCGGAAAACCTTCGCGTCCCGCCAAAAGACGGAGTTCGCGTGCAAGGATCAACACCCAGCTGGGGATGCCGGCCACCAGCGTAATATCCCGCCGCAAGGTCCGGCGAACGATCGCCTCCAATTTAAGCGGCCAGTCGGGAATCCGGGCGATCGCCTCCCCCGGCTCGTACAACAGCGCTTTCACCCAAAGCGGCATGTCCTGCGCGGTGATGCCGCTCAAATCACCGGCCTTCGCGACCCTAAAACCATCAATCGGAGACAACACGGTCGAACCTCCAAGGAAAAGATGCCGCCCAGCAAAAACATCCCGCCGTCCGGTCCGCACTGCGTAATACATCAGCGAATCGAGGCCCGCCTGCCGGAAATGAGCCAGCATGCCAGAGGTAACCGGAATGTATTTTGTACGCCCAGCAGTGGTTCCCGAGGACACGGCAAAGTTGTCGCACCGCCCTGGCCAGAGCACATTCGCTTCGCCCAACTTCATCCGCTCAACATACGGAACAAAGTCCTCGTAGGGCCGCACCGGAACTCGCGAGCGAAACGTTTCATAACGCATTCCACGCTCGATACCGGTGTCACGACCATACGCCGTGCCGGCCATCCGCCGCATCAGTTCACTGAAGATCACCTGCTGACGAGCGATGCCGTTGCCATCCCGGACCCGTTGCACCGAACTACGCCGCATCAGTAAGGCAGCGCCCTGCCCCGCGAGACCTGCACGCAAATTCCGCAGCAACCCCGCCGAGGGATTGACTCGATTCTCCAACCCAAGCGTATCCGTAGCAGTTGTCATGCAGCCTTACGCATCTGAGTCCGCCGCATCCGCCGGTAAAACCCCGAGAAGAAAGGAAGAAAATGAGTACAGTGAAAGATCAGCGAGGCATGCTGCACGGCGGAACCGCCCCTGCTCGAAACGACGCGGCACTCGCTCACCGGGAAATAGGCCCGGTGCGCGGCGGCCAACGCAAAACGCGTCGGCGAGCCAGGATCGAGCACCGAATCCTCTTTCTCCGAGTAAAGAATGAGCACCGGAGCATGCGTAAGCGGAAGAAGGCCCGGCTTAAAATAGGAGCTTGGTGATTGCAAATGTTTCAGGGATTGGACGCGCTCGCAGGCACCCTCCGCCGTGATATCGGCGATCGTGCCGAGAACCGAGCGGTGAAGCCCCACTAACTCATCCGCAGTCATGATCGCCCGCACCGCCGTCTTGTTCTGCGCACCCGCATCGAACATTTTTCGAAAAACCGTCCGAGATTTTTCAATGGTCTGCGCGTTCACCGGACTGTCTCCAAGATAAGGTTTGGTCGCCCGGCCAAGCAGCGTTGACGGCTTGCCTCCGCACGCCGGGAGCAAATCTTCCGTGCAGGCAACCGGACTCACCAACACCACTCCCTCAATCGCCGGAAACCGACCTTCCATGCGATTGCGCCGAAGCCATTCCAGAAGTAGTCCAGCACCAAAACTAATCGCCAGAATCACCGGCTTGCGACCAGCGCGCTGCAGATTCTCCATCAGATCGTCGAGTTGGGCAAACAGAAGATCCATGTTGAAGCCCTGCCGCGGGTAATTGACGCAGTAGAGATCACCCTGGCGCAGCAGGAAATTGCGCATCAGAAAGATCGAGTCGGTGGCATCAGGAATAAAACCACCCAGCACGATCGTGGGGGTGGTACCGAACCCCACATCGTGCCTAATTTCAGCATACTGCCGGGTCTCGGCGCGGCCCTCAGCCAAAAGCGTGTAGGCACGGCCATGCGCCGGTGGGGAAAACAGCAGAGCTGGTGGACGCGGCCGGAACCGGCGGCCAGCCGTGCGGAAAAACATGCGCAGGGGAGCCGGTGGTGTGAAGTAGTCGAAGGACGACAATATACTATGAACGGGCAGAGGGAGTGCGAGGGTTTGCATGGAGTCAGTCCAGAAGAGTCTGGCAGTTTGCCTGGCGACGAGGTTGAGCGGTGCGGTTCGAAAGAAGCCGTTTCACTCGTTCGACGAGGGCGACGGGGCTATAAGGTTTTGTCAGGAAATCGAGCGCGCCGAGTTCGAGCCCAAGGCCGCGGGAATCCGTGGTGGCCCAAGCACTAAGAATCATAACGGGAATGGTCGCCGTTTCCGGATTCCGCCGGAGAATTTCGCACACACCAAAACCATCAAGGTCAGGCAGCATCAGGTCCAAAAGCACCAAATCGGGCCGTGCCGAATCGATAATCTCCAGCGCCTCGTAACCACTAGCAGCCATCAACACGTTGAAGCCCGCCTTCGTGAGGTGGAACTGGACGAGCTCGTTGGCGTCGCTTTCGTCGTCGACCGACAGGATGGTGGCTTTCACGCTACACAGTTTGCCACCGGGATGTGCCGGGAACTTGGCGGATGCGTTACGATCTGGAAAATTGTAACTTGGCCGAGGACATGACTGACGTAGAGTCACGGAAGGCGTCGTAAAAATGTCATAAGTTAGAAGAACTGCATCGCCAGATCCGCAGTGGCACCACGTATCCGCCTCAACGATAACTTGAAGTCGAAGTCCACCGACCAAAGCACGCGGTCAAAAATATCACCGGTTCAGGCAGGCACCGCCGCAAGCTTGGCGGGTCTAC
>Ga0302321_100001357_pt1 | contig 20944 bp, 15 predicted proteins | sample Fen_T0_1_FD_202505 | JGI IMG/M metagenome (GOLD analysis project Ga0302321, IMG submission 202505) | Peat permafrost microbial communities from Stordalen Mire near Abisko, Sweden - Fen_T0_1 | ecosystem: Environmental > Terrestrial > Soil > Wetlands > Permafrost | place: Sweden: Abisko...
CCGTGCCGATGATGCCGCCCGTGCCGATGATGCCGCCCGTGCCGATGATGCCGCCCGTGCCGATGATGCCGCCCGTGCCGGTGATACCGCCGCTGCCAGTGATACCGCCGCTGCCGACGACGCCGCCGGTCGTGTAGATCCCGCCGGTACTGATGCCGCCGCTGCCCTTCGTGCCGCCAACCGATATCGCTCCGCCGCTCCCAACGGCACCGCCAGCAGCGTCGATTTGGCCAGAGCCGCCAGCTCCCAAGATTCCGCCAGAACCGATCACTCCGCCCGTGCCCAAACCGCCGCTAACATCCAGTGCGCCACCAACGCCGGCGCCACCAGCGCCCGCGCCGCCTGACCCGGAAAGCGGCACATCGGCGCCACGGTCAGTGGACAGATTGCTGTCCGCCATCGGCGGTGTTGCGTCGATGAACCCACCGGACGAGACAATATCTACCGAACCAGTATCGGCGCTGGCAGGCTCGACGGGCCCAGGCGAATTGGTGGAGGCGTCGCGGCCAACGCCTCCAGACACCACACAGAATCCCTGGCTGCAGATGCGATTAGCGGGACAGTCCGCCTTGGTTGTACACACAAAGTGCTCGACATCGATGTTGGGTTGGCGAGCGCAGCTCATGGGCAGCGCAACGACCAGGCCCCAAGCCACAGTGGCAACGAGTGACCCGGGGATTCGCACGTTACCGCTTTGGCCACGCATCAGAAGGCCACCTGCACGCGAGCGCCCGCAGTCTGGGCACTGAGCATGGGTTCCAGAGTGGCGGTGGATTCGCGGCCCGTCCTCCAGCCGAGATAGTAGAAGAGCGCACCGCCAGCCAGGCAGGCAGCGCCAGCGACGTAGCTGACCTTGCTGGCAGTTGCATAGCTCGACTGCGTGCTCTCCTTGCTCGGCTGATACCTGGCGGGTTTGGCCTCCAGCTCGTTCGTCAGGTGGTTGGCTGCCAAGGCGAAGGCCACGCCGGCAGCGAGGCCAGCGACGCCGACGGCAACCGTGACCCCGCCCGCCATGCGCAGGCCTCGGCCTGGGGACGTCTGAGGCAGGGACGCTTGCACGCCGGCCTGGGCATGGAATGCCTCCGTCACCTGGCCGAGCCCTGCGGAACTGGGACCGTGCGGATCCGTTGCGCTGCCTAGTGCCGTGGACGCGGCCGCTCCCAGTCGAGGTTGGGAGGTGTCGGCAGACTGCGATGGACCCGCTCCTCCCTTCGCCTTTTTCATGAGCTCCTCGCAATCGGCGATATGTCGCTCGGCACGGCCGTCGCTTGTGATCCCGGCATCCTTGGTCTTGCGCTGGTATTCATGAAAACGGACGATCGCCTCCGCGCAACGCTCGCTCTGTTCGAGGCAGCGGCCCTGGTTGAAAATGTAGTTCACATCGTTGGTGTCGACGTAAAGGTCGGTCAAGATCGCAACTCCGGCATCGGCGTTGCCGCTCAGGCACGCTTTCTTGGCGGCCCGCTCCTTGGTTGTCTTGCTATCGCCGTTCCCCACCTCCGCGCTCTCGGGTGTCGACGACGGGCTGCCTTGTTTTGCAAGCAGCTCCTGACAATCGGCGATGTGCTTCTGGGCGTCGGCCTTGTCAGTCCTGTTGATCTGCCTCGCCACCCGCAGGTACTCCCGAAAGCGGGAGATCGCATCTTCATAGCGGTGATTCTGCTCGAAGCAACGGCCCTGGTTGTAGATGAACACCGGGTCGTTCGTGCTCACGTACAGCTCGGATAGGATCGCGACGCCCTTGACGTAGTCGCCAGCCAGACAGGCCGTCTTTGCCGCGCGCTCCTTCGTATCCGTGTCTTTTGCCTGGGCCGCTGGCGCTGCCAGAAGCAGGCAGGTCACCGAAACTAAATGCTTCCACGGTTTCATGGCAGGGGCTCGATTCAAGTCGTCCAAGTGCGAGAAGATCGTCGGCTATCTTGGTTCCCTCGACGAACCTTGGCAAGCGGATTTGCCACCCGCGCCAGAGCGGCTGGGGAGGGCCGAGCTCCCGCGCAAAATTCCGGTTACCTAGACCCCGAGCTCGCTCGGCGAACAGAGCCGAGCCGGCGTGCACGGGCAGGAAAGCCCGAGCCCACCGTATCACCGGCCACTTGTGTGCTACTTGCCGTAACCCGCGCTGACGACGTTTGCTTGAACGGCATCCTCTGTCGCGTCCGACGGATAGCCGGCGACAATCGCCCCTTCGTAGAAAGTCCCGGCGCTCGCGTTGTTGTTGCTGTAGCAACAGTCGCCACCGGCACCAAGCACGACCGCCCCTTGCTTCTTCATCGGGTTTTTCCCTCCCGGGAGCGCCCCCTTGTACAGCGTGCTCAAGGCCCCGGTCGTCGCGTCGCCACCCTTGAGCGCCCACTCCGTCGTGCCATTGTTCTTCTCGATGGCGGTGACGTACTTGTACGTGATGCTGGGTGTGCTGCTGTTGCCGATGACCATTCCGTCTTCCATGTCGGCCATGATCCACGGACCCGAACCGGCGCCATGGGCCCAGATCGTACAGCTGCCAAAGTAAAGGGAATCCATCGAGGGGCCAGCGACATAGGTTCGGCTGGTCTCGCCATTGCCGTAGTCGTAGCAACACCCAGTGCTGACATGGGCGCTGTTCGTCACCATGTAGACCCCTTGCGGACTGGCGCCGGTTGGCATGCCCGACTTGGAACCATCATGCCAGTAGGCCTGGCTGGTATTCGTATACAACGAGTAGACCTTGTGCCCCCCGACAGTCGTTGGATCCTTGGTCGCGCTCGCGGCTGTCATGCCCGAGTGGCCCGCGGGGGTCATATCGGTTGTGTCTGGGGTCTGGGCTGCGACGAAGTTCCCGTTGCCAGACTGGTCGTAGACTTTGGTGATGGTGCATGCCGATGTACAAAATGCATCTTGCGTGGCCGAATCGGCAAAGCCCCCTGGACTCAGGACCCCTATGTCTTTGGTCGTGCCGTCCGCGCGCTTGACCTGGTAGAGGGGGCCGTCGTACGAACCATACAAAGCCCGTACTGTGCTGTGTGCCGCGACACATTTGGTGTTGGCAGCTGCGTAGATGTCGCAAGGACCAGTTCCCGTGCCGCCGCCCACACCGGTGGTTCCTCCCGTGGCAGAAGTCCCGCCCGCGCCGGTCTTGCCGCCCGAGCCGGAGGTGGCTCCGCCCGAGCCAGGGCCGCCGTCCGAGGCAGGGGCTCCACCCGAGCCAACCGTGCTTCCGCCCGAGCCGGTCTTGCCACCCGAGCCAGAGGTGACTCCACCCGAGGCTGGGGCACCGCCCGAGCCAACCGTGCTTCCGCCCGAGCCGGTCTTGCCACCCGAGCCCGGCACGCCACCCGACCCCGGCGAGACGCCGGCCTTCTGGAGCACAACCGTGCCGGTCATGGGCAGGATGGTGGGCTTCGGGGTCAGGGTCAACGTGCTTCCCGAAACGCAGTACGAGTAATCCACGGTGCCGTCGGCGTTGAGCCCGCTGCCGGAGGTGGTGTAGTCCCCGCTGTTGGCCGCCCAAGAGGATACCACCCCGATGCCACCAGCCTGGTTCGCTGTGGCCGTGCAGCTGCATTTGCCGCTCGCATCCTTGGCGCAAGTGGCCGTCTTCCAACCTAGGGCTGTGATGCCACTCTGCAGCTTGTCGCATGCGACGGGGACCGACGAAATCGACAGGCACGCGTCGGCCACCGGGAACGTGATGGAGCCCGTCGTGGTCGTGTTGTCCGTGTAGGTCCCTTTGCCGTTGGCAATCCAACTTCCAGTGACTTGCAGGGAGCCGGTGGCGGGAACAGTCTTGCACCCCAGACTCGCCAAAGAGACGTCGTAGTCCCCCGAAATAGTCAGGCAGTAGGACGTCACGTTCCAGGTTCCAGTCAGGTCGCCGCCGCAGGATGACCCGTTGGGGCAATTGGCTGGCTGGGTCGTGCCGCCGGTGTTTCCGCCGCTGGCCTGAGAGCCACCACTTCCTGCCCCACCACCGGAGTTTCCGCCCGAGTTGCTGCCACCCGAGCCGCCCTTCGCTGTCGTGCCACCCGAGCCGCCGCTGCCGCCCGGGGTGGAGGTGGTCGTACACGCAGAGCCCAGGATCAGGAGCGCGGCGACCATGGTGTGTGGCGAAGTTCGGTGCATCATAGTTTCTCCTGAACGCGATGTGTGTGGGGGCGGTGGCGCCGACGCAGTTTGTCTGGGTGTCCCATTAAGTCAGTGCACCGTGCAGTGGGATTAGCTCACGAGTTCCGTCATTTTAGGGGGCCCCGACCTGGCCATCGGGTCTGCCAAAGGCTGGTGCTCCGGCCAAAGCGGCCGCCGCTGTCTACCGGGCGTCAAGCGAAGTGCCTCTGCTCAATTGCCGGAGGCCGTCCTGAATTGTTACAGAGAGTGCAAAACGCGATTGTCGGGGGCCGGTTCAGGCGACATCGGGGCGCCATCACCACGTGTCGCGGACGTTCCGGATCGGCCATGGTAGGGTTGTCGGCCTCGAAGCCGGAAGCGAGTAGCGCTTGACTGATAGCCATCCCAGCCAACCCATGAACCCGCAGGATCGGACGGCCGAGTGCGTGAAGCTCGAAGAGCGCGTCTTCTCCGTCAAGAAGCGCTTCTTGGCCATGTACAAGAAGGCCCATGCTGGACACATCGGCAGCTCGCTCTCGTGCGCTGAGCTTCTTGTCCTTCTGAAATTCGCGTGGATGGGGCAGGCAGATGCCTTCATCCTATCCAAGGGACACGCGGCAGCGGCGCTGTACGCCCTCCTCGCAGAGGCGAACGTCCTCAACCAAACTCAAATCGATTCCTACTACGAAGAGGGAACGCGCTTCCCTGCCCTTCCTCCTGTGGGCGCCGTCAAGGAGATCCCCTTCGCCACGGGAAGTCTTGGCCATGGGCTTTCGCTCTGTGCTGGCATGGCCCTTGGGGCGCATCTCAACCGGCAAGATCGGCGTTTTTTCTGCCTCACGTCCGATGGCGAGCTCAACGAAGGCAGCGTCTGGGAAGCCGCCCTCTTCATTGCCCATCGCAAGTTGACCAACGTGGTGTGGCTCGTCGACCGCAACCATATCCAGGGTATCGGCCGGACCGAGGACGTGATGGCCCTCGAACCCCTCGATGCGAAGCTGCGCGCATTTGGCTTTCACGTTGTCGCCGCCGACGGACATGATTTCGCATCGCTACTCGCCGCGCGTGACGAGTGCGCGCGGGTTCTCGAAGCACAGAACGCGCCCGTCGCCATCATCGCCGAGACCATCAAGGGCCACGGTATTCGGTACATGCAGGACACGGTGGATTCCCACTACCTGCCCATGGACGATGCCCAATACCAACAAGCTCTCGACGAGCTGACGAATGCGCATGAAGCCGCGGTCAGGGGTCACCGTCATGCGGGCTGAATTTGCGCAGGCCATGATCGCGCTTTTCCAGAAGCGAAGGGATCTCGTATTCATCACGGGCGACGTCGGCTACATGGCCGTGGAGGGGATCGCCAAGGCGTATGGCGAACGCTTCATCAACGCCGGCATCGCGGAGCAGAACGCAGTCTCCCTTGCCGCGGGCCTGGCCCGCGAGGGGCATCTTCCGTGGGTGTACAGCTCCGCCCCTTTTATCGTGCTCCGCCCCTACGAACAGATCCGCAATGACGTCTGCCTGCACAAGCTCCCCGTCAAGCTCGTGGGGAACGGAGGCGGCTACGGCTTTGGTATCATGGGGGCGACCCACCACGCCCTTGAGGATGTGGGTGCCATGCGCGTGCTGCCCAATATGAGGATCTACGTTCCGCTCACGGCGGCGGACGTGGCGCAGGTCGTGGGCATGATGGCGGAGGATCCCTTGCCCAACTACTTGCGGCTGAACACGCCCGCCGAAATCCCTGGAGAGATTTCCACCTTCGCGCCCTGGCGCAGGATCAAGCGCGGCCGAGGAGGTATCGTCATTGGCATGGGGCCTGTCGTGTGCAACCTATTCGCCATGGGTGATCCGGAGTTACTCGACGACCTCGAGATCTGGAGTGTGGGGATGTTGCCCCTGGACGAACTACCCGCCGACTTAAGCGCAGGCATCCGGGAAAAGCGGCCTGTGGTGACGATCGAAGAACACTATGGTGCCTGCGGCCTGGGGGAAGCCCTCAGCCACCTGCTGCTGTCCCAGGCCGTGTTCCCGCAATCCTTCACCAGCCTCCATGCCGCCGGATATCCCACTGGACGCTACGGCAGCCAACGCTGGCACCAGGAGGAGAGCGGCCTCTCGGGTCACGCCTTGCGGTCGCGCTTGCACAAGGTCATCCATGGCTGAGGGACCTGCCACACCCAACGATCGCCCGTGGCGACTCTCTGCCGTCGTCGCCTGCTACAAAGATGCACCGGCGATTCCGCTCATGCACAAGCGTCTTTCCGAGGTGTTCTCTGCCTTGGCCGTGGATTACGAAATCATCTTTGTCAACGACGGCAGCCCGGACGAAACCGATTCGGTTCTGAAGGAGCTGACCGCAAAAGACAGCCATGTGCTCGCCATCGAGCATTCAAGAAACTTTGGCTCCCAGAACGCGTTCGTAAGCGGAATGCAACTCACCACCGGGGATGCCGTCGTTCTTCTCGACGGCGATCTTCAGGATCCGCCCGAGGTCATCCCCGCATTCTACGAGAAGTGGCGCCAGGGCAACGACGTGGTCTATGGCTGTCGCGGCCGGCGCGAGGGCTCGACCCTGCTGGCGCTCTCGTGCAAGGCCTTCTACAAGATCTTCCGCCGCGTCTCCGAGGTTCCCATGCCACTCGACGCGGGCGACTTTTCACTGATGGACAGGAAGGTCGTGGACCAGCTTCTTTCTCTGCCCGAAACCGACCAGTTCGTGCGCGGGCTTCGGGCCTGGGTCGGTTTTAGGCAGACGGGGGTCGACTATGTGCGCCCCGAGCGCGCCTTTGGGCGTTCGACGCACAGCTGGCTGAAGAACATCTGGTGGGCCAAGAAGGCCATCTTCTCGTTCAGTTTCCTGCCGCTGGAACTACTGGGCTACGCAGGTGCCACGATGACGGCGCTGTCGTTCCTTGCCGTCATCTACCAGTTCATCGACTGGCTGCGCCGCCCGGAAATTCCGCATGGCATCGCCACCATCATCGTTCTTGTCCTATTTTTTGGCAGCCTCAATATCCTCGCCATTTCCATCCTGGGCGAGTACCTGATCAAAATCTTCGAAGAGTCCAAACGGAGACCTAGATTCATCAGGAAAGCCGTCAGGCAGGGCGGCGAGCATTTCAACACCACGAGTGAAATCGAGCGCTTCCTGCTCAGGCGCGCAAGGCGAAACAGCGATCGAGATGGGGATGCTGAGCGTTCTCCGACATGCTGAACAAGCACTTGCGCCCGGTTAGAAGTAATCGCCCAGCCCCGTCTCGATGAACTCGCGCTGCCACGCCTGAAACAGCAGTGGACGGCTGGGGATGTCGCTGCCATCATGCATCATCATGTCGAGGTAGTCCGCGACCAGACCGCCGCGCAAGAGGATGGGCGCGACGGCCAGCCCGTCATCGATGGGATAGTCGATGCCTGCGATGGTGTGGTGTCGCCAGGACACGGATGATGAGGGTGGTCCGAGATTGGTCAGGACCCGGCCCTTGTAGTGGAGGACGATCTGCTCGGGAAGCTCCGCCATTGCAGCGAGCGCTCCCAGCGCCACTTCCGATTCCACACCAGCGATCCCAGCGCTGATCGTACGGAGGAATCCATTCCCGGTGATCTCTTCGTTCCCCTCCGCGAGGCGGGTCGCCATCTTTCGGCGGAACCCGGCCTTCTGGAAGCGGTTCTTGAACTGGAAATTGCAGTAGTTTACGCCCATCGGAAGCCCCTGCTCGACCACGAATGCCATCAGCTCGAAGGCGGCGAGCTCGGACTCGAGCACGGTGGGCTGCTCGCCGTGCAGATAGGTGTACTCATGCTGGAGGAGCCTTTCGGCGTTATGCGCGGTCAGCCGCAGTTGGTGCAGGTTCAGCCTGGTCACGCCAAGCTCGCACAACTGGGGCAACAGTCCCTTCAGGCGTTCGACTTCTTCGGGCACGGCGGGGATCTCCACCGTCACGTTGCGGATGCACGCGGCCACGCCGCGAAGAACCCCCAGGTGGTAGTTGGTCGCCCCCAGATCGAAACGAATCTCGTCGATTCCAGCCAGGGCCAGCTTCCTGAATTTCGCCTCGCTGCCCAGGATCCCGTTGGTGTACATCCAGATGTAGATTTCGGGAGGACACATGCGCCGAATGGTTTCGATGGACCGGAGGGTGCGGTCGAATACCATCAGCGGCTCACCGCCGCTGAAGCTCACACCCTTGAAGCCAAACCAGTTGATGTAGCGGGCGTAGGCCTCGGGATCCTCGAAAAGCAACCGCTGGGTCTGGGGTGTCTCGTCCTTGCCCTGGCTGGTGGGGCAGTAAAAACAGTGGGCGTTGCACATCCCGGTGATGAACAGGCATGACCACTGGCCTTCGCCACAAAGTTTGCACCCGGGCGACAGCGAACCTACCCGCGGCTTGGTCCGCTGGAAATCCCAGCGGAGGGCTGCTCCTGCCCTTGCGATGTGCCCCTTCCTGGCTTCTTCGAACTCGCCCGCCAGGTAAGGGCTGAGCCAGTTCACCGGCAAGGAATGCCGCGCGTGCTCTTGCGCGACTCGGTTGGCGGTTGCGTTCAGGTAAGCCAGGTGTGCTGTCATTGTGATTCTTGCCGGGCCCTTGCCCATGGTCATCCTGGACCTCGACGCGGGCAAAGCGCAACCGCGTGAACGGCCAGTGTGGTAGATGGAGCCGGCAGAAGAACTGGCTAGAAGAACAGAATGGCGATCAACTGGTATCCGGGTCACATGGGCGTCGCGCGCAAAGCGGCAGCCGAAAGCATGCGGAAGATCGATCTGGTGATTGAAGTGCTGGACGCCCGCATACCGCACTCTAGCTGCAACCCGATGTTCGAGACCCTTCGGCGCCAGGGTCAGCGCCCGGCCCTCAAGCTGCTGAACAAAGCTGACTTGGCCGATCCCGCACACACCCGGCGCTGGTTGCAGCACTACAACACCCAACCGGACGTCAAAGCGGTTTCACTATGCGCAAAACGGCCCAAGGAGGTCCAGCGTATTTTGAAGCTGTGCCAGGCCATGCTTCCCGGGCGAGGCACCCGCCTCAAACCGCTACGGATGATGATCCTTGGCATTCCCAATGCTGGCAAATCGACATTGATGAATGGCTTGCTTGGCCGGCACCTTGCGCCCGTGGGCGACGAGCCCGCCATCACCAAGAGCCAGATGCTGCATTCCCTTGGCCCCGGGATGACCCTGATGGACACGCCCGGCATGCTGTGGCCGGGAATGACCCAGGACGCTTCGTACAGGATTGCAGCGACCCACGGCATTGGCCGCGCGGCCTACCAAGACGACGATGTTGCCGTGTACCTGGCGGATTACCTGGTCAGCCACTATCCAGCCCTGCTCGCCAAACGCTTTGGCCCGCTGGCCGAAAACGGCAACGGGCACGGGCTGCTTGAAGCCATTGCAAAGACGCGCAGCCTGGCAAGAAAGGCCGGAGGGCTCGACCTGGCACGGGCAGCGACAACCCTTCTCAACGAATTTCGCAGCGGCGCGCTTGGCCCCATGTCGCTTGAAACAGTTGAGCAGATGGCGCCTCCCCTCGCATGACATCGACGTCCGCTTCTCCTCAGTTTCGAACCCTTGGCCTTTGCGATGCTCTGGTTCGCGCCACCTCGGCCCAGGGCTATCAAGAGCCAACGCCAGTTCAGGTAGCGACGATTCCCGCGGTCTTGCGTGGCCAAGACGTATGGGCTTCGGCAAAGACCGGATCAGGCAAGACCGCCGCCTTCGTGTTGCCACTTCTGCAGTCGCTGGGCGCGCGTGATCGCCACCCGCGACACCCAGTCCCTGTCCATGCCTTGCTGCTGGTGCCCACCCGTGAGCTGGCGCTGCAAATCGCCGAGGCGGTCTCGGTTCTTGGCGATTATCTGCCGTCGTCACCCAAGACCGTCGTCGCGGTGGGTGGCGTTTCTATCAATCCGCAAATGCTCGCCCTGCGCGGAGGTGCTGACATCGTGGTGGCGACGCCCGGGCGGTTGCTCGATCTGGTCGACCACAGAGCGCTTTCGCTCAGCGATGTTCAGGTTCTGGTGCTGGACGAAGCGGAGCGATTGCTTGCACTCGGGTTCGCGGCCGAGCTTGCGCGGGTGATGACCTTGCTGCCGCCCAAGTGCCAGAAGTTGTTGTTCTCGGCAACCTTCCCGCCAGCCGTGCGCGCCCTGGCCGATGAGCTTCTCCACCAGCCGGCCCAGATCAACATCGACGCGGGCCAGATCCCCGACACCAGCGCCATCGTTCAGCGCGTGATCGAGGTGGATACTGGACGCCGCACCCTGCTTCTCAGACACCTGCTGCGCGAACATGGATGGTCGCGGGTCCTGGTCTTTGTCGCCACCAAGCACGCTGCCGAGCATGTTGCGGTCAAACTGCAACGTGCCGGGCTTTCGGCCGCCGCCTTGCACGGAGACCTGAGCCAGGGCAGGCGCACGCAGGTCCTGGCCGATTTCAAGGACCAGCAACTGCAAATTCTGGTGGCCACCGATCTGGCCGCGCGGGGCATCGACATCGCCGATCTGGCGGCGGTGGTGAACTACGATCTACCGCGCTCACCCGCCGAGTATTTGCACCGCATCGGCCGCACGGGCCGCGCTGGCCACAGCGGCGTCGCGCTGAGCTTCATCAACGGAACCACCGCACCCCACTTCGGCCTCATTGAACGCAGACACCGACTATCGCTGACCCGCGAAGTGATCCCGGGATTCGAGCCGGTGGACGAGGCCTTGCCACCCAGAGATCCCCACGGTGGCGTGAAGGGCAAACGCAAAAGCAAGAAGGACAAACTGCGCGAAGCGGCCGCCCGAGATGCCCTCGCGGACAAGCGTGAGGTTTGACGAAAGACGGGGCAGACCACGGGTACTACATACGACTGCGAGCAAACTCGAGAAATCGCGCGATCTCTCGGTTGCTCGGACTGAGTGCGAGCGCGGCTTGATAGTGGGACACGGCATCCGCGAACCTACGTTCCTTGAGCGCGAAACGACCAAGATTCATGTGGCCATTGACGGACGTGGGATCCACTTCGACGGCCTGCTTGAAGTGCTCGGCGCCCTCGCTGTCGCGACCGGCCTGGCAAAGGGCCATCCCAAGATTGTTGTGAATTGACGAAACGAAAGGCGCGCGCTTGCCGGCAATACTTGGGTTCTTGCCCAGGACTGAAAGGTAGTGGTCGATTGCGTTCTGGAACTTGCCCTGTTGGATCCAAGCGACCCCAAGGGCAACCTCAGCACTCAGGTAGGCCGGATTGATGGCAAGGCATTGAAGCGTCTGGGCGATTCCCGCGTCCGTCCTTCCGGCCTCGAAAAGTTCCGTCCCGAGGCTGTAATGGGCCAGGTAACTTTGGGGATTGATCTCGAGCGTGTGATTGAACAGCGACTCCGTGGACCGCCAATGTCTGGCTTGGGAAAAGCTCAAGGCCGCTAGACCAAGGAGAATCACCGCTGAAATCGCCTGAGACACGACGGCCGCCCGAAGCCGGACAAGAAGCCCCAGGACCACGAGGGCTGCCCCGAAGATCGGAATGTAGAGATAGTGGTCGGCGACGGTCGTAAAATCCTGAAATGCAAAGGGGACAAGGCCCAGGACGGGGGCCATCGCCAGGCAGAAGATCGCCCATCCGCAGAACACGAACCCGCGCCAAGCACGAGCGCCATCTTGGTCGGATTGGCTCGGACGCCAGAGCGCGTAGAGAACCACGGCCACGCCGGCAACGGCCAGCAGCGCCGAAAGCGCCAGTTGCCAGCCCGGGACGCGATGAAGCACGAACGAGGGGGAACGCCCGTAGTCCAAGGCAAGGTGAAAGGGGAAGAGCAGCTTGCAGACGTAAAACGAGAAGGTGTCGGTTGCTACGAGAAGCCTTTGGGAAAAGCTGGGGATGAACTCCATGTTCAGGTTGGGCTGAAAATACTTGGTGATGAGCGCGAGTGGGAGCAGCGGAATCCAGAAGAAGATCGGGGCCCGCACGCTGTCTTTCAGGGGCTTGCCGAGGAGGATGCGATCGACAAGCAGAAGAACCCCGGGAAAGATGATGGCCGAAGGCTTCGAAAGCATCGCCGCGATGAAGAGGATGGCCGGTGTGGTCTTCTTGGGCGACCGGTAATAGCTCAAGATCCCCAGCAACCCAAACATCCCCGCAAGCCCCCCTTTCAATTCGGTGATCCAGGCCACCGTCTCGACCTGCGCGGGATGAAGCGCAAAGAACAGCGCCGCGATGAGAGCAGCGCCGCGCGTTTGGACCTCGCTCAGCGCGACCGGCTTGGCGCGGGCGAAGCGAAGCAGTGTTTGAAAGATGGAGAAGACCATTGACGCATTGACGATATGGAGAGTGAGATTGAGCGCGTGAAAGAGCGGCGCGCTCTGCTTGAGCGTGCCAAGAAGATTGGCGATTCCCGCATAGAGCCACCAAATCGAATAGGTGATGGGAATGTAGAAGCCGAGGTCGGACTTCGTCCAGATTGCCGCGAAACCAGCGAGCGACAAACGCTGAATGTCGGGATTGTCGAGGATGTTGGCGTGGTCATCCAAGCGGATGTAGCCCGCGACGAGAACTGGGGAAAAGGCAATTGCGATCAGCGGAACGAGGATCGCGAGCGCACCAAGCCAGGACGTTTGTCCTCGGGGGCGACGCCTCGGCTTCATGGAAAATTGCATTCCCCGACTATACCTTGGCGAGGACTAGTTCCGCTGGCTTCGCGCCTGCTCGGCATCGCGTATGCGATAGCCGTGCTTGCGCTATGGTATCGGGTTCGAGGCAACCCCGCGAACCTTTTGGCCTTGGTCTCGCTTCAGGGCTTCACGCTGTGGGCGTGGGGTGTCCGTTGCACGCACGGGCGAGACCTTGACGCCGCCGTGGCAGAACGGACGCCTAAATTAACATAGTGATTCTTGCGTCTATCGCGCATGGTCTGGCGAGGTTGAGCCTCCCGGCCGGACATTTGACTCGATGACGATCTCGCGAAGACGGGCTGTTTCCGTGAAACCGGAATTTGACAGAGGCTTGGATAGTCTCAAGAATGGCCGCCGGTAAGCGCAACTACTTGGGTGTTAGCTTCATCACGTACCCGGTGCTGTCGCTATCGCCCGAGTTGACCCAGTAGACACTGGTCGCGTCCACTGCGATGCCAGCGGGATATTGTAGGTTCGTGGCGAGAATCGTCGCCGGGCCGCCATTGATAGAGACCTTGTTCACGCTGCCGGGATTGCCAAAGTCGGCCCAGTAGACGCTCGCGTCGTCAACCGCGATACCTTGACCACCGGTAGGTGCCAAGATGACTGGCGTGCCGCCGTTCAACGCCACTTTCGTCACAACTTCCGAGGTGATCCAGTAGACATTGGTCGCGTCGATGGCGATGCCGTAACCGCTACCCGGAGCCGAGCCCAACGTCGTCGGGCTGCCTCCGCCGAGAGGGGCCTTCATGACCGTCCCAGGAGTGCTGAAAGTGGTCCAGTAGACGCTGCTTGCATCCACGGCAATTCCGTACGACGCAAAGGTTTGTTTCAGATCGCTCGCCGGTACGAGTGTGGTAGTCCCTCCACCTGCAAGAGGAGCGCTGACAATCGTAGTGCCACCATCAACCTGGCCGGTGCCAGTGCCATACACCCCGAGCGGCCCTACCGCGATTGGACTGTTCATGAAGCCTATCGCCATCGTTGTCGCTGAACCCCCGACAAGCGGCATCTTCATCAAGGCAAGACCTTCGGCGGAAGGCGAGTAGGTACTCCAGTAGACGTTCGCATTGTCCACTGCGACTCCCCCCGGGAAGCTCCCGGGCGAGACAAGTGTAACTGCGCCGCCCCCAAGTGGCACCTTCATGATGGAACCGCGAGCGGAACCCTGGCGGCCGGAATTCTCCCAGTAGACATCGGAGGAATTGATCGCGATACAGAATGGCCAAGCCTGGCTCGAGGCGAGCTTCACCATCTCGCCGTGCAAGGCATAGGGGATGAAAACCGAACCACCAGTCGCTCCGAGGCCGACCTGGCCGCCCATCTCGACAATCCCGCCACCGCCGGTCACACCGCCGGATGCGTCTCGCCCGCCAATCGCTGTGGCACCACCGCCGCCTCTCGCACCACCGGACGCGCCCTGGCCGCCTATTGAAGATGGCGTGCCGCCGTTCCCGCCAGCGGCTAAACCGACCACGCCGCCAGCCTGGCTATTGCCCGACATCCCACCCGCGCCCACGCGCGCAAGGATGTCCATCTGGCTGCGCCCACACCCTCCATGGAAAAACGCCGGGATCAGGAACACGAAAAGTAATGGCTTCATTTTCATCGAGATACTCTCTTGTTTGTAGGGCGGCTGCGTCGCAGTGACCTACCCCACTATTCTTGTTCCTCGGTGTCGGATTTCCTTACGAGGCGTCGACATCACGGTTCCCGAGACTGACTAGCGAAGACCCACGTGCACGTCGCCGGTTGGGTCTGGCAAGTCGTCGGGAGCATGTACGTCCCGCCGTCTGGATGGATGCCGCCTCCCCCTCGCAGGCCGTGGGCCCCGGCTTAGATGCTCATGATTTTCACGGCAAAACCTCCAAGACCTCGGGGAATGACAGGTTGATGGCGGACAGCAGGCAGGGCGTGCGCACTGCGAACTACTGTGCGGCTGCGTGACCGCGTTCATCTGCAGGGTCACCGCGGTCTGCGCTGGTGAAGTCAGTCAGAAAATGCCTCTCCCCCATCCCGCACTGGCGGAGTCGCATAGCAGCGAGCCCAACACAAGGGTGTAACCCCGCAGAACCGAACCGAAGAATCGGGACTCTGAGATGTGAAATCACGGCACCCCATTGGGCACCGCCAGGTTCCGCCTTCGCACGAGCATTCCGGGACGCAACCGCCCACGCAGTCACCCTGTCGGCAAACATAACCTTCGGGAATGCCGCTGCAACGATCCCCTTCCTTCGGATCCTGGGCACAGCTTAACACTGGCCCCGCCGTGTCAAGGGAAAGGTGATCGCCATTGCCATCCACCGATAGAGCAGCCTGTGCGTCAATCTCACTCGAACTAGCTTCCGGCAAAGAATCTGCCCCTACGATGCCCAAATCCTGCGAGGGCAAGGCGCTGTCTCTCAGAGTGTCGTCCGCCACTGAGGCGACATCCTGCGACGGCGGATCTTTCATTGCGTCTGTCACCTCTCCCTCCGCCGCGTCCGTGATAGCCGCTCCAGAACCACTATCCGCACACCCAGCGATTCCGAGACAAAGGAGGCTGGAAAAGAACACACAATAGAGTGGCTTATTGTTCATGGCTTCTCCCATGCCAAGGCGAATCGCGGACATCAGTGCATTGAATTTCTCTCCGGTGGCGGTGAGGCGCCCAGCTTGGCAAAGTCCTTCGGCCTGACGAGGCGGAGGCGCTACTTCCTCCGTACCGCGCGGCCCAAACCGAGCAATCCGACCAGCGTGAGAGCAAGCAGAGCAAGATGCGCCGAGGCGCCGCCCGGACCAGCGATGGTGCATCCGGATTTGCTGCTTGCAGGCGCCGGCTGCGTGGCCGGCGAGCCAGCCGTCCCGGAATCGACCATGCCGGTTCCATCGCCGCCAAGGGACAGTGGCAGTCCCGCATCGCTGATGGTTTTCACTGTTCCTGCCGACGTCAAGCCGAGCCCGGAGCTATCGGTGTGCGTGGTGCCGTTGAAGACGCCGCCAAGATTATCGGGCCAACAGTAATGGCTTGCCCCTGCCACGCCCCAGAAGGGGCCCGGGTCATTGCTTGCGGCTTGGGTAGACTCGATGCAAGTCCAAGCAGTCGGGCACGGTAGGCTCGCCGAGCATGGCGTGTACTTCGGAAAGCACATCGTGACGGGGCTCTGGCCTGGGAATGCGAGGCAGCCCCAATGCGGCAGGGTACATGCGCTGTCCGATTGGCAAGTAGCGAAGACCCACGTGCACGTCGCCGGTTGGGTCTGGCAAGTCGTCGGGAGCGTGTACGTCCCGCCGTCTGGAAGGATGCCGCCTCCCCCCTCGCAGACCGTGTGCCCCGGCTTACAAGTCAGCGGGGCTGTGCAATTGGCGTCAGTGGCGCACGCCTGGGCGAGCGCTGGGGCGCTCGAACCAGTCGTCAGAAGGGCCATTGTTCCCACAAGTCGCAATGCAATGCTCATGTTTTTCACGGCAAGACCTCCAAGACCTCAAGACCTCTATGAATGACAGGTTGATGGCGACAGCAGGCAGGGCGTGCGCACTGCGAACTACTGAGCGGGTTGCGTGACCGCGTTCATCTGCAGGGTCACCGCCGTCTGCGCCAGCAGACGGCCGTTGACCGAGGCGCCGGTATTCACGGCGATCAGCGTCTTGGCCAGTACCACGCCTTCGAGGTGAGCGGTGGTCCCAATGGTGACGGCGCCCGCCACCTGCCAGAAGATGTTCTTGGCCTGCGCGCCACCGGCCAGGGTCACCCGGGTGGAGCTGGCTTGCTTCATCGTTCCCGCGACCTGGAAGATCCAGACCTCGTTCGCGCCGCCGTTGAGGGTGACGTCGGTTGAGATCTTCAGGCCGGTGCCCCACTTGTAAAGCCCCGGGGCGAGCGTGAGCCCGCCGATTTCGCCAGCACCCAGCTCGACGAAGCCAGGAGAGACACGCCCCTGGGCATCGACATAGGCGGTCTGCATATCGCCGATCGCGGCCGTCAGGGTGGTGGCGTCATTGAGAGCGCAAGGAAGAGGGCCGGCGGCATCGACCACGTAGATTTTCCCGGTCACTTCACCGCAGCTGAGCCGCATGGCTGCGCCCGTGATGGGGCTGGTCCCGACGTTCCCGGTGATGGCCGAGGCGTAGACGTCGGTGATCCCGCTCTTGCTCAGGATGGCGAAGTTGCCAGCGCTGCCAAGGCGGACGGCGGCGACTATGGGTGCCGCCTGTATGGAATGGTCATTGCCGAGCTGACGCTGTGACAAGGTGTTCGTGAGCGCCGCGCTGCCCTGGACCTCCTCGCTTGCCGGCTCAACCCCGCACGCGTTCAGGGACATGAGTAGGACTGCGGCTCCGGCGGCGGAAAGGCTCGGCTTCTTCGTCAAATACATGGGTGCTCCTGTTGGTGGCTGTTGGCAGTTCTGGTTTGGATGAGGGGAGCTACTGCGGCTTCCATGCCAAGCGGCGCCCCGCCATGAAACCGAGTCAAATCAAGGTGATCCGCGGCCGACCTGGCGCAGGATCATGGCCCGCGCACCATGCCTATGGTACAAGCACCATAGCTTGACTCCCATGTCCAAGACCCTCCTCGTCATCGACGATGACCACACCAACTGCCGGCTCATCAAGGCCATCTTTGGCGCGGAGGGGATGGAGATCCTGGTCGCGCATGACGGGCAGTCGGGGATCGACCTGGCTCTCTCCGCATCACCGGACATCCTCCTCCTTGACCTCCGCATGCCCGGGCTCGACGGCCTAGACGTTCTGGCCAGGCTCAAGCAGGAGATCCCTGCCCTACCGGTGGTGATGCTGACTGGTAGCAAAGACGTGAGGACCGCTGTGCGTGCGACGCAACTCGGTGCCTTCGACTACCTCACCAAGCCGTTCGTCAACGACGAGGTGGTCGCGGTGGTGCGGCGAGCGCTCCAGACCCGGGCGCTGCAGCTGGAGGTGGAAGATCTCCGGCTCCGGCTCGGCGCGGGCGGTGGGCTGGCCTCGCTGATGGGTCCGAGCCCCCAGGTCAGGGATCTGGTCGAGCAGATCCGGACCGTGGCGGGGACAGGTTTCACGGTGCTGGTCGTCGGCGAGACTGGCAGCGGCAAAGAGCTGGTGGCGCAGGCCATCCACCGCGAAAGCGATAGGCGCGGCAACCCGTTCGTCGCCATCGACTGCGGCGCCATCCCCGACCACTTGCTCGAGTCTGAGCTGTTCGGCCACGAGAAGGGGGCCTTCACCGGCGCGGAGCGCTCCAGACCGGGGCAGCTGCAGCTCGCCCAGGGCGGCACCTTCTTCCTCGACGAGGTGGGGAACCTGCCCATGAACCTCCAGGCCAAGCTCCTGCGCGTCCTCGAGTCGAGGCAAGTGCAAGCGGTGGGCGCCGATCGCGCCGCGGCCCTCGACGTCCGCTTTGTCGCCGCCACCAACAACGACCTGCAGGCGCGCGCCTCGTCGGGTCTATTCCGGGCCGACCTCTACTTCCGCTTGGCCCAGTACACTATCTCCGTCCCCGCGCTGCGGGACCGGCCCGTCGATATCCCGTACCTCGCCAACCGCTTCCTTGCCGAGGCGAGCGTCGAGCTCCGGCGCCCCGTCCAGCAGATCGTGCCCAGCGCCCTGGCGCTGCTTGTGGCCCACCCCTGGTCCGGGAACGTGCGCGAGCTGCACAACATCGTCCGGCAAGCCGTGCTCAAATCCAGGGATCTGATGATCGGCGAGGACGTGGTTCGGGACCTGCTGAAGGCGCCCGCCGCCACCCGACAAGTCGCGGGTGCCGGCGCGGGTAAAAGATCGGCAGGGCTCTCCCTGCGCGATGTGGCTGCCGAGGCCACGGAGGCGGCGGAGCGAGCGGCTATCACCCTTGCCTTGCGCGCGGCCCGTGGCAACAAAAGCCAGGCGGCGCGGGCGCTGAGCACCGACTACAAAACCCTGCACCTCAAGATCAAGCGCTTCGGCATGCGGGCGCGGGACTTCGTTCCCTAGGCAAGCGGCGTCTAGGTTTTCCCAGGGTCAGTTCCAGGGTCCGACTCGGCGTCCAATGCCTTCAGCATGGGTGTGACATGCTTTTCGTAGCAGTCGGGGCAAATACCGTGGCTGAAGCTGCTGTTGGTATGGAGGGTGATGTAGTGTTCAACGCCGTCCCAATAATTTTTGTCGTCGCGAATTTTTTTACAGTAGGAGCAAATGGGGAGAAGTGCGTTGAGTTGTTTCACCAACGCGAGCGAGGCCGTAAGTTCGCTGTTGGTCCTGGCGAGGTCGGCGGTGCGCTCGCGCACCCGGCGATCCAAGTCGATATTCAATTCTTCAATCTGCTTGTGCGCACGCAGCGTCTCGGCCAGCGCCTGCTGGAGCTCGGTATTCTTTTCTTCGAGCTTGGCCACCAGCACGGCGCTGTATTGCTGGACGATGAGAGCATCGTCGGGCAAGTCCGACGAACGCGTCGGCCGGCCTACGGCGGGAACCTGAAGCGCCTTCAGAATAACCGCGATTGGCGCAGGCTTCGCGACGAATTGGTCCGCGCCGACCGTGTCGCTCAAGTTCACGTCGGCCGGCGAGGTGTAGGTGCTGCTGTAGAGGACAAATCGGAGGGCCCGCAACGCCGGATTCTTTCGGACCTCATGGCACAGTCGGTAGCCATCCATCCGTGGCATGAGGATGTCCGAGAGCACCGCATCGACAGGTTCGCGCCCGAGCACCTCCAAGGCGTCGATACCATCGACCGCTTCAACCACCTCGAACCCTTCAGCCTCAAGCTGGACGCGGAGCAGTTTGCGGTTGGCCGCGATGTCATCGACAATGAGGATGTTCATGGCTTTGTTAGAACGGTGCTAGCGCTATTAGCTTGTTCGCCGGTCTTTTGGGGCGGTCCTTCGAGAAACGTCGCCACCTGCGCGGTAAATTTCCGGGTATTGATGGGCTTTGTTATGTAACCATCACAACCGGCGCTGAAAGCCTTCTGGTCGTCGCCCTTCATTGCGAAAGCAGTGAGCGCGATAATGGGAATGTGGCGGGTGCGCTCGTCTGCCTTGAGTTTGCGCGTGAGCGTAAGCCCGTCCATGCCGGGCAGGGCGATGTCCATCAGGATAAGGTCTGGCAGAGTGTCGGCGAGAACGAGCTGCGCTTCCTCGGCATCCGCGGCCTTGAGGATATCGTAGCCCTCGAACGCGAGCACGTCGGAGACGAGCTTGAGATTGGTGGGATTGTCATCAACGACAAGGATTTTGGCGTTCATGGGGTCTTGTTCTCCTCTATCGTCACCGGCAGGACGACGGTGAATGCGCTGCCCTTACCCAGTTCGCTTTCCACGCTGATGCGACCGCCTTGAAACTCGACGATCTTTTTCGTCAGTGCCAGACCGAGTCCCGTTCCTTCGAAACGCCGCGCGGTTCCGGAGTCGAGTTGCTCGAATTCGGTGAAAAGCCGGTTGATATCCTCGGCCTTGATGCCCATCCCAGTGTCGCGGACCTGCACTTCGATCTGGTGCGTATCCAGGCGCTGCGCGCGGATGGCGATCTGGCCGTTGTCGTCGGAGAACTTGATCGCGTTTGAAAGCAGGTTGTAGAGGACCTGCTTGAACTTATGCTGGTCAAGCCAGACGGCATGGAGCCCCGCCCCGATTTCAATGCCGACAGCGATTTGTCTCTTTTGCGCCATGCCCTTGATAACGGCGGCAACCTCCTCGACGGCCTTTTGCACGGGGAAGGTCTCCGGGTGCAACTCCATCTTGCCCGCCTCGACCTTCGCGAGATCGAGCACATCGTTGATGAGCTGCAGCAGGTGGCGCGCGCTGCTGAGCACGTCACCCAGATACTCTTTCTGCTTTGGCTTCAGTGGGCCGGGCTTCTCATCAAAAAGGAACTCGGTGAAGCCGATGATGCCGTTGAGCGGTGTACGCAATTCGTGGGACATATTCGCAAGGAACTCGCTCTTCATTCGATTGGCCTCCTGAAGCGATTTCTCGAAGCGCTTGCGCTCGGTTACATCGCGCGCGGTGGCGAACACGCCCTGCAGCATCCGGTCCCGATCGTAGAAGGTGGTCACATTGTAAGACACTTCTGTCTTCTTGCCGTCGCGGGCGCACGCGGTGAGCTCGTAGTCGGTTACTTTCTTTTCGCTTAACACCCGCTTGATGCTGGCCTCGGCCCGCTCAGGATCGGTGAAGTATTTCTTGAACGGCGCTCCGATGAGCTCGTCACGCGTGCAACCGGTGAGCGCCTCCATCTGCTTGTTGACATCGGTAATAATGCC
>Ga0302321_100001358_pt1 | contig 20927 bp, 10 predicted proteins | sample Fen_T0_1_FD_202505 | JGI IMG/M metagenome (GOLD analysis project Ga0302321, IMG submission 202505) | Peat permafrost microbial communities from Stordalen Mire near Abisko, Sweden - Fen_T0_1 | ecosystem: Environmental > Terrestrial > Soil > Wetlands > Permafrost | place: Sweden: Abisko...
TTCAGACGCCCCGATGATAACCAATGAAGCCACTGAAGAATTGCCGCTCGGGCATGGCGAACGCGTACTCTTGGTGGACGACGAAGAGTCGCTCGTGAGGCTGGGCGTACGCGCTCTGTGCAAGATCGGTTATGCCGCAGAAGGACAGAGCAATGTTTTGGAGGCACTTGCACTTCTAGAACACGAGCCACACGCCTTTCAACTCGTGATCACCGACCAGACCATGCCTGGCCTGAGCGGGCTTGAATTTGCGCAACGCATCCGCGCGCTACGAGCCGACCTGCCGGTCTTGTTGGCGAGCGGCATCAGCGAATCGATTGCCCAAGAACGAATCCTCGAAGCAGGCATCCGTGAAGTTCTGGCAAAACCCTACTCCGTAACCAATCTAGCCCTGCTGGTGAGCCGACACCTGGCCCAAAAACCCATTGTATCTTAGCTCTGGATTCGCAGCTCCACGTGAACCCGCTGATATTTTGTCATCCCGAACGCTGCGCGAGAGATCCACTTGGAGCCAGGGCCAACCTGAACGCATTTCACAGGAGACCGCCCCGCTCGAACTCCTCCACCTGAGCGTTAAGAGTTAAGCGTTGAGCGTTATACGTTCCCTTGCTCTTTGAACGACAAGCCCTGGCTTCAAGCAGAGTTGCCACGCGCTCGGCCTTTGCTATTTCTGCGATCCAGCCATGTCCTCCATTCCCAACCACCGCCGCCTTGAGTATGCCCGCGGCTACATCGAGCTGGGGCTGGTCAGCGAGGCCGCCGACGAACTGGACGCCATCACCAGCGACGCCCGCCTGTCCACCGACGTCCTCCGCGTCCGGGTCGACCTCTACATGGCATCGAAGGAATGGGAGCTGGTTATCGTTGTCGCCAAGCCCGTCTGCGAAGCCAGCCCCGCCGACGAAGGCGCCTGGGTCGCCTGGGCCTATGCTTTGCGCGAACTGCAACAGGTAACGGAAGCACAAGACGTGTTGCTGCGCGCCGAGCCCTTGCACGGAAAAACCTGCGGCGTGCTGCACTACAACCTCGCCTGCTACGCCTGCCTGTTAGGCAATTTGAAAGAAGCGCGCCGCCGCTTCGCCAAGGCCTGCAAGATGAATCCCGAGTGGAAAACCGCGTCCCTTGATGACGACGATCTGCGGGCCTTGCGGGAAGACCTCTCAGCTGGTTGATAGCAGCCGTTTCGGCTCGCCATCGCGCTCCAATTTTGCGCCGATCAGAAACAGAATCGGATAACCCATTCGAATGAACTCAAACACCGCGCAGCCGTTCGCTCTTTCACTCGTCCTACATCTTGGGTGCGGCGTGGCGTTGGTCGCGGCGCTTTCCCAACCACTGCGCGAAATGGTGACGCCGATCCGACCTGAGACGTTCAGCGTGGTTCCGTTTGAGCCAACGACCTCGATCACCAGTACAGCCCCTGTCACCGATCCATTGGTTCGCTTTCCCAGTTTACCCAGCCTCCCCAAATTTATCTCTCAACCGGTTTCGAACACGCCCGATGCCGAGACTCAAACGACCCATCCAGCGATTCCCGTCCAGAGCACACAGACTGCTCCTCAACACACTTCCTTTGAGCAATTCGTCCGCAGTCATCCTCAGGCAGGTGCGCATCCGGCCACACCGACGCCCAACCGGAATCCAAATGTACTGAAGATCAACCCGAAGGATTTCACCTACCACACGGGTGATAACGTCACCCCAACCGCCAGCAGTCGCGGTGAGACAGACGCTGATGCGGAATTCGTTGCACGCCTGAAAGCGGAAATTCGCCACAGTTATGCCGATAAGAACGGCGCGCTTACCGGCTTAACCGCACGGGTCGAGTTCACGCTCACTGGCGATGGCAGTCTGAAGAATGCGCGCGTCCTCGAATCGTCAGGCTCCGCAGAGTTCGATCAATCCGTGTTGTCCACTTTCCAACGAATCAGAACGTCAGGTTTTCTTCCCAGCTCAGTCGGTAAAACCTTTCGGTTACGATTCCAGGTTGCCGACGGTTCGTGAACGCTCGCCAGGGTCAACCCGGACGCAAGAGCGTTTTCAGGAGTCGTGCAGCCGTTTTAGGTAGGGCGTGACCGCTGGGCACGCCGCTCCGAATACCCGGCGCGCCCAGCGGTCGCGCCCTACCCCAAGACAAACAATTACCTGACGACAAAACGTGCCCGCGCGGACAACGCTCCCGCCGACACCTCCGCGAGGTGCTCGCCCGTAGAGAGTTTCCAGAGAAAGTTTTCGCCCGTCGGAATCACCGGCACGCCATCGATCATCCACGCCAACACCGCACCAGGCTTCCCCGTCGCCTCCAGCGCCAACACCTGCTGCCCCGGTGAAAGGCCACGGTCGATCATGAACCGAGCACCATCGACCGGATTGAGCAAAACAAGATCCTCGCGCGCCTCGGCTTCCGCACCGAGGTAGTTATGCACGCTCGCACACCAGTTCGCGTAGTCGCGAGGCAGGATCAAACGCGGACGCCCAAGCGAAGGCTTCAACCACACTGAGGCGTTTTCTTTTGGTTCGGTTCCAGCCAGAAACCATTCCTTGACCACACCGGGGCTCTCAGCCACCGGCAGTCGCCCGGTGAGCCGGCATACGTCCAGACTGACCAACCGGTCACTCGCCTTCGGTGGCGGCACGCCCTCGTCTTCCTTTAGTAATACGTCGACAATCGCTCGCCAAAGCGGCGCGGCGGCCTCGATCGAACTTGTCGCATCCATCGGCCGCCCGTCGAAGTTCCCCGCCCAAACCGCCACCGTGTGACGCGCCGTCGCGCCCACCGTCCACGCGTCGCGAAAGCCCGAACTCGTGCCAGTCTTGCAAGGCACACGCACCGGCACCGCCAAAGGCGAACCCCGGCCAAACGCCCGGCGTCGCGCTTCGTCATCGCATAGCATGTCGGCCACAATCGTCGTCGCCTCCGACGACGCGACAACGCGACCTATGCGCGGTTCCTCGGCGAGAAGTCGCCAGGCCGGAACTTTGCCGTCCGATGCAATACCGGCAAAAGCGGCCGCCAGATCTGCTAACCGCACCTCAGCATTTCCCAACACCAGTCCAGCGCCATAAGCACGCAGATCACGCGGAAAAACAAAGCCCCAATCATGTAACCGAACGAAAAAACTAGGCGCGCCGACCCGACTGAGCAAATACACCGCGGGCACGTTGAGCGAATTCGCCAACGCCTCGCGCGCACGGACAGGCCCAAGATAACGTTCGTCGAAGTTGCGTGGATCGTAGTCGACATACGCCGCCCGGATCGCGTCCGGCGTGTCAGGTAAAACGGAAGCAGCGGTCAGTATCCGGCGTTCGATCGCTTCAAGATAGAGAAAAGGCTTCAGGACCGAACCACAACTGCGCGGTAACAACGCGCCGTTGATCTGACCTCCGGGGCCGGTGTAATCTGCCGAACCAACCATCGCCAACACACCGCCATCGCGATTATCGAGCACCACCACCGCGGCCTGCCCCACCCCACGGCCTCGCAACCTGCCCAGGTGTTCACGCGCGAGCACGGTCACTTGACGTTGCAGATCCAAATCTAGAGTCGTAACCACCCGACCGCCCAATCCGGACCCTCGCGCAACAATCGCGTCCACGAAATGCGGCGCCTCGTTTGGCGGTGTCCGGCGGAGGATCGGTGGCGCCTGAACCGAAAGCGCAACGGCCATCGCCGGCTCGATCACTCCTTGTTTCGCCAGTTGAGCCAAAGCACGTCGATAGCGTCGCTCCGCCCGCTCCGGCCTCAGCCACGGGTTGAATCGCGTCGGCGCCTGTGGCAACCCAGCCAGATAGATGGCTTCAGCCACTGTGAGATCGACCAGCTCTTTTGAAAAATAGGCCCGCGCCGCAACCCGTGGCCCTAGCCGGCGGTTTCCGTAATCAATCCGATTAAGATACTCTTCGAGGATGCGTTCCTTCGACCAAAGCCTGTTCAAGCGAACGGCTGAAAGCGTTTCGTAGAGTTTATCGTACAAGCGCCAGCCCGTCCGCTTCTGAGTCGTTTTGATCAACTGCTGCGCGATGGTCGAACCACCGGCTATCAGCTTGCCCGCCCAGACATCCATCCGGATCGCTCCAGCGAGTGAGAAGAAATCTACTCCGCCATGCGACCAGAACCGCCGGTCTTCCAGCGCGACAGTGATTTTCGGGAGCCATTGGCCCATCTCGGACAGCGACGCGGCCTCGGATACGCGGGCTCGTTTGTTTGCCACCACCGCGATCTCACGATCATTTCGGTCCACCAGCACCAACGTGTCAGCCACCGGTTTCAGCAGTTCTTTTGGCAACGGCACGAACCACGTGGCAAGCCACAGACCGAAAAAGACGACGACAAAAATGATCGCACCAAGACGTGCGCCATGCACCAAAGTTCGGAGTACACGTGCGCGCCGAGTAGTTTTTGAGAAGATCGCCATGGTCAGTGAACCTCGACCTCGGTGCCTTCACTTACACCGGAAAAGCGATGATCATACATCGGCGAAACAACCACGCCAGGCCAGTGGAAGCGTCCCGTTGAGGTCACGCGCACCACGACCGAATAACTCTGCGGGCCGGCCGGCATGGCGTCGAAATACCAAAGCGTTCGATCATCGCGCTTCTCCCAGTGAGACAACCGCATCGACTGAACGCCTTCTTCGTCCGCGCTCTGGTGCCGCTGCGTCGCGCGATAATACTCGGGATCGATCGTCTCGAACGCCGCCGGCAGCGATTCCTCCAACGCAACATAGGCCTGGGTTCGTTCGGCAAAAACGCGGAACGTGACTTTCACTTCATCGCCCAAACGAAAGGGCCGCTCCGCCGATCCGTCACGGGTCGACTCCGTTAGATCGCGAACTACACGCTCAACTCTAAATCCGCGATCCTCGCGTGCCTCTTTTGCCGGCAAACGGTAGGTGGCCCGCAGGTAGTACGAGCGCATTCCTGTCGGGCGATCCAATTTTCCTGAAAACCGGTCGGCAAAATCCGCCAGCGATTGCTCGTACCAGCCTTGAGCTTGCCCGTCGCGAGAAGGGAGCGCATCGGCAAAGACCGGCTTCACCTCGTTTCCAACTACACCTGGTTCCGCACGCGTCAGCGCCCGAAACGCCAGTAACATCCAAAGATTCTCCTGTGTCGAAAAATCCTGTGAGGTCTCCATCAGGCTCGTGAGTGTATGCTGTTGTTCATCGCGCACCGACTCGGTCCACGTTTTGCCCAAAATCTCGGCCCGCGTACACAGCCGCAAGGCCGCCGTGCGTCGGTCCGAGTTGAACAAGGTCACGTCGAAGGACCGCGCCACCGATTCATGTTCAAGTTCAGCCAACAACTGTTTCTTTTCCGCCGACAAAATGCCGAACCGATGCAAAGCGAGTGCCAGAAAAGATCGGCCGTCGTCACCGAGCTGATCACGTTGCTCATAGATCTCCAACGCCTCGGCCTGCGGTTTCACTGCCGGATCAAGGGACGCCGCGACCATCAACGCAAAAGCTCGCAACTGCACACCGACCCGAACGCGATCCTGACGACGGACCATCCGCAGGAGCGCAACCTTCAAACCAGTCACCAAGGCCGGAGACACCTTGAAGCCCGAGCGCTGCGCCTCGGCCACCGCCCATGCCGATTGGATCGTCACAAACGCATTCGGCTCCGTCGTGCCCGGCCAGTACGCAATATCGCCTTCAGGCAATTGCGCCCGTGAAAGCCTAAACAATCCTTCGGTCACCCGGTGTTGGTAAGCCGACTCGCGTTTCTCACCGTCGGGCAGCGCTCGCAACAAATCCGCCATCAGCGCATAGGCAAGCACGCGGCCCGAGACTTGTTCAGAGCAGCCGTGTGGATATTCAAGCAGGTTCGGCAAACCCTCCAACAGCGGAAGCCACGGAGAACGCGACAGAATCAGATCGACCGTCCCCTTTCCCTGCGACCAAGCCGTCGGCTGGACCAGCATCGGGGTCCAGTTCTCCGCCGGGATTTCACCGGCAACGCTTTCGTGGCGAAGCACCGTCGCCGCCCGCACCGGGATCTCCAATTCAACCTCGTCCTGCAGGTCCACGTGATCATTGGCTCGCACAACAAATTTCACCTTGAACCGCGTGCTATCGTCTCCCACCCGCACTTTGAACACAACCGGCAAAGGCAGGCCTTGAGCCAGCGCGACCTCGGCCTGAGCGGGCCCGTCGATCACCGCTCCTTCCACCGTGCAGATCACGTGCACCGGCATCTGTGGAAACTCGCGTTGGCGCAGGATCACACGTGCATCGACAAAATCGCCGTTCCGCACGAAACGTGGCAGCGCCGGTTCGGCCTGAAGCTTCCGAGCCACTTGAACGAATTTCTCGCCAGATCCAAACGCGTAGGTTCCACGATGCCCAACCGCAACAATCCGGTAGGCCGTGAGATTATCAGGCGCAACAAACTCGAAATTCACGCGCCCCGCTGCGTCGGTTTTGAGTCGGCTCTGCCAAAAGGCCAGCGAACGAAACCGCGAGCGCACAAAGCGACCCCGCCAGGAAGCTCCACCGTCGCCGAGCAAAAATCCTTTTTGAAACAACGCTTCATCTGCGGGCCCGGACTTGAACTGCGCGATACCGCTCCACGTCGTGACTTCGTGTTCAACCCGCGGGAAGAAAACACTGCTAGGCTCCGGCAAGGCCCACTGGCCGTAGCGCAGAATAGATTCATCCACGGCAAAAACAGTGAGCTCGGCGTCGGGCGTCGGACGTCCTTCGCACGAAACCGTCACCGTACCACGCACCGTAACCCCCGGTTCGACCTGTTCCGCCTCCAGCGTTGTTACCAGATCAAGCCGTGTATCTAGTTTTTCCACACGGAGCTCACAGGAGCCAAGGCGCTCCGCAGTCTCACCGACCGAAGCCGGTTGAAAGAGGTAAACGCAAACATGAGCGTTGGGGTGCATCTCCGCCGTAACGGGAACATCCACGCCGGTAGCGTTGGCCGCGAGCGTCACGCACTTGCTGTAAAGCACACGATCACTTTCCACCGTGACCCAGCAGCGACCGGCAAACGGCGCCAGCAAAGCCACATGCGCGGTGTCGCCAATGCGGTACGAGACCCGATCCGGCTTCAGCTCAATTGTCTGATCATCCCACTGGGCAAATTCAGCCGACGCATTGCCATTCACGTAGGCATCGGCACTCGCTCGGGGCGCTGAAACGCCCGCACCCAAACTAGCAACCGCCACATAGCGCCCCGGTGTTTCAACCGGAACAATTTCCTTGAACGGAGTCACTATCTCGCGGTTCAACACCCGCGTGAAGACCGGCACATTTCGATAACGCACCACGTGGCTCGAAACGAGTTCACGCACGCTCTTCTCCTCAACGCGATAGAGTTCGAGCTGCAACGGCACCGCCGAAACGGGCGCCGCTTCGGCATTGAGCGCAAGAATGTTTACCGTTAGCTCCCGGTTCTTGTTTCCGGCACTCAAATCGATCGCCGGCTGCGCCCGCTGGAGCGACAGATATTGGCTGTGCTCCGCCGAAACCGTTTGCCCGTCGGCCGCAACCACCGAAACCTCCCAACGCACTTGCGCAAACGCCAGCCGCGCCGACGGCGGAAACAACGCCGAGCTTTCAAGTTCGGCCACGCCATTCGCATCAAGCGTGACGGTGCCGTCATAAGTGAGGTTGCGCGCCTCGGCATCCGATCGCTCGTGCTCTTCGTCATCCATCACCCAATACGGCCGACGCAAAGGAATGCCGGGTGAACACTCGTCGGCCGTTCGCACATAACTTCCATGGTCGTCGCTCCACGAATACGGCCGGTGTTCCGTCCATACCGCCCGCCAACGCACCAATGCTTTTGCGTTCGGCGCGCCGTGAAAATAGCGGGATAACACCCGCACCCGAGCGTGCCCGTCTTTGCCGGAGTCTTTCGGTTCGACCTCCACCAGAAATGCCGGGGCGCGGAACTCATCCACCTTGACCTCGCAGGTCGTCTCCGCCGCTTCCAACGAATAACGCCCCAGCGGCATATCCGCAGGCAAAACGACTTCGTCATCCCATGAACCTATCTCGCTCAGTGAAGCCTGACCGGTTAAAACAGGTTCGTCATTGCCCGAACGTTTTACCACCCACGGAATGCCTCGGTTTGTTTCGGGGAGTTTCAACTGACCCAGCCTCGTCACATCACGAACGATGCCTTGAAATTTGATGGTTTCGCCTGGCCGGTAAATCCGTCGATCCGTGAACAGCCATTGCCTGATCAACGTGCCACCGTCTTTCACCTGTTGGCGCCAGTGTCGAAACCAAGGGACTTCTCCGCCGAACGGAACGAAGTGTGCCGAGGTTCGGCCAGAGCGTTCGATTAATGCAACAGCGGCGTCGAGATTCTCTTTGTCGCTTTCAAAATAGAAATCTCCATCAGCATCGGTGTTCACCTCGACCTTTAGCTCACCAGCGCGGTTTAACAACTGAAGCTTCGCCTCCGGTACAGGATCGCCCGTTACCACATCAAAAATCCGCCCGCCCAGTCCTGCCGGCATTTGCTTCCAAACCAGAAACTCGCGGTTTACGAAAACAAGAACGCGATTGCCCGCGACCCGGCCGTCTTCGGTCGGCCCAACAAGCTCCAACAAATACATACCGGCCGGAATCTGCTCCGGCGAAAACGTGAGCGACCGCGACACCTCCTCGTCGCCGCTCGACGCCTCTAGATTCCCTTCCAGCAACACCGGCAGTTTCAGAGCAGGAATCAACGGTTCCGTTAGATTTAGGCGCAACTCATGGCTCGGCGAATTGCGTTCAGGCTGCACTTTGTCCCAATCTCGATATTCGTTTAACCGAGCGTGTATCACGAGCATGCTCTCACGCGGCACTTGCGCCAATTGCCAGTGCAAAACCCCCGTATTCACCTGCACGAAATCCACGCGCAGCCCTGCGGTCGCTGGCGTGGTCAGAATGCTGCGCGGAATGATGACGGCAGCGCGCTTATGGTGGAACGTCGCTTTCCATGACTCCATTACGCCCAACGCATAGCCACGTTGACTGCGCACGCCCGGAGCAATCTGCACCGAGTAACGCACGTCCGGCTTAAACGCACCAAACATCCGGATTTCGCTCCCGGACACTTCGGTTCGCGTGATCTCCACCGTGGGCGTGATTTTGACCTGCTTAGCCGGCGCGCCCGTAGCCTCAACCAATTGGTTAAAGCAGATCGCAATAAACGCACCTTCCTTCGGCTGATGATACGCACTCACCCGGACAATCTGCATCGGCTTCGTCTGCCCCAGCGCAAAAACATGCGGATACGGCAATCTCACACCGCCGAGTGTGCACCGAGTGTCCTCCACGAGCAGATCATAGCGGTGGCCTGCCGTGAGGGGTTGCCGCGGGGTCACGTCAAAACGCGTCGCCGACACTTCATTACCGATATTGACTAGCTCGACCTCGCTCGGGATGACCTTCTGCGTTTCGTCGCGCCACACCACCGTACGAGCCACATCGTCAGCCGCCACCGGATGACTGAAACGCACGCGAAGTTTCGGCTGAGCGGACAACAGTTTCGCGTACTCCCGCTCCGGATCTTCCCGCCCGTACCGATTTTCGAGGGACACCGTGAAGGGAGCCGCTTCCCAGCTCAGACCAAAATCAGGCACGTTCACCAACTGTCCTGAAATGTTACGCAATCCCAGCGCGAGATCCATCCGGTGCGCTGTCCCCGGCACAGGATCTCCCACAACCGTGACCTCGCCCTCGGACACACTCACCCACTTGAATTTGAAAGCCACGACCGGAGTTAACCTAACCGGTGGTTTTTGAACCGCTTTGTCGATTTCCGCCCGTGCAATCATCGGCTCTGGAAACGAAATCGTAACGGTATCACCGCGCTGCAATCGTTTTTCGTCGCGGTCCGAATAATACCGATCCTTCGGATGCTGGCTCGCAAATATGCCGCCCGCCTCCGGATGCGGGTTCACCGCTTTCGTCGCAAGCGCCGCACCCTCAGGTCGACACGCGGCTATAAAAAGCGCCACGCCAAACCCAACCAAAGATCCACACTTCCGCAAGAATTTGCTATTCATGGTTTGCCCTCCACCTGGGTCGCGACTGACAACGTCTGAGCCTCGGCGAGGTCTTGATCGGCTTCACCGAAACGCTGCATGAAACGCAGACTTTTCGCTCGTGCTTGGAGCAACTCTACAGTTCGGCTTTCTGCGAGACAGGCCGAAAGCGCTTCCACTGCGGCCGAATGCTGACCTCGTGCCTGATAAACCTTCGCCGCCAGCCGCATAAGTTCGGACGGCACCTTGCCCATTTCATCGGTATGTTCTTTGAGAGCGGATTCAAGGTCTCGCCCCGCATTGATCGGATCGCCGTCCTCCAACGAAGCTGCTATTTCCACCGCCTCAGCAGGCAAGAAACCAGGAACTTGTTTCAAGATTTCGGAGGCATCTGCTCGTGCCCAACTATGCGCACCCAGTTGAAATTCCAGCTGCGCTTGTCTCGCAAGCCTGGCTGCATGTTCGGTCGGACTCGACCAGCCCGCACGCGAACCAACGATCTCAAAATCGATATCCAACAACGCCCGCCAATCATCGGCATTGCGGCCGAGCACCCCGTTTAAACGCGCCAACTCCCCGGAGGAGGCCAGCCAGGAAATATTCGCCATTCTGCGCCCCTCATCAGTATCCGGAGCCCGATCCTGCGCACGCTCTCGCAGACCGAGATGTGAACCCAATAGTAGTGGAAACCTCAATACCGTCGACCCCAACGCCACGAAATTGAGATCCTCCACCGCGTTTTGCCAAAGCCCCATCTGCGCTTCGACAAAGGCACGCTCCACGCGTGGTTTCAACGCCACCGGAACGGCCAACACCGCCTCGTCACAACCCCGCAGCTGATCGAGCGCCCGTTCAACCCGCTCCCAGCGAGGGAGAAAATCTTTCACCCTCGGATTATCCGATGCCGTCTGCTTCAAACGGGCAAACGCCACACCTGCCTCCTGCCAGCGGCGTAACCTAACCAACGCCCTGGCTTGTTCGAGTCTTGCCTCCGTCGTATCGCTAATTCGAATACGAGCATCAGTGGATACCAGTGCGTTGCTCCACTCTCCCAGCCAAGCCTGCACCGCGGCAAGTTCACCCCAGCCCTCAGTTCGCTCGGCCACTGAAAGCTCCGGATATGCCAGAAGACTTTTTAACGTTGTTATGCACGCCACCCAATTTTCAACGGCCAGATAACCACGCGCCCGCAAGTGCACTGCCGAAGCCCGCCACTTCGGCGACCCACACTCCAATCGCTCAAGCATCGCCCAAAACTCTTTCATCGATTTTACGGCAAGAAACACCTCGGCGACTCGCAGTTGTCGCTCCGGCGAGGAATCGATCCGCGCCAACCTCCGAGCAACCTCGCGCACCGCCAGGTCGTTGCGATCGGCTTGAGCAAGAGCGAGCTGTCGCTCCAACGTATTCACTTTTTCGGATCGATAAAGGCGCTGGCCAAGAACAGCCGCGCCGCAAATCGCGAGCGCAACAATTCCCAGCATTGCCGCACGAAATGAAATTCCTGCCACCGTCGATAAACTGTTTTTTGTAGTCACAAATTAAAAGTCGAGCCGAACTTATCGGCTGGTTTTGTTGAGCGGGCCGCCATCTAGAACTATCCGCTTCACGCCGACGTTACACCGAACCACTTCAGACTCTATGTACTCCGCGAACGCCGAAAGAGAACCCAAAGCACAAAGCCGCCGGCAACATAGACGGCGGGCGGCGCAGGGGTTTCCACGAATTCGAGCGCAGAGTTTTTCCCCAACTTCGTTTTCTCCGCTGCCTCAAGCGCACGCCACTGTGCGGAATTCTCCACCGCGATGTAGCTCGTCTCAGGCAAAAGAATGCCGCTCGCACGACTCTCGGCCACCACGTCACGCAACTCGTTACCAGCGTCGCCCGGACTGCGCGCATAGTTCTGCTCCAGCTTCTCAAGCTTAACCGCACGCGACCACGCTGAACTTTCCGGCTGTAGTTGAATACCCGATACCGAATGCCACATCTTGGAACCCGCTGACCACGATTCCAGACTCGTGCCACTGCTATTGCCTGGAAACCGAACTAGCCGCTCGCCAGTGAATGGCCGAATCGACGAACCTAATCGCAACCAGGTCACATTTCCGAGTGATCGATCGAACTGAGTCATAAAACCGCCGTGGGTGGTCATTTCGTGAAGTTCGAAACGTGAGAGCAGATCCGCCCACCGTTCTGCCACTTCCAGTTTCTCTTTCCGGACGACGGCATTCCGACTCACCACGACAAAGATGGGCCGCAACGGCACTGCGTCCGACAACGAGGCGTGATCCAAATCTAGATCGCGATGCATTCGAATCGAGTGCGCGAGAGCGAGGTCGAGCGCCAACCCACCGCGTAGAGGTAAAATGCTTTCGAGATCCATCGGGCGTCTAGTCAGCTCATCCAGCGGCGTGAGCGTCGTCACCGCATCGACCACCGCGTAATTGGCAACCGTGACGCGTGCGCAGCGTGCGGTTGGAAATTTCTCCTTCAACCCACGTAGGACTGTCGAGAGATCGCCTTCGAAACCGTTGTCGAGGGAGCGATCTATGATCAGATGCAAATACGGGACCGCGCTCTCACTCGCAGCGATTTCGCCATTCAAACATCCGACAATTGTCGTTTGCCCGGCGTCACTCATCTGTTGAAGCGGAATCCGTTGCCCCAAGGCCGCGAGGATTTCCGCCGGATCAGCCGAGCCAACAAGATGCGCCAATTGCCAGGCGGCCGCAGGCACAAGAATATCCACCTCCACAATCGACGGCTCCATCAACGTAACGGGGAAGACACGCAATTCCACCTGACCCGGTGCCGTGTAAGCGAGCAAAGCCGGGTCGCGACGCTCGGAGTCACGAATTATTTCATAAATCCAAAGCGCCGTCTTCCGCTCAAAAATACGACCGGGAACCGGTGTCCCGTTCATTTGCAAGCGGAGACCGCTAATATATACGCCCGCAGGCAGCGTCAGCAATTTCACGTATTCGGCGTTGGCAAAACCGGTATTCCGCAACGTCAGTGCAAGTGTCACCACCGTGTTCGCCTCACCTGCTGGCAACGTCCGAACATCAACGCTCTTCACCTCCACAGTTTGCGGCATGGGATTCGCTCGCGGCTTGAGCGAACGACCGCGCACGCTCTGACGGCGGGTGAAAACTCCGTTTCGTTGGCGAACCGGATCGCCATTTCCAGCGGAGCCAGCCGTGCCAAAGAACATTGTTTCCAACCGAATCAATTTATTATCGGGAAGAACTAGATTATCAAAAACGAGCCAGCTGTAGAAATCCGACAGCAGCGGGTAATAGATTCCGTTCTTGTAGTCGCGGTGACTGGAAAGCGCCCGGCGCAGATTCACGATGCTCGACGGGTAATCGATTCGGCCCGACTTCACCGACGGCGAGTAAACGTAGTCGAGTGCGGCGTTGAGCGCCGCCTTGTCCGCCAAACCGCTTAGAGTAAAAAATGCCGGCAACAACAAAAAGCAAAGCACACCGACAAGCGCCGTCGACCTCGTCCGACGCAACGCCAGCGGACCGCGCAACACCTGAGTCAACAAACTGAGATGCAAGACAAACAACAACGTCGGCGCCAGCACGAGAAAACCCAACCCTGCCGCGATAACCGCCAAGATCGAAAGCGGCGTGTACGGCAGAAAGACGATAAAAAAATAGAGCGAAAACGGCAGCGTGGCGCACAGCAGGCTGAAACTGAGAAACGGGCGACTCGATTGTTTCCACGAGGCGAAAAACAAAATCGCCGTGTTCGCCACGACCAGCGCATAAACTTCCCACGCCTGGAAATCCACCGGAAAACTGATGCTCCGGTTAAGCAATAACCCGCCAATTGGAAAAACAAGAGCTACCACCACAATGGCCCAACGGTCGCCCGCGACTCCAGTCCGCCGTAGAGCGCCGAGCCCCATCATCAAAACGCGGACCAAGCCGAGAAACATCAAAAGCCCCAAGAGAATCAGAACTGTCGCCACCATCACCGCAGGAAAATGTGCACTCCAAAACAGCGCGTGAACCACGACATAACACAAAACTGGTGCCCCGATGGTAAAACCAAGGCTAACCCACAAGCTCCGCCTTGTGTCGGCCACCCGCCAGGTCCCGGCCAGAATCAGGATGCCGTAAAAGAGCGGCAACATCGCAAACGCGAACTGGTTGAACACAAACCGATCCTCCGTGTAGATCCAACGTGTGACCGAGACCGGCAGCAGATTCGACTGCTGGCTGAGGGCCAGCCACAGATAAGCGACTTGAACAGCGACCGCGCCAATCCCCCAATAATAGAGGGGAGCCGGACATTCGACTTTTCTCCGGCCCCATTCGCCCAACGCAAAAAATGCTCCGACACCGGCCACCAGATTGCCGACACAAGCTAGGCCGAACCACCCGGCCGTAGCGCGTTGCGCGGCGTTCATATTTCCTTCAATCAGCCAGTACCCTTGAGCGTTCAGCGCTAAGAGAACGGCAACCGGCAGCACCCAAAGCCACAGAAAGGCGCCAGGGCTAAGCAGGAAAGCCGGCAGGAGCCCGGTCTCAGTTTTCAATTCAGACGGCGGCGTGGTGGATTCGGGAGTTTCCATAGGTTTCAAAAGCCAGATTTAAAGCGATCAAAGCCGGCAGAAATGCCGCCATGCCCGTGAGCATGTGCAGAAACGAACCATAGCTCTCCGGGAAATGCGGGATCACCCAACGATGCGCCTGCGTCACGGCCACGATCCGTACGGCATTGATCGCGATCGCCAACGGCAACGCACCCACCATGGCCATAAGACACGCCACCGCCGTATATCGGAAATGTTTCCCGACGTGCCAACCCACCAGTGCCGCCACCATCACAAAGAAGGTCGTGCCACTACACGCCTCCGTAACCACCGCAGGAACCGGCGCCGACAACAGCCAGCCGTTCTCAACGCAGGCCACGGGGCTTCCACTCAACAACCCCGCCAACCAGGCCGCACCGCGGCAAAAAACACCCCCCGGAACCCCGCTAATCGAAATTAACCCAAACGCACCCAAAGCCGCAACGGCTGCGCCGATGATTTGGGGCACCGGCACCCCACACTTCAACAACCTGATTTCACGCCCAACGGTGAAAGCAGAAGCCAACCCACGATTTCCGCTTTCTTCAAAAGGATCATTTCTCGCAGGAACATCGTCGTGGGTACGTGCCATTGCCCAAAGACTACCGTAGTCATGTGAAGCGAATATGAACTCACGATGAAGTTTCGGTGAAAACGAACATCCGAGCCTGAGCAAGCCGCACGCTCCAAAGCAGGTTCGCCTTTGGCGGCACATTCACCTCAAGGCGAAACCGTCAGCTCAGCGAAGATGTCAGCTCACGGAGAAAACGTCTGCTGCTGATTGCGGGGAGAATTGGCTCCACCGGACCGACGCCAAATCTGCACGCTGGCAAGCAGGCTGAGTACGCCGAAGAACCAGAATGTTGGCGCTCCGCCACCGCCGCTCGAACTTGGCGAGCCTGACGATGAACCGCCAGACGATGAGGAGGACGAACTGGAGCTGCTAGCTGCGCTAGTGAGCTGCCAATACATTTGGTATCTTGCATCGTGAATCGTGTAAAACGGAACCAGTTCCTCTCCCAGCGCCGTTGCCGGTTGAGCCAGGTCGCGCAACCTAAAATGCATCGCTCCGGCCGTGGTATCCGCCACCACGTGCTCGGGAACCTGATCCGCTGTGGCGACAAGGTTCGGTATCTGATCCAGGGCGATCAAAGTGCCGGCGGCCACATGCCCGAACCGTGAGCCATCGGCACGGAGTCCGAGGAGATCTTGATTACCGCGAGGAGCCGCGAGGAGAATGGGGCCGTTGAAAATGGCCACCCAGTTTGTGCCATCCGGAAGACGTTCGACCGTCGTGCGCAAGGGCAAGTCCACATCGACGACGTCTCCATTGATCCATTGACGCTGAATGGTGACATAGGACGAGGGGGCTGAACTCTGCGCAAAAGTCACCCCGTTGATTTTGATAACAAAACCACTTGTTGCTGCCCAAGCCGGATGCCGGATGCGGAGGCCAAAGGTCGATGCAGCGATCAATCTTACCGTGAGTTTCGTGTGGGCTTCATAAGGAAACCCGGTTTCTTGGCGAATGGTTATGGTGTCTGAGATCTTAGCTTCGGAGGGAATGAAGAGGTTGACGTAGGCTCCGCCATCCTGGGCCTGCGAATAAATGAATTCGCCGTAGCGACCAGGATTTTCCATGCCCGTTCCGACACAGCACCAGAAACTCTGAGTCGCCTGCGAATACACGCGATAATGACCAGGGCGGATCGAAGTGAAATAGACAAAGCCGGGCGTGGTCGGATTTATTGCCGAGAGAAGATGGTTATACAGGGCTCGCTCGTAGTAGTCGGCATAGTTCGCGGTCGGAGCTTTATTAAACAACTGCTCGGTGAGCCGGAGCATATTGTGGGTGTTGCATGTTTCGGGGCCCTCCCGAGCCTGGAGCATTCCCTGAAAATCAGAAGGGTTGTTGAAGAATTCATTGACGCTGTTCCCTCCGAAGGCGATCGAACGATAACCCGTGACTCTGCCCCAAAAGAATCGCGCTGCGCCGTCCATCGGGGCGTCGGCCGAAAGAGTCGCGATGCGTTCGAAGCCAAGTGCCTTCGGTATTTGAGTGTTGGCATGTTTGCCGGTCAGGCTGTCGGTCCCGGCCAAAAGCGGAGTGAGGAGTTCGTTGTGATTAAACCGTTTCGCCACGTTCAGATATTTGACGTCTCCCGTGATAGCATAAATGTCAGCCAGCACCTCATTCATACCGCCAAATTCCCAGCCGAGCATCTGTTGCATTTGGGCGTCCGTGAGTGGTGTGGTGATGGCGATGCACCAGTCGCCAAAGCGCACGAGCAGATCCTTGGCTTTTATTTTCCCTGCCACTTGGTAGGCATCCCGAAGGCCGCAAAATGTCTTGTGCAGATTATACCAGGGCACCCACTTGTTTCCGATTGAGGCGATATTTCCCTGTGAAACGGCCGCCCAGAAAACTTTGCTGCCGGGAACACCGCCAATATATCCATCTCCGTTTGCGACCTGGCAGATCTCCAATTCGGAGAGCATGTAATCAAGTCGGCTGTTAAGCAGTCCGTCGGCCGTGTCATTGCCTGAGGCAACCATGTTGGCCAGCGCACCCAGATAATGGCCCGCCGTGTGCCCGTCGAGTCCGGTGTTTTCCCAGTTTCCGTAAGAGGTCGCACGGGCCGTCAGTCCCGCTTCCCTCAGAAACGGTGCGAGCAAGCGATCAGGCTCGAGAGCAAGCATGTAGGTGCGGTTCGCAGCAACGGCCGTGGTAAAAGGACCGTCGAGAAGTCGCACCGCACTGAGCGGGACCGAGCGAGCCGGCGTATCAACGACGACCGGCGCCGCACGAACCAGCACAGGTGCAACCAGAACCGTTAACGCAAAGGCGAGAACGCTCGCGGCAATTTCGCGACGGCGTGTGGTTGAACAATTTTTCAAGGGATGCGAGTGCAAGGTGTTCATGAGGGGGAAGGGGTGTTCAAAGTATAAAACGAGAAATCTCGTCAAGAGCCGCCAAAGTCCCCGAATAAATTTTGCGTCATTGCTGGCAATTTTGTTTTCCGGTCTTAAATCAACCCGTGGAAAACAACCCCGCCTTGCAGACTCGATAAGCCCCCCCACGCATGAGCGCCCCTCTCGATGCTGCCCAAAATACCGGAATTCCCTTTGACGGCTTTGAGAGCCTGGACCCTGAGACCTATGCTGAATTGCGCAGGCTGGCGGCCCGTCGAATGGCAAACCAGACCAAAGGATTTTCCCTACAACCCACCGTGCTGGTGCACGAAGCCTGGCTGAAATTGTCGGTCAAGAACGAGCAGTGGAAGGACCGCCCCCACTTTCTAGCGGCCGCCGCAATCGCGATGCGCCACATCCTCATCGACCACGCCCGTCGAAGGACAGCGCTACGCCATGGCGGGGGCGTAGTGCGCTGCGAACTACCCAATCTCGGCGACCTCGCCACGCCTGACCCGGATGCATCCATTCTCGTGATTGATACGGCCTTGACCGCGCTCGAAGCGGTTGACCCGGTGCTCGCCAAACTGGTTGTCGCAAAGTATTTCGGCGGCCTTACCAACCAGGAAGTCGCCCAAGCGCTGGGCGTTGGAGAACGAAGCGTCGAAAGAATGTGGGCCTCAGCCAAGGTATGGCTCTTCCGTTGGATAAAACAAAACCAGTCCTGAACGCCCGCGCCCCAGGATGAAGCCCAACGACGACAACGAAATTTTCCAGGACGCACTCGAACTCCAAGAAGGAAGCGAACGCGAACGTTACCTGCGCAACGCCTGTGCTGAAGATCAAGCGCTTCGAGCCAGAGTGGATGCCCTGCTTGACGATCATGCGAGCGCCTGTGTCATGTTCGAAAAAACCGAGGCGGCGCTCATGCTGCCGAACCATGCGGTAAACCTTTTTGGGCTACACCTTGGCGAAATGATCGGCCCCTACAAAATCGAGAAGATCTTGGGCGAAGGTGGCAGCGGAATTGTTTATGAAGCGGAGCAACTGACGCCGGTACGACGGAAAGTTGCGCTGAAGATTTTGAAACTCGGCATGGACACGCGTCGGGTCATCGCGCGTTTCGAGGCAGAGCGTCAAGTCCTGGCGATGCTGGAGCACCCGAATATCGCCCATGTTTACGATGCAGGCGCAACCGAAGCGGGGCGGCCGTATTTCGTAATGGAACTGGTGGGCGGCCTGCGAATCACCGAATATTGCCAGCGGAATAACGTCCCCCTGCCCGATCGGCTTCGTCTCATGTTGCAGGTCTTCGCCGCCGTTCAGCATGCCCATCAAAAGGGAATCATTCACCGGGATCTAAAACCATCCAACCTGCTCGTCTCAGTCATCGACGGATTGCCGATTCCAAAGGTGATCGATTTTGGCATCGCCAAAGCCATGGCCGGACAACTTGTCGATGAGCCTGACTACACGGCGGCATTTCAGTTTCTTGGCACGCCTGCCTACATGAGTCCCGAGCAGCTTGCGGGATCAGCCGCCGATATCGATACGAGAAGCGATATCTATAGTCTCGGCATCGTCCTCTATGAGTTGATCGCCGGCCGAACACCCTTTGCAAACACGGACTCGACGGGATCGGAATTCATAACGCTACGCCGTCGTGTCCTTGAGGAAACGCCTCCACGTCCGTCAATCATCGAAGCGTTAACCCTCCCGGCGACGAAGACCTGGAGGAACCGCCTCCTATCGTCTCGCACGCAGAATGACCTCGATTGGATCACCCTGAAGGCCCTTGAGAAGGAAAGCGACCGTCGTTACCAAACCGTTCGGGAGCTTGGTCGGGATATTGAGCGTTATCTTGAAAATAAACCGATCAATGCGCGACCGCCAAGCCAGTGGTATCGTTTCAAGAAAACGGTGCAGCGAAACGTGCTGGCATCAACAGCGATCGGGGTGGCCATCGCCGCCCTCGTGGGTGGGTTCACCACCTCCACGATGCTCTATTTGAAAGCGGTCTCGGCCGAGAGAAAGCAGACTTTGCTTCGCGCCGAAGCCGAGGAACGTGAGCATGTCACCAAGGCTGCGATTTTTTTAATGCAAAACCAGCCCGCGGAAGCCGATGCCGAAGTCGAACGGTTGGGCGGATTTTTGACGCAACCGTCGCTGGAAGCCACGAATGTATTTCGAAGCCTCGCGATCTGGAGTGCGCTCCAAGGGCACTGGAAAAAATCCGCCCTGCGCCTGCTTTCGCTTTCGAAAGTCAATCGTTTCGACGCCGCCGATCAAACTGACAATGCAACCCGGGAGCTGCTTCCGATTGCCCCCACGCTCGTGGAATCTGGCGAATTCGATTTGTACCAGGAGTTCCGCCGCAACCTGGTTAAACGGTTAGGGACGACGCAAAATCCGATTGCGGCCGAGCATTTGCTCAAGGTGGCCCTACAAATACCGATTGCCCCTAGTTCGGTTAACACCCTCACGCCCGTGGCGCTTGTCGCGGAAAAATCGTTGGAGCCCGAACGCCCGCCAAGAGATCGCATCGAAGCCTGGCGTTGTGCGGTCCTCGGTTTGTGGCACTATCGAACGGGTCGGTTTGCAGAGGCCTCTGCGTGGTGCGACCGTTCGCTCCTCTTCAAAGACGCGGAGCAAACACGTCAGCAATATGCACGCCTTGTGAGAGCCATGGCCTTGCGGAAAACCGGCCGCCAGGACGAGGCGCACTCCGAAATCGAAAACGCCGACAGCGTCATAACAGATTACTTTTCCCGGCCCTTGGAGTATGAACGAAACGGAGTCTGGCATGACTGGCTCGGCGCACGTCTGCTCCTTCGTGAAGCAAAGCAGCTGTTAAAAACCGGCTCAAAGAAGTAATGCCCGGCGAAGTGGTGCGAAATACTCACAAACGCTTCGGTATTCTGGCCACTTCCGTCCACGCACACAAAAAAGGCGGCTGACCGAAGTCAGCCGCCAGAGGGAAATATCGTCTAAACCTAACCGGCCTTACGGAGCGCCAACCCGGCTCTTCACCCAGGTACCGGCGCCGATGATGACGGTCGAGAGGAGCAACGCAAAAATGCCCGACGCGATCAGCGTGTGGACTTTCTTGCTGGAGCCCTTCCATTCGTGGAAGATCCAGCCCCACATCGTGGCAAAGATAATGATGCTGGCCATGTGCAGCGTCCACGAGGCAAAACCGAACTTGCCCATTTGGGTTTCACCCATCGTGTAGAAAAAGAATTGGAAATACCACGTGGTTCCGGCGAGGGCCGAGAAGAGGAAGTTACCCAGACGCGGCACTTTCAAATCAGACGCAACCGGAGCAGCACCCGCAGCGCTGCCACCACCTTCGCCGCCCGAAGCGGTCAGGCCGGCATGCTCAGCACGCACGTGCGTGGCGAGGTATTGGTACCCCGTCTTGTTTTT
>Ga0302321_100001360_pt1 | contig 20924 bp, 18 predicted proteins | sample Fen_T0_1_FD_202505 | JGI IMG/M metagenome (GOLD analysis project Ga0302321, IMG submission 202505) | Peat permafrost microbial communities from Stordalen Mire near Abisko, Sweden - Fen_T0_1 | ecosystem: Environmental > Terrestrial > Soil > Wetlands > Permafrost | place: Sweden: Abisko...
GGTGCTGGCGGCTTCCTCGCGCTTGCGCAGCTCTTCCTCGTACATTCGCGCCTTGAGCATGTTCATCGCGATCTCGCGGTTCTTGTGCTGCGAGCGGTCGACCTGGCTGGCCGCGATGATGCCGCTGGGAATGTGCGTGATGCGCACCGCGGAATCGGTCGTATTCACATGCTGCCCACCCTTGCCGCCGGAGCGATAGGTGTCAATCCGAATGTCATCCGGCTTGATGTTGACTTCAATACTGTCGTCAATCTCCGGAGACACGAATACGCTCGCAAACGAAGTATGCCGCCGCTTCGCCTGATCGAAAGGCGAAATTCGCACCAGCCGATGAACACCAATCTCACTGGTCAAAAGTCCGAACGCATATTCGCCATTTACGGCAAATGTAGCCGACTTGATCCCCGCCTCTTCTCCCGGTTGGTAGTCATACATCTCCGTCTTGAACCGCTGCTGCTCGGCCCAGCGCAGATACATCCGTAGCAACATGTCGGCCCAGTCCTGTGACTCTGTTCCGCCCGCACCCGGATGAATCGTCACGATCGCATTGCGCGCATCGTTCTCGCCCGAAAGCAGGGTCTCCGTCTCGACGCGATCCACCAACTCACGCAGCGCCGTAAGTTCTCGCTCGAGGTCGGCGGTAACATCCTCGCCTTCCTTGCCCAGATCGAAATAAGCGCCAATATCGTCCGTACGCCGGACGAGATCGCTTTCCAGCGACAGCACGTTTTCCAGGCGCTTGCGCTCGCGCATCACCTGCTGTGATTTTTCAGGATTCGACCACAGGCCAGGATCCGCAGCCTGCTTTTCAATTTCGACTAGCTCTTGCCGTAGTTTGCCTGCGTCAAAGATACTCCCGCAGGTCGTGGACTTTGGTCTTTAGCGAGGAATACTGCTGCTCGAGTTCATCCAACATTTCTTATCGCTCACTCCGGCGCCAAACAAAGCGTGCCACAATCGCGCCCAACGAAATTATCGCACACAGATATGCGAACCAATCTCCGTGACGCGTGTAAAACGTGGTACTCGAAACCAGCGCGTACGGTGCAACCAGCGCAGTCCGTTCCTTCCGCGGAACCTCGGCCACAATTCGTCCCGATGGATCAATTACCGCAGTCAGCCCAGTGTTCGTCGCACTCAGCAGCCAGCGGTCGTTTTCGATGGCCCGCATGCGCGTGTGTTGCAGGTGCTGCTTCCACGCGCCACTGTCTCCGTACCATCCGTCGTTCGTAATATTCACGAGCACTTGCGAGCCCGCCAGCGCGAACTGCCGTACCTCATCCGGAAAAATCGACTCGTAACAAATAAAAGTCCCCAGCCTTTGCTCGCCCGCATCCAACGGAGCCCGCGCTTTTCCGTGCTGGAACGCGCCCACTTCCTTCGTCAATCCTCCCGCAAATCCAAATACCTGGGGAAATGGCAGGTACTCGCCAAAAGGGACCAGATGCACTTTGTCGTAACGAGCCTTCCATTCTCCCTGCGGGCTTACCAGCGCTGCCGAATTGAAAATTTGCGTAGCCTCAGCCGCGCTTGCCGGAGACGTAATGCCAATCGCTCCCGTCACCATCCAACTTCCTGACTGCTTGGCCAGTTCGCTGACCGGTTCCTCGAACTTCGCATCATTCGTATAGAACGGTGTTGGAGATTCTGGCCACACCACCAGGTCGTAATGCTGCCCAGTCCCCCCACCCGGCGGATGCAAGCTCAACTGCGTTAATTCGCGGAGCGTGCTCTCAAAGTAATCGACGGTCCACGTAGCCTCGGCCGGCACATTCGGTTGCACCAGGACAGCCGTGCGATTCGTTTGCAGCACCGGCGCCTTCACCAACTGACCCGCCTGCAACACCAGCGCCGCCCCGGCTGAAGCCACCAGCAACCACTTCCGCCGATCCTTCGTCACCAGAAATGCCGCCGCAAAGGCACAGTTGACCAGCATGATTTCCCACGACAGTCCGTAGACTCCGGTTAGCGTTGCGATTCGTGTAAGGGCAAAATTATCCGTCTGTGCGTAGCCCAGCAACTCCCAGGGAACGGCCGTGATCCGGGTGCGAGCCAACTCCACCGCCACCCAAAGAAACGGCGCCGCCGCCAGTGGACGTCGCAGCGTCGCGGGCGAGGCCGCCACCAATGCAACCAGCAACCCGAACAGACCATGGTACAGCCCGATGTACATGCAGAACAACAACAGAACAAACGCGGCTGCGGGAATCGGCAACCCACCGTAGCGGTGCATCGTGTCCAAAATCCAATAGCAATTTCCACCGCACCAAAGAACTCCGCAGAGATAGCCAAGCAAGAACCCCTGCCAAGGAGATGCCGGAGACAGCCGGATGGCGCCATTCAGCTGCAATTCTGACGCTGGTCGTGCCCGAAGCAGCGCCACCAGCAGCGGCGCCACCGCAACCCAGGAAAGCCAATAAGAATCTGCCCACACAAAAATCACCGCCTGCAAGATGGCGGAAAGGACAACTAATACCCAGGCGCTCGAATGGATGCGTCGCACGTGGCAAGAATAACAAAGTGCTTGGGCTTGGATACGCAATGCGGTGTATCCAAATATTTCTTACCCGCCGATGTTGTTCAAACCCCCCCATTCAAATAACATGGTGAGCTAATGAATTTGGTCGTCATCGTGGTAGTGCGTCTCCTCGAGGGCATGTTTGTGATCGGCGGCATCGGTTCAGTTGCCGTTTTGATACTCAGCGGCATTGAGGACTTCCGCACGCTCTTCGGCCGGGAAGACGAGAACCACTCCTAGCCTCCATGTCATCCGTGCCATCGTCGCCGTCGAATCGAGTCCGCATTGTTGTCGCGACGTCGGTGATGCTGACGTTTATTTCCTACTGGCGCGCGGCGGCGATCGTACTTAACGACCTCGCTTCATCCGCGTTTTACGCCTGCGGTATCGCCGAACAAGCCGTCGGCAAGTCCGCCCCCTGGTTCATCGTCGGCGTGATGTTGTTCTCGTTCGCCGTTCGCGCCGTCTACGTCGAAAGCTGCTCGATGTTCGTTCGAGGCGGCGTGTATCGGGTCGTCAAAGAAGCCCTAGGCGGCACCCTCGCCAAACTCAGCGTCTCGGCGCTGATGTTCGACTACATCCTGACCGGCCCGATTTCGGGAGTTTCCGCCGGCCAGTACATTGCCGGACTCATTAACGATATCCTCGCCACGGCCGACGTTCACGGCTGGATTCCCCGCGCCGTCCACAACCTGTTCAACGGCACGCCTCACGTCAGCGTCAACGAGACCTCTGTCGTTTTTGCGCTCGCGGTCACGGTTTACTACTGGTGGGAGAACATCAAGGGCATTCACGAATCCAGCGAGAAAGCACTGCGTGTCATGCAAATCACCACCGTGATGGTTGTGATTCTGCTCGGTTGGTCGGCCATCACTCTGATGAAAGGCGGCTATCAGAGTGTGCCGCTGCCTACTCCCGAAAACCTGCATTTCTCGAAAGAATCGCTCGGCTTCCTGCGGCACAGTTTCCCCGAAGACGGTCTGGCGAAGATGTTTGGACTGCTGGGCATTTTGATCGCCTTCGGCCACTCCGTGCTGGCCATGAGCGGCGAAGAATCTCTGGCCCAGGTCAATCGCGAGATTGCCCATCCCAAGCTCAAGAACCTGAAGCGGGCGGCGATCGTCATCGCGATCTACAGCTTTGTTTTCACTGGCCTGTCTGCCCTGCTCGCAGTCATGCTGATCCCGGATGCGGTCCGAGTCCCGGTCTATAAAGACAACTTGATCGCCGGCTTAGCCATGTACATGTGGGGACCGCATCTGCTGCGCCTCATCTTCCGTGGCTTCGTGGTTGTGGTCGGCTTCCTGATTCTCTCCGGCGCGGTCAACACGGCCATCATTGGCTCGAATGGCGTGCTCAACCGCGTTTCCGAAGACGGCGTACTTGCCGATTGGTTCCGCTTTCCGCATCGCAAGTACGGCACCAGCCACCGCATCATCAACATGGTGGTCATCCTTCAGATCTTCACCATCCTCGCCAGCCGCGGCGACGTGTACGTCCTCGGCGAAGCCTACGCCTTCGGCGTGATCTGGAGTTTCACCTTCAACAGTCTCGCAATGCTAGTACTTCGCTTCCGCTACAAAGGCGAACGTGGCTGGAAGGTTCCACCCAACATCACCATCGCCGGGTATGAGATCCCACTCGGCCTCGCTTCTGTGTTCCTCGTCCTTCTCTCGATCGCATTGGTCAACTTGGCGACAAAATCGGTCGCGACCGTTGCCGGCATTTCGTTTTCGGTCGTTTTCTTCCTCATCTTCTCGGTTTCCGAGCGCGTAAACCTGAAGAAGCATGCCCTCGCCAAGGCGCAGATGAAGGATCACTTCCAACTACTGCAGCGCGACACTGTTGAGCGCGAGAGTCTCAGCATCCGAGCCGGTAACATCCTGGTTCCCGTGCGCGACTACAACACGCTCACACATCTGCGCTGGGCCTTGGAAAGATTCGAGACGCGGGATCAGGATGTAGTCGTAATGTCAGCTCGAGTCAGCCGATTTGGCGCCGCCGCCTACGACCTGTCTCCAGAACAGATCTTCAGCGACTATGAGCAGACGCTGTTTACCCGGGCCGTCTCTGTCGCCGAAAGCTTTGGCAAGAAAGTGTCTCTGCTGGTCGTTCCCGCCGGTGATGTCTGGGCAGCCATTGTGCAAACTGCCAACAACCTCGATTCGTCAGCCGTGGTAACTGGCGAGTCCAGCAAGATGACGCCACAGGAACAGGCGTTCAGTCTGGGCCGCGCTTGGGAAGGCTTGCCCGAGCCCAAGCGCCAATTCGTGCTGCAGGTAGTGCATGCCGATTCCCAAGTGGACACCTTCCGCATCGGCCCGCACTCGCCCAGCATGAAGGACGAGGACGTCCTCCTATTGCATCGCCTGTGGTTGAACATCACACGCGAGCAGGGCCTCGACAAACTTCACCACCACGAAATTCTTCGGGAAGCTCTTACGCGTTTCGCCCGTGATTTCGGCGCTCGCGACCGCGAAGATATCTTGAAGGAATTGCGTCGGGCCACGTTAGAAAGTCCCCGGGAAGCTGGTCCCGATGCTCCCGTGGTGCGCCGGGAAAGCGCAGACGGCCCACGCACCGGCGGCGACGACTAGGTCGCTGCTCTGCTCCCTAACTCCGATTCAAAGATCCTGTGTGCTAGCCAGTGCGACTACTTGATCTTCGGCGAACTCAGATCGGCCGCCTTCAGTTCGTCAGCGTGGATCGCGCCGTCATCTTCCGCATAAAATGAGCGTCGGTCGGCGGCCAACTGGTTCGGCGTCAAGCTGAGCGCAAATCCTCCCGTATGCGACCGGAACGAAGCCGTATAGTCGCCCCGCTTGGTCGTGGCCGCCATCCGTTTGGTAAACGAGCCCGTGCCAGCCAGCGCACTAAGCGTATCCGTGAACTTGTTGTGCCGTTTCTTGTATTCCCGCTCGGCCCGCAAGGCGACGCGCATGTAGGCGAGCGCCTGCGCCTCTGACTCCGACCGTGCCGGATCGCCCGGGAACTTCGGCTGGTAGACGGCTCCCGTCGGAGCCGCCGCCGGGGCCTCTGCCGGGGCTTGGCTGAGCCCAAATGGCGTTACCATCAGTGCAAGTAAGAAAATGCCCGCATAAGTCCACAGTCTTCGGGTCCGAATCACGCGAAAGCCTCCACAGGCCAGCCTTTTCACGGGGTTACCCCCGTAATTGAACTGCCCTTGCAATCATTCCAATTCCTGTCTAATTCAGGCAAGCTTAAACAGGATGCAATCCTAACAGGGAAACCTTGATGAAAGCAGCAGTCGCTAGAAAACCAATTATTCGTATTGCCGTAGTGGAAAGCGATCCACTGCGCTTCGTTGGATTCCGGGCCCTCTTCGATTCCGAACCTGATCTCGAACTGGTGTCCGCCTCGCTGTCCGATTTGGGGCAGCTCAACAGCATTGATCTGGTCCTGCTGGGCAACCGAAGTGGCCAGAACCTGTACGACATCATGGCGAGTTTGAAAGCCATTCGCCCTGATCTGCGCATCATCGTGACTGGCTCCGGCATGGACGACGAAAGCGTTCTCAAAGCCATTGCCGCTGGCGCGAAAGGCTACGTGGATGAGGCCGCTTCTCCGACCGAATTCATTCAAGCTCTTCGCATTGTGCACCAGGGCTCAGTCTGGGCTCCGCGCCGTGTGCTTTCCACTTTCATCGAACGTGTCAGTTCCTCTCCGGGACGTATTTTCCCCGCGGGCCGCGTTACCTTCACGGATCGCGAAAAAGAAGTTCTTGAGATGCTGGTCGCTGGCCGCTCGAATAAAGAAATCGGCTCGGCTCTCGGCATCGAAGAGCGCACCGTGAAAGCTCACGTTGCAAAACTGATGCGCAAAGTTGGAGTGCAAAATCGTATCGCGCTCTCCGTCCATGCCATCACGCATTCTCTTGTAACCGCAAAGTAGTTCCCGCTTCTCAGTTGACGCCGGCATCCCCGCCGGCCAAGCCCCGCCGGACTACTCCACCACCCCGCACAACTGCGTCTCAATCCTGCTCCTATACTCCATCCCCCTCTTACGCTCCACCGCGCTCCTACCCACTAGCCATCTACACCACTCAAAAGAACGCCCTTGGGATTGTCGCAGTTCGCCTCCGGAGGATTCGTATAGGGAATTCGTATCGGAGATTCGTATCATGAATTCGTATCATGAATTCGTATCAGCACATCGTGTCAGCGATTCGTATCAGGGCATCGCTTCAGCGATGCCGCCGCCTCCCCAACAACAAGCCCCTTTAGGGGCTGCGGCGCCCTGGTTACCTTGGGACAGTGACCTCGGTAATCTTGCCGGCTTCTCGCTCCTCCCGCATACTCGCTTCACCTACCACAGAACCTGGGAGACGGGGCTGGATACGGAGATTAGGGTCGCCGTGATCAGCCCCGCATTTTTTTGTCTTCTCCACTCCCGACTCTCCTCCAGCAATAACCCCGCCCCTCCACCCCGCATCTAAATCTATTAGAATCAAAAGCAACGAAATCCATATTTGATCTCCCAGTGAGGCGTCATGCGAAAGCTTCTTGCCGTTCTTCTGCTTGCCGGTTTTGCGACCCAGTTCGTTTCTGCCCAAGACGACACCACGAAAGCCCGTGAAATCAATACCAAGGCCTCCGCCCGCATCGAGGCCGCCGGCACCGTGCTCGACGAGATCCAGGCCGCCCCCGATCAGCGTATCCCCGAAGAAGTCCTCGCCTCCGCCGAGTGCGTAGCCGTGGTTCCTTCGCTCCTGAAGGCCGGATTCGTTTTCGGCGGCCGCTATGGCCGAGGCGTTGCCAGTTGCCGTACAGAAAAAGGCTGGAGCGCTCCCGCTTTCTTTACCGTTGGCGGCGGCAGTTTCGGCCTCCAGATCGGTGGTCAGGCCGTTGACCTCGTCATGCTCATCATGAACAAGGATGGCATGAACAACCTGCTCTCCAGCCAATTCAAGCTGGGAGCCGATGCTAGCGCCGCCGCCGGTCCAGTAGGACGCCACGCCTCTGCCGATACCGACTGGAAAATGCGCGCTCAGGTTCTCACCTACTCCCGCGCCCGCGGCCTTTTCGCCGGACTCGAACTCCACGGCGCTGTCATCAAGCAGGACAAGGACAGCACCCGCGATTTCTACGGTCGCATGGTACCCTTCAAAACTTCGCTCAAGGGCGAAGTTGAGGCCCCTAAAATGGCTTACCCGTTCCTGAGTTCGCTCGCGAAATGGGCCCAGCAGGCGGCCAAATAAAACATCCCTGTTGATGTCTTCCACGAGGAGCCCCAAATGAAAGTTGTGCACGCAGTCGCGGGCTGTTGCGTGTCTCTAGCAATCTGCTTTTCCGCCGCTTCGGCCCAGAAGCTGAAAACGCAAAAGGCTCCGGCGGCACGACCTGCCCCGCCCAAGATCACCATTTCCCTGGATGCGACCGAAGCGCCCCGGAAGATCTTCCACGCACGCCTCAGCATCCCCGCTACTCCCGGAACACTGACCCTCTACTACCCCAAGTGGATTCCCGGGGAGCATGGCCCGACCGGCCCAATCGAAGACCTGGCTGGCCTCATCTTCACCGCTAACGGCCACACTCTCACCTGGCGTCGCGATTTGCAAGACGGTTGGACGTTCCACGTAGACGTTCCCGCCGGGGTAACCAGCGTCGACGCGTCCCTCGACTTCATCTCGCCCGCCGGAGCAGGAGGAATCTACACCGGTGGCGCATCCGCCACCGACAAAATGGCGGTCGTTAGCTGGAACACAGTCCTGCTATATCCAGTTGGATGGTCTAGCGACGAACTCACCTTCGAAGCCAGTCTCCGTTTGCCCGCCAACTGGAAGTTCGGTACTCCGTTGCCAGTAGCCTCGCAGAACGGCGCAGAAATCAAATTTCAGCCCGTGTCTCTCACCACGCTTGTAGACTCGCCGATAATTTCCGGGGAATTCTTTCGCGTAGTTTCCCTGGCCGACAATCCAACCCAGGAAATGGACATCGCTGCCGACAGTGCCGCCGCTCTCGATGCTCCGCCAGAGGTCCTGAACCATTACAAGAATCTTCCCGATCAAGCTAAGAAACTTTTCGGAGCTCAGCACTTTCGCGACTACCACTTCCTCTACAGCCTTAGCGATCACGTCGCGCATTTCGGCCTTGAGCACCACGAATCCAACGACAGCCGCAGCGGCGAGCGCGCTTTGATCGATCCCGAGGAGCGACTCTACTCGTCGGGATTGCTGTCCCACGAGTATGTTCATTCCTGGAACGGAAAGTATCGCCGCCCCGCCGGCCTTGCCACCTCCGACTACCAGAAGACGATGCAGGACGACTTGCTCTGGGTCTATGAAGGCCTCACCTCCTACTTAGGAGATGTGCTCAGTGCCCGCAGCGCCATTCGCACTCCCGAGCAGTTCCGCGACTCAGTAGCTGGGATCGCCGCTCGTCTCGACCATCTCCCCGGGCGCCAATGGCGTAACTTGCAGGACACCGCTGATGGCGTACCCTCGATGCAAGGCGCCCCCGGACAATGGGAATCATGGCGTCGCACCGTGGACTATTACGACGAAGACGTTCTGAACTGGCTTTGGGCGGACACAATCATTCGCCAGCAGACCAACAACGCAAAATCCATGGACGATTTTTGCCACCTGTTCCACGGCGGTGAAAGTGGCCCGCCTGCGCTGAAAACCTACACCTTCGACGACGTCGTGAACACGTTGAACCAAGTCGCCCCCTATGACTGGCGAGGCTTCTGGACCGAGCGTCTCACCAATCACGGCCCCGGCGCTCCTCTCACGGGCATCGAAGCCAGCGGCTGGAAATTGGTTTATGACGACAAGCGCTCTGATACCACAAAAGCCGACGAGAAAGGAGGCATCGATGCCTCCTACTCCATCGGCCTGTCATTCCACAAAGATGGCGTCATCGGCGACACGATTGAGGGCATGATCGCGGCCAAGGCAGGCATCGGCCCCGGCATGATAGTAGTCGCAGTCAATGGCCGAAAATTTTCCGACGACACCTTTCGCGATGCCATGAAAGAAGGTACGACGAGTTCCGCCCCGCTCGAACTGCTGGTTGAGAACTCTGAATACTTCCATACTTACAAGCTCGACTACCACGGTGGAGAAAAGTATCCCCACCTCGTGCGGGTCGATTCCAAACCCGATATGTTGAGTGAGATCATCAAGGCAAAATAGATTTGAGGGTTTTGCCCAGCAACGAGATCGCAGCGCGGAGTCGTCCAACGGCTCCGCGCCTTGCATCCCGGGCCTCCAACCCCTAAACTCCGGCACAGTGCGGGAACGTCTCGAATACGCGCTCGTCTGGCCCTGGATCAAACTCCTGGGCCTGCTCCCACGCCCAGTGTCTCGATCCATCGGAATCGGCATTGGGCTGCTGATCTACCACGTCCACGCTCGCCTTCGAGCGGTTGGCATGCGGAATCTCACGTTGGCCTTTCCCGAAATGCCCGATGCCGAGCGTCGTCGCATCGCCCGTGGAGAATTCGTCTCCCTGGGCCGTCAACTCGCCGAAGTCTGTCTCTTCCCCTCCTACACCCGCGAAAACGTCTCCAAAATCGTCGCGTACGACGGGCTCGCAAACTACGAACGCGCCGCCGCTCGCGGCAAAGGCGTTCTCTTCCTCACCGGACATCTGGGAGCATGGGAACTCTCCGCCTTCGCCCATTCCCTGCAAGGACATCCTCTATGGGTGGTAATGCGCCCGCTCGACAATCCCTACCTCAACAATCTGATCAATCGATATCGCACCATGCACGGCAATCGCACCGTCAGCAAAGATGACTTCGTTCGCGGACTTCTGTCAGCCATGCGTGCCGGAGAAAGCGTCGGCATCCTGATGGACACCAACATGACTCCGCCCCAAGGCGTCTTCGTACCGTTCTTCGGCGTCCCCGCCTGCACCGCCAGCGGCCTCGCCAGAATCGCTCTGCGCACCGATGCCGCAGTAGTCCCGGGATTCACAACGTGGGACGACAAAGCTCACAAGTACACGCTGCACTTTGATCCTGCGCTCGAATTAATCCGCACCGGAGACGACCAAGCCGATATCGTCGCCAACACCGCACTCTTCACGAAAGTCCTCGAAGACCACATCCGCCGAAATCCCGATCAATGGCTCTGGCTTCATCGCCGCTGGAAGACCCGTCCCGAAGGCGAACTGCCGCTGTACTGACCTCTTTCAGAAACAAATTTCAGAACGGCTCTTCTCGCGAGTTTTGTATCGAAGTATCGCTTCGGCGATTCCGAAAGAAGACAGCAAGAAGGCTCTTCAGTTAGTGGGACCGTGGCAAGAACAGTACATCGCATTGTGCTCAGGCCTATCAAAAAGCGACAATAGACAACCATGAAACAAACCCTGCGCGATCTCGCCGAGTATCTCGGCTGCCGCCTGGTTGGTGACGGTGACATCATCGTTGCCAATCTCTCTAGCTTCCTCTCCGCGAGCCCCGGATCCCTGATCTTCGTTGACGACGCCAAGCATCTCGACGCCGCCCTTGCATCCGCCGCCGCTGCCGTCATCGCCGGAGAGTTCGCCGCCAGTGCCGCCAGCCAGAAGCCTTTACTGATCTCCTCTCAGCCGCGTCTCGCCTTCGCTCGCGCCGCCAGACTCCTCCGTGCATCGGAAGAAATAGGCAAGGACATTCATCCTTCAGCCATCGTCTCCTCTTCGGCCCGCTTTGGAGACGGTGTCATGGTCAGCGCACGCGCCGTTCTCGGACACCACGTAAGAATCGGTGCCGGCACCATCATTGGCGCGGGTACCGTGATTGACGACCACGTCACCATCGGCAATCACTGCCGCATCGATGCCCACGTCACTATCTACTCCGGCACCACAATTGGCGATCGCGTAGTTGTACAGGCTGGTGCGGTCCTCGGCAGCGAAGGCTTTGGCTACGTGCGCGACGAAAAGACCGGCCGCTACGAACAGTTCCCGCAAATGGGGCGCCTGGTGATTGAAGACGACGTCGAGATCGGTGCCAACTGCACTGTCGATCGCGGCGCGCTCGACGAAACACGCATCCACCGCGGCACAAAAATCGACAATCTGGTCCATGTAGGCCACAACGTCCAGATCGGCGAAGACGTGGTCATCGCCGCTCAAACCGGCCTTTCGGGTAGCGCAGTAGTCGAAAACAAAGTCATCATCGGAGGCCAGGTCGGCATCGCCGACCACGTGCGCATCGAAGAAGGAGCCATCTTGGGCGCACAAAGTGGCATTCCCTCAAAGAAAATAGTCCGCGGCAACGGTGTAGTTTTCTGGGGAACCCCAGCACGTCCCATCCGCGAGTATCTTAAGGAATTAGCTTTCCTCTCACGAGCCGCGAAGAAAGACTAACGGTGGAGAGCGCTTCGAGCCGCGAGTCCTTGAGCTTCGAGCAATCAGGCTTTTGTGACTGAAGATTTATTGTCACTATCGGTCCAAGCTCGAGGCTCGCGGCTCGGAACTGTTACCCCATGCCCATCGTCGTCATCGGCGGCCACACTCGCAACATCGGCAAGACCAGCGTAGTCGCCGGCCTGATTGCCGCACTTCGCGATCTGCACTGGACCGCTCTCAAAATCACCCAATACGGACACGGCGTCTGCTCCGCCAACGGCGAACCCTGCGACTGTGCAACCGGAGACCACTCCTGGGCCATCACGGAAGAAAGGGACCGTTCCGGCGAATCCGATACCTCTCGTTTTCTAGTGGCCGGAGCCGATCATTCCTGGTGGATTCGCACCGAGCAAGGACGTCTTGCCGAAGCCATGCCGCGCATTCGCACGATTCTTGACTGCACAAAAAACGTGATCATCGAGTCCAACAGCATTTTGCGTTTTGTGAAGCCAGATCTTTATCTGACTGTCCTGGATCCCGCTACGGAAGACTTCAAGACCTCAGCCCAGCAATTCCTCGATCGCGCCGATGCCGTCATCTTGCACGCGAATTCCGACAACACCGATCCAGCCTGGAAGAAAGTATCCCTGAAACCAGTCGCCAACCGTCCCACGTTCACGATCAGTCCGCCGCAGTACGTGACCCCCGAAATCGCAGAATTCGTGCGCACCCGCATGGGTAACACGTAAGTCTTTCCTGTATTCATTCCGAGCGCAGCTAAGAATTGGTCTTCTCGGCGCCCTCGGCGTCTCGGCGGTGAGACGTTTTTAGGTATACATTCCTATCACGCGCTCAATCGCTCTCCGGCAAACCGCACAAAACTTGTCATACCGCGTGAACATGATGCAGTCCTCTTCCGGACGGTAATACCCCTTCGCCTCATAGTTGGCGCCTTCAAACGCTCCCACCTTGTGCCCATATTTGTCGGAGTTGAACAACTCTCCTTCCTTCGCGCGTTCTTTGCGAAAGAGTTCTTCCATCTCCGCTTCCGGCTTGCCCTCAGCGCGTAGCTGATGCCGCTGCTTCTGAATCTCCGACTCATACCGCTCGAACTCATCTTTCGCCCACGGCGTCGGCAGCGGCGTCCCCGCCTCCACCAGATCCTTCCACTTCAAATTCGCCGGATCGAGCAATGCCGTCGCATTGGGCTCCCATGGCTCCGTTCGCTTCTCCTGCGACAAATAGGAAACGTCCGACGTGTAGTACTCGTCCGCCAACCCTGCAAAGTGATGCCCGAACTCATGCACCGCCACATATCCCGACCACATGTTGTCGATCGCCACGGTAGCATACTGATTGAAGATTCCACCGCCACCATATGTTTTGGCATTCACCAGAATCTCAACAAACTCATAAGGTGCAAACGACGCCACATCGCGCAACGTCCGATTTTCCATTGTGAGCACATACCGCTCGCTGTCAAAGCTGTCATAGCTGGCCCCGATCGGAGACCGACGATAGATCCCACTCGACGGCCGCGACACACCTGACTCCTCCGCCGCCGGGCACAAACCCCAAACATTGAAATCCTTGCGATGCTCCTTGAACGGCGACGCAGCAAAGATCATCTCCATATATCGCCGTGCGTCCGCTTCAAACTTGCCACGATCTTTCGCCGAATAGCCGTCGCCCATCACGAGCAAATCAACCCTTGTCGCCGAATCTCCCATCTTCTGTAATTCGATCAACGCCCCCGGCGAAGGTGGACGCGAACGGTCCACAAACTTGTCCTTCGGGTCCACCGCCGTCTTCCAAACCTCGCGGAACTCCTGCCCCGCGCGCTTTTTCAGCGATACCTCCACAGGTCCAGCCGGATTTGGAAATCGCAACGACTCCGAAAACGTCCGATTGGCATGCTGCGCTTCCTCCGTCGTATTCCATTCCGCGAACACAGAGCTGAACCCGCGCGAATACAAAAGTCTCCCGCTCCCCTTCTCCCGCACCTCAAACAGATAATTCCCCAACTGGCTGTTATCGATTGCCTTTTCAGGATTCCCTGGCCACTCCAGCGGCTCCAGCACCGTTCGATCCAGCGCGAACCATTCCTGCGTAGCATTGCCCCCATGGTAGTAGTCAATCCGCAGAGTTCGCGGCGCAGCCGAGCAAAAGGTTGTGAGGAAAAAAAGAGAAACTACGACAGAAGAGATTCGCTTCATGCCCGGAATTGTAACAAGCCGATGCAGATCTAGGGACGATTCAGATGTGGGAAGAATGTGGGGAGAATGTGGAAGGATGTGGAGACGATGTGGGGACGGGCGACCTCGCCCGTCCTTACCTAGAGACCGATAGCTACGTCCCCGCCTTAATCACGACCGCCTTATCATTCTCAAACGTAATCGCCACCGGCTTCCCGCCATTCGCATACTGCAAAGTCCGCGATCCATAATCTCCGTTACCCAACGGAATCCCCAACCCAATCGCGAAGCTAGCCTGCAATTCGCTCATCCCCTGCTTCACTTCATGAGCGTCCACGGCCTTCCACATGTCCGCCGTCCAGTGCTTGTAAAGCTCATGCGGATCTTCGATAAAGAAAGCGTCGTCCGAGTAGATCCTGATCTCGCTGCCCTTCTCCGCTCCGATCGGCACCGCACAAGGCTTCCCCTCGAACTCAAACACCGCCATCACCTGCTTCGTACCCGCCGCCTTGGGAGACACATCCGTCACGACATCCTTAATGTCCAACTTCTGCAGCGGCCCCAGAGTCCCCAACTCGCGTCCGAAATCCACCTGGTGCCGCACGCGATCATACGGATAGTAAGTAAGCTGTCCGCCCACCTTCACCCACACCGGCTGCTTTGTCAGTTCCTTCGCCGACTTCAGATCATAAGGACGCAGCTTCTTCGGCGTAACGTAATAATCCGCCTTCAGCGGAGGCGCTTCCTGTCGCGGCTTCGCATCTTCCTTCAGAGTCTCGTGCCGCTCATAAACAATCCATCCCGCACGCGCCGCCGCGAGCGCGAGCCCAATCACCAGAACTATCTGCAGCTTCTGCCGCGTCTCCGCATCAAATGCCATATTAGGAAAATCGCTCCTTACGTCCCGCCGCGAGTGCGGGCGCTCAATTCCGCTACACTAGGAAACACTATGCCCTTGACCCAGGATGATGTTCTCAGCGCGCTCCGCCAGTGTTACGACCCCGAGATCCCCGTCAACATCGTGGACCTCGGCCTCATCTACGACATCCACCTCAACACCGCGCCTGAGAGCCAGCAGGACATCACCATCGACATGACGCTTACCCAGCAAGGCTGCCCCGAACACGTCAACATCAGCGCCCAGGTGAAATCCCGCGTCGAGCAACTCCCCGGAGTGCGCGACGCCGTAGTCAACATCGTCTGGAATCCACCATGGACCCCCGAACGCCTCAGCCCCGACGCCCGCAAGCAATTAGGCATCGAGTAAGCGCAGCGAACTGATCTTCACAATGAGTGCGTTCTAGCCGCGGAGTAGTCCCGAAAGCCCAAAGCCGAGAGCCCAGAGCCCAAACTCAGTACTCCCCCAACTCTTCAAACGCCGCCGCCGCGCGCCGTTCCGCCAACTCCCCAATCTTGTTCCCAATCTTCATCGCCAAATCCAGAAACCGCGTCCCCGACCGTACATACGACGGCAAGTCCTCGCGAATCTTGTCAAATTTTTCCGGATACTCCGATGCCAGCACAGCCAATCCCACGCCGCCCACTAACACCGCTGCCGGACGCTTCCCCTTCATCAGCAGAATCAACGCCCCTCCCACCGATCCCGCAATCGCCGCTCGCTTCCAGTTCTCCATGTCCTCTCCTTGCCGCTGCTCAGCAGGATTGTAAATCACGCCACCTCAAATGCTTTATACTGCCGCGTTCACCGTCCTGATCCCGGCGGAGTTCCACAGAAGCAGTCCACCAAGGCAACCAATCTATGATGCGATTCGCCCGTTTCCCGTTTGCACTTGCGCTCGTTCTCTTCGCCTCGACCGTCGCATTTACCCAACCCAAACCTCGTGCCCGCGATCTCGGTGTCCCCTTCGACGGCACTCCCGGCCCATACAACGCCATCACCGACGTCAAAGGCGTCGAAGTCGGCCACACGACGCTCATCTCTGGAGAAGGCAAGCTCAAAGTAGGCGAGGGCCCCGTCCGCACCGGAGTCACGGCCATCCTCCCTCGCGGCAAAGCCTCGACCGACGCGGTCTTTGGCGGATGGTTCACTCTCAACGGCAACGGCGAAATGACTGGCACAACCTGGCTTGAAGATTCGGGCCTCCTCGACGGCCCAGTTATGATCACCAACACGCACAGCGTAGGCGTAGTCCGCGACGCTGTCATCGCCTGGAAGGTCAAGCACGGCGCGCCCGACATGGAAGGTTATTGGTGGTCGCTTCCCGTGGTCGCCGAAACCTGGGATGGTTTTCTCAATGACATCAACGGATTCCACGTGAAACCCGAACATGCCTTCCACGCCCTCGATTCCGCGCACACCGGCCCAGTCGAAGAAGGCAGCGTAGGCGGCGGAACCGGAATGATCTGCAACGAATTCAAAGGTGGAATCGGAACATCCTCCAGAGTGCTGGACACAAAAGATGGCGGCTACACCGTAGGCGTCCTGGTCCAGTGCAACTACGGACGCCGCGCCGAACTTCGCATCGCAGGCGTCCCCGTAGGCAAAGAGATTCCCGAGCATCCCGCCTACGGCACTGACACAGGCTCCATCATCATCGTGATCGCCACTGACGCGCCGCTAATTCCCACGCAACTGAAGCGCATCGCCCGACGCGCTTCTCTAGGCTTGGGCCGTAATGGAAGCTATTCCGGGGACGGTTCCGGCGACATCTTCGTCGCATTCTCCACCGCCAATCCCGGAGCCGCTAGCCCAAAAGGAATCCATGATCTCAAAATGCTCCCCAACGACAGCCTCGACCCAGTCTTTCTAGCTACAGTGCAAGCCACCGAAGAGGCAGTCGTGAACGCTATGGTAGCCGCCGAAACCATGACGGGCATAGACGGCCACACAGCAATCGCCCTACCCCACGATCGCCTCCGCGAGGTCTTGAAAAAATACAACCGCCTGGCAAAGTAAAGCAGCGTTTTAGATATGAACGCCGAAAGCCTACGCCTCCAAGCTAGGGGCTGTTGCCAGCAGCCAGCAACTGCCTTCGTTACTTTCGCCGCCTCACCATCGGGTGAGGGCATTGTCCCAACGAACGGCTACAATTCAACAAGTGAAACCCTACCGTACCGAGCGCATCAAGAACGGCGTCAAGTTCAACTGCAAGCACTGTGCCCACAGCGTAAGCACGTTCGATTTCGACGCCAAAGCCGGCAACCTGCGCACTCAGGCAGCAACCGCCATCAACGAGCACGCCACCAAAGCGCACCACGAACCCCCAACCATCTCCTCCCGCGACATCGAACTCCGCGCCTGGCGCCCGTAAACTGAGATCTAAGATCGACCTCCACCACACTAAATACTTGTCATTCCGAACCGGCGAAAGCCGGTGAGGAATCTGCTACCTCCGCCGCCAAATACAGATTCATCCCTCCGCTCGGAATGCCGAAGCAAAGAACGTCTCTGTGCTCTCTGTGACCTCTGTGGTGAAAAGGCATTGCCCAAGTCTGCAGGCAGCGAAGCCGTTCTCAAAAAAAATGGCGCCCTTCGCAACAAGGGCGCCAACACCAGAACCACCGAACTCCTGCGCGGAACTACTGCGTTACCACCTGCGATAACTTCGCCGACGTATTCGGAGAATAGTTTCCGTCCCCGGCATAGACGGCAGTAATTTTGTGGGTCCCAACCTTCAACGTCGTCGCGGAAAAACTAGCGGCACCGTTGCTCAGCGTTCCGGTTCCGAGCGTCTTGCTGCCATCCTTGAAGGCGACTTGCTCGCCGTCCGGAGGGAGAGCCACAATCGAACTCACGTTTACGGTGAACGTCACACTCTGGCCGGCATGCGACGGATTCTGGGACGACGTCAACGTTACGTGCATCACCGGAGTGAGCAGGTACTGGTTGTGGTTGGTGTTTAGCTGCCCTGAGAACACACCCGCATCATTGAACGCTCCAGTGGGTGAAAGCAGGCCGCCGGCGACTGCCTGGGCGCCTAGCGTCGGACTCCATATATAAGTGGATCCGCCATGGGCAAGGACCTGGTCGCGCTGATTGAGGGCATGGGGCACGTAAAGAGGACCGGTGCCAACCATCAGATCTATCATTCCGCCTTGCGGTGTCCAGAAAAAGGTTCGGTTTACCGCGCCGCGGTTTTTGTGGAGCATATAGCCGGAGTATCCGGCGATATGGCCCGCTCCGTTCAGGAACAAGGCAGAACTCATCGTGTCGCCTAGCAGCGTTCCCAAATCCTGAACGCTTCCGTTTGGCGCCCAGAGCGCGGCGTGCTGGGTCCCGTCCGGATACGTCGAATATCCCGCGATCTGACCGCTGTCGTTGATCGCGTTGGCTGCGCTGATACCACCGAAACCCGGAAGCGCCTGGATGCCTGTGGCCAGGGTCCAGCGAAAAGCGGAATCCACCGTACCATTGGGTCGCCGCGACGTCCCTGCTATCTCGCCTTGAAGGTTCAGCCCGGACACGGAGGTGAACGCATCGCCGGTGAGAGTACCCACGTCCACAAGGCCAGTTCCCGGTGACCAGAAGAATGCGTGGGCTGTCCCAAAATCAGGGCTGTAACTGACCCCTGCCACCTGCCCGGATGCATTGATTGCGGTTGCGTAGGTGTCGCCGCCCAAGAGCGACCCAAGGTCCTGCATGCCCGCGCTGGGACTCCACAAGAACGCATGGAACGTGCCACTCGGCACAGTTGAGGCGCCCGCAACCTGGCCGCTGTCGTTAATCGCGTAACCAGAGGCAGTGCCTCCCAAACTCCCCAGACTTTGAAAGCCCCCGGCACGTGTCCAGACCTCATCACCTTCCAGCACTTCGCCCGAGGAATTGACGGCAGTCGCAAGCATGTTATGAGTGAATTTGTAGTTGTCACCGTATCCCATGGGTCGGTCCTGCGCAAAAAGTGAAACTGCCAGGACGGCGACGAACACACAAAACAGCACGAATTCTTTCATAACAGCTCTCCTCAAATGAGGCGCCCGAGGCGCGCACATTGGTTGAGGATATTACCACGGACCGGCATGCCGCTTCGCTTGCTCTCCCTGCGGAATCCGCCAACCTCACTCCACGGCATTTTGCGAGATAACTTCGCGGTACCACTCCGCGCTGAGCTTCGGGGTTCGCGCCTGCGTTTTGAAATCCACGTAGTGAATCCCGAATCGCTTGCTATAGCCATCAGCCCACTCGTAATTGTCGAGCAGGCTCCAGAGGAAGTAGCCTTTGATCGGATAATCTTCGGAAGCAGCGCGATGCAGCTGCGTGAGGTGATTGCGCAAGTACATTACCCGGTCGGTGTCTTCCACTCGTCCGTTAGCGCCTATCACATCGTCCGCCGAGCAACCGTTCTCAGTGATGTAAAGCGCGCGCGGCTTCCAAACCTCACTGACGTTGCGCACCGCCCAGTAAATCACCTCCGGGCCAATGTACAGCCAGTTCGACGCCATATGCGGGAAGGAGGACGGCCGCTGTTCCACGGAATAGCCTGCTGGGGACGCACTCGCGCGAACGTACTCCGGTGTATAGACGTTGAGGCCAACGAAATCGAGCGGACTGCCGATGGCTTTCATGTCGCCGGACTCCACTTTAGGAGCATTCTTGCCCTCGCGCTCCAGATACGCGTCGGTGTACTTGCCTTCCATAACCGCCGTAAGGAACGGAGCGTTGCCGTCGCGCGTCGCGCGCTGCGCGGCCTCAATGTGCTCGCGGGTTTCGAGTACCGGCACATAGACGGTGGCATTTTCCGCAAGGCCAATTTGAGTTCCGGCCTTCGCGTTGGCCCGCATGGCCTGAACTGCCAACCCATGCGCCAGCACACCGTGGTGCCGAATCTGATTCACCTGCGCGTCTGGCAGTTTAAGGCCCGGAGCAAACTGTCCTGTCTTGTAGCCCAGATCCGTGAAGCACACAAATTCATTCGTGGTGAAGAAGTGCTGGACCCGATCCGAAAGCCGCCGCGAAATAAACGCTGCATAATCGGCAAACGCATGTGCCGTATCGCGGGATTGCCAGCCACCCGCCAACGCCTGTGGCAAGTCCCAATGGAAGAGCGTGGTGTAGGGCGCGATCTTGTTTTCTAATAGCTCATCGACAACGTGATCGTAATAGTCGAGGCCTTTTTGGTTCGGCTTTCCTTTGCCTTCTGGAAAAACACGGGACCACGAGATCGACATCCGGTAGCCACCCACGCCAAGGTTCTTGAGAAGCTTCACGTCTTTCTTGTAGAGATGATAGGAGTCGTCAGCGACATCGCCTGTCTCCCCTTGAAACGTCTTCCCCGGTGAATGCGAGAAGGTATCCCAGACAGATGGCCCCCGGCCATCTTCGTTCGCCGCTCCCTCGATCTGATAAGAAGCCGTCGCGCAGCCCCAGAGGAAGCCCTCCGGAAATCGCAGCAATCTTGCCATTGGCTCTTTCGCCAGTGCGAGGCGCGAAAGGATTCCTGTGGATAGCGCGCAAGCGGCTGTACCAGCTACCGTCTTGCCGAATTGGCGGCGTGTAAAACTTGTCATGAATTTATGAGCCCGTCGTCTTCGTAGATTGGCTACAACTAACGATACAGGGTACAACTGCCCACCATAGAGATAAAGCGATTTTGTAGCGCTCCCCAGCGTTCAGTTGGGGAGCTAAGCCCCTACCACGTGGTTTTGAAGGCTCCAGCCGCGGAGCGGCAGCATTCTTTAGCCCAGAGAGCCAGCGCTCGAACGCCAGCAGGAGAACGCAGTGAGTGCGCTTCCCCGGACGACACAAGTTTTCGCCACAGACTCGGCTTTCGCCGCGCGGCGTTTCGCTGTTCGGATCTATACTCTCCGTGTGGCGAAACCGCTGCTAGGCGAAACAGCCCCCCCGTCTCCGGCCTTCCCAAGTCAAGTGCCCACGTCACTGACTTTCACCGCACTTAGTGGGATCATAGGGAAGCGACAAGGCAAATAGGAGTGACGTACCTCCGAACACCG
>Ga0302321_100001363_pt1 | contig 20895 bp, 23 predicted proteins | sample Fen_T0_1_FD_202505 | JGI IMG/M metagenome (GOLD analysis project Ga0302321, IMG submission 202505) | Peat permafrost microbial communities from Stordalen Mire near Abisko, Sweden - Fen_T0_1 | ecosystem: Environmental > Terrestrial > Soil > Wetlands > Permafrost | place: Sweden: Abisko...
CATGGCCGCGCTGCACCGCGAAAGGCGTGTTGTGATACGTGCCGTCCGCAGCGAAGAGACTGCACAGCAGTTTTTCGTCGCGCTGTTCCCAGGCGGCCCGGTAGCCGCGCATGAATTGCTCGATGTCCATCAAGGCTGGGTCCATCGCGGCGCGTTCGGTCTTCCCGGCGCGTGACGCCTACTGCCGCGTGAACGTGAGCTCGCAGGCGCGCAACTGCAACCGGCGACCGGTCCCCCGCGGGCCCTCGAATCGGGCCGCCACCTGATACGAGTATGGAACACCGCTCGATACGCCCTTGACGTTGTATTTGGGATCCCCGGTGAGGCCCTTGGCATCGAGCCTCGCGCTGCCATCGGGCTGGATTTCTCCCTGCAGCTTGAGCGACCCGGGAGCGCCTTCGGTGCCCTGCTCTCCGCGCAGGTATCCGTCCTTGACCTGCGCCACCAATTCATAGACGTAGCCCAACGCGCCGTCCGAATGCTTGGGACAGTCGATGGTCACGTTCCATGTGCCGTCGAAACGGCGCGCACCTCCCGGCATCGGCGCCGGGGCGGGCTTGGTGTCTGCAGCGAGAATCGGCGGCGGTTTGGCCGCCAAGTCGCGCGCCTTGGCGTCGCTCCGCAACTTCGCTTCGGACGCATCCGCTTCGGCGCGCACGCGGGCTGTCTCCGCCTGTGCCTTTTCCTTCGCCACGCGATCGGCCTCGGCGGAGGCGCGGACACGCGCAAGTTCCGTTTCCGCCTGGCGCCTGGCGACCTCGGCTTCGGCGCGCGCACGCAGCACCTGGGGGTCCGCCTGCGCCGGCTTGTCCTGGGCTGCCACAACGACCCCCTGCGCCGCGATCTTTTCCGGCGCTGGGAGCGGGGTCGTGACAGGCGCGACCGGCGCGGCGGGCGGGACGGGTATTGCGGGCGCCGCCGCCGTCACCGTCGTCTTCCCTGCGCCATCGCTCGCGCCGAACCGCAACCAGCCGGCCTGCCATGCCACGGCAGCACCGATCAGCAATAACACCAGCACCCCGAGCGCCCACGGCATGGCGCCGTGGGAACGCGCAGGCGGCGCAGGAGCAGCTGCAGGAGCAGTCTGGGGAACCAACACCTGTTCGCGCAACGGTGCTCCCGCGCCGGAAACACGATAAACGTGGATCGGGCGCGATATATTCTTCAGCGTCTGGTTGCCGATGTCATGGAAGCCCAGGTCCAGCTTGCCGGTGATCTGGTCATAGACGGACGACGAGATGCAGATGCCGCCGGGTTCGGCCATCGTCTCCAGGCGCGCGGCCACGTTGACGCCATCGCCCAGCAGATCGTCGTTCTTGACGACCACATCGCCCAAATTGACGCCGATCCGAAAGCGCATCTGGCGATGCTCGGGCAGCGAGTCGTTGCGCGTCTTGAGCGCTTCCTGGATCTCGACGGCGCAGCGCACGGAGTCCACCGCGCTGGAAAACTCGGCAATGACCGAATCCCCGGCCGTGCTCACGATCCGGCCTTCGTGGAACGCGATGATCCCGTCGATGACGGCGCGATGCGCGGAGAGCACGCGGATCGTGCCCTCCTCGTCTTGCCCCATCAGCTGGCTGTAGCCGACGGCGTCCGCGGCGAGGATGCAGGTCAGCCTGCGTTTGACGCTCGACGGTTCCACGATTTCTCCTGTTGCACGCTGCGGCATGGGGCGACGCGCCGCATGACGCAAATCATGCCCGGTTCGCAGGGCCGCGGCAACGGATCAGCGCTTCGTGCCGGCGACCGTGTAGCCGATGGCGCTGCCGAAGAAGGTGCCCGCGCGATGTCGTTCCCCGAGCGCGGCGATGAATTGCGCGCCCTCTCCTTCCGTGATCTCGCCCGCAGCCATCGCCGCCGCCAGCCGCTCGTTGACGAAGAACATCTGCATGAACTGGGGATGATCGAAGGCGAAGGAATTGACCAGCTGCACGACGTTGCCCAGCCCCGCGCGCACCAGCATGCCGCGCAGCCGGGTGCCGCTGTGCGGATTCGCTATCATCTTCGTCATCGCGCGCTGCAGCGCCTCGTAGATGCGGCGATGCGGGGGTTCGTCGAGCGCCAGGCCCGCCTGGCCGTGGTCCGGGTCGCTCAGCATGACGCGCCCGCCGTGCTTCGTGACGCGCAGCATCTCGCGCAGCCCAGCCTCCGGGTTGTCCAGATGCTGGAAGACGCGCTCCGCACGCACCGCATCGAACGCGCCGTCGGCAAACGGCAGTGCGTAGATGCTCGCGGTCCCGAGATCGACGAATTTGCCGGACGCGGCCACGGTACGACGCGCTGCCTCGACCATCGCCTCGGAAAGATCCACGCCGGCAACCCTGCCTTTTGCGCCGACGATCGACGCCAACTCGACGCAGACCTCGCCTGCGCCGCATCCGACGTCGAGCACGGCGTCGCCGGGCGCAAGCCGCATGAGATCGTAGCCCTGCCGCCGGAACTCGCCCACGTGTTGCGCGACCAGCGTCAGGTAATCGACCAGTTCACCGGACCGTCCGCTGCCATCGACGTCGGCGAATCCCGTCTGTTCCTTCATTGCGCCTCCACGAATCACATCGCTCGGGTTCGCGACGGCGCGACCCCGGGATCGAAGCTTAGCAGCCCGACCGCAGTTGCTTCGGCGCGGCGTTCCGCTACAGTGTCGGCCACCCGGCGCATCCCTGCGCTGCAACCGCTTTCCGAGGAATGGTCCCGATGTCGATGCCGTCATTCAAACACTGCGCTGCCGCCCTGCTGCTCGCCTGCGCCACGCTTTCCCCTGCGCTGGCGGCCGATCCCGCCAAGGTGCTGCGACTCGCTCAGCCGGACCTGACCGGACTCGATCCGCAGCAAATCTCGGACCTCTACTCGGCGCGGATCGTGAACGTGATCTTCGAAGGGTTGTACCAGTACGACTACCTGGCCTCACCCGCCAAGGTCGTCCCCAATACTGCTGCCGCGATGCCCGAGATCACCGACGGCGGCAGGACCTGGACGATCCGTTTGCAGAAAGGCATCCGCTTCGCCGACGATCCGGCGTTCAAGGGCGCCGCTCGCGAGCTCGTCGCCGCCGACTACGTCTATTCGATCAAGCGCTCGCTCGACCCCAACCTGCGCATCGGCGGGGACCCCGCCTTCACGACCTTGCTGGTCGGCGCGCGTGCCGTCGTCGATGCCGCAAGGAAGTCGGGGAAATTCGACTACGACGCGCCGATCGCCGGCCTGCGCGCGCTCGATGCGTACACGCTGCAGCTCAACCTGACCGACGTCGACTACACGGTGATGGACCGGCTCGCGCAGCGCTCCAGCTTCGCCGTAGCCCGCGAAGTGGTCGAGGCTGCCGGCAACGACGTCATGATGAAGCCGGTCGGCACCGGCCCCTTCAAGCTGGCGGACTGGCGCCGCGGCTCGCGCGTTGTGCTCGACGCGAACCCGCGTTACCGGACGCTGGCCTTTCCGGACAGCAGCGACCCCAAGCTCAAGTCCATCGTGCAGACGATGAAGGGCCGCAAGCTGCCGGCACTCGACCGCATCGAGGTCTCGATCATCTCTGAGCAGGTCCCCGAGCTGCTGGCGTTCGACCAGGGCGATCTCGACTACATCGCGCTGGGCGGCGCGGTGCTGGCGCGCGTCGTCGAGAACGGCAAGCTGAAGCCCGAGTACGCGAAGCGCGGCATTGGTCACTTCCGCTATCCGCTGCCGGCGCTCATCTACACGTACTTCAACCAGGAAGATCCGGTGCTCGGCGGCAACCAGCCCGAGCGCATCGCGCTGCGCCGCGCCATCGCGATGGGCTTCGACACCGGAGATTTCATCAAGGTGTTCTACGGCGGCGAGGCCACGCCGGCCAACCAGATCCTGCCGCCCGGCGTGTTCGGCCACGACACGTCACTGCCGTCGAAGTCGATCTACGACCCGCCGGCTGCGCGCGCCCTGCTCGATCGCTTCGGCTACAAGGACCGCGACGCCGACGGCATGCGCGAGGCACCCGACGGGAAGCCGCTGGTGCTGGTGCAGAGCTCGGAACCGAGCAGCGACAGCCGCGAGGCCGACGCGTTGTGGCTCAAGAGCATGACGGCCATCGGCCTCAAGATGACGATCAACTCCAGGCCGTTCAGCGAACTGCTGAAGCAGAGCAACGCCGGGCAGCTGATGATGTTCAACCTGGGCTTCCGCGCCACCGATCCATCCGGCTACGATTCACTCGCCACGCTGTGGGGCAAGTCGCCGGACGCCACCAATCGCGCGCGATTCCGCAATGCCGACTACGACGCCGCCTACGAGCGCTTCCTGCGCACGGCGGACGTGAAGGAGCGCACGGCGCTCGCGCGCAGGATGTCGGAAATCGTCTCCACCTACGTGCCGATGACGATGCAGGTCTATCCGATCGGCAACGTGTTCACGCAGCCGTGGCTTCTCGGCTACTACCCGTCGCAGTTCGGCTTCACGTGGAAGTACATGGACATCGACCTCGCGCGCAAATCGAAGAAATGACGGCTGGCTAGGCGACGCGCTGGGCTCGAGTGAGCGCGATTTCCGTGCGGCGGACGAAGCCCAGTCCCTCGTAGGTGGCGATGGCGCGCTCGTTGGTGGAAAGCACGTGCAGGAACGGCGTCTGGCCCGTGGCCAGCATCCGGTTGACCACGTGAGCCATCAGCGTTCGCGCAAGACCCTTGCCCTGCGCGTCGGGGTGCGTGCATACCGCGCTCACTTCGCGGTGGTCGCCGATCCACATCCGCTCGCCGGCCATCGCCAGCAGCCGTCCGTCATGCCGGATGCCGACGAAATTCCCCAACTCCACCGTGCGTCGCCGGAAGGGTCCCGGGTGCGTGAGCTCCACCAGCGCCAGCATGTCGTCGACGTCGTCGCTTCCCAGCGCCGCGACGTCGTCGCGTGGCTTAGGTAACGGCTCGCGCTCGCGCCGGATCATCTGCACCAGCCGCAACCGCCCCACGATTTCCCAGTGCGCGGGAACGGCGCCGACCTCCACGGCGGTGATCGACAGCTCCTCCGCGGCTACCACCGTCGCCAGCAATGCCGCGACGTTCTCGGGGCGCGCGTCCCGGACGGCGGATAACGGGGAATAGTCGGACTGAAAGCGCAGCGCGCGCGCATCGCCCAGCGCCAGGTGCGCATACCGCGACGTCAGGCACGACCAGACCGGGTTGTCGAGCGCAACTTCGCTCGCGTCGAGCGGCGCAACGGCTTGCATTGTCACGAAGTTCCGCCATCGACAACGACATCGCCACGGCGGCCGTAGGCAAGCAGGCACATCGCGCCGACAAACGCGAGCGCCGCGCCGGCGCGGAGGATCGTGTCGATGGCCGCCGCGTCGGAAGCGGCACCTCCGACCGACCCGCTCAGCAGTTCGAGCATCGCCGCCGCTATCGCGACGCTGACCGCACCCAGCATCACGAGGCAGGTCAGCGTGACGCCCGATGCCGCGCCCACGTCGGACGGCGCGACCACGGCCTGTGTCGCCACGTTGGCCAGCGCCCAGCCCAGGCCGAGCCCGACGCCTGTCACGAGGAACAGCGGCGTATAGAGCCACAGCGACTCGACATTCGTCAGCGCGACGATGCCGGCGGCGCTGATCAGCATCCCGATGGCCATCAGGCGGTCGGCGGGAAAGCGCTCGGCAAGCCGGCCAGAAAAGTAGCTGGCCGATCCGGAGCCTGCGGACAATGCCAGGAACACGAGTCCGGACGCAAAGGGCGACAAGCCCCGCGCCTGCTGCAGATAAAGCGCCGAGAACACGGCCACCAGGCAGAACACGACGTTCGACAGCGAACCGGCCACGACGACCGCGTCGAACGCGCGGTTGCGGAACAGCGCCAGGTCGATCAGCGGCGCCTTCACGCGCGCTTCAATTGCGACGAATACCGCCAGAAGAACGATTCCCGCCCCGAGCGTGCCGAGCGTCGCCAGCGAGAACCAGCCCCAGGCCTCGCCGCGGTCGAACGCCATGCTGATGCAGACCAGCCCACCGGTCACCGCGAGCATGCCCGGCACGTCGACGCGGCGGTCCGCGCCGGCCTCCAGCGATTCACGCACGTAGCGGAGCATCAGCACGATCGCCGCGATGCAGAACGGGATGTTGATGAAGAACACGCCCCGCCAGCTCCAGTACTGTGAGAACGCGCCGCCGACGAACGGGCCGAGCGCGGTGCCGATCGCCGCGAAGCCCAGGACGATGCCGATCGCCCGGCTCTGACGCGCACCGCTGAACGTGCTGGACACGACCGCGATGGCCACCGGGAAGATCAGCGCTGCGCCGACGCCGTGTACCACGCGCGCGGCGATCAGCCAGTTCGCATCGGGCGCCGCGCCGCAGACGGCGGACAGGACGCCGAACAGGACGAGTCCGCACACGATGATCCTGCGCCGCCCGAAGATGTCGGCAAGCCGCCCGCCGGTCACCATCAGCGCGCCGATCGAGATCATGTAGCCGCTGACGACCCACTGCAGGTCGGTCGAGGCCATATGGAAATCGCGGGCGATCGCCGGGATGGCCAGGTTCAGCGCGAACCAGTCCATCTGCACGATCAGCATGGAGATCGCGCACGCCGCGATGACGAGCAACTCGGCGCGCGAGAATTGCACCTGCGGCGCGTCCGGTGGCGTGGCGGCTTCCATGTTCGAACGATGCCCGGACCGCCGGGCATTTGCAAGAAAGCGGCGCTCGGGACACCGCGGGAAATGCTACCCTGACCGCCTCTCGTTACCGCCGTTGCGCGGAAGGCCGCCACGACCGATGAAGATCTCCGCGCTGTTTTCGTTCTGGATGGGAATCCTGTTCACACTGCTGGCGCTGGCGATGGCGCTGTCGAACCTGACTTCGGGAGACGCCAACGCGCCGGAGGCGGACGTGGCGGCTGCGCACGGCTACGCGATCTTCTGGTTCTTCCTGGCGGCATTCGGCCTGGTGATGGTGGTCGTCTCGTGGCTCATGATGAAAGGCAAGCTGGGCGGCGACATGGAGTAAGCCCGGGACTGTCACGCGGGGCTCGGATACCGGACCTGGATCGCCGCGATCTCCGCCAGCGTGCCGGCATCGAGTTCCGTTTGTGCCGCCGCGATGTCCTCCGCGAGCTGCGCGAGCGTCGTGGCGCCGACGATCGATGCGCCGACGAACCATCGGCTGCGCACATAGCCCAGCGCCAGCTGCACCAGCGTCAGGCCGCGCTTCGCGGCGAGCGCCGCATACGCTTCGACGGCCTCGTGCACGATGGGCTTGCGAAAGCGCAGGCCCGCGGAATCGAACAGCGTGAACCGCGCATTGGGCGGCTCGATTCCACCCCGGTACTTGCCGCTCAGCAACCCGGCGGCCAGCGGGCTGTAGGCAAGCAGCGACATCGACTCGCGATGCAGCGCCTCGGCGAGGTCGTTGTCGACGCCGCGCGACACCAGGCTGTAGCTGTTCTGGATCGTGACCGGGCCGGGGACGCCCAGCTCCCGCGCCGCCTGGCGAAATGCGCACACGCCCCAGGTCGTCTCGTTGGACAGTCCGTAGTGGCGGATCTTGCCCGCGCGGATCATCGCCGCCATCCCTTCGACCTGCTCGCGGATCGACGGCCCCTCGGTTTCCTTGGCGGGATCGAATTCCGTCGCGCCGAACATCGGCACGTTCCGCTGCGGCCAGTGGATCTGGTAGAGATCGATGTGGTCGATGCGAAGCCGCGCGAGACTCGTGTCGACCGCTTCGCCGATGACGTCGCGCGTGAGGTTGGTGCGCCCGCCGCGAATCCACTCGCGGCGACCCGGTCCCGCCACCTTGGTCGCGACGACGAGGTCGTCGCGAGCACCGGCCCTGCCCGCCAGCCATGCACCGAGGATGGATTCGGTGCGCCCTTGCGTCGCGGCTCTCGGCGGGATCGGGTACATCTCCGCCGTGTCGATGAAGTTGACGCCTTGCGCGACGGCATAGTCCAACTGCGCGTGACCCTCGGCTTCACTGTTCTGCTCGCCCCAGGTCATCGTGCCCAGGCAGACTTCGGAAACGCGCAGCTGCGTGCCAGGAAGCAGGCGGTATTTCATCGGAGCCTTTCGTGCATGGATTCGGGTGCCTAAGGGGAAACTGAGGGGAAACGGAGCGAGGTGGAGCAGCTGCAACGCGTTCACTTCCCCCATCTCAGGCAAAGCGGCTGCAGCTCTTCGGCAAGCTCGAGCAAGCCTGCGCGGGTTGCAGGATGCAGCGCTTCGAGCGGATGCCGGACGGCGTCGCTCTTGATGACGCCGCCCGCGGCCATCACCGTCTTCGTCGCGCGCAGGCCGCATTGCCGGTTTTCGAAGTTGATCAGCGGCAGGATGCGCGCATACGCGGCAGCGGCCTCCGTGCGCCGTCCCGCGCGATGGTGGTCAAGCACCGGCTTGATCAGGTCCGGCAGCAGCGCACTGGGCATCGTTCCCGTTGCGCCGGCGTCCAGGTCCGCCATCAGCGTGATCGACTCCTCGCCGTCGAAGGGACCGAGTATCGCCGCCCCGCCCGCGTCAACCAGGCTGCGCAGCTTCGCGGCGGCACCCGCCACTTCGACCTTGAAATAGCCGACCGCCGGCACCTCGCGCGAGAGTCGAACCAGGAACGGCACTGAAAGATTGACGCCGGACAGCGGCGCATCCTGCACCATGATCGGAACCGGCGCCGCCTCCGCGACCCGCGCAAAGTGCTGCACGATGCCGTTTTCGTCGGCGCGGAGGCCGGCCCCATGATACGGCGGCATCAGCATCAGCATGGTCGCACCCGCGGCCGCTGCTGCGCGCCCCCTCTCCGCCGCGATGCGCGTGCTGAAGTGGCTGCAGGTGACGATTACCGGAACGCGGCCCGCGACATGGGCAAGGCACAGGTCGACCAGCGCCGCGCGCTCGCCGTCGGTGAGCAGAAACTGTTCCGAATAGTTGGCCAGCACGCAGATGCCGTCGACACCCTGGTCGATCATGCAGTCGAGCACGCGTCGCTGGCCGGCGACGTCGACGTCGCCAGACGAGGTGAACGGCGTCGGAGCGATCGGATAAACGCCCGACAACGGTCGGGTCGAGGGATGGGCCGCCGACTGTGCCATGCGCGAGGATCCCGCCGCTATTCCAGCATGTCTTCGCGCTGGTCCAGGTTGGTGCGCAGTTCGTACAGGTCGTCGTCGAGCGCGTCGCGCGACGAAACCATGCCGAGCGGCCGGCCGTCCTCGACGACGGGCAGGTGCCGGAAGCGTCCGACGTGCATGATGCGCAGCGCGTGGAGGAACGGCTTGTCCGGGTGGATGGTCTGCGGTTGCGGCGTCATGACCTGCGACACCTGTGTGGCGACGGGATCGCGACCCTCCGCCACCACGCGAAAGAGCGCGTCGCGCTCGGTGAAGATGCCGCACAGCCGCTGCCCGTCGACGACCAGCAGCGCCCCGATGTTGTGCTGCTTCATCGTGCGCGCCGCTTCGGCGACGGTCACGGACTTGGCGACGGTGATGGGAGTCTGCCCCTCGACCAGCGAGCGCAGCGAACGAATGGGCATGGCGATCTCCGGGTGACGACGGCAATGCTGGTATTGGGCACCTCGCCCCGAACGAAAGTCAAGAGACGGGATCGGGCGGCGGCAACGGTGCGGAGATGCGGGACCGCTCCCATTCCCCGCCAGAGTTGAATTCCGGCCGGGGCAGGCCTAGGATAGATGCATTCCACGGGAGACACCCATGCGGTCACCACTGTTCGGCCTGGTTCTTGGCGCGGTTGCATTCGTTGCAACGGCGAGTCCTGCGCACGCGTTGATCTGCTACGTCATCTACGACCGCAATGAAAACGTCATCTACCAGAGCACCTATCCTCCGGTCGACATGAGCAGCGCAGGCTATGCCCAGCGGGAGTCGCTGCGCGCCCGCGGCGAGCACCTGACCTTCGGCGACATCGCCCAATGCCCGACCGTCGTGTTCCTGACGGGCGCCGGCGGCAGCAGCGAACTGCGAGTGGACGATGTCGTGGCCGGAATGTCGGTACGCAATATTCCAGGGACTTCCGGCAATGGAATGGTCACGACGCCTGCGGGCGCCCAGGTAGGCGTCATGACGCCGCGCTAGGGTCGCGAAGGCCCCGGGGCAGCGGATCCCTAGCCCTGACGAGCGTGCAGCGCCCGCAATTCAGCCTCGAGCGCCTCGACGCGCCGGACATAGCTCAGCACGACGGACAGGCTGTGCGCGTCGAGTTCGAAATCCCTGCGCAGGCGCCCGGCGGTTCGCGCGACGACAACCCAGGACGCCGTGAACGTCCATGAAGTCGCCGCCGGATCGACCGGCGCCAGCGCGCCATAGTCGACCAGCGCGCGCAATTCCTCTACCGGGAGTTCCGCCGCCAGGGCCAGCTGGTCCAGCGTGACGAAGCCGTGCTCGTCCAGCGTGACCGCTTCGACGATCTCAACGTTCATGGGGCCGCCTCCCGCTCGAAATGAGCCCGGGGATTGAAGGTCGAACCTTCCTCAAGCTGCCGGAACAGTGCGCGCTGCGCGTCGTCCAGCACGGTGGGCACGGCGATCTGGACGATGGCGAAGAGGTTGCCGGCAGATCCATCGGGACGCGCTAGGCCCCGACCGGTCAGTCGCAATTGCTGCCCTGCCCGCGTGCCGGCCGGCACCTTCAGTTGCACAGGCCCCGCGGGCGTCGGCAATTCGATGCTGGCGCCGAGTACCGCTTCCCACGGCGCGAGCGGCAGGTCGACGAAAAGGTCGAGGCCGTCCGCGCGGAACAGCCGGTGAGGCGACACCGCGATGTCGAGATAGAGGTCGCCCGCGCGCCCGCCGCGCACGCCGTGGCCGCCCTTGCCGGGGACGCGCAGCTTCTGGCCGTCGGTGACGCCACGCGGGATGCGCACGGTGACCATCCGCGGCACACGGTGCGCCACGCCGTTCTCGTCGTACTCGGGAACGCTCAGGTCGAGTTGAACCTCGGTGCCATGGAACGCCTGCTCGAGCGTCACGCGCACGGCGGCTTCGTAGTCGCGGCCGGGCATGGGCGACTTGGGGTCGGCGCGACGGCGGAAGCCCTGGCCACCCCCGAGTCCGGCAAAGAGGTCGGCCAGGTCGACATCGTCGAACGACGTCTGGCCGCGCGCGAAGTGCTGCTCCCAGTCGGGTGGCGGCCGGAATTCCTGTCCCTGCGCGTGGCTGCCCAGCTGGTCGTAGGCCGCGCGCTTCTCGGGATCCTTCAGCGTTTCGTAAGCTTCGGCCATCGCCTTGAACTTCTCCTCGGCGTCCTTCTCCTTCGACACGTCGGGATGGAACTTGCGCGCGAGCTTGCGATAGGCCTTCTTGATGTCCTCCGCGCCGGCGTCCTTGGCGACGCCGAGAATCGCGTAGTAGTCCTTGTATTTCATTGCGAACGCCTGCCGTTGGATGCGCCGGATCGGGTCGGCAAATCATACCGCAGCGGCGGGGGCATTCCAGCCGCGACCATGGTCAAAAGACGACGACCGAACGGATGGATTCGCCCTTCAGCATCAGGTCGAAGCCTTCGTTGATGCGTGCGAGCGGCATCTGGTGCGTGATGAGGTCGTCGATGTTGATCTTGCCGTCCATGTACCAGTCGACGATACGCGGCACGTCCGTGCGCCCGCGCGCGCCGCCGAACGCCGTGCCTTTCCAGGTGCGGCCGGTGACGAGCTGGAATGGCCGGGTCCTGATTTCCTGTCCCGCCCCCGCCACGCCGATAATCACCGACACGCCCCAGCCGCGGTGACAGCATTCGAGCGCCTGGCGCATGACGTCGACGTTGCCGATGCACTCGAAGCTGTAGTCGGCGCCGCCGCCGGTGAGCTCCACCAGCCACGGCACGAGGTCGCCGCGCACCTCGCTCGGGTTGACGAAGTGCGTCATGCCGAACTTGCGCGCCAGCGCCTCCCGCGCCGGATTGAGATCGACGCCGATGATCTTGTCGGCGCCCGCCAGCCGCGCACCCTGCACGACGTTGAGCCCGATGCCGCCCAAACCGAACACCACGACGTTGGCGCCGGGCTCGACCTTCGCCGTGTTGATGACGGCGCCGATGCCCGTCGTGACGCCGCAGCCGATGTAGCAGACCTTGTCGAACGGCGCGTCCTCGCGGATCTTCGCGACGGCGATCTCCGGCAGCACGGTGAAATTGGCGAACGTCGAGCAGCCCATGTAATGGTGCAGCGGCTTGCCATTGAGCGAGAAGCGGCTCGTGCCGTCGGGCATCACGCCTTTGCCCTGCGTCGCCCGGATGGCCGTGCAGAGGTTGGTCTTGCGCGACAGGCACGACTTGCACTGGCGGCATTCCGGAATGTAGAGCGGGACCACATGATCGCCGCGGCGAAGTGAGGTCACGTCTGGGCCCACGTCGACCACCACGCCCGCGCCCTCGTGGCCGAGGATCGCCGGAAAGAGCCCCTCGGGATCGGCACCGGAGCGCGTGAATTCGTCGGTGTGGCAGATGCCGCTGGCCCCGACCTCGATCAGCACCTCGCCCGCCTTCGGCCCGTCGAGCTGCACCGTCTCGATGGCCAGCGCTGCCCCTGCCGCATGCGCCACCGCTGCGCGTACATCCATGCGACCCCCCCTCTTTTCAGGTCGAACCGACGCCATTCTGCCTGTGTTTGCGCGCCGGATCGGCGATACTACGCATTTACAATCCTGCCGCATTCGCGGAATGTCCAATGAGCCTGCTCGTCACCGGCCTTGTCCTGTTCCTCGGCATCCATCTGCTCCCAACGATTCCGGCGCTGCGCCGAGGCCTGATCAGACGCCTTGGCGAGTCCCGCTACAAGGGCGTGTTCGCGCTGGCTTCGGTGGCCGGATTGGTGCTGATCGTCGTCGGGTATCGATCCGCGCCGGCCGACGTGCGCCTCTTTGCGCCCTCCGCGGCCGCGCAGGCAGTGGCGCCCCTGGCGATGACGCTCGCGTTCATCCTGTTCGCCGCGGCCAACATGCGCGGTCACCTGCGCCATGCGCTGAAGCACCCGATGCTGCTCGGCCTGCTGATTTTCTCGGGCGTGCACCTGCTGGCCAACGGCGATCTCCGCGGCACCGTGCTCTTCGGCGCGCTCCTCGCCTACGCTGTCGTCGATCTTGCGTCGGCCGTCGCGCGGAATGCCGTCAAGGCGTTCGTCCCCCGCCGCAAGTTCGACATCATAGCCGTCGTCGGCGGCATCGTGATCGCCTTCGGCGTCATGGTCCTGCACCGGATGTTCTTCGGCGTACCGGTGGTGGCGTTCGGCGTTTGACTGCACCAGAATCTCGGGGGAGATCGATGAAATACCGTTTCGCAGCTGCAGCCGCCCTGGCATCGCTGCTGGCCTTGGGGGCTGCAGCGCAGGACAAGGAACTGGTCTTCGGCGTCACTGAAGGCGTCACCTACCAGGCAACGCCGAAGGAAATCCGCGACAAGTTCACCCCCCTCGCTGAATACGTCGGCAAGGCCGCCGGACGGCGAGTCAAGGTCGTCCTCGTGCCGGCGTACAACGACGCGCGCGCCGGCATGGCCAAGCACGAATACGACTTTGTCTTCATTCATCCGGCGCACGTCGCCATGGCAGAGATCAAGGCGGGGCGTTACAAGGCGGTCGCCTGGACGTCCGGGTTCACCGACTATACGGTGTCGCTGATGGTCAATGCCGACGCGAAGCTCAAGTCGCTGGATGACCTGAAGGGCAACACGCTGGTGACGCCCGACCCTGACTCGATCACGGCCATGATGGTACGGGCAATGCTGCGCACCAGCAAACTGCCCGCCACGACGGCCAAGCCGGACGGGCAGAATGCCAAGGAGCTCGCGGCCAGCGTTCGGGTCATCTCGACGCGCTACCAGGATGCCGTCCCCTTCTACGTCGAGAACGGCTTCGCCCAGGCGGGCGCCACCGCCGCCAAGTCGGTCGTGAAGGCGTGGACCGACAAGGGCGGGAAAGTCCTGGTGCAATCGCGCGCCGTCCCGATCAAGCAGGTCCTGGTGTCGAGCACGATGCCAGCCGAGGAGCAGGAGCGCATCCGCGCAGCACTGCTGGGCATGGGTCAGAGCAAGCCGGGCAAGGATGCGCTGGAAGCCATCGGCTACAAGGGCTTCGTCGCGACGAGCCCCGAGGTCGAGGCGTCGACCATCGCGTGGCTCGGCCTGTAGTGGCGGCAAACCGTGCCGGCCTCGAGGACGCTGTGCCTGCTGTTCGCCGCCTGCATGCTGGCGACGCTCGCCGACGACAGTACCGCCAAGGGCGGCGGCAAGGACGGCAACGCCGCACAGCATTCGCCCCACAAGTCGAACTATGCGGCGGGAGTACCACGCGATGCGCACGGACGGATCGCGCGCGACCCGCGGGCACGCAACGAATTCAAGCGGACGCACCCGTGTCCGTCGACCGGCAAGTCCTCGGGTTCCTGTCCGGGCTACGTCATCGATCACGTGCAGCCGCTGAAGCGCGGCGGTGCGGACACGGCGGCGAACATGCAGTGGCAGACCAAAGGGGCCGCGAGGCTCAAGGACCGAACCGAATGAACGCGAACTGCGGAACCATGCGACATGCCTGCGCCATACTGACCGCGGCGGCGTTGCTCGCGGCCTGCTCACCGGCACCGACGGCCACGACGCCTCTGCCGATCACGCCTCCGGGCGATGTGGCGGGCGCAGCCGTCGTGCGCAAGACAATCCCTGAGCCCGCCCTCGCGCCTGCGCCGGCGTCGCCCGGCGCTGCCGCGCCCGACATCGTGATCCCGCCCGGCGCGATCTACGTCTGTGTGTCGGAAGTGGCCGGCGTGCGCCAGACGACCGCGATCGAGTTCGCGCCCAAGGTTGGCGCGCTGTGCGCGAAGGACCCGGAGATGGGACCCTGCCAGTACGAGCGCAACGTCTGCCGGAAGAGCGGCGGCCGCGTCTACGCCGCCAACGGCGTCGAGATCACGATGGCAACCGAAGCGGAGTACGACAAGAAGGTGATGCGCGTCCGGTTCAAGTCGAACTAGAATCCCCGCCTTTGCGTCCGCCGACGCGTCAATTCGCCTCCGCAACCGGGATGGCGCGCACCGACAGCACGCCGTCGATGGCCGCGATCGCTTCGATCGCCGCCGGCTGGATCGGGCTGTCGACGTCGACCAGCGTATAGGCCATCTCGCCGCGCGACTTGTTGACCATGTTGTGGATGTTGAGGCCCGCGTGCGCCATCGCGGTCGAGATCTGGCCCAGCATGTTCGGCACGTTGGCGTTGGCGATCGCCAGGCGGTAGGGCGATTCGCGCGGCATTTCCACGTTCGGGAAATTGACGGCGTTGGCGATGCCGCCATTCTCCAGGTACTCGCGCACTTGGTCGACGACCATCACCGCGCAATTCTCCTCGGCCTCCGCCGTGGACGCGCCCAGGTGCGGCAGCGCGACGACACCCGGCTCATGCAGCAGCGCCGGTCCCGGGAAATCGCACAGGTAATACTTGAGGCGGTGGGCGCGCAACGCCGCCACCACCGCGGCATCGTCGACCAGCGCGTCGCGCGCGAAGTTGAGCAGCACTGCGCCCGGCTTCATCAGTGCGAGCCTTTTCTCGTCGATCAGACCGCGCGTGGCCTGCAGGAGCGGCAGGTGCAGCGTGACGAAGTCCGCCTGTTTCAGCAGTTCCTCGATGCTGTTGGCGCGGCGGACGGTCGCTGGCAGTCGCCACGCGGCGTCGACGGTGATCTCCGGGTCGAATCCGGTCACCTTCATCCCGAGCTTGATCGCGGTGTCGGCGACGAGGCTGCCGATCGCGCCCAGACCGATGATCCCGAGCGTGCGCTGCGGCAGCTCCACGCCGGCAAACTGTTTCTTGCCGTCCTCTACCTGCCTTTCCAGGTCGGGTGCCGCCGCATCGAGGCCCGCCACATAGTGCAATGCGGGGATCAAGTTGCGCGCGGCCAGCAGCAGCGCTGCGAGCACCAGTTCCCTGACGGCATTGGCGTTGGCACCCGGCGCGTTGAACACCGGGATGCCTCGCCGCGACATCTCGGCCACCGGAATGTTGTTGGTCCCGGCGCCGGCGCGGCCGATCGCGCGCACGCTCGCGGGAATGGCCATCGCCTGCATGTCGTGCGAGCGCACGAGGATGGCGTCCGGGTTCTCGACCGCCTTGCCCACCGTGTAGCGCGCGGCGGGAAACCGGTGCAGCCCCTGACTCGAGATCTGGTTGAGCGTGAGGATGCGGCAGCGGTCAGCCATGACGCTGCTCGAACTCGCGCATGTAGGCGACCAGCGCCTGCACGCCGGCCAGCGGCATCGCGTTGTAGATGGACGCGCGGACGCCCCCCACCGCGCGGTGGCCCTTCAACTGCACCATGCCGCGCTGCGCGGCGCCCTTGACGAAGGCTTCGTCCTGCGCCTCGTCCGCCAGGCGGAACGTCACGTTCATCCGCGACCGGTCGGCGCGCTGTACCGCGCTCCGATAAAAGGACGACTGGTCCAGGTAATCGTAGAGCAACGCCGCCTTGGCTATGTTCTTCTGCTCGATGGCGGCTAGCCCTCCCTGCGCCAGCAGCCACTCGAAGACCAGTCCCGCGATATAGATTGCATAGGTCGGCGGCGTATTGAGCATCGAGTCCGCCGCCGCCTGCTCCTTCCAGTGGAACGCCGACGGCGTGATCGGCAGCGCCCGGTCGAGCAGGTCCCCGCGGACGATCACGAGGGTCAGCCCCGCCGGCCCCATGTTCTTCTGCGCGCCGCCGTAGATGACGCCGTACCGCGCAACGTCGACGGGCCGCGACAGGATGTGCGACGACATGTCCGCCACCAGCGGGATGTTCCCCGTGTCGGGTGTCCATTGGTACTCGACGCCGGCGATGGTCTCGTTGGTGCAAACGTGAACATAGGCCGGGTTGTCGGAGAATTTCCACGTGCGCTGCTCCGGCACGTACGTGAAATCCTTGTCTTCGGAGGAAGCCGCGATGTGCACGGCGCAGTACTTCTTCGCCTCCTTGATCGACTTCTTCGACCACTCGCCGGTGTTGACGTAGTCCGCGGTGTTGCGTCCCGCCAGCAGGTTCATCGGCACGATCGCGTTTTCGGCGATGGCGCCGCCCTGCAGGAACAGCACCTTGTAGTCGTCGGGGATGGCGAGCAGCGCGCGCAAGTCCGCCTCGGCCTTGTCGGCGATGCTGATGAATTCCTTTCCCCGATGGCTCATTTCCATCACCGACATGCCGCTGCCGTGCCAATCGAGCATTTCGGCGGCCGCCTGTGCCAGGACCGGCTCCGGCAGCACCGCGGGACCGGCGCTGAAATTGAAGACTCGCATCTGCGTACTCGCTGACGTTGGGGAGAGGGTCGATTCTAGCGGATTCGCGTTGCTGTTCCGTGCCGTGGCGCCGCGAGGACGCGCGCAGGCGCAATGGCGGATAATCGCGGCGGACCCGTCTTTCGCGAACAAGCCCTTTGATGATCGTCGTCGACCCTGCCGAAATCGAATGGACCGCCATCCGCGCGCAAGGTGCCGGCGGGCAGAACGTCAACAAGGTTTCGACGGCCGTGCACCTGCGCTTCGACATTCACGCCTCCTCGCTGCCCTTGGACGTCAAGCTTCGGCTCGCCGCGCTGCGCGATGCGCGCATCACGAGCGAGGGCGTGGTCATCGTCAAGGGGCAGCGTTATCGCAGCCAGGACAAGAACCGGGAGGACGCGTTGGCACGGCTCCAGGAATTGGTCGACGCCGCCGCCGTCGTGCCGCGGACGCGCAAGGCCACCAAGCCGACGCGCGGCTCGCAGCGCCGGCGCGTCGACAGCAAGGTCAAGCGGGGCCAGGTGAAGGCGACGCGCGGCCGGGTTGTCGAGTGAACCCGCGGTCATGACCACGGACACGCCGGACCCCGCGGCCACGGCGCGCGTCACGCTGGAGCACTACAGCCGGCGCGCCGATGCATTCCGTGAAGGCACGCGCGACCACGACGTCAGCCAGAACATCGCCGCGCTGCTGCGGGCGATAGAGGGGCGCCCGCCCTTCACGATTCTGGATGTGGGCTGCGGGCCCGGCCGCGATCTTGCGACATTCGCCGCGCTGGGCCACAACCCTGTCGGCCTGGACGGCGCCGCGCCGTTCGTGGCGATGGCGCGTGCGGAGGGCTACGAAGTCCTGCACCAGGAGTTCCTGGCGCTCGACCTGCCCGCCGGCCGCTTCGACGGGATATTCGCCAATGCGTCGCTGTTTCATGTGCCGACAGCGACACTGCCGCGCGTCCTGGGCGAGTTGCGGGCGGCGCTCAGGCCGCGCGGGGCGCTGTTCAGTTCGAATCCCCGCGGCGACAACGAAGAAGGCTGGAACGGCGGACGCTACGGCGTCTATCACAGCCTGGAGGGCTGGCGCCGTTTCATGACGGCTGCCGGTTTCGTCGAAATCGAGCACTACTTTCGGCCCGCGGGCCTGCCGCGGGAGCAGCAACCGTGGCTCGCGAGCGTGTGGCGCACCTGACGACGATCCGCTGACCGCGTCAGTCGCTGCTGCAGTCCTTCGGCAGGAACTTCGCCGGGATGTCGACGGGAACGCACGTCCAGTGGATGTGCTGCGTCGCGTCGACCACCGGCGCCAGCAGGATGGACCGCCCGAACAATTCGGGAATCGTCGGCCCCAGTCCCAGGCGCAGGCGGCCGTTGGCCGGCCGGAAGCTCACCTCGTCGAAGAATGCAGCCGCGGCCTGGAACCGCAGCGTCTCCACGTCGAGTTTCAACGGAACGGCGCGGACGCGGTCCCAGCTGTCCTCGACCTGCTGCTGCAGCGGACGCACGCTCGCCAGTGCCGCGCCGATCTGCAACCGCACTTCGTGTTCGAACCACGCCATCTGGACGCCGGGCGCGGCAAGGCCCGCCGCCAGCGCGATCGCGCCGCCGCCCAGCAGCAGGCCCGCCGGCAGCGACGTCGGCTCGCGACGCGCAAGCAGGCTGGCCACCTGGGACGCGCTGCCCGTGCTGGCCTCCGCGTGCGCCACCGTTTGCCGTATCCGCCGGTACAAAAGCGAGTTCGCCGTGAGCGCAGGAATGACGCCGGGCAGCAACCAGATCACCAGCACCGCGCCGAGCATCCACGGCACCGACGCATGGTCGATTCGCGTGGCGAGCGCGCCGAAGGCGAACGCACCGGCCAGGGGCAGCAACGCGAACAGGATACCGGCGAGCCAGAGCTTGCGGTAGAACGCCCACACGCATGGCAGCAGGAACGACGGCCAGTGCCAGCCCGGCTTCGCTCGTCCCGCCTTTTCGTACTTCAGGAACCTCGGCGCGTAGTAATCGGCCGATGGACCCACCGCGACCCGGAACAGCACGGCCAGCGCCGGACGGACGAACATCTCGCGCGCATCCGCCGCCGATTCGCCGGGAAGATGGATGGTATCGAGGAAGATGGATGCGGGCGCATCGTCGGGGACTTTCCCTGCGGCGCTGACGCGGGCGCCGCAGCGGCTGCAGCTGGCCGCACCCATGCGTACGCGGTCACCGCAACGGCCGCAGATCGTCCCGAGGTTTTTCAATAGTCGCGCTCCATCGGCCGCATTCTACCAATTGCGCGCCCGATTTACGCGTCGCATCGGAACGATTCGTCGTTCGTCGCGCAATCTTTCGCGCGGTCCTACCTCAGTTCGCTCTCAGTTCACTCTCAGTTGGCAACGTAAAGGCCGGGAAACTGCGTCTTGAGATTGGCGAGCTTGGGCAGGTCGTTGAACACGATGTACGGCTGTGTCGGGTGAAGCGCCAGGTAATTCTGGTGATAAGCCTCCGCCGGATAGAACGCCGGCAACGCGACGATCTCCGTTACGATCGGCTGCCCGAAGGCCTTGGCGCGATCCAGCTGCGCGACGTAAGCCTGCGCAACGCGCTTCTGTTCGTCGCTCGTCGTGAAGATCGCGGAGCGATATTGCGTGCCTCGGTCGGGTCCCTGCCGATTGAGCTGTGTCGGGTCGTGCGCGACCGAAAAGAACACCGTCAGCAACTGGCCGTAGGAAACCTTGGCCGGGTCGTACGTGACTTTGACCGATTCGGCGTGGCCCGTCGTGCCGCTGCCGACCGACTCGTAGTCGGCGCTCTTGGCCACGCCGCCCGCGTAGCCGGAGACCGCGCTGGTCACGCCCTTCACATGTCGGAACACCGCCTCGACGCCCCAGAAGCAGCCGCCTGCAAAGACGGCCGTCTGCAGGCCCGGGACGGCCGACGCCTTGATGTCCACTTGAGGCGGAGGCAGCGCGACGGCGCTTTCGGCAGCCGTGCAGGCCTGAATGCACGCAAGAAGGCAGGGGCCGAGAAGCTGGCGAACGGGGCGCGAAAAGGCTGGGAACATGCGAAGACTCCTGTTGCGGATCGGATCCTGGCGACCCGATCACCCGAGTTAGTCGCGAAAACCGGCAAAAGATTTCATCGCTCCGCCGATTTTCTGCCTGCGCCAATGCGATTCGCACATTTGCGTGACCACGGCCGGTCGGTGATGGACCGTCGTTGTCCCTTATTGGGCCTCATTGGGCCTCATTGGGATTTTCCGGGCGCGCCTGCGCGCGCCGCGGCCGAATTGGGTTCGACACTGACGAGTGCCATCACCGGAACGGCGAGGCGGCGGTCCGCCACGCCCTGCTGTCCCGGCGTGAGCACCGCATACAGCTGCTTTCCGGCATCGACGATGTCCTCGATCGCGGTCAGCCGATCGCGCGCGATGTCGCCCAGGCGATCCAGTCGCTGCGGCGCCGACATGTCGCCGGTGAGCGCGGTGCGCGTCGAGCGCTGCGCGTCTTCGGCCAGCCTGAGGACGCGATCGCGATAGTTGGCCCACGCCTTCTGCTGTTCGGGCCGGATCCGCAGGTCTTCCTCCAGGAGTTCGAGGCGGTACTGAACCGTCGACTGAAGAGTGATGGGCTCTGTGGTTTCCGGTGCCGAGAACGACTTGGGGCGAGGAAGATGCGAAGTGTCGGGGCCGCCACCCGCACCGCCGCCTCGCGCCGGACCCCCG
>Ga0302321_100001364_pt1 | contig 20893 bp, 18 predicted proteins | sample Fen_T0_1_FD_202505 | JGI IMG/M metagenome (GOLD analysis project Ga0302321, IMG submission 202505) | Peat permafrost microbial communities from Stordalen Mire near Abisko, Sweden - Fen_T0_1 | ecosystem: Environmental > Terrestrial > Soil > Wetlands > Permafrost | place: Sweden: Abisko...
AATCGGGTACTGACCGCTGAAGCAGGCTGCGCACAGCCGGTCCGCCGGGATCGTGGTGGCCTCGATGAGCTCGTCGAGGGTCACGTACGACAACGAGTCGGCGCCGATCGACTGCCGGATCTCATCCACGGTCAGGCCGTTGGCGACCAGCTCCGCGCGCGTGGCGAAGTCGATGCCGTAGAAGCACGGCCACTTGACCGGCGGGCTCGAGATCCGCACGTGCACCTCGGCCGCCCCAGCCTCGCGAAGCATCCGCACCAGGGCCCGTTGGGTGTTGCCGCGCACGATCGAGTCGTCGACCACGACCAGCCGCGCACCCGCGATGACGTCACGCAACGGGTTCAGCTTCAGCCGGATGCCCAGCTGGCGGATCGTCTGCGAGGGCTGGATGAAGGTTCGTCCGACATAGGCGTTCTTGACGAGTCCCTGCGCGTACGGGATACCGGACTCCTGTGCGTAGCCGATCGCGGCCGGGGTCCCTGACTCCGGCACCGGGATCACCAGGTCGGCATCGGCGGGGGCTTCGCGCGCGAGCCGTCGCCCCACCTCGACGCGGGTGGCATGGACGCTGCGGCCGGCGATGCTGGTGTCGGGGCGGGCCAGGTACACGTACTCGAAGATGCAGCCCTTCGGCTGCGCCTCGGCGAACCGTTGGCTGCGCAGGCCGTGCTCGTCGATCGCGATCAGCTCGCCCGGCTCGACCTCACGGACGAACGAGGCACCGACGATGTCGAGAGCCGCCGACTCCGAGGCCACCACCCAGCCCCGCTCGAGGCGGCCCAGCACCAAGGGACGAATCCCTTGCGGGTCACGGGCCGCGTACACCGTGCCTTCGTCCAGGAACACGAAGCAGAACGCACCGCGCAGCTTGGGCAGCACGTGCAGCGCCGCCTCCTCCAACGACCGCTCGGGATACCCGGCCAGCAACGCCGTGACGAGGTCGGTGTCGGAGGTGGAGCCGGTGGCACCGCCGCTGCCGAAGGCCAGCTCGCCCCGGTTCTCGCGCTGCTGCTCGACGAGCAGCGCGAGCTCGCCGGTGTTGGTCAGGTTCCCGTTGTGGGCCAGCGCGACGTGGCCGGTGGCCGTCGAACGGAACGAGGGCTGGGCGTTCTCCCAGACGCTCGACCCGCTGGTCGAGTAACGGGTGTGTCCGATGGCGGCGTGGCCCTGCAAGGCGTTGAGATGCGACTCGTCGAACACCTGCGCGACGAGGCCCATGTCCTTGTAGACCACGATGTGGTGACCGTCGCTGACCGCGATGCCGGCCGACTCCTGCCCGCGGTGCTGCAGCGCGTAGAGCCCGAAGTAGGTGAGCTTCGACACCTCTTCCCCCGGGGCCCAGACCCCGAAGACGCCACAGGCGTCCTTGGGTCCCAGCTCGTCGGGAAGGAGGTCGTGAGTGAGCCGACCGTCGCCACGTGGCACGCATCGAGTCTAGGGGACGAGCATCGCCCGGCGAACGGTCGGCCACGCCCGGCTGTCCGGGTCGATCACCGCGAAGTGCCCTCCGTCCACCTCGATCACCGTGGTGGCGCGATGCACGTCCGCATAGCGGCGGGACAGCGTGATCGGCACCAGCGAGTCGTCCCGGGCGTGGATCAGGGTCACCGGAGCAGCCGGTGTGGGCAGCAGTGCCGGGTCGGCCGCCCCCCAGCGCCGGCGATGCTGCGCCGGTGGGCCGCCCAGCAGGGCCCGGGCCGCGTCGTCACCCAGGTGACGAGCGTCGCACTCCAAGAGGTCGGCGACCGGGGCCAGCGCCACCACCCGCGCCAGGGTTGGCACGTCGGGCTGGGCGGCGACCCACAGGGCCAGGTGCCCACCCGCCGAGTGCCCGCCAAGGACCACCGCAGGTGCGTCGGTGCGCGCGGCCACGACCTCCCGCAGGGCCAGCCGAACGTCGTCGAAGGTGGCCGGCCACCCGCCGCCGCCGGCCACCCGCCGGTACTCGACGAGCGCGACCGTGCAGCCGGCCCGTGCGAGCGAGTGGGCCAGCGGACGGACATGTCGTCGGTCGTACTCCTGGCGCCAGAAACCGCCGTGGAAGAACACCACCAGAGGGCCGACGAAGGAATGGGTGGCGGACCCGACGTAGACGTCGACGACCTGGTCGGGCCCCGGACCGTAGACAAGCACGTCGTCCGGTTCGGCCGCCGGTCGGTCGAGCACCGAGCGGTCGTCGTTCACGTCACGCGTCGCGACGACACGTCGATCGTCTCGTGACTCCCGCCGGCGACCAGGTCGCGGAGCCGCGCGACTCCGTCGTGCACGTCGGTGAAGCTGGTCGTCAACGCAACGGGGGCCAGCCGGATCAGGTCCGGCGGCCGGACGTCGGGCACGACCAAGGCTTCGCGGACGGCAGCGGCGCCGATCCGGTAGGCGTCGGGGTGACCGAGCACCACATGCCCACCGCGGCGCGCCGGATCACGTGGGCTGCGCAGCTCGAACCCCAACGGGCTGAGCCACTCGTCGGCGAGGTCCACCAGGTACGTGGTGAGCGCGAGCGACTTGGCCCGCAGGGCAGGCAGGCCGGCGCGCCCGAGCAGGTCGACGCCGGAGTCGACGGCGTACATGCCCGGGACGCTCTGCGAACCGGAGAGGAACCGCGCGACGCCCCGCGCCGGACGATAGGGCTGGTCCATGTCGAACGGGTCCTGCTGTCCCCACCAGCCGCGGATCGGGGACTCCAGCCCGTCGACCAGTCTGCGGCTCACGTACAAGAAGCCGGGAGCCCCAGGGCCGGCGTTCAGGTACTTGTACGTGCATCCGACTGCGAGGTCGACGTCGTTGGCGTCGAGGTCGACGGCGACCGCCCCCGCAGAGTGGGCCAGGTCCCACAGGACGAGCGCACCGCCGTCGTGCACCTGCTTCGTCAACGCTGCCAGGTCGGCCAGAGCGCCGCTGCGGTAGTCGACGTGGGACAGCTCGACCAGCGCGACGTCGTCGTCGAGGACGGCGGCCAGCGCGGCTGCGTCGACACCGTGCACGGGGTCGGTGTCCACGAACCGCACCGAGCCGCCACGGTGGTCGGCCACCCCTTCGAGCACGTACCGGTCGGTCGGGAAGTTGCGGGCGTCGGTGACGATCACCGAACGGCCCGGTCTGGCCGCCATCGCCGCCCAGGCCAGCTTGAAGAGGTTCACCGTGATCGTGTCGCACACGACCACCTGCCCCTCAGCCGCACCGAGCAACGACGACCCCAGCCGGTCACCGACCCCGATCGGCAGGTCGAACCAGTGCTGCCAGCCGCGGATGAGCTCGCCGCCCCACTCCTGGTCGATCGCATGGGCGAGCCGGTCGCGGGTGGCGACCGGGAGCATCCCCAGGCTGTTGCCGTCGAGGTAGATCAGATCCGGGTCGTGTCTCACGACCTGGTCGCGCAGGGCCGCAAGCGGGTCCTGCGCGTCTCGTGCCAGCGCGTCGTCGCGGTTCATGCCTGCGGGTACTCCGCGGCCGGTGCGGTGGCGGCCGTGAAGGCGAGGTCGTCCGCACCCCGGTCCCGCCGACGTCCACGACGGCGTCCCATTCCGGAGTCCTCACCGGCTAGCCGCTGCGTCGCGTAGACCGGCAGGACCGACACGAGGATCAGGATCGCCGCGACGACGTTGACGATCTGCGCCTGGTTGGGGCGGGTGAAGTTGTCGTAGATCCAGATCGGCAGCGTGGTGACGGCCGGCCCGGACGTGAACTGCGTGACGATGATCTCGTCGAACGACAGCCCGAACGCAAGCAGGGCACCGGCAGCCAGGGCACTGCGGACCGAAGGCAGCGTGATGTGCCAGAAGGTGCGGAAGGTATGGGCACCGAGGTCCATGGACGCGTCCTCGAACGACGTGGCCGTGCGACGCAGGCGGGCCACGACGTTGTTGAAGACCACGACGATCGTGAAGGTCGCGTGTCCGATCACGACGGTCCAGAACCCCAGGCTGATGCCGAGCACGGAGTAGTTGAGGAACGCGTTCTGCAGGGCGACACCAGTGACGATTCCGGGCAGCGTGATCGGCAGGACGACGAGGAACGACACGGCCTCACGTCCGAACCACCGGTAGCGCGCCACGCCGAACGACAGCATCGTCCCCAGCAGGAGTGACACCGACACGGCCCAGAACGCCACCTGGAGGGAGGTCCACACAGCATGCAACAGGCCGTCGTTGTGCAGCGCCGCCGACCACCACGTGAGCGAGAACCCTTCGGGCGGCCAGCCGAAGGTGCGCGCCGGGTTGAAGGAGCCGATCACCACGACGACCAGGGGCAGGTAGACGAAGGCCAGGACGAGTGCCGCGACCGCCCACAAGAAGGCACGCGTGCCACGCGAGAGGATCATCGGATCACAGCTCCGACAGGGCGCCGGAACGGCGGATGAGGAACAGGTACAGCAGCACCAACGCGATGGGGATCATCGACAGGGCGGCGCCCAATGGCTGGTTCGCCGAGCCGGCCACGTAGTTGTAGATCACGTTGCCGAGGAACTGCACCTGACCGCCCACCAGGCTGACCGCGATGTAGTCCCCGAGGGTCAGGGAGAAGGTGAACACCGAACCGGCGACGATCGCCGGGAAGACCATCGGGAGAACGACCGAGCGGAAGGTGCGCCATCCCTTGGCTCCGAGGTCCGACGACGCCTCGAGGAGCGTGTTGGGCAGTCGCTCGTAGCCGGCGAACACCGCCACGACCATGTACGGGAACCAGAGGTAGCACTCGACGACGACGACCGCCGCCATGCCGAAGCCGGGACTTTGGATCCCGAACGGCTTGAGCATCCAGTCGAGAACGCCCCCGTCCTCGAACAGGGTGCGCCAGGCATAGGCCTTGACCAGGTACGACGCCCAGAGCGGCACGAGCATGGCCACGACCAGGAACCCCTGGGTCCGTCGGCTGACCACCTTGGAGAGGAACAGGCCGAACGGCACGGCCAGCAGCGCGTCGATCACGGTCACCAGAACCGCCACCGACACAGTGCGCACCGTCAGGATGCGGTAGATCGGCTCGGTGACGATCGTCTGGAAGTTCTCCAGGGTGGGCTGGCGGATGATCTGACCGGTCAGCGAGTCGGTGGTGTAGAACGCCGTGACGAGCAGCGCGACCAGCGCCGCCAGGTAGGCGACGACCAGCCACAGCAGCGGAGGCGTCAGCAGGACGCCGAGCCGGCCGCGCGGGTGCCGGAACAGCGACCCCGAGACCCGGTGGACGACGCCCTGCCCGCCCCGTGCCGAAGGCTGCGGGGGCGCCGTGGTCGTCATGGCAGAGATCCCCTCGGCTCTGGTGCGCGCCCCGCGGGGCGCGCACCAGAGCCATCGGTTGGAACCGGATCCGGGACGGACTACGAGCCTCTGACCTCGGCCCAGGCTTGGACCCAGTCGTTGTAGTCGGTGCAGTCACTGCCGGTGCCGTTGATGCAGTCCTTCGTCGGCGTGTTCCAGAAGTAGATGTCCTTCCAGTACGGGACGTCGGCTGCGTGGTACTCGGTGCAGAAACCTTTGGCTGTGAGGGCACATGCCTTCCGGTTGGCGGGTGCCTCACCGAAGTACTGCGCCACCTGCGCCTGCACCGACGGTGAAGTGATCCAGTTCAGCCACAGGTACGAGCAGTTGATGTTCGGCGTGTCCGACGCCACCATCCAGGTGTCCGACCAACCGGTGCTGCCACCGGTCGGCACGAACGCCTTGACCGGGTTCTTCGTCCCGGCCAGCGCACCCACCTGATACTCCCAGGTGGTCCCCATCACCGTGTTCCCGCTCTGGAACGACTGGATCTGCTTGGTTGCGTCGCTCCAGTACTCCCCGATGATCGACTTCTGCGTCTTGAGCACGTCGACCGCCTTGGCGAGCTGGTCCGACGTCAACGCATACGGGTTCTGGATCCCCAGGTCGGGTTGGGTGTTCATGAGGTACAGCGCCGCATCGGCGATGTAGATCGGGTTGTCGTACGCCGTCACTTTGCCCTTGTACGGCGAGTTGGCGTCGAAGACCGCGCCCCAGTTCGCGGTGTCGGGAGCGGGCGAGACGACCTTGGGGTTGTACGCGAGCAGGTTGGCGCCACGACCGTGTGGGATGCCGTAGGCGACGCCGTCGACGCTGTTGTAGGTCTGCATCTTCAGGTCGGGGAAGATGTCGGGGTAGGTGGTCACCAGGCTCGTGTTGACCGGCTGCACGTAGCCGCCGTAGATCAGCCGCCGTGACGCGTCGCCGGAGGCAGACACCACGTCGTACTGACCGGTCTGCATCAGCTTGAAGCTCTCGTCAGAGGTGCCAAACGTCTTGACGTTGACCTGGCAACCGGTCTTCGTCTCGAACGGCGTCACCCAGTCGTACTGCTTGTAGTTGCTGCCGTTCTCGGCGTAGCCGGGCCACGCCAGCACGTTGAGCTGGCCCTCGCCGGCACCGACCGGCCCGGCATAGGCGGTCATGGCCGGCGGTGTCGCGCCACCGGCGCCGGACGTCGACCCGCCGCCACCGCTGGAGCTGCCGCACGCTGCGGCCAACAACACGACCGAAGTCGCAACGGCTCCCGCCGCCGCCAATCGCTTGAGTCGCACCTGAGTGCCTCCCTCTTCGTTGTCCGCCGCGGATCGGCCCGCGATGGTCTGACTCCGGCCGTCAGGCCAGTTCGAACTCGTGCTCGCCGTGCCACACCAGTCGGACACGTCGGTTTCGGTACCGCGCGACGTCCATGGACGTCGACGTCAGGTTCTGCTGCAGGGCGACCAGGTGGCCGCCCACGTCGAGGTTCACGAGGAACCGGGTGACCGATCCCACGTACTCGACCTCGGCCACCACTCCGTCGGCGAAGTGCTCGCCCGGGCCGGCTGGTTCGTCGGGCTCGACCATGCGGATCTTCTCGGGCCGGATCGAGTACGCCCCACGACGACCCAGCACCTGCTGGGCCGCAGTATCGGCCAGCACGTTCGACGTGCCCACGAAGGACGCGACGAAGTGCGAGGCCGGGCGCTCGTACACGTCGGCCGGAGTCCCCACCTGCTGGACCTGGCCCGCGTCGAAGACCGCGATCCGGTCCGACATCGTCAGGGCTTCCTCCTGGTCGTGGGTCACGAACACGAACGTGATGCCCACCTCGCGCTGCAGCTCCTTCAGCTCGATCTGCATCTGCTGCCGCAGCTTCAGGTCGAGGGCGCCCAGCGGCTCGTCGAGCAGCAGCACCTTGGGCCGGTTCACGAGGGCCCGGGCCAGGGCCACGCGCTGCCGCTGGCCGCCCGAGAGCTGGGCCGGACGTCGAGCGCCGTAGTCGCCCAGATGCACCGACGCCAGCGCTTGCGCCGCCCGCTGCTGCCGCTCGGCACGGCCGACCTTCTTCACCATGAGTCCGTACTCGACGTTCTGCTGCACCGACATGGTCGGGAAGAGTGCGTAGTCCTGGAAGACCGTGTTGACGTCACGGTCGAACGGTGGCCGGCGCGTGACGTCCTCGCCCGACAGCAGGATCGAACCGGAGGTCGGCAGCTCGAATCCGGCGATCATCCGCAGCACGGTGGTCTTGCCCGAGCCCGAGGGGCCCAGCAGCGTCAGGAACTCGCCGTCGTAGATGTCCAGGTCGACACCGTCCACTGCGACGACGTCGCCGAAGGACTTGCGCAGCCCACGCAGCGCGATGGCCACCCCCGGCTGACTGGCCCCCGCAGGGGCCGCGGTCGCTGGCGCGGCGGCAGTCATCGAACGCGGGCTCCTCTCCGCTCGGCGGGCCGGTGACCGGACAGTATCGGCCGGGCGTCGGGCGGGGGAACTGCGTGGCTCAATCCAGGACCAATCGTTACCGGACGTAGACGATCCGCAGCCACGGCGGCGGCTGACGACGAGATCCGTCGAATCGTTCGCCCTCGGCTGCCGAAACGAGCGGTCCGGCCGCCGGACCTAGCCGGAAGCCGGTGGGCCGACCAGGGGGAACCAGGGGCTGAGGTCGGTGCGCTGTCCGCTCAGCCGAACGTTGCCGCTCGCGACCGCCTGGTTCCAGGAGAGACCGCCCGCGGCCAGCCGAATGAACGTGACCGGGTCGGTCTCGACGACGGCCGGCGGGGTGCCCCGGGTGTGCCGCGGACCGGGCACGCACTGCACCGCGGCGTCCGGGGGCACCCGGACCTCGACGCTGCGCCCGGGAGCCCGGTGCTCCAGGCGTTCGGCCAACGCGCGCACGACGAGGCGCCGGGCCGAGGGGTCCACACAGGCGCGCTCGTGCGCCACCAGCACGTCGCGGGCGAGTCGGTCGACCAGACCAGCGGGGTCGACCGCGGGGTCGCCGGCCGGGTCGACGTCGGTGGTGACCCCCCCGAGCCGGGCCCGCTGGGCCGCGATCGCCGCGTGCAACCGTGCGGAGTCGAGGGCTCGCGCGGACATGCCGGGCCGTCAGTCGAACAAGGACGGGAAGGTCGCCTCGTGCGCCTGCCGCAGGTCCGCGAGGGGCACGTCGAACTGGCCGGTGAAGCCGAGACTGGCGTCGACACCGGAACCAACCACGCCCAGACGGGTCAGCGAGACCCCATGGCCCGCGCAGGCCCGGGCGAACCGAGCCTCGTCCGACGGTCGCACCGTGGCCACGACCCGTCCCGAGGACTCGCTGAACAACGCGACGAAGGCGGAGGCGGTGCCCGGCAGGTCGATGCGGGCGCCGCGCCCGGAAGCCAGTGCCATCTCGACCAGCGTCTGGGCGAGCCCACCCATGGACACGTCGTGGGCGGCGGTGAGCACGCCGTCGCGCGAACCGGCCACCAGCACCTGCGCCAACTGTCGTTCCTGCTCGAGGTCGACCCGCGGCGGACGGCCGCCGAGGTGCCCCTGCAGTCGCGCCCACTCCGACCCCCCGAGCTCGTCGCGGGTGTCGCCGAGCAGCACGATCACGTCGCCCTCGTCACCCCAGGCCATGGGGGTGCGCCGCGCGACATCGTCGATGACCCCCAGGACGCCGATCACCGGCGTGGGGAGGATGGCCACGTCGCCGGTCTGGTTGTAGAAGCTCACGTTGCCGCCCGTGACGGGAACGCCGAGCGTCTGGCAGCCGTCGGCCAGGCCCCGCACCGCTTCGGCGAACTGCCACATCACCGAGGGGTCCTCCGGCGACCCGAAGTTCAGGCAGTTGGTGACGGCCAGTGGTGCCGCGCCGGTGGTCGCGACGTTCCGGTAGGCCTCGGCCAGGGCCAACTGGGCACCGAGGTAGGGGTCGAGCGCCACGTGGCGCGCATTCCCGTCGGTCGCCACGGCCACCCCGAGACCAGACGCCTCGTCGATCCGGACGACGCCGGAGTCCTCGGGCTGGGCGAGCACCGTGTTGCCGAGCACGTAGCGGTCGTACTGGTCGGTGACCCATCCCTTGCCGGCGAGGTTCGGTGACGCCACCATCGCCAGCAACGTGGCACGCAGCTGCATCGGCGTCTGCGGCCGCGGCAGGCGTTCGGCAGTGGGCTCGTCGGCCTGCAGTGCGTCCTGCCCGACGGGTCGGGCCAACGGCCGCTCGTACACCGGACCGTCGTGCGCCACGGTGCGCGGCGGCACGTCGACGATCCGCTCGCCGTGCCAGTCGATGGTGAGCCTGGTTCCGTCGGTCACCTCGCCGATCACCGTGGCCTCGACGTCCCACTTCTCGCACACGCCGAGGAAGGCAGTGAGTCTGGCCGGCTCGACGACGGCGCACATGCGTTCCTGCGACTCGCTCATCAGGATCTCTTCGGGCGCCAACGTGGAGTCACGCAGCGGCACGCGGTCGAGCCACACGTGCATGCCGCCGTCGCCGTTGCTGGCCAGCTCGGAGGTGGCGCAGGAGATGCCCGCGCCGCCGAGGTCCTGGATGCCGGTGACGAGCTGGCGCTCGAACAGCTCCTGGCAGGCCTCGATCAGCACCTTCTCGGCGAACGGGTCCCCCACCTGGACGCTCGGCCGCTTGCTCGGACCACCCTCGGCGAACGTCTCCGAGGCCAGCACGCTGACCCCGCCGATCCCGTCGCCGCCGGTCTTGGCCCCGAACAGGATCACCAGGTTGCCCTCGCCGGAGGCGTGTGCCGTCTGCAGGCGGTCGTGCGGCAGGACACCCACGCACAGCGCGTTCACCAACGGGTTGCCGAGGTAGGTCTCGTCGAAGACGACTTCGCCACCGATCGTCGGCAGGCCCAGGCAGTTGCCGTACCCACCGATTCCGGCGACGACGCCGGGCAGGACGCGTCGGGTGTCGTCGGCGTCGGCCGGCCCGAACCGCAGCGGGTCCATGACGGCGACCGGACGCGCGCCCATGGTGAGGATGTCGCGCACGATGCCGCCCACGCCGGTGGCCGCACCCTGGTACGGCTCGACGTACGACGGGTGGTTGTGGCTCTCGATCTTGAACGTGACGGCGAGGCCGTGACCGACGTCGACCACGCCGGCGTTCTCGCCGATCCCGACCAGCAGGATGTCGGCCGCCTGGGGCGGGGTCTTCTCCCCGAACTGGCGCAGGTGCACCTTGCTCGACTTGTACGAGCAGTGCTCGCTCCACATGACCGAGTACATGGCCAGCTCGCTGCTCGTCGGCCGGCGGCCGAGGATGCCGCGAATGCGGTCGTACTCGTCGTCCTTCAGGCCCAACTCGGCGTACGGCTGCGGCAGGTCGGGCGTGGCCTCGGCGTGCTTGATCGTGTCCACGGTCAGGCCTCCACCAGGTCCGCGAGGATCGACGTGAAGAACCCGACGCCGTCGGTGGTGGGCCCGGTCAGCGACTCGACGGCATGTTCGGGGTGCGGCATCAGACCCACCACGTTGCCGGCCTCGTTCGTGATGCCCGCGATGTCGCGGTAGGACCCGTTGGGGTTGTCGTGCAGGTACCGCGCAACGACGCGCCCCTCGCCCTCGAGGCGGTCAAGGGTGTCGTCGTCGGCCACATAACCCCCCTCGCCGTTCTTCAACGGCACGAGGATCTCCTGACCGTCGTCGTACTGACTGGTCCAGGCGGTCCGCGCATTCTCGATCCGCAGCCACTGGTCGCGGCACACGAAGCGGCGGACGTCGTTTCGGATCAGCGCGCCCGGCAACAGGTGGGATTCGCAAAGGATCTGGAACCCGTTGCAGATGCCGAGCACCGGCAGTCCGCGGCCGGCAGCGGCGATGATCTCGTTCATGATCGGCGCGAACCGGGCGATGGCTCCGCAGCGCAGGTAGTCGCCGTAGGAGAAGCCGCCGGGGAGCACCACGGCGTCGACGTCGCGCAGATCGGCGTCTCCGTGCCAGAGCGCGACGGCCTCGGCGCCGGCCACGCGGACCGCGCGCTGCGCGTCGCGGTCGTCCAGTGAGCCGGGGAAGGTGACGACGCCGATTCGGGCCGTCATCACGCGCCCGCGACGTGCACGGCGTAGTCCTCGATCACCGTGTTGGCCAGCAGCGTGGCGGCAATGTGGTCGAGCGCCTGATGGTCGATCTCGCCCTCGAGCTCGATCTCGAACCGCTTGCCCTGACGGACACTCGCGACCCCGGCGACGCCGAGACGGGCGAGGGCACCCTGCACGGCCTGCCCTTGAGGATCGAGGATCTCCGGCTTGAGCATGACGTCGACGACGACGCGAGCCACAGGCTCTCCCGAGGGTCGAAAGCGGGCGTTGGGAGCAGTCTACCGACGCCCGCTCGGCCTTCCGTCGGCCCCGACTTGACGTTACTGTCAAGTTCGTGGATAAGACCCGCTACGACGCCGTCATGGGCCTCACCCTGCGCAGCCTCACGCGCGGGCACCGGGTCCTGCACCGGGTCACGCGTGGTCGCCTGGGACGCCATTTCCCGGGTGGGCAGCAGATCGTGTGGATCACGACTCTGGGTCGACGAAGCGGTCAGTGGCGCAGCAACCCCTTGCTCGCGGTCCGTGACGGCACGTCGGGCAGCGGGGTCGAGGGGGCGGCGGTGTGGGTGGTGGCCGGGTCGAACGCCGGCCAGGCGAAGGTGCCGGGGTGGGTGTTCAACGTGCGGGCGCACCCGTTGGGGTGGCTGCAGGTGGGCGAGCAGCGGTGGGAGTGCCGCGTCGACGAGGTCACCGGCGACGACCGCGACCGGCTGTACCGGGCCCTGGAGCAGGAGTGGAAGTCGTTCGCGACGTACCAGCGGATGGCCGGCCGCTACATCCCCGTCTTCCGGGTCGTCCCCCTGGCCGCCGCTGACGCGCACACCGTCCCCCCCACCCACAACACCGGTTGATCTTGGACTTCATGTGCGAGTTGATCACTCCAGGGCAACAACTTCTCCTTGATCAACTCGAGGAGGGGTGGGCCCCTGCTGCGGACGGGGCAGTACCGGGGGCGATCGCCGCTCAGTCGACCGGCGGGTACGCCTGCCAGGCAGCCCAGGCGCTGGTGACCATGTCGGCGAGCCCGTGGCTCGCCTGCCAGCCGAGCTCGTCGGCGATCCGGTCGGGCACCGCGACGATCTGGTCGGGGTCTCCGGCCCGTCGACCCACCACTTCGTACTCGAACTCGAGACCGGTCGCCTCGCGAACCGCGGCCATGACCTCCTTGACGGTCACGCCCTCACCGCGACCCACGTTGTACGTCAAGCGACCCGGACCTTCGACCAACCGGCGAACAGCGACGACGTGGGCGTCGGCGAGGTCGGTGACATGGATGTAGTCACGCACGCACGAGCCGTCGCGCGTGGCGTAGTCGTCTCCGAAGACCTGCGGCCTGCGACCCGTCGACAGCGCCCGGAACACCATGGGGATGAGGTTGAACACGCCCGTGTCGCCCAGTTCCGGCGCTCCGGCGCCAGCCACGTTGAAGTAGCGCAACGAGACGAAGTCGATGCCGTGGGCCCGCGCGGCGTCGCGCATGATCCACTCGCCGATCAACTTGGTCTCGCCGTACGGCGACTCGGGCACACAGACGTAGTCCTCGGTGACGCGCTCGACCGTCGGCGTGCCGAAGGTCGCCGCCGACGACGAGTAGACGAGCTTCGTGACACCGGTGTCGAGCATCGCCTCGAGCAACGTCAGCAGCCCGTCGACGTTCTCGCGGTAGTAGTACAGCGGTCGCTCGACGGACTCACCAACGGCCTTCTTCGCGGCCATGTGCACGACCCCAGTGACGTCGTACTCCTTCAGCGCGCTGACGACGGCGTCTCGGTCGTCCACCGAGGCGACGACCAACGGCACTCCGTCGGGCACCTTGCGGGACTCGCCGGTGGAGAGATCGTCGAGCACCACGACGGACTCACCCTGCAGCTGCAGGGCCCGAACGATGTGCGCTCCGATGTATCCGGCCCCGCCGGTGACCATCCATGCCATGGGAACAGGGTACGTGGGGGCGTCCGCACCCGGGCCCGGTGGCGCGATCTTCCCTCGACCGCGCAGCAGCGACCGGCCTCGCTCACGCCTCGTAGTCGCGGTAGTCGTAGCCGAACATTGCGTCGGGCACGATTCGGAAGTACATCGTTGCCGACGGCTGCGGATCGCGGGGGTCGCGCCCTTCGTAGCGCCGCACGATCCGCCGGTAGAGCGACGCAGCGTCCAGCTCGCCGGCGTCGATCCGCTCGGCCGTCCCGTGGACGGAGACGTAGCGGGCATGCTCGCCCTCGGCCATGAGGACGGCGGCGACCCGTGCCTGACGGCGGATGTTCCGGTCCTTCACGCTGTCGACGTCGGACATGAAGAGCAGGCCGCGATCGTCGGCGACGAACCACACCGGTGCCACCGACGGCTGTTCCGGTGCGCGCATCGTGGTCAGCACCAGGAACGCCTTGACGGCGTCGTCGAACAGGTCCTCGAACCCCTCGGGCAGCTTCACGGATCCCACCTTGCCGCAGCGGACCGAGCGGAGGGAGACCCACCCGCCCGACCGACGATCGGTCGCAGCGGCCACTCACCCGTTGTTGATCAAGGAGAAGATGCTGCCCTGGCGCTGCGGCGGGGCTCGGCGCTCAGGTGAAGGTGCGGCCGGTGAGGCGCTCGTAGGCCTCGACGTACTTGGCTCGCGTCTGCTCGACGACGTCGTCGGGCAGGGGTGGAGGCGGTTGACCGGAGTCACGGTCCCACCCCGACGCCGGCGAGGTCAGCCAGTCGCGCACGTACTGCTTGTCGAAGCTCGGCTGCGCGTGGCCCGGCTCCCACGCGTCCGCCGGCCAGAACCGCGACGAATCGGGCGTGAGCACCTCGTCGGCGAGCACGATCTGCCCGGTGACCGGATCCCGGCCGAACTCCAGCTTCGTGTCGGCGACGATGATGCCGCGGCCGCGCGCAATGTCCTCCGCCCGCCCGTAGACGTCGAGGGTCCGGGAGCGCAACGCGCTGGCGTCGTCCGACCCGACGGTGCGAACCACCGCGTCGAAGTCGACGTTCTCGTCGTGCTGGCCGAGCTCGGCCTTGGTCGCGGGCGTGAAGATCGGTTCAGGCAGACGTGAACCGTCGACGAGCCCCGGTGGCAGACCGACACCGCACACCGCGCCCTGTCGTCGGTAGTCGCTCAGCCCCGACCCGGTCAGGTATCCGCGCGCGACGCACTCGACGGGGAACATCTTCAGCGCGCGGGTCACCATCGCCCGTCCCGCGACGGCGTCCGGTACCTCGGTCGACAAGACGTGGTTGGGAACCAGGTCCGCGAGCCGTTCGAACCACCACAACGACAGCTGCGTGAGCACCCGGCCCTTGTCGGGGATGGGCGTGGGCAGGATCCAGTCGTAGGCCGACATCCGGTCGCTGGCCACGAACAGCAACCGACCGTCGGGATAGCGGTAGAGGTCGCGCACCTTGCCCGAGTAGACGTGGTCGAGCCCCGGCAGCACCGGGCTCGACGTCGGGCTGCTCACAAGATCGATCCGGGTCGGTACGCCGCCGCCTCGGGGTCGCGGTCGACCAGCGCCCCCACAGCCGACGCCACGCGTGCCACCTGCGCCGTGGCCGCCCCGGTGAAGTCGATCGGGGCTGCGACCAGCGTGGCCAGCTGGTCACGGGTCAGGCCGAGCCGCTCGTCGGCAGCCAGCCGGTCGAGCAAGTCGTTGCGCTCGCTGCCCTTCTCCCGCATCTCCAGCGCCACAGCCACCGCGTGCTCTTTGACCACCTCGTGCGCGGCCTCCCGACCGACCCCGTTGCGAACGGCAGCCATGAGCACCCGCGTCGTGGCGAGGAACGGCAGGTAGCGGTCGAGCTCACGCGCGATGACGGCGGGGAACGCGCCGAACTCCGACAACACCGTCAGGAACGTCTCGAACAATCCGTCGATCGCGAAGAACGCGTCGGGCAACGCCACCCGACGCACGACCGAGCACGAGACGTCGCCCTCGTTCCACTGACTCCCAGCGAGCTCGGCGACCATGCCCGCGTAGCCACGAAGGAGGACGGCGAACCCATTGACCCGCTCACACGACCGAGTGTTCATCTTGTGTGGCATCGCGCTGGAGCCCACCTGACCGGGCTGGAATCCCTCGGTCACCAGCTCGTGTCCCGCCATCAGCCGGATGGTGGTCGCCAGTGACGACGGACCCGCCGCGAGCTGCACCAGGGAACTCAGCACGTCGTGGTCGAGTGAGCGCGGGTACACCTGACCGACGCTGGTGAGCACCGCGTCGAAGCCGAGGTGATCGGCGATCCGCTGCTCGAGAGTGGCCAGCTTCGCCTCGTCACCACCGAGCAGGTCGAGCATGTCCTGGGAGGTCCCCACGGGGCCTTTGATCCCGCGCAACGGATACCGGGCCAGGAGGTCGTCGATCCGCCCGACTGCGACGAGCAGCTCGTCGGCGGCGCTCGCGAAACGCTTGCCGAGGGTCGTCGCCTGAGCGGCGACGTTGTGCGAACGACCGGCCATGACCAGGTCGTCGTAGTGGACGGCGAGCTCACCGAGCCGAGCGAGCGTGGCGATCGCCTTGCCCCGGACGAGGTGCAGCGAGGATCTGACCTGGAGCTGCTCGACGTTCTCCGTCAGGTCGCGGCTGGTCATGCCCTTGTGGATGTGTTCGTGGCCGGCGAGGGCGCCGAACTCCTCGATCCGGGCCTTCACGTCGTGCCGGGTCACCCGCTCGCGGGCGGCGATGGAACCGAGGTCCACGTCGTCCACCACCCGTCGATACGCCTCGACCACTCCGGGGGGAAGGTCCACGCCGAGGGCGCGCTGAGCCTCGAGCACGGCCAACCACAGGTGTCGCTCCAGCCGCACCTTGTGCTCGGGCGACCACAGCGTCGCCATCGCCGACGAGGCGTAGCGACCGGCCAGGACGTCGGGGATCGGTGGCTTGGTCACCCGGTCATTGTCGCGCATGGGGTGGCCAGGTCATGGAGTCGCCGACCGCCAGCAACCGGCCACCGGTCGCGATCACCGTGGTGGGCCGCGCCCCGACCCCGATCAGGCGGGACTCCGCGTCGATCTCCACGATCACGCCGGACTGCTCGGGGATCCCGAGAACCGCGCTCTGGCGGGGGAGGTGCGCCAGCAGGTGGTCGGCCTGGGAGCGCCGCCGCTCCTGGTAGTGCGGGAGCACGAGGACCCCGGGAACGAGCTCGAGCCCGGGCACGACCGTGTCCCCACGGTCGGGCAGCAAGGTCCAGGAAGCCAGACACATCGCCCCGGCGCTGGCCCCCATCACCACGCCGTCCTCCTCGACGAGATCGCGGACGACCAGGCCCAGGCGCGACTGCGTGAGGACGTCCATGAGCCGCGACGGCGAACCGCCGGGCAACACCACGAGGCCGGCCTCGCCCACGGTCGCGCACGCCGCGTCGTCGTCCTCGCGGGCGTCCACGGCCACGAGCACCGACGGCGCACCGAGGCTGCGGAAGTATCCGACGGCCTGCGCCCCGGTTCGTCGGTACGACTCACCCGGAGGTGAAGCGAGCGGGACGATGACGACCGGTCCCGGCCGCGCGAGCTTCATGAGCTGACGGTCCATCTCGACGGTGAGCTCGCCGAACTCGGCCCCGCCCTGCAGACACACGCGAGCGACCACGAGCCTCGTCCTTCCTCCGGCCGGACGTTCCGGCCGTGGATCAGCTGGCGACGATGGTTCCCTCGTCGACGCCATCCGCGGCCGCGGCGGCGATGTCGGTGCGGTGGTGCGAGCCGACCAGCGCGATCCGGTCGACGGCTTCGTAGGCGCGGGCGCGGGCCTGTGCCAGCGTGGGGGCCGTGGCAGTGACCGAAACGACGCGGCCTCCGTCGCTGAGCACGCTGCCGTCGTCGGCCCGGCGGGTCCCGGCGTGCAGGACATGGACGCCCGGGACGTCGTTGGCATCGTCGACCCCGTCGACGAGGTCGCCGGTCTTCGGCGCGGCCGGATAGCCGTTCGCCGCGATCACCACCGTGACTGCGGCGTCGTCGGACCACTCCAGGGGTGCAACCTCGGCCAGCGTCCCGGACGCCGCGGCAGCTAGCACGACGCCGAGAGGGGAGGTCAACCGGGCGAGCACGACCTGCGTCTCGGGGTCGCCGAACCGGGCGTTGAACTCGATGACCTTGATCCCGCCCTCGGTCAGCACGAGACCGCAGTAGAGCAGCCCGGAGAACAGGGTGCCGTCGGCGCGCAGGGCGTCGACCGTGGGTCGGGCGACCAGCCGCACGACGTCGTCGACAAGACCCGACGCTGCCCAGGGCAACGGCGAGTACGCCCCCATGCCGCCGGTGTTCGGACCGGTGTCCCCGTCGCCGTCGCGCTTGAAGTCCTGAGCCGGGGCGAGCGGCACGACGGTGGTGCCGTCGGTGATGCAGAACAACGAGACCTCGGGGCCGGCCAGGTACTCCTCGACCACGACCTGGCCACACGCGGCAGCGTGCTCCAGCGCCGCCTGACGGTCGTCGGTGACAACCACGCCCTTGCCCGCAGCGAGCCCGTCGGCCTTGACGACGTACGGGGGGCCGAACGCGTCGAGGGCAGCCGCCACCTCGTGAGCGCTCGCACACAGCCGCGACTGCGCCGTCGGCACGCCCGCGGCGGCCATGACGTCCTTGGCGAAAGCCTTCGACCCCTCGAGCCGGGCGGCCGCCGCCGACGGTCCGAAGCAGGCGATCCCCTTGTCGCGCACGGCATCGGCGGCTCCGGCCACCAGCGGCCCCTCGGGCCCGACCACCACGAGGTCGGCCCCCAGCCGGACCGCCAGGTCGGCGACGGCCACCGGATCGGAGGCGTCGACTGGCTCGTTGGTGGCGACCTCCGTCGTGCCGGCGTTGCCAGGGGCGCACCACAGCGAAGCCACGCTCGGGTCCCGGCGCAGGGCCAGGCACAACGCATGCTCTCGAGCCCCGCCGCCGACCACCAGGACGTCCATGGCGGCCGAGGCTACCCAGCCCGTGCAGGTCGGCACGTCGGCGCGGTCAGTCGCGGTAGTACGGGGCGAGCACACCGAGCGCGTCGTCGAGGATGGCCAGGCCTTCCTTGGCCTCGGCGTCGGTGATGATGCACGGGGGTACGACGTGGAGCCGGTTGTAGTTGGTGAAGGGCATCAGGCCGCGGGCCTTGCAGGCAGCCACGAGCTGCGTCATGGGCTGGTTGGCCTCGCCGGCGGCGTTGTACGGGACGAGCATCTCGCGGGTCTCCCGGTTGCGGACGAGGTCGAGCGCCCAGAACACGCCCATGCCGCGCACCTCGCCGATCACGTCGTGCCGTTCGGCCATCTCGCGGAGTCCGGGACCGAGCACCTCCTCGCCGATCCGTCGGGCGTTCTCGACGATGCCTTCCTCCTGCATCGCAGTGATGGTCGCGACGATGGACGCAGCCGCGAGCGGGTGACCGGAGTAGGTGAGACCACCGGGAAAGACGCGTTCGTCGAACGTCGCCGCGATCTCGTCGCTGATGATCACGCCGCCGACCGGCACGTAACCGGAGTTGACCCCCTTGGCGAATGTGATCAGGTCGGGAACCACGCCGAATCGCTCGAAGGCGAACCAGTCACCGGTGCGACCGAAGCCGGCCATGACCTCGTCGGCGATGTAGACGATGCCGTACCGGTCGCACAGCTCGCGGACCCCTGCCAGGTAGTTCGCCGGTGGGATGAGGACGCCCGCAGTCCCCACGACGGTCTCCAGCACGATCGCAGCGATCGTCTGCGGGCCCTCGAACTGGATCACCTGCTCGAGATGCTCCAGAGCGCGTTCTGCCTCCTGCTCGTCGGTGGTCGACCAGAACGGGGAGCGATAGGGGTAGGGGCCGAAGAAGTGCACGATTCCGGCGATGCCGTTCTCGTTGGGCCAGCGGCGCGGGTCACCGGTGAGCGTCACCGCCGTGGAGGTGTTGCCGTGGTAGCTGCGGTAGGTGGCGAGCACCTTGTGGCGTCCGGTGTGCAGGCGGGCCATGCGAACGGCGTTCTCGTTCGCGTCGGCTCCACCGTTGGTGAAGAAGACCTTGGCGTGGTTCTCCGGCGCGACGCTGGCAATGAGGGCGGCGGCCTCGCTGCGCACGTCGTTGGCGTGTTGTGGGGCGATCGTCACGAGCCGGCCGGCCTGCTCCTGGATGGCGGCGATCACCTTCGGGTGCTGGTGCCCGATGTTGACGTTGACCAGCTGGCTGGAGAAGTCGAGATAGCGGTTGCCGTCGTAGTCCCAGAAGGAACAGCCCTCAGCAGCCGCGATCGGCAGCGGCGCGATCAGGCCCTGCGCCGACCACGAGTGGAAGACGTGGGCGCGGTCCAGCGCGGAGACTTCCTGGCCGCGGGCGGGGTCGGGGGTCTGGGCGGTCATGGGATCTCCTGGGGGCTGGGTTGGCTCCGCCCAGCGTAGGAAGGATCGTCCGGGGACGAAAGGGGCAGGCTGTCAGGTGCCGGAGCGGGAGGGCAGCAGCGGACGGCGCTGGATCGTGGCCTCGCGTCCGGGGCCGACGCCGATCGCCGAGATCGGTGCCCCGGACATCTCCTCCAGCGCCACGACGTAGGCCCGGGCCGCTGCCGGCAGATCCTCGAACCGTCGAACGGCGCTGAGGTCCTCCGACCACCCGGGCAGGTACTCGTAGACCGGTTCGGCGTGGTGGAAGTCGGTCTGGCTCATCGGCATCTCGTCGTGGCGGACTCCCTCGACCTGATAGGCCACACACACCGGGATCTGCTCGAAGCCGGTGAGCACGTCGAGCTTGGTGAGGACGAGATCGGTCACACCGTTGATGCGAGCGGCGTACCGGGCGATCACTGCGTCGTACCAGCCGCAGCGCCGGGGACGTCCGGTGGTGGTCCCGAACTCGCGGCCGCCCTCGCGAAGTCGCTCACCGTGGGCGTCGAGCAACTCGGTGGGGAATGGTCCCTCCCCCACGCGCGTGACGTAAGCCTTGGCGATCGCGATCACGCGCTCCACGCGGGTCGGTGCAATGCCCGAACCGGTGCACGCACCACCTGCAGTGGCACTGGAGCTGGTGACGAACGGGTACGTGCCGTGGTCGACGTCGAGCAGGGTCGCCTGGCCACCCTCGAGCAGGACCGTCTCACCGCGGTCGAGCGCAGCACCGAGCAGGAGCGCCGTGTCGACGACCATCGGGCGGAGTCGGTCGGCCTGGCCGAGGAGCTCGTCCACCACGTCGTCGACGCTGATGGCGCGACGGTTGTAGACCTTGACCAGGAGCTGGTTCTTCTGGTCGAGCGCCCCCTCGACCTTCTGCCGAAGGATCTTCTCGTCGAACACGTCCTGCACGCGGATGCCGATGCGGTTCATCTTGTCCGCGTACGTCGGCCCGATGCCGCGTCCCGTCGTCCCGATCTTGCGGCTCCCGAGGAACCGCTCGACGACGCGGTCGATCGTGCGGTTGTAGGGCGGAATCAGGTGGGCGTTGGCGCTGACGACCAGGCGGGAAACGTCAACGCCGCGGGCGATCAGGCCGTCGATCTCGGCGAAGAGGACTTGGAGGTCGATCACGACCCCGTTGCCGATCACGGGCACGACGCCAGGGGTCAGGATCCCGCTGGGCAGGAGGTGGAGGGCGAACTTCTGTGGGCCGTCCGGCGTGGGGATGACGACAGTGTGCCCCGCGTTGTTCCCGCCGTTGAACTTGAC
>Ga0302321_100001365_pt1 | contig 20889 bp, 17 predicted proteins | sample Fen_T0_1_FD_202505 | JGI IMG/M metagenome (GOLD analysis project Ga0302321, IMG submission 202505) | Peat permafrost microbial communities from Stordalen Mire near Abisko, Sweden - Fen_T0_1 | ecosystem: Environmental > Terrestrial > Soil > Wetlands > Permafrost | place: Sweden: Abisko...
GGTGTCCTCGCGCTTGACGCCGTTATCCAGCAGCGAGAACGTCTTGCCGTAACCGGTGGAGCCGCGCACATTGGGAAAGAGCACCGCAACACCTAGGTCGTTGATGAGGTAGTTGGAGCGTCCCAGAAATCCGGGCCGCGACTGGCCCTCGGGACCGCCGTGAATGTTGATCACCACGGGGTACTTGCCTGACGCTGGTTTCACTTTCGGTGCGTAGAGCCAGCCGGAGATCTCCTTGCCGTCGAAGCTCTTCCACTTCACTAGTTTGGGCTCTACGAAGTTCTGCGGCGGGATGCCTCCGGTTTCGCTATAGGTCCAGCGCTCCAGCTTTGCTGACTGCACATCGACCGAGTACACGTCAGAGGGCGACTGCGCCGAATTCAGGCTGAAAGCGAGGTCGCGATTGTTTTCGTGCCAACGGAGCGAACCGATCTGGCCAGCCGGAAGCTCGGGCATCGAGCGCTGCTTCCCTGTTTTCAGGTCGAGCAGATGAAGTGTGCTGAGCCCATTCTCGTTGACGACGTAGGCCAGTAATTGGCGGTTCTCTGAGAGCGCGGCGTTCTCGACGTCCCAGCGACCAATGCGCCCATAATCATCGTCCACGTATTTGAGAGCACCCGTGCCAAGGTCAATGTAGGCGATACGTTGGAACTCGCCGCCTTTGTCAGTGGTAACGTAAATGCCCTTACCATCGCGGCTGAAACCGATTGCTTGATACGCGACCTTATCGCCGCCTTTCGGCGTCAAAGCCTTCTTGGCGCCGGTTGCCACGTCCACGAGCCAAAGGTAGCTCTCGTTGATGGAGATTCCCTCGGTCGCCAACAGGGTGTGATCATCGGGCGACCAATCATTGACCTGCCAGCCGCCTCCCTGGTTCTCAGTGAGCGGCTTGCGCGCTTCCGGCTTCGCAGCGGGATCGATGACGTAGAAGTCGAGGTCGGCGTTGTTGCGGAGGGTACCGGCATAAGCGATGCGGTCGCCCTTGTTGGACCAGACAAACTCCGAGTTGCGCGACTTGCCGTCGGTGAGCATGGTCGCTTCGCCCGTCGCCAAGTCGAAGCGGAAGATCTGGTACCACTCGCCTCCGCCTACGTCTTTGCGAAAGAGGAAGTAGTCACCCTTGTGTGGCTGATAGCTGGCGTCGGATACCCGGTCGCCGTAGAACGTGATCTGGGTGCGTGCTCCGCCGGGCATGGCAACCTGGTGGACCTGCACGGTGTCAGCAAAGCGAGTGCCGATGAGGATTTCGCGCTTCTGCGGATGCCAGCCGTACGCGCTGGCGGTGCGAAAGTCGGTGTAGCGCCCGGCCCGGTCGGCGACGCTTGCGGGAATGGGAGGAATTTTTTCGAGGATCAAGGAATCGTTCGGCTTGATGGAGGCTTCTTGCGAGGCAAGAAACGGCGCGGATAAAACGAGGACCGCACCCAATTGGAGCAGGCGTTTACGGAAAATCACAAGCACCTCGGAGACAGGCCTGACGAAAACCTGTAGGATAGTAGAAGCACCAAGGCTAGCGATATTGCGGCTGGCTGTAAAGTGCGGCAAAGATTGACGATGGAGCCGACAGAACGGCGGATTTTGAATCGTTTTGGGGCTAAAAGCGTCTAATTTGTTAAGCAACAGGAGATTACTGGATGGCAGGAAGTTCCCGCACAACGTTCACCAAGCGGCAGAAAGAAAGAGCCCGGCAGGAACGTCAGCAAGAAAAAGCGCAAAAAAAGGCGCAAAAAAAGCAGGATCCTACTCTACCTTCTGAAGCTCCCGCGGAACTCGTGGTTACCCATGACGAAGAGGGTCAGCCTCTCGGTTTTGATTTTCACGACTTCGCAAAGCAATAAGTTGTTCACTTAGGTTCCCTTTGGCGCCCGCCGGATTTGTGGCAAGCGCTGTGATATAGTCCCGTTAGACGCTTTACCAAGTAGATGTGGATTGATTTATCCGATCCTTCGTTTCGATCTGATACCCCGCCTCTGCTAAATCAGTTGTTCGGTTAGCGCTTAACCCAAATTTCGAGCGGCATCTGCAGTCTCTTCGCGACTCGCATTTCACTAATGCATATGCGCGAGTTGCCCCTCCTAAGAAAGTAAAAAACGATTGACACAATTTAAGGAAATGCCCCTCTCTGCTGGGCTCCAGCAGAAACTGGCGGTAGCTCAGTTCACCACTTGCACCCCGGTCCAGGAAATGGCCATCCCGCATGCGCTGGAAGGCAAAGACGTTCTGGCAACAGCCCAGACCGGTACCGGAAAGACCCTCGCGTTCCTGCTTCCCATGATGGAGAAGCTGATCGCAAAGCACGTGCCCGGCGTTCGTGCCCTGATCCTCGTTCCGACCCGCGAGCTGGCTATGCAGGTTCAGGCCCAGTATGACGCCCTCCGTCACGGCAAATTGCCCAAGACGGCACTGGTCATCGGCGGAATGTCGGAGAGGCCGCAGCTGGAAGCGGTCCGCAGAGGCGCCGGCGTAATTGTCGCGACCCCGGGACGGCTGGAAGACTATTTGAAGCGGAAGCTGGTTGACCTCAGCAAGGTCGAGATGCTGGTGCTTGACGAATCAGACCGCATGCTCGACATGGGCTTCTTGCCTTCGATTCGGCGCATTGCCGGCGTACTGCCCAAGCAGCGCCAGACGCTTTGCTTCTCAGCGACGCTGGAAGCCTCGGTCGCTGGATTGGTAAACGATTACATGCGCAGCCCGGTTCGGGTGGCGCTGGGCTCGACCACGAAGCCAGTCGAGAGCGTGGAGTTGCATGCGTTCGAAGTGCCGGCAGCCGACAAGGCCGACACACTGCGCCGCTTGCTATACGACGAGAAGGGCCAGACCCTGATCTTCGCACGCACCAAGCGCGGCACCGAACGCCTGGCGAAGAACCTGATTCGCGATGGCTTCTCGGCGGCGATGATTCACGGTGACCGTTCGCAGTCGCAGCGCGTGAACGCGCTGAACGGCTTCGATAAGGGACACTATAAAGTCCTAGTCGCAACCGATGTCGCTTCACGCGGCATCCACGTGGATAACGTGGCGCACGTGATCAACTACGATTTGCCAGATTTGGCCGAGGACTTCATCCATCGCGTTGGCCGTACGGGCCGTGCCGGATTAAAGGGACGCGCTTCGAGCCTGGTGTCGGGCGCCGAGATCGGCGAGTTGCGGGCCATCGAGCGCACGTTGAAGTTGAAGATCGCGCGTAAGCGGATCGACGGCTACGACAGTGCGACGATGCAACCGCGCCCCACGAAGAACACGCTCGACTCTCGCACGCTCAACCGGCTGCCGGGCGAGGTGTTCTGCTAGGAAAGCAGCTATTAGCCGTTAGCTTTTAGCTCCGAGCAGTGTTTTGCTAAGTTAGAGGTTCGATCCCACCTTTTCGCCAAAACAAGGCGACGGGATGGGGCACCCAAATCACTAGAGTTCTGACTGGGCCCGCGTCTTCGACAACCATCGAGTAAATGCGGCGCCCCGAAGGTACTTCCCATTGCGCGCGTCGAAACTGGCGCAGCGGATGGGAACAGGTGACCCGGTTCCGTCAACCAACGAAAGAACGGGCACCACAACTTAGTTTGCAACGAAAAAGCCCCGGGAACTCCGGGGCTTTCGTGCGTCCGAGCAGAATTAACTATTGGATCTCGATGACTGGGCCTTCGGTCGACTTCAGTTCGCTGACGCGATCGATCACGTGCCGGGCAAACTTGAACAACGAACGCGCATGCGGGGACTGATCGCCTTCGAGGACGACCGGCTGGCCGCTGTCGCCGCCCTTGCGAATATCGGGATCGATCTCGATGCTACCCAGGAACGGTACGCCAAACTGAGCCGCCGTACGCTCACCGCCGCCCTTGGAGAAGATGTCGATCTCATGCTGGCAATGCGGACACAGGAACGAACCCATATTCTCGACAATGCCGATGATGTCGACCTTTACCTGCTTGAACATCTCGATGGCCTTGCGCGCGTCTTGCAGTGATACGTCGCTCGGAGTGGTAACTACCACCGCACCGCTGACGGGAACGGTCTGCACTAGAGAAATCACCACATCACCTGTGCCGGGAGGCAGGTCGATGACGAGATAGTCGAGCTGTCCCCACTCCACCTGGCCGAGAAACTGTTTGATGATCGAGTGCAGCATGGGCCCGCGCCACACGAGCGGCTTGTCGCCGGGACTAAGGAAGCCTACGGACATTACCTTGATTCCATAGCGCTCGGGCGGCAGAATGCGGTCGCCCTCCAGAACTTCGGGCGACATCGTTGTGCCTAGCATGGTGGGAACGTTGGGACCGTACACGTCAGCATCGAGCAGTCCGACTTTGAACCCCATGCGAGCCAGCGCCAGTGACAAGTTGACGGCCAGCGTCGTTTTGCCGACGCCGCCCTTGCCCGATCCGACTGCGATGATGGAATCAACCCCGGGCAGGGGCTGCGGCCCTGCCGGCGCGGGGCCGTGCGAATGGGTATGAGAGCTCACGAGTGATTACCTACTGTGGTTGAGATATGAGGCGCAAGTGCTGATTATACGTTGCGGCTACTTCCTCTCATACCGGATCTTGAAGGCCTGTGCCCACTGGCCCGTCTTGTCTTGCAGGAACACGGTGAAGTCGTAGGCGTCTCCTCCGTCACGTACTATCGTCGACTGCACGTGCTGGGTCTTGCCGGTGGGTTGCATCACGTCGAATTCCTGGCGCAGGGTTTTACCGCCGGCATCGGGCGAAGCGGTGCCAATGGTGAGTTGGCCTTCTTCTGACGTGTAGTAGAAGTTGATGGACTTCTTCACAGGATCGTAGGCGTAGAAGCCGTTATAGTGGGGCTTGCCGTTGAAGTCGGTCACAAACTGGATGGCGTGGTGATTGGGCGCCCACGTGATGCGATTCTCCACGTGGGTGACGGAGCCATCTCCGGGGTCTTTTACGTCGGAGACCCATGTTCCGCCGATTAGCCATGCCACCGGAGCCAACGGACCATCCGTGGTATTCGTCGCTTTCGAGGCCTGTGCGATCGCCGTGCCCCCGACTGCCAACACCACTAAACAAAATGCTGCGATCTTTTGAAATGCCATTTCTGCCTCTAGAATGAAACCGCGGAATTGTTGCACGACGTAGCGGTCAACAGCAACTAGTGTGGGATAAGTCGCTGGCCACAGCCGCCATGATGCTGTTAGGATAAATGCCACCCAATGCTGGACAGATCGCAGAGTCGCAGATTCTTTTGCCTGGTCGCAACTCCCGTTCTCGCGACTGGCTGTCGCTGTTGTCGCAGCTAAGCTGCACTCCGGCCCCGCGAAAACTGAATCCGAATTCTAATGAATTGAGTCTTAAGCGCATGGAGATTCTTCATGAAGATTGCTAATGATGTCACCGAACTTATCGGACACACTCCGCTCGTGCGTCTTAATAAAGTCACCGCGGGCGTCGGCGCAACGATCGTCGCCAAGCTGGAAAGTTTCAATCCGTGTGCAAGCGTGAAAGACCGTATCGGCGTCAGCATGATTGCCGAAGCAGAAAAAGCCGGCAAGATTGCCCCCGGCAAAACCGTACTGATTGAACCCACGAGCGGTAACACAGGGATCGGATTGGCCTTCGTTGCCGCCGTGAAGGGCTACCACTTGATAATCGTGATGCCAGAGACCATGAGTGTTGAGCGCCGCGTGTTGCTGCGCGCTTTCGGCGCGGAGTTGGTACTCACACCTGGTCCTAAGGGCATGAAGGGCGCTATTTCGAAGGCGCAGGAAATTCTTGCCAAACACCCCGACGGCTACATCCTGCAGCAATTCGATAACGCCGCCAATCCCAAGATTCATTTCGAGACCACCGGCCCTGAGATATGGGAAGACACCGACGGCAAAGTGGATATCCTGATTTCGGGTGTTGGCACGGGGGGCACACTCACCGGCGTGAGCGAATACATCAAGCCGAAGAAGGCGTCGTTCAAGGCGATCGCGGTGGAACCAGTCGAGAGTGCCGTCCTCTCAGGCGGTACTCCGTCTCCGCATAAGATTCAAGGCATTGGTGCTGGTTTTATACCGAGCATTCTGCGCACCGACTACATCGACGAAGTTGTGCAGATTTCGAGCGATGACGCGCTCGTCATGGCGCGCCGGCTTGCCGTGGAGGAAGGTCTGCTGATGGGCATCTCGTCGGGGGCAGCGGTCACTGCGGCGATCCGCGTGGGCTCACGTCCGGAGAATGCCGGCAAGCTTATCGTGGTGGTGCTGCCTTCGTTCGGCGAGCGCTACCTGAGTAGCTTGCTCTTCCAGCAGGTACGTGACGAGGTGACTGCGCAGCAGGCTGAGCCGGTCGCAGTTTAGATCTCGCGATCTTCGACCCGAGCGGACATGAGTTCGCGCGGACCGACTAGCAGAGACCATGCGTTCTTACTTCCGCCTCATGGGCGAAGACATTGCCGCCGTAATGAAGCACGACCCCGCCGCACGCTCGCGGCTAGAGGTTGTGCTGCTTTACTCCGGTCTGCACGCGGTGTGGTGGCATCGCGCCCACCACGCACTCTGGAAGCGCGGCTGGTTTTTTGTAGCCCGTGCGCTGTCACAGGTGTCACGTTTTCTGTCGGGAATTGAAATCCATCCTGGCGCCACCATTGGGCGACGCTTCTTCATCGATCACGGTATGGGCGTGGTCATCGGCGAGACCGCTGAGATCGGTGACGATGTCACCATCTACCAGGGCGTCACGCTCGGCGGAACCTCGCTCAACCCGGGCAAGCGCCATCCCACAATCCGAGACCGCGTGGTCATCGGTGGAGGCGCGAAAATACTGGGCAACATTACCGTCGGCGAGAATTGCCGCATCGGCGCGGGCTCAGTTGTCTTACGCGACGTCCCCGCCGACTCCACCGTGGTTGGCGTACCCGGTCACATCGTTTTCCGCAATGGCAAGCGCGTGGTCATCACCGATCCGAAGCAGATCAACGATCCGTTGTCAGAGGCCCTGGCGGCCGTCGCAACCGAGGTGAAGATTCTGCGTGAGCAGGTGTCTCGCCTAGAGGGACGTGACCACGTGGAATGCGAATCACTCGACGCCGCCATCGAGATCGACTACCAGATCTAACAGAGCAATTGGTATCAACAACCATGCGGCAGGCCGCTGTACATTAGACTGATTTGTGTGCTCTGGGGCCAACACCGTTGCGAAGGGTCTGAGAACAGCGGCATTCATGGGCGCTACTTTGGCACTGGCGTTGGCAAGTTGCGGCGCGCAGACCCCTGTTACGAACGAGTCTGATCGTTACGCCAGTGCACATCCCTACTTCGATCAACCTCTCCCGCAACTCACCAAGCGTGTACCCGACTTAAAACACCTTCAGCCTGCGGAAAGCGAGGGGGAATTGCCGACCATCCTGCAGAGAACTGGCGAGCGTGTTGACGACTTCTTTCGCCACATCACTGACCTGACAGCCCATGAAAACATATCACTGACGCGGCTCAGACAGGAGCTGCCATCGAGCCGTCCTGAATTGTCGGGCGAGCGGGTGCGCGACAGCTATCTGATTTTGCGCCACGGCAGCAACACGCGCACCGACATCATCGAGTATCGTACCGACGCCAAGGGCAAAAATTTTGAACAGGCGGTGGTGAAGAAGGGGTATATCGTCACTTCGGGATTCGCGTTGAGCTGCAATTACTTTGCGACTGGCTTTCAGGATGAGTCCTCATTTCGGTACTTGGGCGAGGAGAAGCTGGACGGTCGTGAGACCTACGTTGTGGGTTTTGCGCAGAAGCCAGACAAGGCCACTCTCTCGGTCAGAATGAAGGGACGTGATGGCAGCCCGGCGCACATTCTAGTACAAGGCATCGCGTGGATCGATAAGAGCAATTTTCAGATCGTTCGCATGCGCACTGACCTGCTGGCTCCGCGATGGGACGTTGGACTCAATCAACAAACGACGGAGGTGTCACTCGGCAAAGTACAGTTGGCAGACGTCACGGCGTCTCTGTGGCTGCCCATCAACGTGAAGGTGTATGTCGAGTTCACAACCCATAACGGAGCCGTGGACGAGGTTTTTGAACTGAGCTACAAGAACGAACACCACTATTCGGATTACCAGCGTTACCGGGTGTCAGCGAAAGTGGTGCCCGAATGACAGCCTACTAGTGGCGAGAAGGCTTTGCGCCCGTTATACACCACAAGTCGCGCCATACTCGCTTGGCTTTCACCGAGCGAAACCCGCATGACCGCATGGCTGACGCCACATCTCCACGTGTTGTCATTTGCACTGACGAACCAACCAAGCTGCCGAGGAGACGGTCCAGCGGCTTCGCGCCGTCGTCGGAGAAAAAGCGATCGACGGCGACGACAAGGCCACCCGGAGTTAGGCTGTCCCAGGCATTCTGCAACATCGGCTTTGAGATGGGGCCAACGTCGCAAAACATGACTACGTCGTAGCCGGCGGGCAGCGGCTGGCGGATGTCCCCAGCCTGCGGTTTGATTCGACGGCATAGTCCTGCGCGACGAACAATTCCGGAGGTAACCTTGCAGACCGGCTCGATTTCGAGGACACAAGCGCTCAATTGCGGATTCGCTCGAACCAGGGCGATGGACATCACGCCCGATCCGCCGCCTACGTCGAGTAATTTCCGATGCCCCGAAAGATCGAGGTGCCGGGCCAGCGCGGCGGCATCTTCGCGGTGAAAATGAAACAGCATCTGGGTAAAGTCTTCGGCCCGGCGCCGGTCGCGGGTCATCGCCTCAACATACGAGGGCTTCTTTCTTCCCCTTATGTCAGCTCCACATTTGCCGGTCTGCAGGCACTCCTCCAAGGCCGATAGAGCCTCGTAGGCCTCCAGGCATTCCTGCGAGTACTGCCGGGTCCAGTAGATCGATCGCTCGTCAACGAAATATTTCTCGGCGAGGCGGGTGTTCCCGTAGGCATCGTGCGATTTGTTTAATAACCCCAAGCCGACCAGAGCGTTCAGGAACGACGGAAGACGAGAGGGGCGGATCTGCAGGGCTCTGCCGATCGATGCCGATTTCATCCGTTTGCCGTGTAGCAGGCGAAACACTTGCAGCTTCTCAGCGGCGATAATCAGGCGAGAAGCGATGAACCCACGCTGTATGTCAAGGTGCGCAAGTACGTGTCGCGGGAACTTGTCGAGTGTCGGCAACTCCATCAGCCATGTCCTCTTAGGCAGGCAAACAACTGGGCGAATTTGCGTGTGCCCTCTATGCGATCCCCGCCGCTTTCACGATTACCGCAGCCAGCGCTGCGCCGAGCAGCGGTCCTGCCACCGGGATTGGTGCGTAAGCCCAGTCGGAGCTTCCCTTCCCGGCTACTGGCCATATAGCATGCGCCACGCGAGGACCGAAGTCGCGCGCCGGATTGATGGCGTAGCCCGTGGTGCCGCCGAGCGACAATCCAATCGCCCACACGAGGATGGAAACAAAGTAGGGGCCGGTTCCCGAAGTCAGCCCGGTCGGGGCCAGAGCCTTAGAACTAATCGCCGCAACTACAACGATCAACAGCATGGTGCCAATCACTTCGCAGAACAGGTTACCGGGATAGTGGCGAATCGCCGGAGCAGTGCAAAAGACAGCGAGCTTAGCATCCTTGTCTTCGGTCATGCGCCAATGCGGCAGAAAATACAGCCACACCAGCGTAGCTCCGCAGAACGCGCCCAGAACCTGCGCCGTCCAGTACGGAACGATCTTTACGTAACTGCCGGAGGTGATGGCGAATGCCAACGTCACCGCCGGGTTGAGGTGCGCGTCAGAGCTACCAAACGCAACGGCCGTCAGAATGCCGCAGAACACAGCGAAGCCCCACGCTGTCGCGATGACCATCCAGCCGGCACCTTCTGCCTTGGAGCGCTTGAGCAATACGTTCGCCACCACGCCATCGCCCAACAGAATCAAAACTAGCGTTCCCGCAAACTCGCCCACAAACGGTGAATGCATATCACCTCGTTCTCTCGAATGTCTTCTACGCGTCGTCCTCTACCCAATCGAACGTGCGCGTAACTGCTTTCTTCCAGAGCCGGTACATTCTCTCGCGCGTCGCCTCTGGCATGTTTGGCGACCAAGTCTTGTCCACCGACCAATTGGCGCGCAAATCATCGAGGTCGCGGTAATAACCCACCGCCAGCCCGGCTGCATACATCGCGCCCAGAGCGGTGGTCTCTCGCATCGCCGGCCTGACGACGGGACGGTCAAGAATATCCGACTGGAATTGCATCAGAAGCTCGTTCACAACCATGCCGCCGTCGGTGCGCAACACATCGAGCGCAATACCCGAGTCTTTCTCCATTGCTTCGACCATCTCGCGCGTCTGGAAGGCCGTCGCCTCCAGCACGGCGCGGGCAATATGCGCTTTAGTGGCATAGCGCGTCAGCCCCAGGATCGCGCCGCGCGCATTCGACTGCCAATAGGGTGCGAACAACCCAGAAAACGCCGGCACAAAGTACACGCCGCCATTGTCTGTGACCGTCGAGGCGAGTGCCTCGATCTCAGGGCTGGTATGGATCATCTCGAGATTGTCGCGCAGCCACTGGACCAATGCCCCGGTGATGGCGACGCTCCCCTCGAGGGCGTAAGTCGCAGGCTGTTTGCCGAACTTGTATGCCACAGTAGTCAGCAGCCCGAACTTCGACTGCACTGGCTTATCGTCGGTGTTCAGCAGCAGGAAGCAACCTGTTCCGTAGGTGTTTTTCGCTTGTCCGGGCTCGAAACAGGTTTGCCCTACGAGTGCTGCCTGCTGGTCGCCTAAGTCTCCGGCGAGCGGCACGCTCTGGAGCGGGCCGAAGGCAATGTGGCCATACACCTCGCTGCTGGAGGCGATGCGCGGCAGCATGGCCGCGGGGATGCCAAATGCCGCGAGGATCTCCGCGTCCCACTGCAAAGTTTCGAGGTTCATTAACTGTGTGCGGCTGGCGTTGGTAACGTCGGTTACGTGAACACCACCGTTGGGTCCGCCAGTAAGGTTCCACAGCAAGAAGGTGTCAATATTGCCGAACAGGACTTCGCCAGCTTCGGCCATGGCCCGCACGCCGGGCACGTTTTCCAGGATCCAGCGAATCTTCAATCCGCTGAAGTAAGTTGCCAGCGGAAGTCCTGTCTTCGCGCGGAAGCGGTCTTGTCCGCCAACCTTCGCGAACTCGTCCACGTATTTGTTAACGCGAGTATCCTGCCACACGATAGCGTTGTGCATCGCCTGCCCGGTCTTGCGGTTCCATACGACTGTGGTTTCACGCTGGTTGGTGATGCCAACTGCCGCAAAGTCTTTCGCCGCCAGGCCCTTCGCCTGCATCGCTTCGCCGACTACTTCCTGTGTGCGGGCCCAGATCTCTGCCGGACTGTGTTCTACCCAACCGGGTTGCGGGTAAATCTGTTCGTGCTCTTTTTGCGCCGTGACGACGATTTGCCCGGCACGGTTGAACACGATAAATCGCGTGCTGGTCGTACCCTGGTCGATGGCGCCAACGTAGTCCGCCATGCTTCGCGTTCCTTTACGTGTACTTGAATTTCAGCCCAAGAAAATGGTTCTACGCCTTTGTAACGACTTTCGCCAACCCAATTTTCTGCGTCCAAGCCGACAAGGTGCCAACATAATCACTGACTTCACGCTGGGATCCGGCATCGTCCCAGCCCATCTCGCGCTGCATCACCGCAGCCGCCACCGGAGCCGCCGCCGACGCCGTCTGCCAACCGAAGAACTGCAAGCCGGTGCGCCGTTCCAGCACGTCATCTAGCGTGGCTGCCATCTCGAAGCGCGCGGCGTAGGCAATCTCTGCACGTATCGCCGGGTATCCCTCGACAATGGGCTGCGCCAGTTCCGGATCATCTTTCGCCAGATCGAGAACCTCCGCCGCGCGGGTACCAAACTTCTCTGAGAGATGACGGGCCGTTTCTTTCGTTACGCCATAGGATGTCGCCAGCGTTTGCGGAAACGCCTCGCTGTAGCCTTCCGAGCCGCTAAGGTGGCTTTCGCGCGTGATGCAGCCGCCGACTCGAAGGCCGAGCTGCTGTTGCACGACGTTGACAGCGTCTTCGGCCATCGCGCGGTACGTCGTCCACTTGCCCCCCAGCACGCTGATCAACCCACTTTCGCGATTCACCTCGACCTCGTGCTCGCGAATCAGCTTTTTGGTCCTGGCGCCCCTGCCCTGACTCACTAGCGGACGCACGCCCGCAAACCCGCCCACGATGTCCTCTATCACAAACGGCCGCGAAAGGAAGCGGTTCAGCTGCTTCAGCAGGTATTCCGCTTCCGAGCGCTTCACGACCAGCTCGTCCTCGTGGGTGACTTCGTCGTCTGTCGTACCAACAAGAAGCCGACCCAGCCACGGAATCGCAAAAATCACCCGCCCGTCATCGGTCTTGGGAACGACCATGGCGTCGGTCGTGCGCTCGTCAAGTGGAAGCAGGATGTGGACACCCTTGCTTAGCCGCAACCGTTTCTCTACGCCGGGCGTGGCCATCTCCCGGATGTGGTCTGAGTACGGCCCGGTGCAGTTGACGAAGACTCTCGCCCGTATCGTGGTTCGTGCGCCGGTGAGCTGATCCTCGATCTCTGCCTCGCAGATCTTGCCGCCTGCGTCCTGCAGCAGGCGGACAACCCGCCCATGGTTCACCGCTTCGCCGCCCGCCTCGGTAAATGTCTGCACGAGTGCAACGCAGTAACGCGCATCGTCAAATTGCCCGTCCCCATATCCGATGGCCCCCTTCAGTGCCTCGCTTTGCAGGAGTGGCCAGCGGGCCAACGCCTCTTTCGTCGAACGAAAACCGCTGGCGAAGAACTTCTGTTTACCTGCAATGCGGTCATAAATCTTGGTGCCAACGCCGTAATAGAACGCCTCCCACCACGTATAGCAAGGGACGAGAAACTCCATCGGGTGCGCCAGAAAGCGTGCGTTGTCGAGCATAATGCGACGCTCATGCAGGGCCCGTTTCACCACGTTGTACTGGCCGGGATCGAAGTCGGTCACGGCTTCCTGCAGATAGCGAATACCGCCGTGAATCAACTTAGTCGAGCGACTCGACGTTGCCGAAGCGAAGTCCCCTGCCTCGATCAGCACTGTGCTTAAGCCGCGAAGTTGTGCGTCCAACGCGGTCCCTGATCCTGTTGCCCCACCTCCGATGACGCAAACGTCGAAGCTGGCACCAGCGATCTTTTTCCACGCCTCGGAGCGATGCCTCATGCAACCTCGCGGGCGACAGCAGAGCGTGTCAGGTACAGCCCCCACGCCGCCAGAGTCTGGGCATCCTTGATGGCGTTGTCACGGATGAGCCTTTGGAATTCCGCCAAGGTTACCTTGCGCACCACGAGGTCATGCTCCTCTGCATCAGGCGTGCCTACGGTCTGCCTGAGCCCGGTCGCCACAAATGCGTGCGTCTTCTGATTGGCATAGCCGCAAGCTATGTAGATCTCGCCGAGGTATTCAAGTCCTTCCGCCACCAGACCGGTTTCTTCACTTAACTCTTGGCGCGCGATTTCAACCGGATCAACGTCGTTTCGCTCCAGACTGCCTTGCGGGAACTCGAGCGACTTCACTCCCAGGGCATAGCGATATTGCTCGACCAAATAGATCGAGTCGCCTTCTATCGCAATCACCACTGCGCCGTCGGCCTTCTCTACCACGCCATAGATGCCTTGCTCACCGTTGTCGCGCTGAATCTCGTCTTCTCGCACGGTCATCCACCGGTTGCGATAGACAACACGCGAACTTACCTGCCGAATCGTCATATGAAGTTGCCCGCAACAGTCTCTCATGTAGTGCCCACTTTCGCCGTGATTCATCGCGTGTGGCATCATGGCGGCAATGGCAATTACAGCGGACATTGTTGTCGTCGGACTGGGCGCAGTGGGAAGCGCCGCGCTCTACCAGGCCGCCAAACTCGGCGCAAAGGTCGTGGGTATTGACCGATTCACGCCTCCCCATGACCAAGGTTCCTCGCATGGCGAGACCCGCATTACGCGCCAGGCCCTTGGCGAAGGGCGGGAATTCGTGCCGCTGGTATTGCGCTCGAACGAAATCTGGAAAGAGCTGGAAGCGGCAAGCGGCCGCAGTTTGATGACTCGCAACGGCGGACTCGTGCTCGCGACGTCCGGACTCGTTGGTAGCCACCACGGTTCGAGCTCCTTTCTGCAAGACACCGTAGACGCGGCCCGCGCCTATGGCATTCCGCATCAGCTACTTTCATCCGACGACATCCGGCGACTTTATCCGCAGTTCCGCCTGAACACCGACGAGCATGGATACTTCGAGCCCGGCGCGGGATTCCTCCGTCCTGAAGCGTGCGTTGAAACACAAATAGACCAGGCACGTATGTTGGGCGCCAGAGTCTTCACGGCAGAGACTGTGCTGGAGGTAAAGCCTGGCGGCGACGGTGTCACGATCACTACGGACAAGGCAACCTACTCCGCTGCCAAAGCAATCCTTACAGCCGGGCCGTGGATCGCCCGTTTCCTGCCGCAGGAACACGCGGGCCACTTCACCGTCTATCGCCAGACGCTGTGCTGGTTCGCACTCGAGCACAACCCGGAGCGCTACTCGCCGGAGCGATTCCCTGTTTTCATCTGGATTGCAGGCAGCCGTGTTCAGGACATGCTCTACGGCTTCCCTGCGATCGACAGCTCCGCGGGCACGATCAAGGTGGCCACGGAAAGTTACGAGAACGCGGTTGATCCTGACAATGTGCCGCGCGATGTCAACCAGGAATCCATTGCCGAAATGTACTCCGAGTACATCGCGCCGCGCTTCCCCGACCTGAGCAGCCGTTGCCTTCGCACTGCCACTTGTTTGTACACCGTGACGCCGGACGCCAAGTTCGTTATCGATTTCGCCGACGAAACCCACAACCTTCTCTTTGCCTCGGCGTGTTCCGGCCACGGCTTCAAACACTCGCCCGCCGTTGGCGAGGCCCTCGCGCGAGGCGCACTGGGACATCCGATGCTGGTGGACTTGGCTCCGTTCGCACTGAATCGTCTGCAGGCTTAAGACGCTGGTGGGTAATTTTTTCCCTCGTTGAGTTGAAACTCCGGACGCGATGCTCGAACCCTGATTTGCCGCTGTCTGAATTGATGTAGACTGACGGCGATTCGTCGCTGAACTCTCGCGCAGCCTTCGTCGAATTCGTGCAGCGAGGGAGTTGGTATGCGATTGGTATTCGGACTGTTGCTTTTCGTTGCTGCGGTCTATTCGTTCGGGCAGCAGGTCGGCCCAACTGAGGTTAAGCGCGAATTTAATGACGCGGAGCTGCCGGTGCAAGGCCCGGCAGAAACAGAAGCGACATCCCGATCTCCTGCGACCTTGCCCGATGCCCCAAGTCACGTTGCTCGGCAGAAGTCGCTTAACGGTTCGGTGCCTCAACATGAGCAGGACGACAGTCTTGTGCTCAATACGCGCTCTCAGAGTCCCTTAGCAACTCCGTTCCCCTTAACCTCCGGGCAGTCTCTTGCCGCTCAGCATGGCGCAAACTTTTCCTCATTCGTCTATCAGGGTGGAACCGCTAATCCTTCCGATGCCCGCCAACGAACGGAAACAGGCGTGACCGCTCCCGGAAAGACCTGCGTACGCGTTTCCACTGATAAGGCTGATGGAGGTGATTGGATCACATCGCTTCTATCCATGACGTCTCATGGCGGCAACAATTACTGTGCTCTCGGCGAGGGAGGATTCTGGAAACGGAGCACTTATGCGGCGACGCGCGCGATGGTTGCGCACAGATACAATGGCATGAACTCATTCGACCCTTCGCAGCGGGTTCCGGGCGCTGGCGCAATACCAGGATTTCCCAGCAACTTGGGTGCATCTCGATATCAATATGACGCAGGCCAACGACTCGCTTCAAGGTACGGCTACGCTGTGGGACGCGACGCGCTTAGAAATATGTTTACGGAATTCTGGCCCGATATCTCAACACGGGTGATGCGACGACGCCCGTAAACAATCTTCCGACTGGAATCGGCTAGCGCATCGTGGCAGGCCGTACCAGAGCGAGGGCCGTCAAGTCGTTAGGTCGCGCTGCTGAGTCGGCAAACTGACGCGCGACATCCAGGGACGCAGCTGCAACGCTGCGGGCGTCGGTCAAGGGGACTTGCTCAAAACTTTGTTTCAGCCTAGGAAGTCCAAATTCCTCGCGTTTGCGGCTCGCCTCCACCACTCCACGCGATACCAGCAATAGCGCGCCACCTCGTGGAACCGCCGCGGTTGGCGCCTCGTAGGTCGAGGCCGAGAAGAGTCCGAGCGGCATTCCCGTGGCGCGTAGCTCGCTCACGTCTGAATTGAACCGCAGCAGTCCGGGCGTATGCCCGGCATTCACGTAGCACACCGTGCCGAGAGCTTCGTTATAGCACCCGATGAAGGCAGCGCACGTGCGCACGCCCAAAGCCGCATTGCGAATGCTCGAATTAAGGGCGTGGCAGAACTCCATCATCGCGTCGGCTTCATTCACTTCCTCGCTAGCGAAGCATGCCGGACCTTGCGTGCGGAACGCTTCTCGTGCCGCCTCCACGATGCCCCGGTTCTCGACCGCGTTGCCCGCAACATCCAGCAGCCCGAAGACCATTCTCTGGGAATTCGCGCGGGCAAACTGGTAAAAGTCCCCACCCACTCGCTTGCCGTGGACTATCCCCGCGATCTCTGCACCGGCCAACTCGGGCAGTTCTGCTACCGTCGGTTCACGTGTCAGGCTGCTGGTATCGGCCCGGCCAAAAGAAAATCTCATACTCTCCACCCCGATTGACCTTTGATAATAAACTTCCCGCCCGCTATTGCAAGGAAGAGCCGACCGCGGCATCCGCTTGCGAATTCTACGCTGTCTGTTAGAGTGACTCCGCCCGGCTTGTTACGACACCAGTTGCGCGCTAGCCTGTTCCGGGTATCTGGCAGGAGGCACATCACGTGCGAATCGTAAGTGTAGGCGAAATTCTGTGGGATGTGATTGGCGAGAACGAATACCTGGGCGGAGCCCCACTAAATTTCGCTGCGCACTCGCAGAAGCTCGGGCACGAGGTATTTCCCCTAAGCGGAGTCGGCGCTGACGCACGCGGACGCAAAGCCGTCGATCTGTTGAAGTCACGCGGCATGTCCACCGAGTTCATTCAGATTCTGCCCGACAAGCCTACCGGCACAGCCGAGGTGGAACTCGACATGGAAGGCAAGCCGACCTTCCGCATCGTTCGGTCGGTCGCTTACGATTTCGTGGACCTCACCGACAAAGAACTCAAGCGCATCGCGGCACTGAAACCCGACTGGATCTATCTCGGTACGCTCTACCACACTGCGCCACAAGCGCTGGCATCGACCAGGCGCCTGCTGAAGGCTGTCCCCGGGGCGCGCCGCTTCTACGACGTGAACCTCCGCGAGGGGCACTGGAACCTCGCCACCGTTGAGGCGCTCTCGGCTCTCGCTACCGTCACCAAGCTCAGCGATTCAGAAGCCGAATCGCTTGATGCTTCGGTTGACGCCTCAGAGGGCCCCGGTCACTCCATCGAGAATTTTTGCCGCCGTTGGACCGACCGCTTCGGGTGCAAAACGATGTGCGTGACGTTTGGAGAGAGGGGCTGCGCCATCCTCAATGACGGGCAGTATAGCCAGGCTCCCGGATTTCATGTCACCGTAGCTGATACCGTCGGTGCGGGCGACGCCTTTTCGGCGGCGTTCGTGCACGGTCTTAGCCAGGGTTGGGACTCGAAACATATCGCCGAGTGCGCTAATGCCGTAGGAGCGCTCGTGGCGAGCCGATCGGGCGCGATTCCGAATTGGACCATCGCCGAGGCTCACGACCTCATGAAAGAACATGCCCGTTAATTACCAGAGCATTTCCACGCCGGGAGCTACAACAACTCCCAAGCTGCTCTAGTGTTATACAACTGCGACGCATAAAAATAAAATATCATGCCTGTTTAAAATCAATGGGTTAGGGATATTTTATTCGTATGTCGTTGATTGTATAGTTGTTTATACGTATCCGTTAGTGGCCGTAGGACTTAGGGCCGCAAAAACGGCCATTTCGGCGCAAGACTGTCGTACGATACATACAATTTATACGGCGCCAATCCTAGCAGCAATCGACACGGTCCTAGCTTTCTATTGTCAAAGAACAGTATCTTTACTCCCGCCGTGGCGTGGTGAGGACAAAGAGGCACCACTCCCTTTGCCTGACACAGCCTGTTTTACAGGAATTCGACGGACCGCGAATAGGACGCAGGACACAGAGCTGCGTGATAAGCCATCTGTCGCCCCTTCACTGCGGCGCGGTTCCGAGACTCGGGGGATTGGGCAGCGTACCCAGTGCTGAAGAGGCTGTTACGAAACAACCGCCGCCGCTCCGCAGCTCAGGGCAATTTCCCACTTTACCCCAGCCTGACGGCTGGGGCTAACAACACGCCGCCGCTTCGCGGCTGAATCTAGAACATTTCCACGCCTGGTGTATCCCGTAGCCAAGGGGGAGTGCCGCCGCCCCACCGGGCGGGACCGGCTCCTTGAAAGGCCATAGCGGACACGGCACTGAAGCGTCGCTCTACCAAAGCTGCCACAGGTTACAACAACTCCGAAATTGCTCTAGCGCACTTACTTCGCCGCCACGGTTATCTCGGCAGTCGCCGACTTGCTCTTGTCTGCCGTGCTGGTGGCTACCAAGTGGTAGGTACCCGGTTTCTGTGGAGCGGAATAAGTGCAATAGAGCGAGATGGTGTCTTCCTTCGCCGAGGCGCCGCGAGTCTTGATCTCACCAGCGCTGTCGCCTTCCTCGACGCTCCAGGTGACGTCGCTCGTGGGCGCACCTGTCACTTCTGCCACAAAGTCCACGCCCTTACCTACTACTGTTTTTGCCGAAGTTGGAAAAATCGTGATCGCCACTGGTACCGACGACTTCCCGCCGATCGACATGGAAGAACGAACCATCCAGAAGATACCAGCCAGCGCAATCAGGGCCACGACAATCGCGCCGATCAACACGGGAGAAGTCTTTCGGCGAGCACCTACAACGTCCGTCGATCCCGGCTCGGCGGCGAACGGTACTGAACCATATCGAGGCGCCGCGGGAACCGCCGCATAAGATGGCGCAGGAGGGGGGGGAGGCGCCGACTCCCGAACACGACTCGGAGGTGCCGGTTCCGGCACATACATGGGCGGCGCTGAGCTTTCTTCCACGGGCCAGTCGGCATTGGGCTGCGGCTCTGGTTCAGCAGCGCGCGGCTCCTCCACCGGAGACTGCGGGACGGCGGGGCGCGCCCGCATCTGCATGATCTCTGCCGTCGAACGGATGGCACGGACCGCGGCAAGAGGAGCAGCTGGCGTTGGGGCTTCTACTCGGGGCGGAGCTGCAGGGGCTTGCACCTCACTCCCCGATGTTGCTGCTATCGCCCGCCGTGTTCCGCAAAAGGCACAAAACTTCGCCTCGTCCGCCATCAGTTGTCCGCATTCCGTACAAAACATCAAATATCCTCCCGTAAGTCCGTACTTAACTTTTCGACCAGCCAGTCACGCATAATGTGCGTATTTGTTATGAACCCGGCTCCGGCCAATTTATTGCGGTTGTTGCTGCGACAGCACTACCACGTCAGAGTTAACCCTACCCCGAGTGAGCGCCAGCTTCTTATTCGGCCAGTCAAAGGCATAGCCGTAAATATCCAGCTGCTGAAAGTCGGTCACCCGCGTAGCTGGGCCGCCATCCAGCGGCTGCCTCATCAGGTTCGACGCGCCTTTCTCCTTGATCGGGTAGTTGATCGCCTTTCCGTCTTCGGAGACCTGAATCAACCCGGAAATCAGGGGATTGGGATCGACGGTTTTGATCGGAGCTCCGCCTTTCGATGGTATGACTTTCACAACGGGGCGCGTCTGCACGCCATCACCTTGAACCGTGAGCAACGCGATGTCCTGACCGTCTGGCGAAATCGCTGCGAACTCGACGAATTCTTCTGACAACTGCTTTGGCTGTCCACCACTGAGCGGAATACTCATCAGCAATTTCTTACCGTTCACCATGGTTGTGTAGATGAAAGACTTGCTGTCGGGCGCGCAGTCCGGATTCAGGTCGAACTTACCGTTCGTCACCTGAGTGGTCTTCCCACCATTAATCTCCAGGCTGTACACGTTCAGGGCCTTCGTCCCCTTCGTCGGCATGACGAACAGAGCGTGCTCGCCATCCCGGCAAACGGTCATTCCAAAAATCGGCAGGTCGGTCCGGAAGATGACATTGCGATCACTTCCATCCGCGTTCAGCGTGGAAATGTGACCATCAAAATCCAACACCAGGAGCCGTCCCGCTTTCAGCCATCCAACAGCCACATCGCCGTGGGTGTCCACCGATTGCGGAACGGAGGCGTTCGGCGCGGAAGACATCACATACAACCCGGTGTCGGGCTGGCTCTGGATGGCTATCAGCTGTTTGGCATCCTTGGTAATAGCCAGCGAATGGCTACTGTAGTTGTTGAGGTCATTGGTCACGCGGCGAAACTTGCCACTACTTAAATCCACTTCCCCGATTTGTCCGTCCCACTTGGTGGTCACATCGCGGAACACCATAAGAATGTCGCGGCCATCGGGTGTCCATACCGGCTTCTGCAATTGCGCCGTAGCAGCGTAGACGGTCTTTTCCTTACCGTCGGTCACATCGAGCGTGACGATCCTGCCAAGGCTCTTGCCTCCCGGATCCATAACGGCTGCGGCAATCATCTTTCCATCGGGCGACCATGCGGGATCGATGTAGCCGGGAATCGGCAATGTCGCCAGAACGCTCTCGCCGGTTCCGTCGGAATGGGCGATGATCAGCTTGGTGTTGGCCTCTGCGGAACTGTTACGCACAAACGCCATCTGTTGGCCATCCGGCGAAAAAGTCACCGCACTGTCTACATCGTCAATCAGCTTCTGCGGGGTTCCACCCAGCACCGGAATCTTGTAAAGAACCCCGATGTTGGGCCGTTGCGGCTCAATGCGCAGAAAAT
>Ga0302321_100001366_pt1 | contig 20889 bp, 22 predicted proteins | sample Fen_T0_1_FD_202505 | JGI IMG/M metagenome (GOLD analysis project Ga0302321, IMG submission 202505) | Peat permafrost microbial communities from Stordalen Mire near Abisko, Sweden - Fen_T0_1 | ecosystem: Environmental > Terrestrial > Soil > Wetlands > Permafrost | place: Sweden: Abisko...
TAATACGAACCGAATTAAACCGCTAATTTTCGCTAATCGACGCTAATTATAAAACCCAAGCTTTTGATCGATCGCCTTGATTTACTCCGAAATTAGCGGCCATTAGCGTTCATTAGCGGTTAAAAAAATTCTTCTCCTCCCATGGGCAAACCAACTGGATTCATCGAGTACCTGCGCGAAATACCTGTCGACCGTCCGCCGCTTGAACGTGTGCGCGACTGGAACGAGTTCCACCACCACATGGAGGAAAAGAAACTGCGCACCCAGGGCGCGCGGTGCATGGATTGCGGCATTCCCTTTTGCCACACCGGCAAACTGATCAGCGGTATGGCCGCCGGCTGCCCCGTCCATAACCTCATCCCCGAGTGGAACGATCTCGTTTTCCGCGGCCTCTGGCACGAAGCCCTCGATCGCCTACATAAGACGAACAACTTCCCGGAGTTCACCGGCCGCGTGTGCCCTGCTCCTTGCGAAGGTTCCTGCACGCTCGGCATCATCAGCCCACCGGTCGCGATCAAGACTATTGAGTGCGCAATCACCGACAAGGGTTGGGAAGAAGGCTGGGTTATGCCTCAGGCTCCAAAAAACCGCACCGGAAAAAAGGTGGCCGTGATTGGTTCGGGTCCGTCCGGACTCGCCGCCGCTGCGCAACTCAACCAAGCCGGCCACACCGTCACCGTTTTCGAACGTGCTGATCGCCCCGGCGGTCTGCTCATGTACGGCATCCCAAACATGAAGCTCGACAAGAAAGAAGTCGTGCTGCGCCGCGTGAAACTCCTCGAACAAGAAGGCGTGAAGTTCATCTACAACGCCAACGTCGGCGACAATGTTGAGCCGCAGATCTTCCTCAAGGAATACGACGCGACGATCCTTTGCCTTGGTGCAACCAAGCCCCGCGATCTCCCGATCGAAGGTCGCAACCTCAAGGGTGTGCATTTCGCGATGGAGTATCTCACCGGCACGACCAAAGCCTTGCTCGCTGGCGATCTAGCCTCCGCCGTCATCACCGGTAAGGACAAGCACGTCGTCGTCATCGGCGGCGGCGACACCGGAACCGACTGCGTTGGCTCTTCCATTCGTCTCGGTTGCAAGAGCGTCATCCAGATCGAAATTCTCCCGAAGCCTCCGTTGGAGCGCACGAACGACAATCCCTGGCCCGAATGGCCCAAGACCCTCAAAGTTGATTACGGCCAGGAAGAAGCCGCCGCCAAGCAAGGCGCCGATCCACGCACGTACCTCACCACCGTGAAGAAATTCATCGGCAACGCCGAAGGCGTCGTGAAGGAACTCGTGACCGTCCAAATCAAGTGGGACAAGAACGACAAGGGCCAGTTCGTCCCCGTTGAGCAGGCCGGCACCGAGAAGACGATCCCCGCCGACCTCGTGCTCCTCGCGATGGGCTTTGTCGGACCAGAGCAAGGCATCATGGACGAGCTCAAGCTTGAACGCGACGCCCGAACCAACATCAAGGCCGAACACGAGAAGTACACGACCAACCTCAAAGGCATTTTTGCCGCCGGTGACTGCCGTCGTGGCCAGAGCTTGGTTGTCTGGGCCATCAACGAAGGCCGCGGCGCCGCCCGCGAAGCCGACCGTTACCTGATGGGCTCAACCGACCTTCCGTAAGGTAGGGACGATGCTCCGCATCGTCCGTTTCCCCTTCCAAGGCGCGCCCTAAACTGGCGCGCCTTTTTTGTTTCTATGAATCGAACACGCTTCTCCCTTTCGCTTCATCAATGTCACGACACAGCTCTCCTTTTTGGCTGCGAAACTGCCCTATTAAAAAACACCGGTATTGTTTCGCTAAAACGAACCAACGCCGACGTCGGTTTCCACCAGAAAGTTTGTCACGTAATACGTGACAAGTGAGTTTGATTCCCTCTCAAAAGCGGGCGAATTTTTGGTCGAAAAACTTGTCACGTAATACGTGACAAACGACTTGTCTAAGCTGGGTGATAGTTGGCGTGGTTCAGGGGGCTGGTTTAGCGTCGTGGCGGCGACCAGCTGGAGGTGGCCTTTTGGGGCTTTCTTGCACAAAAAGAAAGGTGCCGGGACGTGCATAATGGGATCGGCGCTCCCGCAAGCGGGATTGCTACCCCGAAGGGCAAGTCTGACGCCACCGGATGAAAAGATCCCGGACCGGAAATTTGACTGCGTGCTACGCCCCGGCAGTCGAAATCCTTGAAAAAAACCTGCCGCAGGTAATGCCGAATTCTACGGCGAAACCTGAAGCGTTTGACTACCGATTTGGTGTCAGTGGTCGTGACCGCACGCCTGGCCTTGGCCGAAGACGAAGCCGCCGTCGACCAGAGTCAGTTTACCGCGTGAATTCAAAAACTCGATTAAGCCGGCAGGAGTCAGGTTCTCCGCCGAGCAGGTGTGAAACCGGGAGTCGGCGCCGAAGCGGCCAATGATGGCGTTGCGGAGGGTTTCAACCGTGTAGGTCAAACCGGATTCATTCATCATGCCAATGACTTCGTGACCGTGAATAGATTCGCTCATGGATAAAAGTGTAGCGGCAAAATTGATCAGCCGCATTGACGCAGGTCAAACGTGCGGTGGGAAAGGTGGGGCTTTCTTTTAATGTGATGAGATGTTCTCCGGCGGCGAAAAAGGCTTGCCGTATTATCCGTACTAGTATTGCTAGTACGTAATGTTGCCGTTCTTCGTTGAGTTAAAACCAGGCCTGCCCCTCACGGAGCAGGTGGTTTTTGCGGTGAAGAAAGCCGTTGTTGGCGGACAGCTCAAGGCGGGCGAAACCTTTCCATCAGTTCGGGTGCTTAGCCTAGAGCTGAAGATCAATCCGAACACCGCGCACAAGATTATCGCTACGTTGGTCACCGAGGGTGTATTGGTGACAACTCCTGGTGTTGGCAGCATCGTGGCGGCGCGTGCGGTCGGCGATAAGCGCGAACGGGCCGAATTCCTCGGAGCAGATTTGGAGCGACTGGTGGTTGAGGCAAAAAAAATGGGGCTGACGCTCGACGACGTGCAAAGTGGCCTGGCGAAACATTGGCGAAAACTGGGAGGCGAATGATTTTATGAACGTGATTGAAACGCAAAAGCTGGTGCGGAAGTACGGTCGGATGGAGGCCGTGCATGACCTGACGCTTTCGGTGCCAGCAGGAAGTGTGTTCGCTTTGCTCGGTCCGAATGGAGCCGGCAAGACCACCACGATTAAGGTGCTCATGAATTTGCTCTCGCCGACCGCGGGAGAGGCGCGGGTGTTGGGTGTCGATTCGCGAAAACTTGGCGTAAAAGAACGCCTGCAGATCGGCTACGTTTCCGAAAATCAACAGTTGCCACCCTGGATGACGGTTCGGCAGTTGCTGGACTATTGCCGGCCTTGGTATCCGACGTGGGATCGTGATTTGGAAAAGAAGTTGTTGGTGCGTTTCGAACTGCCGGAGGAGCGGAAGATCAAACAACTCTCGCGCGGCATGGCGATGAAGGTGGCGCTGCTGTCGTCGCTGGCTTATCGGCCGAAGTTGCTGGTGCTGGATGAGCCATTTAGCGGTCTCGATCCGTTGGTGCGCGACGAGTTTATCCAGGGCGTGCTGGAGGTTTCCGAGATCGGCGACTGGACGGTTTTCATCTCCTCGCACGATATCAACGAGGTTGAGATGCTTTGCGATTGGACAGGTATTTTGACCGGCGGACGGCTGCAACTCACCGAACGGGTGGAATCGTTGCAGGCGCGTTTTCGCCGGGTCGAGGTCGTGAACGATACGGCGGTCGTGTCGTCAGTCGTGGTGCCTGCACATTGGTTGTGCTACGAACAATCGGGCACAATCTTGAGGTTCATTGAAACAAACTTTGTCGCTGGGAAAACCGAGGCGCTGTGTCGCGAACGGTTTCCATCGGCGGCAGTCACCGCACATTCGATGAGCCTGCGGGAAATCTTCGTGGCGCTGATGCGTGCGGAACGTCCGCAGAGCCGGGAGGGAGCACTATTATGAAAATGATCTGGCACATTATGAAGAAAGACCTCCGCGCGATCTGGCCGCTCTGGCTGGCGTGGTTGGGTCTCATCGCGATTCGGATTCCCTTGATTTTGTATTATCTGAACAGCGCTAGTGAACAGGCGCTGTCATTGATGTCCCTCGTCAGTGGGTGCGCATTTCTGGCGGATGCGATTTTAATTTTCAGTCTGGTGCGCAGCCTGGTGCATGAAGACACCTTGGCAGGCGACGGATCATTTTGGATAACGCGGCCCATTGCGGGCACCCAGTTGTTGTTCGCGAAGCTTGCGAGCGCCTTGCTCGTCTGTGTGGTGAGTCCGCTCGTGGTGTTGGTTCCGACGTGGTGGGGATTTGGTTTTGATGGAACTGAAGTGGCTCACGTGTTGACCTCCTATGGCCAGATAAATTCAGGCTTGTTGGTTCTGGCGTTTCTTTTTGCGATTGTGACGCGGCGGGGAAGTTCGTTCTGGCTGGTGCTGATTTCGACCGTGGTTGCGTTCATGATTCTCGGGCTCGCTTCCTCTATGTGGCTGTCGATGAGTGTCAGCTTTTATGAACGGCAAATACTTGTGTATAGTGGAGTGGTTCTGGTTCTGTTTGTCGTCGTACAACAGTTTATCAAGCGTCGTACGTGGATCGCTCAGAGTTCTCTGGGTGTAGGTGCCTTGCTTACTGCGCTGGTATCGCCGCACTGTCCTCGCATTGATACATCATTGTCATACGAGAAACGCATTGATCAGCCGTTAACCACAACTTGGAATGGCGTGGGCGCCTATTTCGCGAAGAAAGATCAGGAGTCCAGTCTTCCAGATTACGTGAAGGGCAAGCTAGAGATCGTGATTCCAAAAGAATATACTCGGGTTGAACTTCAACTGCTGAAGGGAGAGTGGATCGATTCAAAGGGGGCCGTCTTCCAAGCCGACGGGGTTGATGATCAAGGAAACCTTCTTGAAGCGCCCGCTCCGGCCGTGTCGTCTCCGATGCAGAAGGATGGCCAAGGGGCTTTCACCTGCGATGTTCCGCTTACTCTGAGCGCAAATTGGCTGTGGAATAAGGCTCAGCCGTGGACGCCCACCGGATTTTTCGGACGGTTTAGGATAATGTTTATACAAACGGTGACGGTCGCTGATCTAAAACTAGTTGCTGGAGCTAAGGCACGGACAGGCAGTTTCGTCACCCGCTTGGTCAGCGTTCAGTCGTATAAGGACGCGGTTAAGTTCACGACAATCGAAGCAGCGGCTGCAGGAAGCGGTAATGATCACGTTTCCCTTTTTGCTCCGTCGGGAGGCAGGTTAACCCAACCGCGTGGTTCTTGGTACAAGCGTTCGATCCCGATGCTTTGGGTTCGGCTCGAATATGATACATCGGTCTATAGCTTGCGCAGTCAGGAAGCGGATGGAAGCAAAGAGACCACGGGCAGGGTTGATGATTCAGAGGAACTTCTGGCGGGCGGCGAAACCCATGAGAACTTGGGCGAGCGTGGCTGGCGCTTCGTGAAGCAAGTCGACCAGAGGGTGGGTTATAATGATTACGATCTGAAAGCCACCAACCTCAACATTGTGAAAGCAAGCACGCCGTAGTCGGAGTGACTGGAACGCGAGGATCGGCTGACGATCTTCGGCGACACCCTAAAATTAGGGATATATTTAAGCTGGCTGCTGTGGGCGATTTTCGGGGATGACTGATGCCATCCCCATGAAAATATACTCCAGAACGTTTTCTTCACTCTTCACAGTCTTGGTGGTCGGCGCGTTGTTAACCACGGCTTCGGTTTTTGCGGCTGATACGCAGGCCGATCTCGATGCCCACATGAAAGACGGCAAGGCCGCTTATGATCAAAAGAAACAGGAAGAGGCTTTTCAGCATTATATCTGGTGTTACGACAATGGCGTGGCGATTGACTCTGGTTTCGCAAAGAATCGCGATACGCGCGTGCTGACTTTTATCGTGAGCATCGGGAAGAAATACCCGCCGGCAAAAGCGGCGATTGTGGAGCGTCGCGAGGCGTTGGTGGCGAAGGTGAAGGCTGATCCAAAGAAAGCGGATGAAGGCGACGTTCGCCAGCTGGGTTATCTCGATCTGGCGGTCAGTGATGATGCGACGATTTTAGCGACGCTCGCTGTGTTTCCTGAGGGGAAAACCAATAACAAGGCCTACGGTTCAGTGATCCAGGCGCGGCTGATCGAAACCAAACATTATAAGGAAGCGGTGTCCGTGGATGACTTTGACGAGAATGCGGCCAACCTTGAGAAGATGGCTCGCAATGCGGACAAGATGCGTCGCGAAGGGAAGATTGATGAAACGGGAGTTGCGAAGCTCAAGGCGAGCGCATTGAAAGCGGCACCGCGCGTGGAGATGTATGCTGGTATGGGCGATTTGAAACGCGCGAAACAGATCGTGGTTTACGTCGTCAATATTTCGCCGGATCCCGAGGTGGTGCACAAGGTGGCCGAGTATCTGCGACGTGGCGGTGCCATCGAGATGGCGGACAAGCTTGAGGGGACGCCGAAGAAATAAGGCGAGGGGTGTAGCGCAAGATTAGCGTTGCGCCTGTAACAAGAAGCTTTCGTTGCGGCGGGAGTTTTTCCATCGTGGAGGCGATCCGTTTTCATCATGCTTTCCAAACCCATTCCTGGCTCGACCGGCGAAGTGCTCACGTGTTTGCCCTCGCCGTATTTGCCTCACGAGGCGACGGGGCTTTTGTACCTGCCGCGTTTTTTGGCGAAATGCCGCTACGTGAAAACGCATGGCGCGTTGCCGAAGAGTTACGCAAAAAACTACAAGCGCGGGTTGGATCGCTTTCTGAGTTTACATCTTGGGATCGAACCAGCGGCGGTGGAAAAAATTGTCCACGAGTCGGTGGACGATGCGGAAGTTGAAACGAGATTGCGGGCGTTGTTGCCGGCGGAGGTGCACGCGGCAAAATGGAATCGCGAGTTGGTGCAAAAAGGCATGACGCCAGCCGGGCGCGAGTTTTTGAAGGAGGCGCTGACGGCGATGGGTTGTCTGGATCGTGTGGATCAGATTATAAGCGTGCCGGATTTGATCGAACTCGACGAAGGCCGAATTGAGTGAGGAATGGAGAAAAAATTAATCTGGAACGCTGGAACTCAGGAATCGATCGCGTGGCAAGTCGTGCTCCTTAACCCTTTTCCAGCTTTCCTGAGTTCCAGATTCAATATGGTCCCCAAATTTTCCTGATTTCCTGAGTTCCACATTTCGAAAAACCGGATAAGTTACCCGCCATGGTCAAAGGACAACGAGTCGTCTGCATCAACGATAGCTTCACGCAATTCGTCCGCGCGCTGTACAAGCAGCTTCCGGTCAAGGACAAGACGTACACGATTCGCGAGGTGTTTCTGGGCCGCGAGAAAATCGTGAAGGGTGGCGATTCCGCCACGGTCGGTTTGCTGCTCGAGGAGTTGCACAATCCGCCGGATCCGTTTCACAAGGGGAAACAGGAACTCGGTTTTTCGTCGGAGCGTTTTGCGCTGTTGGACGAACTGCCTGATGAGGAGAATGTCGCCGAAGAAGTGGCGGCCGGCGTGATTGGGTTTCCGAGCGAATACGGCGCGAACTGAGCGCGGGTTTGTTGATGAATTGCAGTTGAGCCGAGAGATTTTTGCCCTGTCGGGTAGAAATCGTGTAACACCGCCTGCAAAAATGCTAACTAGTGATAGTGGTAAGTTCTGGTCGTTCGACGCACGTCGTTGGCCATTCCTTCCATAATCCATTCAAATCATGAAATCATACGCCTCACTCTTCCGTCTCGCGGCGGTCTGTTTCCTGGCCGCCGTTTCCGCTCCGTTCACCTCGGCCTTCGAAGGCAAAATCGAAATGAAAACAACCACTGGGTCCAATACCGTGCCCATGACCTATTTTATGAAGGGTTCCGTGATGCGCATCGAGATGACGGCGCCACCAGAGAAGCGAAAAAAGGATGACGGTTCGATGACCATGCTCATCAACATGGAGACGCGCGAGACGACCATGCTAATGGAAAAGGATAAAATGTATATGGTGAACAAATTGCCTGAAGCCTCGGCAGAGAAATCAAACAAGAAGGGTGATGCGACGGAATTCAAAGCGACGGGCCGCAAAGAAAAGATCGCTGGTATCGAGGCCGAAGAATACGTGGGTATTTCGAATAAGAAGATCACCGAGATTTGGGTGACCAGAGAGCTTGGCAAATTCATGACTGCCAATCAGGGCGGTCCAATGGGTGGAAGGAAAGGTTCGGCTCAGGGTAGCGCGTGGGAAAAGTTTGCTGAACAGGAAAACTTCTTCCCACTGCGAACCATCCAGCGCGCCAAGGACGGTGGCCCGGAAGAGACTCACATGGAGGTGACGCTGATCGACAAAAGTAAACTACCCGACTCGCTTTTCCAGCCGCCGGCCGATTACGAGAAGTTCGAGATGCCTAATATGGGCGACATGATGAAGGGAATGATTCCTGGACGATAGAGCAGTTTTAGGTAGGGCGCGACCGCTGGGCGCGCCGTTCCGAAATACCCGGCGCGCCCAGCGGTCGCGCCCTACCTCGGATTAATTTTCCTGTCTAGCGTGGTTATCGTCGGGCGTTCCACTCTTCGGTCGAATACTGCTCGGTGAGAGCGATGAGTTCGTCTTCGGAGATTTCTGGCCAGGGCGAAGTCACGGCGGAAATGGCGAGTGCTTTCGCCAGGCCGGTAGTGAGTAGTTCTTCAAATTTTTCCCAGTCGAGTTCGGGTGAAACGGAGCCGCGTGCAATCGAGCCTTGGAACAGGATCCCGGGTTTTGCGCGTTTCTGGGCGGCGCCGGCGATTTTGGTGCCGGTCTGAGGGTGGATGACGTCGTAAACTTCGGCTTTGGTGAAACACACGCCGGGGCCGCAGCCGGCGTTGAGGTCGGTGGTGGAAGGTTCTGGTTCTTTTAAAACGGCAGGTTGACCGAGTGTGCGCAGGGCCTCGGCGATGCAGTCGTGCACGAGGCGATAGGATTCGGTGGCGCGGGCTTCGTACAGGTCGTGCGCACGAGGTATAACCAGAGCGTAAGTCCAGTCATTGCGATGGTCGACCACTCCGCCGCCCGAGGGGCGCCGGCAGAGCTCGACGTGTTCGTTGGCGGGAAGTTGGGCCTGAACGAAACCGAGCAACTGGCCGTAGCCAAATGTGAAGGTGGGCCGGTGCCAGTTGTAGTGGCGGAAGCGGGCGTGGTCGGCGGCGGGATAGCGTTGCAGGAGTAGAAAATCCACCGCCATGTTTTCGGCGGCGCCACCGGCGCGGGTTGGAAGGAGATCGAGCTGCATCGGCCTGAAGGTCGCAAAAAGAAAAGCCGGGCGAAAATACTTTTTTATAAATTCGGCTCGGGCGGAGCGGGTTTTTCCGTTACGAGTTCGGGTGTGATGTGCCAGCTGACGCGCCAGCGTGACTGGCCGGTTTTCCGGTGAAGATCGTCGCTTCGATCGAGAGCGAGGACCGATCCTTTTTTGAAATCGAAAAGTGCGGGTTCGGATTTTCCGCGAACGAGCAGGGAAGCGAGTGCGCTTAGGTGGGGTTCGTGGCCGACGAGCGCGAGGTTGACGGCGCTGGTGATCGCGTTGAGCCGGTTGGCCATGTCGTTTGGATCGTCTTCGGGGAGCAGGCCGGGTGTTTCGACCAGGGCGGCTTCGCTGCCAAGGCCGATGAGGAAGAGTTCGGCTGTTTCGCGGGCGCGGATGAGCGGGCTGTGCCAGACGAAGGCGGGTGTGAACAGGCCGTTGCGGCGGAAGAAACCAGCGAGGGATCGCACCTGCGCGCGGCCACGATCGCTCAAGGTGCGTTGTGAATCATTCTGCATGGGAACCGCGTGGGCGTGGCGGACCAGGTACAGTGGCATGGCGCAGCAGGCTAGACGACCGCGCCGCCGCAATCAACTACGCGTGTGCGGGGGTTTTCGAGTCGAGCAGCTCGCGGGCGGCTTTCATGAGCGCGCTGAGCGTGAAAGGTTTTGGTAGGTTGGCCTGAAACGCCGGGTTGAGGTCCGGGAAGGGGTGGCTCTCGGGGCCGCAAATTTTGAGGATGCGCACGTTAGGCAGCATCACGTGGAGGCAGCGGGCCAAGGTCTCGTCGTCGCGGTTGGGTTTGGCGCTGATTTGCGCGATGATCAGATCGACCGGTGATTTTCGCTTTTTGAGCATTTCAAGCGCGTCGCGGGAAGAGGCCGCAGCGGCGACGGTGTAGCCATCGGCGGAGAGGATCTCGGCCACCATTTTTCGAAGGACTTCGTCCTCTTCAATCACGAGCAGATGTTCGCGGCCTTTTGTGGCGGGCAAGGGCGGAAGCTTGGCGCCTGAGGCTTGGGCTGGGCTGGAGACGAGCGGGAGAAAGATCTCAAAGGTCGAGCCGTGTCCGGGGGTGCTTTGCACGCGGATGAAGCCTCCGCTTTGCTGGACGACGCCGTAGACGAGGGCGAGGCCGAGGCCCGTGCCTTTGCCCGATTCTTTAGTGGTGAAGAATGGTTCGAATAGGTGAGCGCGCACGTCGTCATCCATGCCGGTGCCGTTGTCGGTTACGGAGAGAACGGCGTAGTTTCCGCGTGGCATGTTTTCCTGATTGTCAGGGCCGAGGCGGCGCACGGTGGTGGCGATGGTGGCGCGGCCGCCTTCCGGCAGGGCATCGCGCGCGTTCAGTGTCAGGTTGAGGAGCACCTGCTGGATCTGAGAGGGATCGACGCGGATGTTGGCCTTGCTGGCGGCGAGGGTGAATTCCAGTGAACGGGCCGGTTTCAACAGGCGCGTGAGGATGCTGGAGTTTTCGCGCAGGAGGTGGTCGAGGTTTACCACTTTCGGGTGGTTCGCCTGGCGACGGCTGAAGGCGAGGAGTTGCCCGACGAGGTTTGCGGCTTTCTGGCTGGCTTGATGAATTTCGCCGAGTTCGCGGGAGACGAGCCGCCGGACGCTGGGCTTGGTGGCCATCATCTCACAATAACCGTTGATGACCGACAAGAGGTTGTTGAAATCGTGCGCCACGCCGCCCGCGAGACGGCCGACGGCGTCGAGGCGTTGCGAGTGGACGAGGGCCTCTTCGAGGCGTCGTTTATCAGTGAGATCGCGGTAAGTGCCGACGATATGGGTGACCCGGCCGCGCTCGTCCGAAACCGGACAATAGTTCCAACAGGCGTACAGGCGGGTGCCGTCTTTGCAGGTGAGAAAGCCTTCGCCGGCCATGACGGAACCAGGCGCCAGATTTGTCTGCCAATGGTGAAGTTGGGTGAGATCTTTTTTGGCTTCGTGGAGGATTCCCTGGCCGTACACGCGCAGCTCGGCGCCGGTGTAGCCGGTCATGGAGCACATGCTGTCATTGGCAAAAATGATGCGCAGGCCTTTGCTGGTCCAGCGCCGGGCGGCGATCACGACGCCTTCGCTTTGGGCGTGAACGGCGGCAGCCAACAGGGGTGCTGGCGGTGGCCGATCGTGACGTTCATGGGCGTCAGGAAGAGCGAGAAAGGGAGGAGTTGACTGCAGGTAGCGCACGAAAGGGGAGTTAAGAAAGGCTTGTGGCGGTGATCCGTCTGATCGAACGCCCGGCAGTTGTTTTGTTCCCGCCCGCCGTCATGCCGAACCGGTCGAATGCATCCTGCGACAGGCTTTTTTTGGAAAGACCTGAGAAAGGATTTTTGCGACGAAGGACAACCGAGGGCATTTGCATGTGGATACAGGGTCGAAAACCGAACTTCCACCGTGAAGTCTACCCTTGCCGATAAAACGGGGAAACCACTACACGCCGATGGGAGAAACTCCCGCCGATTTAAAACGCAACTAACTGGCAGATGCAGGCAGGGGAGGAAGGTGTTGCGCCGGGAACATGTAACCAGATTATGGATACTCGTCGCGAGTGTGGTGGCCTATATTTGGCTTGAGCGGATGGTTCTGAAGGCGCTGCTAAATGGCAATAAAAAATTAATGCATATATTTGGAAACGCGTTAGTTATATCGATGACCAAAATGATTTGCGGTGCTTGCTTGCGATGGGATCGCCGGATACTTTGCAGCCACAAAGAACGTTAAAAATTTTAATCTAAGAATTCAAAAGGAGGACGTTATGCCTGCGATCAAGATATATCTGGACGACGAAGAATACGGACCCGTTTGTCGGCTGGCTGAGGAGTTGCATTTGCATCCGGAGGACGTGGCCTACGCTGCGCTTAATCACCTGATGTTGCGCGCGGGCGAGCCTGAGATTCGCGCTGATATCACCCATTCGCATTTCTGGCGCCGGGCGAATCTGCCGCGTTGGGGCGACTCGGCGCGATCGGTTCACGCTTACGAAGGCAAGGCCGACGATCCGCCGGTGGAGCATAAGTGAAGTCTTTCAGCTTCGCGCCCGACGGGAGGTTGACGGGATGCGCCTTAATTCGATGGCGCGCCGTCGCGGAGGGGGCTTGATGGCGGCGCGTGAGTTCTCCTTTGTTCTGCGGGTGAACGATTCCCTTGAACAAAAAAATCTTTACGAGCTGACACGCGTCGAAGTGCAGGCGCTTGTGCAGGCGTGGAAATTGAGTTTGGTGCATGCGGCACGGTTGTGGAACTACCTTTACTGGGAATGCGTGGATTCGTTTGAAGCGATGACCGAACTACCCGTAAGGATGCGGATACGGCTTGCGGCGGAGTGTACGCTTGGGATTCCTCGGGTCGCACAGGAGCAGCACAGCAGCGATGGTTTCACGCACAAATTTCTCCTCGCGCTCGATGACGGTGCGAAAATCGAAACGGTGCTCATGCGTTTCACCGGACGCGTCACGGCGTGCGTGAGTAGTCAGGTGGGTTGTGCAATGGGCTGCGTGTTTTGTGCGACGGGGCAGATGGGTTTTAAGCGCAATCTGACGGCCGGAGAAATCGTGGCGCAGGCTGTGCACGTGCAACGTCTGCTTCGTACCTCTGGCGATCGGTTGCGCAATTTGGTGCTCATGGGGATGGGTGAACCGTTGCACAATTACGAGGCGGTGATGAAGGCGGCCGACATTTTGCGCGATGGCAATGGCATCGCGCTCGGCGCACGGAAGATCACGCTGAGTACCGTGGGAATTGTGCCGGGAATTATTCGCATGGCCGATGAGGCGCGGCCGGTGCATCTCGCGGTCAGTTTGCACGCGGCGACGGAGGCGGAACGTGCGGCGTTGGTGCCGGTGGCGAAGCGTTGGCCGCTTGATGAGCTGATGACGGCGTGCCGTTACTACGTGCAAAAGCTCGACCGGCGCATCTTTTTTGAATGGGCGTTGATTGAAGGAAAAAATGATTCGGCGGAGCAGGCGCATGCGGTGGGGCGGTTGCTGGAGGGATTGCAGGCGCAGGTGAATCTCATCCCATTGAATCCAACTTCTGGATACGATGGCCTGCCCGGGCGCGCGGAGTCGGCGAAGCAGTTTCAGGAGATTCTTGCTGGTTATAAACTGCCGAGTACGGTGCGCCAGCGGCGGGGTATTGATATCGCGGCCGGTTGTGGGCAGCTGGCGGTGGGTTCGTAGTCAGCCGTTCGAGAAATGGAGTAATCCGAAAAACCGAAAACTACGAAACCGGAAACGGGGAGTGGGGAGCTGTTCGGAAAATTCGAAAGGAGAAGCGGCGATTTGTCCCCCGACAACTTGTCACGTAATACGTGACAAGTTGTCAGATAACTTTGGTATTTAGATATATAAATACACTTCAATTTTGTTAAGCTAGTCGCGTTGGCGGTGTTTTGGGAGCTTACTTTTGCAGCTCGCGGAGGGCGTCTTTGGCGATCCAGTGGGCGGGGCGGGAATCGATTTTGGCGATGGCTTGTGCTTCGGCAATTGCGGCTTTGCGGAGGCGGGGGTTGCGTTTGCCGATTTGACGGAGTGCCCAGTTCACGGCTTTGCGTACGAAGTTGCGGTCGTCGGTGGACTCGCGGCGAATCAGGGGAAGGAATTCGAGGAAGGTGTCGTCGGGCAGGTTTTTGGCGTGCACGGCGAGGCTGGCCATGAGGACGAAGCCGGCGCGTTTCACGAATTCATCGCGGCGGGTGGACCATTGATGGGCTTTGGCGATGGCAAAGGGTGTGCGGTCGAAGAGGTTTCCGCAGGTTTGATCGCAGACATCCCAGGAGTCGAAATCGCGAGCCCAGGTATCCATTTGGGAGCGGGTGACTTGGGCGAGGTCGTCGATGTGGGCGGCGAGGATGCGGGCTTCGTGGATGCGGCTGGCCCAGAGCTGGAGGGCGAGGGCGTGGTTTTTGCGGTGCGGTCGGGCGAGCGGGCGGAGAATTGTTATGCTGATACCGAGTTGTTCGGTTTTTGGCGTGATGCCGAAGCGGCGCTGGCCGGCGACGTTGGCGGGGTTGCTGAGCGTGCGCAGGTGGGCGATGAGCTCGGGCGCGGTCATCTTAAATTCTGCAGATGGTTAACCACTTATTATCACTTAATGTCACTGATGAAGGAGATCAGGAGATTGATGGCGTTCACTCGCAATGGGTCTGATACTCCGAAGCTTGTTTATAGAGGGATAACACACGGAATCGCCTGCCCCACGGCAGGCTCTGGGCCCTGAGCTTGTCGAATGGGCAAACAGGCTCCTACAGATGACAGAATGGGCTACAGGCCGAGCACGCGTTTGGCTTCGAGGACGAGCGGGGAATCGAAGAGGGTTGTCTCGTGCGGGATGGCGCTGGTGACGGCGAGTTTTGTCGCACGGTCGCGCAGGGCGAGCCAGGCGAGGGAGGCGGTTTCCGAGGAGGCGGCGCGGGCGGCGAGCCGGGCGAGTGATTCGGCGGGCGTGGGGATTTGCTCTTTCGGGAGCACGGCTTTTTCGGCGAGGAAAAAGGTGAGGAATGAACCGAGCGAGTCGCTCCAGGCGAAGGGGTTTGGCGGTGGTGTGTAGTTTAGACCGGTGCCGGCGGGGTAGGTGGTGAACTCCATGAAGGCGCGTAGTTGTTCCTGCAGGGCGGTGAGTTCGGAGTTGGCGGTGGCGGGGGTGAACTGGAGGTTGAAGACTTTGCGTTCGCGGATCTTTTTTACCTCCCAGAGGCGGAGCACGAGGTTGTAGGTGCCGTTGCGGTGTTGGAGGGCGCCGGTGAAAACGTAGTCGAGGCCTTCTTTGGTGGTGTCGACGAGTTGACGGATGTTGTCGATGCTCCATTCGGAGGCGAAAATGCCGTAGTGTTCATGGCCTGACATCGCGATGGCGGCGGAGGGCGCGTAGTGGGGGCAGAAATACATGATCTCGGCGAGCCAGAGCGGAATGCCGCGGCTGAAGCGGGCGAGGTCGTCCTCGGGCTGGTCCATTTTTTGCAGCCAGTCCTGGACGTCGGGTAGCGCGAGTTGGGCGAAGGAAACGCGGCGTTTTTTGCCTTCTTTTGGCGGTAGTAAGTTGGTTACGCCTTCAAGGCCGTAGGACCAGATGGGGCGGCTGATGCTGACGAGGTGGATGGTCTTGATCGGCGGCGGAGCATCGTCGGCATTTTCGGAGTTGTCACCGGCGGTGGGCGGGGGGAGCTGGCCGCGGCGTTCGGCTTCGAGCAGTTCGGCGAGAGCGTTAGAGAAGCCGTAGAGGCGTTCCATGATCTCGGGTTGTTTGAGGGCAAAGAGGATGTCGAGCAGGTGTTGTGCGGCGGTGGTGTTGTGCTTGGCCAGGTAGGCTTGGAGGAGGTTGAGACCGGTGGCGGGGCCGTGGCGTTGGGCGTCGTAGCGGGGCGCGACGAGTTCGATGATCTGGTCAACATGGCCGCAGGAACCGAGGTCGCCGGAGAGGGCGACGAGGACATCGGGGCGGTCGCCGGAGGTGGCGAGGAGTTCGTCGTAAATGGCGATGGCGCCGGGGAGGTCTTTGGCGTCGAGTTTTTCGCGAGCGGCGAGGAGCTGGGCTTTTACGCTGCCCGGAGGTGGCGTGGCGGTGCCGTTGAGTTCGGCAGGGTTGGACGGAGTGCCTTTGTTGGAGGTAAAACGGTCGAAGAAGCCCATGGGTGAAAGGAAAGGGAGGAGCGGGCGCGGTGCGACGCTATTTTCTGCGGCACCACCAAGCGGCAGTGGTGCCAACGGCGGCGCCGACGAGGTGGGCGAGGGGGACGCTACGGATGTTTTGGGTGACGAGCTGGGGATTTAGCGGGCGGGCGCGGAGAGCTTCGATGGCGATTTTCGCGATGAAGAGGAGCAGCACGGCGAACCACCAGAGGCGCGCGGTGGGTTGGGTGAGCAGGCCGTGGACGGCGAGGGCGACAAGCACGCCTGAGGCCACGCCGGAGATGCCCGCGTAGATGGCGAGTGAGGGATCGAAGGCGAGGAGGGCGAGGCTGATCGCGAGGGGCGAAGCGAGGAGCGTCCAGCGCAGGGTGGCGGGGGAGCGTTTTTCAAGCCAGGCGCCGGCGGGGATTAGAATGGCGAGATTCCAGAAAAGGTGGCTCGCGGAAAAATGGACCCAGTGGCCGGAGACGAGGCGCCAGAGTTGGCCGTTGAGGATTTTGCTGTGTTCGTAGACGAGGCTGTCGAAGGCGCCAGGGGCGAACCACGCGCCAACGGCAAGCGTTGCGGCGATGAGCGTGAACCACGGCAGCGGGCCGGGTTTGGCTTTGTCGGGTGGTGGCGGTGTGGCGGGGAGCATCCGGAGGGTTTCGGCTTGGCCAAGAGGGCAGACCGTGGCACTTCAAGGTCAATGAAGATTTTCCAGCGAGTGCTGCATGGGTTGGTGGTGACAGCTTTCGGGGCGGGGCTGTATGCGCTGGTACGCATCACGAGTTTCTTGGTTTTTCTGAGGCATTTCTATCAAACGATGCAAGTTGGCCCCGATGCCGTTCAAGAAGTTTTGGGATGGGCGAAGTACTTCACTTGGGGATATTGGATCTTTGCGATAATTTTGCTTGGGCTTGGGGTTTATGCTGTGGTGAAAAAGTTGAACTGGAGAATTCTACTGTCAGGGCTGCTGATCGTAAGCGGAGGAATATTATATTTGAGGTGGGATGGAGAGGCACCACTGCAAGACCGGCTTGCACCACGTACGACAACTGCGGATGCGGGCTTTCGGGTGGCGCTTTGGCTGGTTAAGGATTCCGAATTTTCCCGGCTTGGAGAGAAAGGGATTTTGCCGGTGAGTGCAGCTGAGCTCCGTTTGCCTGCCGAGCGGAAGGACTGGCCTGAGCATGTCCGTAAACACCGCGAGGAAATCATGTTGGCATGGGAACAGGACGTGCTTGTGCGGGAATGGACTGACGCTATTAATGCCACCCCTCCGGTTGGGGTTTGGCCTCAGGAAGGGAGTGATCCGATGCTAAGCTTTCAACCGATCCGGGCAAGTGTATGTGTGCGTGCTGCCAGAGCTTATGCTCTGGCTTTGGACGGCCAGCGGGATGAGGCGGCGTGTTCGCTTTTGCCAATGATTTCCGCGTGGTACCACATTCAGCAAACCGGTCCAAATCCGGTGAATGAAATGATAGCGAATGTCGCCTTGAAACAGGCGTATTCAGTGCTGGAGGAGATTCTGAAGCTTGGCTCTTTATCAGCAGAGACTCGAACAAGTTTAGGTGCAGTCCTTAGACAAGCACCTGAAGTACGGCTTGTTTTTCGGAACCTCTTTTTGGGCGAGTATTATTCGATGGCGAGAGCGGTGGATACAGGCCTGGAGGGTGGCTTACAAGAGATGCTCAAGCAGGACAAACAAAACGGGAATTGGATGGATTTGATTGGGCCGAATCTTATTGGCAGTGCAAATCAGACCAAGCGGCAACTCATGAAGCATCTGGAGCAATCATCTCAGTTAGCTTCGACGCGGCAGTTGGAGCAGCTCTCGGAAATCGGAAAGGCCCAATCGTCTTTTTGGCAGATAAAAAATCCTGCAGGGATATCGCTGTTAGATATGGCGAAGGTCAATTACGCCAAAGTTGCTGACAATATCTGGAAGGTTGAGGACCAGCGAGTCGCGCTGCTGCAGCAGCTGGAGAAACCGTAAAATCTGCTTTCCCGTTTGACCCGTTGGCCGGGCGGGGTAGGTAAGCGCCTCCTATCTCGTGAACCGCGTCTACATAAAAACCTACGGCTGTCAGATGAATGAGCGCGACAGCGAGGCGGTCGCGGCGATGTTGCGCGGACGCGGCTACCGGATCGTCAACTCCGAGGATGATTGCGACATCATGCTGCTCAACACGTGCAGTGTGCGCGATGCAGCCGAACAGAAGGCCATCGGTAAGGCCGGCTATCTGACGAAGCGTAAAAAGAAGAATCCCGATTTCATTTTGGGCGTGCTGGGTTGCATGGCGCAGAACCGTGGCGCGGAGCTGCTCGAACGTTTACCCGATCTCGACTTGATCGTGGGTACGCAGAAGTTTCACCAGGTGCCGGGCTATCTCGACAACTTGCGCGCGGCGCGCGAGGCGGGCGTGCCGATTGGCGAGACGATCGTCGATATCGCGGAGGAGGCGGGTTCTCAAAACACGATTCGCGATCATCTCGTCGATGAGGCGGGCAACGCGCCGCAGATCAGCGCGTTTGTTTCGATCCAGCAGGGTTGCAATATGGATTGTGCGTTCTGCATCGTGCCGAAAACGCGCGGTGACGAGCGGTCGCGGCCGATTGACGACATCGTGCGCGAGTGCGAGCAGCTGGCGGAGCGCGGTACGCGGGAAATTACGCTGCTCGGGCAGATTGTGACCAGTTATGGTCGGCGCGACTACGTACACGAGGGCGGGATTTCGCCGTTTGTGCAGTTGTTGGAGCGGATTAACGCGATCGAGGGGATCAAACGGATTCGTTTCACGTCGCCGCATCCGCGCGGGTTTAAGCAGGATTTGGTTGAGGCGTACGGGCGGTTGCCGAAGTTGTGTGAATACGTGCATCTGCCGTTACAGTCGGGGAGCAATCGCATTCTCAAGGCGATGAACCGGCCGTATTCGCGCGAGCGATACAAGGAGATTGTTGACGCGTTGCTGGCAGTGCGGCCGGACATGTATTTCTCGACAGATGTGATCGTGGGTTTTCCGGGCGAGACGGAGGAGGATTTTGCGCAGACGCGTGAACTGTTCGAGGCGTGCAACTACGACATGGCGTATGTATTTAAGTATTCGATACGCACGGGCACTCCGGCCGCGACGTTGGGCGATCAGATTCCGGATGAAGTGAAGGAGGCGCGGAATCAGGCGTTGCTGGAGGTTTTGCAGAAAAATTCGTTGCGTCGCACGGCGATGCTGGTCGGGAAAGTTGAAGAAGTGCTGGTCGAGGGGATGGATAAATCGGGCGAGCGATTCACGGGGCGCACGCGCGGGAATCGTGTGGCGATTTTCGAGGCGTCGCCGCGGCTGGTGGGGCAGCTGGTGCCGTTGCGGATCGAACGGGCGAGCGTGAGTTCGTTGTATGGGGAGCTGGTGCTGGCGGAGTGAGGCCTGCACGGATTTTTTGATGGAGAACTCAGGAATGGCCGGAAACGGAGTTGACGCCTCGGACTTGCCTTTCTTGCGGGAGTTTGCGGGGCTGTTCGCTTTCCATCCATAAACGCTCATGTCGCTTCCGCTCGCTACACTTCTGCCAGGTTTGTTTTTGATCGCTCTTGGCGTGATGTTTTTCATCAGCAACTCGGCCATTCAATCGACGTTGAAGGCGTTGCCGCGGTCGCAGGTGGGCGCGGCGGTTTTCTTCGGAGGCGGTGCGGCTTGGTTTTTGTATATTGTGTGGAATGTTTCGGCGGCGGATCTGGTGATTTTTTCCACGCCGCAGCCGTGGGTGATGATTTTTGGCGTGCTGTCGGCGCTGGCATTTTTTTATGTGCCGGACTTTCTCGCGGTGCGTGGGTTGTGCGTGCTGACGTTATTGAGCGGCTGGCCGTTGTTGATGGCGGCGTACATGGAGTGGGATAAACCGCAGCGGTTGTTCCTGGTTTCGGCGGTGTTCGTGGCGGTGTCGCTGGCGATCTATTTGGGAGCGGCGCCGTTTCGGTTGCGCGATTTTTTTCAGTGGCTTTTCGCGATGCGTTGGCGACCGAGGGCATTGGGCGGCGTGCTTTTTGTTTACGGGGCGTTGCTGGCGGCGGTGGCTTGCACGTATTAATCTGAACGGAACTGTTCGATGCCGCGTACCAAAAAAGCGAAACCGAGCCGCGTAGCTGTAGCCGCGCCCGCGACAAAGATCGTTCGTCCGGCAAAGCGTGCGAGCCTGCGGCGGCCGCCTTCGAAGAAGACGAAAGCGATCGCGCCGGTGTTGCTCGTGTTGGCGGGGCCGGCTGGTTCTGGTAAAACGACGTTGTGCGAGCGCATGGTGGCTGAGGTGCCGGGGTTTTCGCGGGTGATCACGACGACTACGCGGTCACCACGGCCGGGCGAGGTCGATGGCGTGCATTATTACTTTCTTACGCCGGCGCAGTTTGATGCCAAGGTGGCGGCCGGTGAGTTTCTTGAGTGGGCTTGGGTGCATCAGAAAAACCGCTACGGCACGCTGGCTTCGTCGGTGTTCGGGCCGTTGGCCGAGGGACGCAGCCTGGTCATCAATGTTGATGTGCAGGGCGTGGAGAATTTTCGCGTGGCGGCGCGGGCGAATCCGTTGTTGGTGATGCACTTGGCGACCGTTTTTATCGATGTGCCGCTGCCCATTCTTCGCGATCGTATGGTGAAACGCGGGCAGGATAGCGAGGCGGAGATCGCTCACCGGATGGGCACGGCGGAGCGCGAACTGAAAGAGGCGGGCAAGTTTGATTTTAAGCTGAAGAGCCGTTCGAAGGAGCAGGATTTCAAGGCCTTGCTGGCGATTTGGCGTAAAGTTTCGGCGCGGGTTCGGCGGGCGATGGCGGGTGGGTGACGGGTATTCGGGGCGGTAATGGGCCGTTGGGGAAAACCTGTTAATAACTTCTCCTCGTCATTTATCGTGCGGAACTGGCATGGTCGGCGCTTCCGTAGTTGGTCTGTCGTTCTTGTTACGGCACGGTGAACTCTGTTGCCGGCATTCGGTTGCCGGTTGACTCAGCGAAGCCTGCGGTTTCGCTGCA
>Ga0302321_100001367_pt1 | contig 20874 bp, 22 predicted proteins | sample Fen_T0_1_FD_202505 | JGI IMG/M metagenome (GOLD analysis project Ga0302321, IMG submission 202505) | Peat permafrost microbial communities from Stordalen Mire near Abisko, Sweden - Fen_T0_1 | ecosystem: Environmental > Terrestrial > Soil > Wetlands > Permafrost | place: Sweden: Abisko...
GGCACGCCGGAGCAGGCGGGTCGCTCGGCTTCGCCGACCGCGACGCCGGCATCGGGTTCGGCTACGTGATGAATCAGATGCAGCTGGGCATGACCGGCGACCAGCGCACCGCGTCTCTCGTGGACGTGGTGTACGTGGCCCGGGGCTGAGCGACCGGACCTAGACCTCGCCGCCGCGATGGCGACGGCCGAGGGGAGGCATCGGCGGGCGCGGCCGACGGTCGAGGATCGCGACGGCCACCATGCCGACCACTGCGACCGCGATGAAGATCAATGCCCAGCCCATGGCTGCCTCCGCCCACTCGCCCCCCGCGTAGGGAACGAACACTCCCGACACCCTGATGAATGATCGGTGTCGGCTCCGTCAGAGTGAACCACGGGGGTGTGACAGGGATTCCCGTACACTCCCGCGATGTCGCTCGATCTCGCCGCGCTCGCCGCGCCCGGCCACACCGCGTTGCTCACCATCGAGATCCAGACCGACGTGGTGGGGGAGGACTCCTTCTTGCCCGACCTCGCGGCCGCGTCGCACACGATGGTGCCCAACGTCGCCGCGCTGGCCCGGGCCGCCCGGGCTGCGGGGGTGTTGGTGGCGCACGGCACGGCCGAGTTCCGGCCCGATGGGCTCGGGGGGAACACCAACGCCCGGCTGTTCGTGGCCACCGCGAAGCGCCGGGAGGGCGGCGAGCCCGGTCCCGCGCCGAAGGCGGTGCACCACCCGGGTCTCGGCGTCGAGCCGAGCGATCTCGTGGTGCCCCGGGTTCACGGCGTCTCCGCGCTGCACGACACCGGTCTGGACTCCGTCCTGCGCAACGAGGGGATCACCACGCTGGTGGTCACCGGCGTGTCGGTGAACGTGGCCGTGCTGTCCACGGTGATGGACGCCGTGAACCGCGGCTACCAGGTGATCGTGCCCCGCGACGGGGTGGCCGGAGTGGGTGCCGACTACGTCGACGCCGTCCTCGACAACACGATCGCCCTCCTCGCCACCCTCACCACGACCGCCGCCCTCACCGCCGCCTGGACGCCCTGACCGACCCCGACATCGCGTCTTCGCTATTGGACGGTGCCGGCGACGCGGAGGGCGGCGATGCGGGCGGGGTCGTAGCCGAGGACATCGCGCAGGATCTCGTCGGTGTGGGCGCCCGTCGAAGGGGCCGGGCCCATGGGGGCGTGCGGCGCGTCGACGTTGATCGGCGTGCCGAGCAGGCGCAGCGGCCCGGCGATCGGGTGGTCGTGCTCCACGATGTCGGCCCGGGCCGCGAAGTTGGGGTCGTCGGGCAGCTCGGTCACGCGGTGGACGGGCGCACCGGGCACGTCGACCTCGAGCAGGAAGTCGACCCACTCCTGCTGGGTGCGCGTCGCGAAGATGTCGGCCAGCGCCCGCCGCAGCACGAGGTCGCCGGTCGCGTGCTCGCCGAACTCCTCGCCGAGGTCGCCCTCGAGCAGGTCGGACCGGCCGACCGCCTCGCAGAACTTCACGAAGAAGTGGCGCTCCGACGCCTGGAACAGGATGGTGCGCCCGTCGGCGGTGTCGTAGTACTGGTAGCGGACGGAGTCGCGCATCGACCCCTGGCCGGCCGGCGGTGGCGTGACCGGCTCGCCCCGCACCTCGGCGAGGCGGCGGCGACTCATCTCGGCGTCGAGCGCACCCGCGCTCCAGGTGACCGCAGCGTCGGCCTGGGCGACGTCGATGCATGCGCCTTCGCCGGTCGCGCGCGCACGCGTGACTGCCGCGAGCACGCCGAGCGCGGCGTAGAGCGCGCCAGCCTGCGTGCCGATGTCCTTGTAGTTGACCGGGATCGCAGGGAAGCCCTCGTCGGTGCGCTCCGGGAGCGCGAGCCCCCCGTACGCGTCGTACGCGACGCCGTGCGTCGCGAGGTCGCGGAACGGGCCGGTCTGGCCGAAGCCCGACGTCGCGCAGAACACGAGCGCCGGGTTGACCTCGCGCAGGCGCTCGTACCCCAGCCCGCGCTTGGCCAGCGCGCCCGCCCGCATGCCCTCGAGCACCACCTCGGCGTCGCGCACGAGATCGAGGAACACCTTCGCGCCCTCGGGGGTGCGCAGGTCGAGCGCGATGGATCGCTTGCCCCGGTTCCAGCGCAGGTGCAGGAACGACAGGCCGCCGGCGCGCACGAGCCCGACCGAGTGGGTGTAGTCGCCCCGGCCCGGCATCTCGACCTTGATGACGTCGGCGCCGAGGTCGGCGAGGTGCATGCCGACCATGTTGGGGGCGAGGATCGCGACCTCGATCACCCGTAGGCCGTCGAGCAGGGGCGCGCTCATCGGTGGAGCGTAGCGAGCGTCCCGCCACGGCGAAGCCTGCCGTGGTGAAGCGAGCGCAGCGGCCCGGGGTGACGGATCACGCGGCCCTAGTTGCCCGTGAACTCGGGCGGCCGGTTCTCCATGAGCGCCTTCACGCCCTCGACCCGGTCGTGGGTCTGGGTGACCAGCGCGGTCGCGTCGGCCTCCTCGTAGAACATCGTCTCCATGTTCGACGTCAGCGACCGGCGGTACATCTGCTTCGAGATGCCGAGGCTGCGGGTGGGGCCGGCCGCGATGCGCTGCGCGAGCTCGCCCGCGGTGGCCTCGACCTGGTCCTCGGGGACGAGGCGGTTGATGACGCCCCACTCGTTCAGCGTCTCCGACGTGATCGTGTCGGACAGGAGCATCGCCTCGTTGAGGCGGTGGAACGACAGCACGCGGGGGAGGAAGAACGGGTCGCCCGCGTGGGGCACCATCCCCCGGCGGGAGAACACGTGGGTCCAGCGCGCGCCCTCGGCCGCGACCACGAGGTCGGCGAGCAGCGCGAGCATCCAGCCCATGCCCGCGGTCGTGCCGTTCACCGCGCTGATCACCGGCGTGGTCATCTCCCAATAGGCCTTGGTGACCTCCTGGAACGGGCGGACGGCGCGGCGGTAGTCCATCTGGGTCGTCTGCCGGACGGCCGCGCCCTGGCCACCGCCGCTGGGCATGAGGTCGCCACCGGTGCAGAAGGTGCGGCCCTGGCCGGTGAGGACCATCGCCCGGATCTCGGGGTCGTCGTCGACGTCGAAGAAGGTCTGCTGGAGCTCGTCGCGCATCACCATGTTGATGCCGTTGCGGGCGTCGGGCCGGTTGAGGCGCACCCAGAGGACGGCGCCGTCGCGCTCGAGGACGAGGGTTTCGGGGTTCTCGATCATGGGCCGGGACTGTATCGGCGCCGGTGGGTGCGCGCCCTACTGCGTCGCGGCGTCGATCAGGCCGTAGCGACGCCGGATGGCCTTGTCGAAGGCGCCGAAGATCGAGTCGATGATGATCCCGATCACGAGGATCACGATCATGACCGCCATGAGGCCCGCGTAGTCGGAGAACTGGCGGTTGAACTCGAGGAGCCCGCCGAGGGTGCGCTTCCCCGACGCCAGCACGAGGAGCTCGCCGGCGAGGAGGCTGCGCCACGCGAACGACCAGCCCTGCTTGAGCCCCCCGACCACCGACGGGAGCGCGGCCGGGAACACGACGTAGCGCAGGTTGGCGAATCCCCGGGCCCCGAGGACCCGCCCGGCCCGCAGGAGGACCGGCTGGATGTGGTCGATCCCGCCGATGATGCCGTTGGCGATCGACGGCGCCGCGCCGAGCACCACGACGAAGTAGATCGCGCCGTCGCTCAGCTGGAAGAGCACGATCGCGAGCGGGAACCACACGATCGACGGCATCGTCTGCAGACCGGTGATCATCGATCCGACGCCGGCCCGCAGCACGCGCGACTGCGACACGGCCACGCCGACGAACCCGCCGAACACGAGGGCGAGTGCGTAGCCGATCAGCGCGCGCTGCATCGTGGTCTGCAAGCCCTGGAGGATCTGGTCGAAGTTGTCGAACAGCGAGCGGAACACCGGCCCCGGCCCGGGCAGCACGTAGTCGGGCTTCCAGCCCGACCACACGACGATCTGCCAGAGCCCGAGGGCGATGGCGACGGCCATCAGCTTGGGCCACAGGCTCCACCAGATCCGCGCCCAGGGGCTCGGTCGGGGCGGGAGCACCATCTCGAGCGCGTCGAGACCCGAGAGCTCGGCGTTGATCTCTGCGCCCGACTCCGCGGATCCGGGAGCGACGTGATCACGAATCGCCATGGCGGCGGACCTCCTCACGCAGACGGGTGGTGATCGCGGCCGCCTGGTTCGCGACCTCGGGGGAGTCGATGCGGCGCGGTCGCGGGATCGCGATCGGGAACTCCTCGGCGACCCGGCCCGGTCGGCTCGTGAGCAGCACCACCCGGTCGCCCAGCCGAACGGCTTCGCGCACGTTGTGGGTCACGAACAGCACCGTCTTCTCGGTCCGTGCCCACAGGTCCTCGAGCTCGTCGTGGAGGATGTCGCGCGTCATGGCGTCGAGCGCGCCGAACGGCTCGTCCATGAGCAGCACGTCGCTGTCCTGCGAGAGCGCACGGGCGAGGGCGACCCGCTGGCGCATGCCGCCCGACAGCTCGTGGGGCCGCTTCGTGTCGAACTCGCGCAGGTGCACGAGGTCGAGCAGCTCGTCGACGCGACCCCGGCGCTCGGACTTGGGCACCTTCCGCAGCTTCAGCGCGAGGTCGACGTTGCCGCGCACCGTCAGCCACGGGAACAGCGCCGACTCCTGGAACATGAGCGTGGTCGTGCCCTCGACGGCGACCGTCCCGGTGGTGGCGCGGTCGAGCCCGGCCACGAGGTTGAGCAGCGTGCTCTTCCCACACCCCGACGCGCCGAGCAGGCACACGAACTCGCCGGGCTGCACGTGCAGGGTGATCCGGTCGAGCGCGTGCACCGCGTTGCCGGCGTGGCCGTAGACCTTCGAGACGTCGTCGAAGGCGATCGCCGACGCGGCGGAGCCGGTCTCGATCGGGGGGACGCTCGAGACCGGCTCCTCGCTCACAGGCGAGACTGTATGGGACGTCACTTCGCCAATGTGGTGGTGGGTGTCGTCGTCGCGACGGTCGTGGTGGCCTTCGGGAGCTTGACTTCCTTGACCGTCACCGCCGGCTTGCCCTCGGCCTTGAGGATCTGGTTCAGGACCTTGAGGTCGTAGATCTTGAACAGGTTCTTCGGCGCCTGGAGCAGGCCCACGCTCACCGCGTTCTTCGCGGACTGCTGCAGTGTCTGGGGCAGCGGGTCCGGGGTGAACAGGATGTTGTCGAACGACGCAGTCACGAGGTTCGGCGCGATCGGCTTGCCGGTGATCTTCTGGATCTGGGTCGCCACCGACGTCTCCGCCGCGGCCCGGTTCGTCTTGATCGAGTCGATGGCGTCGAGGTTGCCCTCGAGGACCTGCTTCACGACGTCGGGGTGGTCGTCGAGGAACTGCGTGCGCACGATGATGTTCGTGGTCACGAACCTCCCGTCCGGCCACAGCGTCTTCTCGTCGACGAGGATCTTGCCGCCGCCCTCGGTGACGAGGCGGGTGGCCCAGGGCTCGGGCACCCAGGCGCCGGCGATCTGGTTCTGCTTGAAGGCGTCGAGCGTCAGCGAGTTGTCCTGGGGCACGATCGACACGTCGCCGCCACCCTGGGGGTCGGTCTTGAGGCCCTGCTCCTTGAGCCAGGTGCGCAGCGCGACGTCCTGGGTGCCCCCGAGCTGGGGCGAGGCCACCTTCTTGTCGACCAGGTCCTTGGCCTTGGCGATCTCGGGCTTCACCACCAGGTGGGCGCCGCCCGACGCGGCCCCCGACACCACGCGCACGGCCTCGCCGTTCGACTGCGCGTAGGCGTTCACGCTCGGGTTCGGGCCGATGTAGCCGATGTCCAGCGCGCCGGCGAGCAGCGCGGTGACTTCCTCCGGTCCGGCATTGAAGGTCTTGGTCTCGAGCGTGTTGTTGCCCAGTGCCTTCTGGAAGAGACCCTGGTCGACGCCCACCAGCGCCGGCGCGTGGGTGACGTTCGGGAAGTAGCCCAGCCGGACCGTCACCGGCGCCGACGACTTCTGCGCGGTGGTGCCCGTGCTCTGGGCGCCGGCCGTTCCCGCGGCGAGCGCTCCGACGGCGATCGATGCGGCGAGCGCAGCGCCGGCGAGGTGCCGGATCCGGGTCCGGGGGTTCCGGGCGGGGGGATGCGAGGCCATGGGGTCGGGTTCTCCAGTTCTCCGATTAAGCCAACTATCTAGGTCGAGAATAAAAGCATACTTTTGGGTCGGATTTCAAGTCGGGCGGCAGATTTCTTGGTTCTCGACCGATATAGTCGAGATATGTGGATCTCCCGTCGCACCGACTACGCCACCCGGGCCCTGGTGGCCCTGGCCATCGAGGCCGGGGAGCGGCCGGTGAAGATCCAGGAGCTGGCCGCGCGCACCGACACCCCGGTGTCGATCCTCGAGCAGGTGCTCCCGCAGCTGCGGAGCGCGGGGATCGTGCGCTCGGAGCGGGGTCCGAGCGGCGGCTACCGGCTCAACCACCCGCCCGAGGACGTGACCCTCGAGAAGGTGGTGCGGATCCTCCAGGGGCCGCTCGCGCCGATCGCGTGTGCGACCCGCCACGAGCCCGAGCCGTGCCCGATGCTCGAGGGCTGCGGCCTCAACGAGGTCTGGGCCGAGGTGCGGGACGCGACCATCGCGATCCTCGAGCGCTCCACGCTGGCGACGCTGGCCGAACGGTCGGGCGGCCGCTGGACCACGCCGGTACCGGTCGACCTCGCCCCGCGCCCCTCCGCCGGCTGACCGGACGGAGGGAACCGTGGATCTCGACGGCGCTCGCGCCGTGTTCGAACGGCGGCGGGCCGCCTGGCTCGCCGAGGACCTCGACGCCTACATGGCGTGCTGGGTCGAGGACATGGTGATCGACGTGCCCGGTCGCACGATCACCGGTCGCGACGCGTACCGCGAGCTCGCGGCCGGGTCGTTCGCGTGGGGTCGGCCGGTGGCGTTCCACGTCCACCACCTCGCCGTCGACGGTGACGTCGTGCTCGCGGACTGGACCATCACGGTGGAGCGCCGCTCGGACGGCGCGTCGGTCGCGTGGCGGGGGAGGAGCGCCTGCGAGCTCGCGGCCGACGGCCGCATCGTCTGGTGGCGCGAGTGCTACGAGGATCCCGCCGCCCTCCGCGCCGCCCGCACTCCCTAGCGCCCGTCGCGGGAACGGTCACCAGGTCTCGGCCGAGCGCGCGGTCGAGCGCGCGCTCGGTCCGACGGGGTTGCTCGGAGCCGGCGAGGTCGCACGGCAACCGATTCCGTCGCCGAAACGAGCCGGGGGTAGCGTCGGCCCCGCATGGACCTGCGCTTCACCGAGCGGGAGGACGCCTTCCGCGCCGAGTGTCGGGAGTGGCTGGGGGCCAACGTTCCCCACGGCCTGCCCTCCGGCGACACCCACGAGGGCTTCGCCCTCCACCTCGACTGGGAGCGCGCCCTGTTCGAGGCGCGCTACGCGGTCGTGTCGTGGTCCGAGGAGTACGGCGGCCGGGGCGCCACCCCGATGGAGTGGCTGATCTTCGAGGAGGAGTACTACCGGGCGGGCGGCCCCCAGCGGGTCACCCAGAACGGCATCTTCCTCCTGGCGCCCACCGTCTTCGACTACGGCACCGAGGCCCAGAAGGACCACATCCTCCCGCGCATGGCCCGGGGCGATGACCTCTGGTGCCAGGGCTGGTCCGAGCCCGGTGCCGGGAGCGACCTCGCCGGGATCCAGAGCAAGGCGGTGCGCGACGACGACGCCGGCGGCTGGCGCCTCTCGGGCCAGAAGACCTGGACGACCCGGGGCGCGTTCTGCACGCACTTGTTCGGCCTGTTCCGCAGTGACCCCGACGCCGAGCGGCACCGCGGGCTCACCTACTTCCTCGTGCCGCTCGAGGCCGCGGGCGTCACCGTGCGCGGGTTCGGCCGACTCGACGGCGACGAGGGCTTCGCCGAGGTCTTCCTCGACGACGTGTTCGTCCCCGACGACGCCGTGCTGGGCGAGGTCCACCAGGGCTGGTCGGTCGCGATGGCCACCACCAGCGTGGAGCGGGGGCTGACCCTCCGGAGTCCCGGGCGGTTCCTGGCTGCGGCCGACCGTCTCGTCCACCTGTACCGCGACCGCGCCGAGGTGGCCGACGCGGCCGATCCCACGCTGCGCGACGCAGTGGTGCGCGCCTGGATCGACGCCGAGGCCTACCGCTGGCAGACCTTCCTCACCGTCACCCGCATGACCGAGGGCGACAACGTCGGGTCGGAGTCGAGCATGACCAAGATCTTCTGGTCCGAGCTCGACGTCCGCATCCACGATGCCGCGCTCGGCCTGCTCGGCCCCGACGCCGAAGTGGGCGACAACCTGTGGATGAAGGGCTACCAGTTCGCGCTGTCGGGCCCGATCTACGCGGGCACCAACGAGATCCAGCGCAACGTCATCGCCGAGCGCGTGCTCGGCCTGCCCCGGCGCTGACCGGCACTCGGAGACCCACACCCCATGCGCTTCGCCTTCACCGAGGACCAGATCGAGTTCCGCGACGCCGTGCGCGACCTGCTCGCGAACGAATGCCCCCCGAGCGTCGTGCGCTTGGCATGGGACAACGCCGACGGCCGCAGCGGCGCCGCATGGACCGCGCTCGCCGAGATGGGCGTGCTCGGCGCGGGCGCGCCGGAAGACCGCGGCGGCCTCGGCTTCACCGCGCTCGACCTCGTCCTGATCGCCGAGGAGACCGGCTATGCCGCGCTCCCCGAGCCCTTCGTCGAGCACGCCGTGGTCGCCGTCCCGGTCCTGCCCGATACCGCCGTCGAAGCCGCGACGGCGGGGGAGACCCTCGTCACGGCGGCGCTCGGCGGCGCGGCCTACGTGCCGTACGTGGAGTCGGCCGGCCTCGTGCTCACCGAGGAAGACGACGCGCTCGTGCTCGTGGCCGGAGACCAGCTCGTCATCCGGCCCGAGACGAGTGTCGACGGAACCCGCCGACTCGGTTGGATCGAGTGGGACGAGGCCGAGATCCTGGGCGACGCCACTGCGCTCGCCGCGGCGTTCGACCGCGGCGCGCTCGGCACCGCCGCGCAGCTCGTCGGGCTCAGCCGCCGCATGCTCGACCTGACGGTCGGCTACGTGCAGGAACGCGAGCAGTTCGGCGTGCCGATCGGCAGCTTCCAGGCGGTGAAGCACCATCTGGCCGACGCCCGCATCGCGCTCGAGTTCGCCCGCCCGCTCGTCTACCGCGCGGCGTGGTCGATGAGCGAGGGTGAGCCCGACGCGCCCGTCCACGTCTCCATGGCCAAGGCGCTCGCGTCCGACGCCGCCACCCTCACCTCCCGTCAGGCGCTGCAGTGCCACGGTGCCATGGGGTACTCGTTCGAGTACGACCTTCACCTGTACATGAAGCGCGCCTGGGCCCTCGCTGCGAGCTGGGGCGATGCCGCCTGGCACCGGGCCCGGGTCGGACGTGCGATCCTGTGAGTCCGCCTCCGTCCCCTGACCGGGCCGCCCGCTGAAAGGACCCTCCATGCCCGAGGCCTACATCGTCGACGCTCTCCGCACCCCCGTGGGGAAGCGGGGCGGCGGGCTCAGCCAGGTCCACCCCGCCGACCTGGGCGCCCACGTCCTCAAGACCCTCGTCGAGCGCAACGACCTCGACCCGATGCTGGTGGAGGACGTCGTCTTCGGCTGTCTCGACGCGATCGGGCCGCAGGCCGGCGACATCGCCCGCACCTGCTGGCTCGCCGCCGGGCTGCCCGAGGCCATCCCCGGCACGACGGTCGACCGCCAGTGCGGCTCGTCGCAGCAGGCCGTGCACTTCGCGGCCCAGGGCGTGATGAGTGGCACCCAGGACGTCGTGATCGCAGGCGGCGTGCAGAACATGAGCATGATCCCGATCGCGTCGGCGATGACGGTGGCCGACCAGTTCGGCTTCACCGACCCGTTCTCGGGCTCCGAGGGCTGGGTGGCCCGGTACGGCACCCAGGAGATCTCGCAGTTCCGGGCCGCGGAGCTCATCGCGCAGAAGTGGGGCATCGAGCGCGAGGCCATGGAGCGGTTCGCGCTCCAGAGCCACGAGCGCGCGCTGCAGGCGATCGACGAGGCCCGCTTCGAGCGCGAGATCGTGCCGCTGCGCGATGTGTCGGTCGACGAAGGGCCGCGGCGCGGCACCTCGCTCGAGAAGATGGCCACGCTGCCCACGTTGGTCGAAGGCGGCCGCATCACCGCGGCGATGGCGTCGCAGATCTCCGATGGCGCGGCCGCGATGCTCGTGATGTCGGAGCGGGCAGTCAAGGAGCTCGGGGTCACGCCTCGGGCCCGGATCCACCACCTGAGCGTGCGGGGCGACGACCCCGTCTTCATGCTCACCGCGCCGATCCCCGCTACTGCGTACGCGTTGGGGAAGGCGGGCATGACGCTCGACGACATCGACCTCGTCGAGATCAACGAGGCCTTCGCTCCGGTGGTGCTCGCGTGGCAGCAGGAGACCGGCGCCGACATGAGCAAGGTCAACGTCAACGGCGGCGCGATCGCCCTCGGTCACCCGCTCGGCGCCACCGGCGTCCGGCTCATGACCACGTTGCTGCACGAGCTCGAGCGCACCGGCGGCCGCTACGGGCTCCAGACCATGTGCGAGGGCGGCGGCCAGGCCAACGTCACCATCATCGAGCGGCTCTGACGTGTCGTCCTGGGACGCACGATTCGTCTGGGCGTCTCCCACCCCACGCGCCGCGTGGGTGAGGGACGCATCATGAACGTGGAGGTGGTGCGGGACGGGGCGTTCGCCTGGGTGTGGATGAACCGTCCGGAGCGGCGCAACGCGCTGTCGCTCGAGCACCTGCGTGACTTGCGTGACGCGTTCGCCGAGATCGGCGAGTCCGACGCGCGTGGCGTGGTGCTCGGCGGGCGAGGCCCGGTGTTCTCGGCCGGGCACGACTTCGCCGACCTCGCCGGCGCCGACGTGCACACCGCCCGCATCCTGCTCGAGACCTGTACCGAGCTGCTCGGGATCATGCAGGTGATCCCGCAGCCGATCGTCGCCCGCGTGCACGGACTCGCGACCGCCGCGGGCTGCCAGCTCGTCGCCACCGCCGACCTCGCGGTCGCGGCCGAGTCGGCCGGGTTCGCGGTGCCCGGGGGCAAGGGCGGCTGGTTCTGCCACACGCCGATGGTGGCGGTGGGTCGCAACATCGGCCGCAAGCGCGCGCTCGAGCTCGCGCTCACCGGCGACACGATCGACGCGCGCACCGCCGCCGACTGGGGCCTGGTGAACCGCGTCGTCCCCGATGCCGAGCTCGACGTCGCCACCCTCGACCTGCTCGAGCGCGCCACCCGCGGCAGTTCGATGTCGAAGGGGCTGGGCAAGCAGGCGTTCTACCGGCAGATCGGGCTCGACCAGCCCGACGCCTATCGCCTCGCGATCGACGCAATGGCGTCGGCGAGCCAGATCCCCGACGCGCAGGAAGGCATGCGTGCGTTCCTGGAGAAGCGTCCGCCCGAGTTCGGGTCCTGACGCCGTTTTCGGCGTGGCTCGGGGCGCGCAGAGGGGTCCGCGGCCACGCAAGAACGTGACGGAAGCGCCTAGAAGACGGTGAGGACGAGCAGGGCGACGATCGCGAGCACGATGAAGATGATGCCGACGATCCAGACGAGCATCTTGCCGCCACCGCCCGCACCGCCCATGCCCATGACGTCCATCACGGCCGAGCGCTCACGCTGCTGCTCGCGCGCCGCGGAGCTGGGCGTGTGCTGGCCGACCTTTTCGAGGTGCTCGCGCTTGCCGCCCTTGCGGCTCTTCTTCGATCCGGAGGAACCCACCGGGTAACCCTAACGGCTGATGGCGGGGGTCAGCCCGCCGGAGCGATGCCGGTCGCGGCAGCCAACCGGTCGAGCTCGGGGAGGACGACATCGCGGCCCCCCGCGGGCACGCGCAGCACCACCTCGTCGACGCCGATCGACTCGTAGTACTCGAGCTTGCCCGGCTCGTAGAGCGTGCCGAACGGGACGATCGTCACCGTGGCGGGGTCGCGGTCCACCGCGTCGCACGCGGCGTGCAGCGCGGGGAGCGCCTCGCGGATCCCGGCCCCACCGATCGGCATCCATCCGTCGCAGTACTCGGCCACAGCCGCGAGCGCCTTCGGCGCGGGAGCGCTTCCGAGCAGCACCGGCGGCCCGCCGGCCTGCACCGGTTTGGGCCACGACCATGCCGGCGCGACGTCGACGAACTCACCGTGGAACTGGGCGACGTCGTCGGTCCAGAGCGCGCGCAGCGCGAGCACGTGCTCGCGCACGAGCGCGCGCCGCCGACGCGGGTCGATCCCGTGGTTCTCCATCTCGTCGATGTTCCAGCCGAACCCGATGCCGAGGTCGATCCGGCCGCCGGTGAGGTAGTCGAGCGTGGCGATCGCCTTCGCGGTCACGATCGGCTCGCGCTGGCCGATCAGCGCGATGCCGGTGCCGAGCCGGATCCGCTCCGTGCGCGCGCCTGCCGCCGCGAGCGCGATGAACGGGTCGAGCGTGCGCTTGTAGCCGTCGGCCAGCTCGGCCTCACCCGTGGGGGGCGGGGTTGTCCGGCTCGTGGGGATGTGCGTGTGCTCGGGGATGTAGAGGGACGCGAACCCGCGTGCCTCCGCCTCCACCGCGACCTCGTCGGCCCGCCACGTCTGGTCCGTGGCGAAGATCGTGACGCCGTAGCGCACCGCGCCTACTTCAGCCGCTCGACGATCATCGCCAGACCCTGGCCGCCACCGATGCACATGCTCTCGAGGCCGAAGCGGGCGTCGCGGTCCTCCATGCCGTTGAGCAGGGTGGTCATGATGCGCGCGCCGGTCATGCCGAACGGGTGGCCGAGCGCGATCGCGCCGCCGTTGACGTTCAGCTTGTCCCACGGGATGCCGAGGTGCTTGGCCGACGGAACCACCTGCGCGGCGAACGCTTCGTTGATCTCGACGAGGTCGATGTCGCCGATCGTCATGCCCGCGCGGGCGAGAGCCCGGGTGCAGGCCTCGACCGGGCCGAGGCCCATGATCTCGGGGTCGACCGCGGACACCGCGCTGGCCACGACACGTGCGAGCGGGGTGATGCCGAGCTCCTCGGCCTTCGTGTCGCTCATCACGACCACCGCGGCGGCGCCGTCGTTGAGCGGGCAGGCGTTGCCCGCGGTCACCGTGCCCTCGGGCTTGAACACCGGCTTGAGGGCCGAGAGCTTCTCGACGGTGGTGCCGTCGCGGGGGCCGTCGTCCTTGGAGACGACGGTGCCGTCGGCGAGGGTGACCGGCGTGATCTCCCGCTCGAAGAAGCCGTTCTGCTGCGACATGACCGCTCGCTGCTGCGAGAGGGCGGCGAACTCGTCCTGCTCCTGGCGGGAGACGCCCTCGAACTCGGCCACGTTCTCGGCCGTCTGACCCATCGCGATGTACACGTCGGGCAGGCCGGCGGGCGTGGTCCACGCGCCGCCCTCACCGGTGGCGCGCGCCTTCGTGCGGGCCTCGGCGTCGGCAAACCGCGGGTTGTGGGTACCGGGCGAGCCGTCGGACGTGCCCATCATGAAGCGGCTCACGTTCTCGGAGCCGCCGGACACGAACACGTCGCCCTCGCCCGCGCGGATCGCGTGGGCGGCCATGCGGATCGTCTGCAGCGACGACGAGCAGTAGCGGTTGACGGTGACGCCGCCGGCCTGGGGGAGACCGGCGAGGATCCCGACGAGGCGGGCGAGGTTGAAGCCCGACTCACCGGCCGGCTGCGCGCAGCCCCAGAGCACGTCCTCCACGAGGCCGGGGTCGAGCGCGGGCACCTTCTCGAGCAGGGCCTTCACGATGCCGGCCGAGAGATCGGTGGGGAGGCACTCCACCAGCGACCCCTTGTTGGCCCGGCCGATGGGCGTGCGGGCGGTCGCGACGATGACGGCTTCGGGCATGACGGGCTCCTCCGGCGGAACGTTCGGGGGCTCGCCCGGACTGGGGCGGGCCGGGCGCCAGGTTAGGACGTCGCGTCCGACGGCGCGGCCTCGGCGGCGCGCTCGACCTCGGCTTCGCCCTCGGCCTCGTGGCGCTGCTCCTCGATTGCCATGGCCGAGCGCAGCATCACCCAGACGAACAGGTCCACCGCGAGGCCCAGGGTGGCGGCGAACTGCTGCTCCTGGAACAGGAACACCTGGACCACGAGGATCCGCAGCAGCAGGGCCCGGTCGAACCAGCGGTAGGCCGCCAACCGGTCGCGGCGGAGCAACAGGATGCCGACGATGATCATCAGCCCGGCGACCGACGCGGCGGCCACCGCGATCTTCCCCGAGGGCCGGTGGATCCCGGGGCCGATGAGCTGGAATCCGAGGAGCTCGCCGAGGGTCGCGGCGGCGAGCGCGAAGAAGAAGACGTCGATGACGATCGTGAAGCTGCGCTCGTGGCTCCACGCGGTGTACCGGGCGCGGCCCCGGGTGCGGGCGCGACGCATCCGCCCGGCCGGATGGGGCGGGGAGGCGGGGGCGTCGGCGAGGAGCTCGTGGACCCGTGCGGCGAAGGTCGCGTCCCGGGGCCCGAGCCGCTCGAGCCGCCGCAGCGCGTCGCGGCGCTGGCGGTCGTCGAGGTTCCCGAGGGACGCCGACTTCAAGGCCTCGAGCGCGTTCACGACCGCATCGTCGGGGGTGTAGGTCCGGCTCGCCATCCAGTTGAAGACGAGGAACATGACGACGAACACGATGTAGATGAGCGAGAGCGCCGGCCGGAACAGATAACCCGCGTTGCTCACGTACTTCCCGAGCTCGTCGACGTACCAGCCGAAACCCAGACCACCGACGATCGCGACCACCCAGCGGGTGGAGGGACCGAGGAACGCGATCGCGAACGTGAGGGCGATCATCATCGCGAAGCCGCCGTAGATCGAGTGGGAGATGTGGATCCCGTCGGGCTTGCGGCTCCCGATTTGCGGGTAGCCCAGGACGATCAGGAGCGCTCGGTTGACCACCACACCCGCGGCGGCGCACACGAGGAACGTGTCGAGCTGCGCGCCGAGGGAGTAGCTCCGTCCCCGGAACCACCCCCTCGACGGACGCGGCTCGTTCACGCTCTCGGCGCGCAACGGAGGTGCGAGCGACGGACGGCGGTCACGCCGCCTCGACGCCCTCCGCCTCGACCTCGCCGGTCTGCGTCTCGTCGCCGCCGGTCGCGACCTTCCACACCAGCGCCCCGATGATCCCGCCGACGATCGGGGCGAGGATGAACAGCCACAGCTGCTTCAGCGCCACACCGCCCTCGAACAGCGCCGGGCCGAGCGAGCGGGCCGGGTTGACGCTCGTGTTGGTGATCGGGATCGAGATGAGGTGGATGAGGGCCAAGGTCAGACCGATGGCCAGCCCGGCCGCGCCCGCGGAAGCCGCCTTGGTGGTGACGCCCAGGATGATGATGACGAACACCGCGGTGAGCAGCACCTCGGCCAGCGCGGCCGACGGGAGGTCGAAGAAGAACCGACCGTTGCCGTCGACGTTCTGGCCGTAGGCGTTCGAGGCGAACGCGCCCTGGCCGATGCTGAAGCCACCGGGCCGACCGGCCTGGATGCCCCACAGCGCGGCGACCGCGACGATGGCACCGAGGCACTGGAAGACCACGTAGGCAGGGAGCTCCTTCCACTCGAACCGCTTCGCGGTGGCGAGGCCGAACGAGACCGCGGGGTTGAAGTGCCCGCCCGACACGTGCCCGAACGCGTACGCACCCACGACGACGGTGAGGCCGAACGCGAGGCTGACGCCCAGGTAGCCGATGCCGAGGTTGGTGATGCTCGGGAACCTGAGGGTCGCACCGCCGATGTCAGTGCCGCGGGTCGTGTTGGAGAGCGCCTTGGCCGCGAAGATCGCCGAGCCGCACCCCCCGAAGACGAGGATGAAGGTGCCGAGGAACTCGGCTCCCCACTTCTTTGCGCGCATCGCTGGTCCCTTCCTCGGAGACAGAACTGCTCGCAGCCTGGCACACAGGGTGGGGCCGGTCGGGGATCGGCCGCCGGGCCGCAACTGGGCTGCCACGCAGGCCCGCGTTCGGGGCGTTCCCCACCCGGCGTACTGTTCCGCCATGCGACGCCGAAGGGGGATGCTCGCGGCCACGGCCGTCGTCGTCGTGTCCAGCCTCGTCGCGGTGACGGCGCCGATGTCCGCGGGGGCCGCGACCACACCGAAGCCCGGCGGCGAGGTGGTGTGGGGCCTCGAGGCCGAGACCACCGGCGGCTGGTGCCTGCCCCAGTCGCAGCTCGCGGTGTCCGGGATCATCGTGGCGAACTCGATCTACGAGACGCTCACGACCCGCAACGCCAAGGGCGAGTACGTGCCCTACCTCGCCAAGTCGGTGACCCCGAACGCCACGTTCGACGAGTGGACGATCCAGCTGCGCGAGGGCGTGAAGTTCCACGACGGCACCGCGCTCGACGCCGACGCCGTGAAGCTCAACCTCGACACCTACCGCGGCCTCAATCCGCGCCTCCCGGCCCGGCTCACGCCGTTCGGGTTCAGCAACGTCGCCGACGTGAAGGTGACCGGGCCGCTCACCGTGGTCGTCACCACGAAGACCCCGTGGGTCGCGTTCCCCGCGTTGCTCTACGGCGGTGGCCGCTACGGGATCATGGCCCCGGCCCAGATCAACGACCCCGCCACCTGCGCGAGCAACCTCATCGGCACCGGTCCGTTCGAGAAGCAGGAGTGGCGGGTCAACGACCAGTTCGTCGCGGTGCGCAATCCCGACTACTGGCGCCCGGGCCTGCCGCTCCTCGACAAGATCACCTTCCGGCCCGTTCCCGACGGCGCGTCGAGGCTCACGCAGTTCGAGGGCGGTCAGCTCGACGTGATGCACACGTCGAGCATCGACAACCTGGTGGCCCTGCGCGAAGACGCCGCGAACGGCAAGGCCCAGCTCTTCGAGTCGAAGAAGGGCGGGGACGTCGCGTACATGATGTTGAACTCGTCGAAGCCGCCGTTCGACGACATCCTCGCCCGCCAGGCGGTCGCCTACGGCCGCGACACGGCCGAGGTGAACCAGATCCGCAACCGGGGCATCCCGCTGCTCGCGAACGGCCCGTTCTCCCCGGGGTCGATGGGTGCGCTGGCCGACTCGGGCCTGCCGAAGCCGAACCTGAAGAAGGCCAAGAAGCTCGCAGCGGAGTACGAGGCCAAGCACGGCCAGAAGATCTCGTTCGAGTACCTCACCAACCCCGAGCCCGACACCCTCGCGATCGCGCAGCTGGTGAAGGAGCAGGCGGCCCGGGCCGGCATCGACGTGTCGATCCGCACGGTCGACCAGTCGACCCTCGTGAGCGAGGCGCTCGCCGGCAACTTCCAGGCGATGGGCTTTCGCAACCACGCCGCCAGCGACCCCGACGCGCAGTACAGCTGGTGGCACTCGGGCTCGCCGACGAACTTCGGCCGGATCAACGACCCCGAGATCGACCGGCTGCTCGAGGCCGGCAGGGCGGAGACCGACCCCGCGAAGCGGACGCAGATCTACGAGGACCTCACCCGCCGCTTCGCCGACCAGGCCTGGAACCTGTGGTCGTGGTACACGGTGTGGGCGGTCGCGGCGAAGCCCGGGATCAAGGGCGTACTGGGAGCGCCGCTGCCCGACGGCGGGGGCAAGCCCGCGTTCCTCGGCGGCTTCGTGCCCGTCGTGGGGGAGTACCGCACCGGTTCCTGAACCACCCGCCTGACGCCGGTGTCACCCTACGATCCGGGCCGTGACCGGACTCGACGAGCGGGAGTGGCCCAACGGCCTGCGCGCGCTCGGGTCGCGCGACTACCGCGTGTTCTGGACCGCGGCACTCGTGTCGAGCGTCGGGTCGCACATGCAGCTCGCGGCGCTGGGCTGGGTCGTGGCGGTGCTCACCGACAGCGCGACGAAGGTCGCGCTGATCGCGTTCGGCACGATCATCCCGCTCGTGGTGCTCAGCCCGATCGCGGGTTCGCTCACCGACCGGTACCCGCGTCGGCACCTGCTCCTCGCGACGATGACCCTGCAGACCGCGCAGGCAACCACGCTCGCCATCACGTGGGCGCTCGGATTCCGCGAGTTCTGGCTGATCTTCGCCCTCGCAGTGGTGGGCGGCGTCGCCACCGCGATGAACGGCCCGGTGCTCCAGGCCTTCGTGCCCGAGCTGGTGCCGCGCAGCGACCTCCCCAACGCGGTGATGCTCAACTCGGCGCAGTTCAACGTGGCCAAGGCGCTCGGACCGATCACGGCGGGCATCCTGCTGGTCAACACGGCGGGTGCGAGCTGGTGCTTCTTCCTCAACGCGCTGAGCTTCGGCGCCGTGATGATCGCGGTCGCGTCGATCCACGAGGGTCGGCACCCACCGCCCCTCGACCGCACCCACGGGTACTGGCGCGACTTCGTCGAGGGCACCAAGCACGTGGTGCGCGAGCCCGGGTTGCGCACGGCGATCGGCATCAACGGGTTCGTCGCCATGGTGGGCCAGCCGCTCGTGCCGCTCATCCCCGTCGTCGCGCTCGAGCTGTACGGCGCCGACTCGGTGCAGTACGGCGTGCTCGCGGGCGCGCTCGGGGTCGGGGCGATCCTCGGCGCGGTGCTCACGGGCCGCCTCGACGGGCGCTGGAAGCCCAGCCGCATCCTCGCGCTCGGCCTCTACCTGTACGCCGTGTTCGTGTGCTTCGTCGCGCTGAGCAACTCGCTCAACACCGGGATCATCGCGATCACCGGGGCGGGGGCCGGCTTCCTCGTGGTGATCGCCACCGACAACAGCTGCATCCAGGGACTGGCCAAGGAGCCGTGGCGCGGCCGCGTCATCGGGATCTGGCTCACGGCCTACGGGATCGCCTACCCCGTGGGCGTGCTCGTGCAGGGCATCCTCGCCGACGCCATCGGCGTGCGGACGGTCCTGCTGGGCGACGCCGTCATCCTCACGATCGGCACCACCTTCCTGCTCGTGCGCAAGACGATGCAGGCGCTCGACACCGAGGAGGCCATCGCCAACCTCAACGTCGGGCCGGTGGACCCGGAGGAGCTGAGCTGAGGTCAGCCTTCGACGCTGATCGCGCGCTCGGGGCAGTTGGCCTCGCCGGCGCGGGCCCCGACCTCGAGCTCCGGCGGCACCTCGTCGACCTGGACGACGCAGTGGCCGCGGTCGTCGGGACCGAACACGTCGGGCGCCAGCATGTAGCAGCGCCCGTGGCCGGTACAGGCGTCTTCGTCGACTCGAACCCGCATCATCGTCCTCCCCGGGGGAACACCAGGGGGAGATTCTCCACGGCGCGCAGCCCGGTGATGTACCCGGGCTCGCTCCCGGGCGCGATCGCGTACTCGGGGATGCGGCGGTGCCACTCCTCGAGGGCCACGCGCAGCTCGAGCCGGGCGAGGTGCGAGCCGAGGCAGCGGTGCACCCCGCCGCCGAACGCGAGGTGCCGGTTCCCCGACCGGTTGAAGTCGACGTGCTCGGGGTCGGGGAACTCCTGGGGGTCGAGGTTCGCGGACGCGATCAGCACGTGGACGGGCGTGCCCTTCGTGATCGGCGTGCCGTTGATCTCGGTGTCCTGCGCGCACATGCGGGCCGACCCGGGCACCACGCCCTCCCAGCGCAACAGCTCCTCCACCGCGCCGGGCACGAGGCCGGGGTCGCCGACGAGCGCCGCCCGCGCTTCGGGGTGCTGCGCGAGGTACGCCATCGAGCAGCCGAGCGAGGCGGTGACGGTGTCGAGCCCCGCCATGATGAACAGGAAGCAGATGTCGAGGATCTCGTCGTCGGACAGCCGGTCGCCCTCGGCTTCCGCGACGGTGAACCGCGTGATGAGGTCGTCGCGGGGGTGCGCGCGGCGGTCGGCCACGGCCTGATCGAAGTAGTCGTAGATGGCACGGCCGGTGGCTCGCTGCGCGTCGCGGCACTCTTCGGTGCCGAAGCCGCCCTCGGGTCGGATGATGCCGTCCTTGAGCGACAGGAAGTACGCGAGCTCGTCCTGGGGGAGTCCCATCAACGCGAGGAACACCGTGCAGGGCAGCGGTACGGCCACCGCGCTCGCGTACTCCACCTCGCCGGTGTCGACGAACGCGTCGATGAGCGAGTTGGTGAGCGCGCGCACCTCGCCGTCGAGCCGGTTGATCTCCCGGGGCGCGAACAGCGGGTCGAGGATCTTGCGGTAGCGGAGGTGGTCGGGCGGGTCGATCTGGAGCGGGATGAGCGGACGCTCGTTGCCGAGGTGCACCGCGTCCATGTCGGACGCGAACAGCTCGGGGTGGCGCAGCGCGTACATCACGTCCTCGTGTCGGCTGAGCACGACGCCCACCGGCGTCTCGAGCACGGGCGCCTCGGCGCGCAGCCGCTCGTACACCGGCTGGGGCTCCTTGACGATCTCCGGCATCAGGAACGGCCGGAAGTCGGCGAGGTCCTCGAGCGTGCCGGTGGTGCCGGTGGTGCCGGTCGTGCTCGTCGTGCCGGCGTCCGGTGCGGTGGCGCCGTACCCCATGTCGTACCCCCCGGTGAACGTGGCTGGTTCGGGCCGTGTCCCGCGCACCTTATCCCCGCGGGCGGGGTGCTGGTCAGGCGGCCGGCTCGCTCATCCGTCGCCCCGGTGCACCACCCGGAACGCGAAGTCGCGCCCGAGGCCGCCGCGCACGGCGAGGTTGATCCAGAGCAGGGCGAACGGCTCGGTGTACCGCGCGCCCGCGAGCGGCCCGACGTCCACCACCTCGAAGCCGAGATCGTGGGCGAGGCCGGTGACCACCTGCTTCGCGTCGGCGTCGTCGCCACAGACCGGCAGCACGATCGGCCCGCCGGGATAGGTCGGGTCCCCGAGGTTCTCCGCGCCGGTGGTGTTGAACGCCTTCACGACCTTCGCGGTGGGGACGTGCGCAGCGATCGCCTCGGCCCCCGACGACGTGGTGCCCACACTGAGGCCGCCGAGCCCGGGCGCGATGGGGTTCGTGCAGTCGACCACGATCACGTCGTCGAGCGGACCGGCGGCGTCGAGCGCGTCGGTCGCGGCGTCGTAGGGGGTGGCCAGGATGACGACGTCGGCGCCGCG
>Ga0302321_100001368_pt1 | contig 20870 bp, 17 predicted proteins | sample Fen_T0_1_FD_202505 | JGI IMG/M metagenome (GOLD analysis project Ga0302321, IMG submission 202505) | Peat permafrost microbial communities from Stordalen Mire near Abisko, Sweden - Fen_T0_1 | ecosystem: Environmental > Terrestrial > Soil > Wetlands > Permafrost | place: Sweden: Abisko...
CTCCTCTTACGGCGTGACTCAAGCCGACTCCAACGCCTCCGGCGCGGATGATCCGAAACGTGGCTTTTTTGCCGGCAGAAACGGCTTCACGAATGCATCGTCAAAGGTGTAGATATCAGAAAAATCCTCACGCCGGTCATTCTCGGTTTTACTGAAAACGTTGTACTCAATCAGGTTGAAAACTAGGTCGCCAAAATCCCGGCAATGTGTGATTCCCCAGGAGTTGAGCACGGTCTTGGTCAGCGGACCATATTGATCGAGAGCATAAGTGCGCAAACCCTCCAAAAGCTCAGGCCCACTCACATGCTGGCTGCGTTGGGCGCGCTCGGTGTCTTTCTTGCGCAACTCCTTCACCGTCTGGTCAAGGCCATGCCGGATAAACGTGTATGCTTTACGGTCAAACCGGGGGTCTTCTTTGTGGATGAGCTCTACGACCTCGTTAAAATCCAGATCCTGCATGTTAGTTGATAACGTACCAATACCACTCAGATTTACGCAATCTCAAGCCTGCGGATGAAATATCGTCAGGGAGAACCCCGCCTAGAATGTAGGGGAAACATGCAGATTTAGGGCTTTCTTGCAAATTGGCGTATTTACAAATTGCGTTTCAGTGGCAAAAGCGCCACTTGGATAGGTGTAATTATGATCGCTTCTACCCAGACAAATCATCCCTTGGCATCCGTCACTCAAGAGGGAGCCAAACCACAGGCAGCGATCGACGTCGCCTGTAGTCGCCTGAAAGCAGCTGGTTTGCGTATTACCCAGCCTCGCGTGGCGATTTTGGAGGCCCTGATCAAACGTGCTCAACCAGCCAGTATCGAACAGATCCACGGCGACCTCGCCAGCTCTGCTTGTGACTTGGTTACGGTTTACCGCTGTCTCGCCGCGTTTCAAGAAGTCGGCCTCGTCCGCCTCTGTTATTTCCACAACGGAACCAGCCTCTACCAGATCAAACTCGCCAACGAGAATCCCTTTCACGTCGTTTCGAAAGAGACGAATGAAGTTGAGGAACTCGATGCCGAAAGCTCCGCCGAACTCCGCGCGGTTATTGGTCGCATTCAGGAAACGCTAAAAGCCCGTGGCTACAGCGAGGTTTCCCATCTCGTGCAGTTCTTCGCTCAAAAATCGAAGTTTGCCGGTATGCGCGAACAATCCAACGTCGCCAGCATGCCGCTCCAAGCGCCGCAACGTAACCAAGCGCCGGTTATCAAAGCCTAAGCGACATCCGCTAAACCTATTTCAAAACGCCGAGCCGAAAGGCCCGGCGTTTTTTTGTGCACGTGCGTCCCTCTCACTAGGACAAATTAAGAGGCCAGCGCGCGACGGTAATTGATGTCGGCCTGCGACCAGTTCACGACGTTCCAAAACGCCGCGACATAATCGGCCCGGCGATTCTGATATTTCAGGTAATATGCGTGCTCCCACACATCGAGGCCAAGCACCGGCGTTTCGCCCGTCAAAAGCGGCGAGTCCTGATTAGCACCGGATTTCACGACCAGCTGCCCATTCGCAACCACAAGCCAGGCCCAACCGCTGCCAAAGCGTTTCATTGCCGCATCGTTAAACTGCGTCTTAAACCCATCGAAACCGCCAAACGTCTTTTGAATCGCGGCGGCGAGTTCGCCCTTGGGCTCGCCACCGGCACTGGGTGCCAGAATCTCCCAGAAGAAAGTGTGATTAACGTGACCGCCCAGATTATTGCGCAGGATCGTGCGCTCGGGTTCCGACACCGTATCCAGTTTTCCCAGCAACGCAGCTGGACCAGATGCCAACAACTCGGGATGTTTTTCCAGCACCTTGTTCGCATTGGTGATATATGCTTGGTGGTGTTTCGTGTGATGAATCTCCATCGTGCGCGCGTCGATGTGCGGCTCGAGCGCGTCATAGGCGTAGGGTAATTTCGGCAGCGTTAACAAAACCGCAGCACCGGCATCCGCCGCCCGCGTAGCCTGCACCAATCCCAGACTGATCAGCGCCGCCCCAGCACCCAATGTCTTCAGCGCATCGCGCCGCGTCATCCCGCTCTTCGCGTCATTTTCGGAGTAACTCATAGGAGTTAGTTACCCAGAAAATACGCGCCCGCAACGAGCACACCGCTTTTCTCAAGCGTCAAAGCGGTAACCCACGCCATGCACCGTCACGATCGCAACGGGAGATTCGGCGTTGGCCTCGATCTTCTTGCGCAGCTGCGCCACGTGCTGATCGAGTGTGCGCGTGGTCCCAAAATAATCGACGCCCCAAGCCGCGTTAAGCAACGCGTCCCGCGTCAGCACTTCGCCCGGATGCGAGGCAAAGACTTCGATCAGCTTCAATTCACGAGCGGTCAACGCCGTGGATATTCCCTTTAGCGTGGCGGTGAATTTTCTGCGATCAATCTCCGCCGCACCAAAACGCATCACCACCGGCAAATCTGTTTTGGCTTCGCCCGTCTGTGGCCCTGAGACCCGTGAGCGGCGCAGCAATGCCTCTACCCGCGCCAGCAGTTCATGCACGCCAAAAGGTTTGGCCATGTAGTCGTCCGCACCGAGTTTTAGCCCCACAACTTTGTCGATCTCTTCGCCTTTCGCCGTGAGAAACAAAACCGGCACACGACCATCACGCGCGCGGATTTCGCGGCACACATCATAGCCACTTTTTTTCGGCATCATCACATCGAGAATCACGAGATCGAACTTCTCCTGCGAAAACACCTTCAATGCCTGCGCGCCATCGGTCGTCGCGGTGACAGCATAGCTCTCGCTCTCCAGCGTGGCGGTCAGCCCCAGGCGGATATTTGCGTCGTCTTCGGCGATCAGAATTTTTGCTTTCATGGCAGGTAAAGAACGAACTCTGCGCCACCACCAGAACGACCCTCGTAGGTCAGGTCACCGCCTAGTCCGCGCGCCAGCTGTCGTGCGATACTCAGCCCGAGCCCCGCCCCGCCCTTCTCAGCGGTCAGCGTGTCATCCACGCGGTGAAACTTTTCGAAAATCCGCTCACGATGCGCTGCCGGAACGCCAGGCCCGCGATCGCCGACACGCACCTCGACTCCGCCATCTGCGCGCGGATGCAGCGCCACAATCGCCTCGCCACCTGCAGCAGCGTATTTGCAGGCGTTGTCGAGCAGGTTGAGTACGATTTGTTCAACCGCATCGCGATCCGTGACGACCGAAACTTTCTCCACCGGTAAATCTCGTTTCAGTTCCAAGCCCGATTCAGCAATCCTGGGTGCATGCGCGTCGAGCAACTGCGCAAGCGCGACTGAAAGATCGAGCGGTGCCAGCTGGTACTTTTTTCGGCCCTGCTCTAACCGGCTAAAATCGAGAACGTTGTTAACCAGTCGTGCGAGCCGTTGAGTTTCGCGGCCAATCGTGCGCAGATATTCGCCACGCTTTTCGCTTTCGGCCACGCGCCCCTGCTCCAACAACTCGGAATAGAGGCGGATCGTCGTCAGTGGCGTTTTAAATTCATGCGAGACGTTGGCCACAAACGAAGTTTTCTGCGCCGCATCGGCCGCACTGCTGCGTGCTTGCCAAAGCAAAAGCGAACCGCCGGCCAGAATCGCGATCACCAAGATCGCCGTCAGCATCAACCCGATAAAAACAAAACCTCCTCCACTCTCAGCTGGCGCGTAGGCCAGATACGCCACAACTTCCCAGCCCGGCAAGAGAACCGATGCAAGAGGAACTCGGGCCACTGGTGCCGCTCCCGTTTCTGTAATCTTGCCCGCCTGATGAACCACGCGGCCTTTATCGTCGCGTAAAGCATAACCTTCGTCCATCGCCAGCTCGGAAGGAACGGCTCCGCCCAACCGCGACACCAGCGCCGTCATCTCCACTTCCACGCCACGCACATCATCGCTGGGGCCTGACTGCACCCAGCCCAACAAATGCAATCGGCCATCCGCCGTCATCGGCGTCCAACCTCTGCGGTCAGGCAGGACCTGCACAGGTGCCGGTGCAGATGCCGCAACGCCTGCCTCCATCTTGTCCGACTCCGCTTCCCGCTTGGCGCTGTCTTTACGCGGCAGGCTGGACACGTAGGAAGATGATTTAGCTCTGGCAAGTGATTGCGTTTCTTTGCGCGCACTCTGGAGCTTGTTAACATTGGAGGCCACTTGTTGCCGGTTGTCTTCCATCTGCGCCTTTTCCTCCGAAACAATCCTTTGCTGAATGATAGGCGCCAGAGCATTCGCCACAGGCTGAACACGCGGCTGCCAGGGAGGATTCTCCAGCAGCTTAGTCGCAAACCGCCGCCGAAAACCGCGCGCATCTTCGCCCGTGGCCGAACCAGCCGGTCGTAGCAAACGCCCATCCACCGCGCAGCGAAAGGTCGTCCGCACCAGCGGGTTTCCCCGTTCCCATTCGTCGAGAAACGTATCGAGCGATACCGCAGGTGCTTCAGCTAAGGTGTCGAGCAGCCCGGCTTCGACATCGCCGACAAAGAGTTCGACGTTCTCCGCGACCAATCGAGCCCTCGCTTCCACCGCTGCACGCCGGGCCGCTTCCGTCATGCTAACCCGGGTCGCCAGCCGCGCTTCTTCACGTCGTAACAATAACCAAGCCCCTGCACCAACACCCAACGCCGCGACGAGCAACAGGAGCCAGTAGAGGAAGAGGCGGCGCGAGGTAGCAATCACGGTTTAAAGCTAGTTGAAGGTTTCGGCCGATCACAACCTCGCGCTTACGAGGTTGTGAGATCAGCCTTCGAATCTGTTACTTACTCGACGACTGTTGGTTCTTCGTCTGGGCATTCTCTGCGCGGTAAGTTTTTCGGGCGGCATTGCTCAAGCCCTGACGCTCGAGTTTGTCGGCTTCGGCCTCCTGCTGAACCGCCAGCGCGGCCATCGGAGCGTTGTTGTAGGTTGAAGCGGTCGCTTTCAATTCAGCGGCTTTAGCACGAAGCTCTTTCGCCGCATCCACCCGGCGGTTGGCATCGACGAGTTCCACCGCTTTGTCCTTCGTATCGGCTATGACATTGACCGCATAGTCGTTCTGTACTTTCTGATTCGCCGAGCTAACCACTGTCTCGTGGCTCTCGCTGAAACTGACTTTGCGCTGTGTGCGCACCACCGTGGTTTTCTGGGTGAGTGCGTTTTCGTAACTTAATTTCGCGCTGGCAATCTCAAGCTCTGCGCCCGCCTTGCAGGACGGTACTTCGACTTCAATCAGGGCAAATTTTTCCTGACCACCGTAGAGCTGATTCAGCGTGAGCTCAGCCTTGCGACCACGAATCACGCCCTCGCGACCAATAAAATTCAACGGCCTCACGCCCTCGGGAAACTCCACCTCAATCACCACACGACGCGCGATGACGTTGAGTACATCGCCGAGTTCACCAGCGAAAATCCGCGGCAGATCGTCACTCGATTCGACGAAGTACGTGTTGCCATCGCTGCGCTGCGCGAGTCGCGTCATCAAATCTTCGTTGAAACCGAGCCCAAGCCCGACCGTCGTCACCGAGATGCCCTCTTTCACCAGAGCTGCGCCCAGCCGACCCAGCTCATCGGGTGATTGCGGGCCGACATTTGCCAAACCATCTGATAGAAGGATAACGCGGTGGATATAGCGACGATCCTCGATGTGCTTGCGCACCTCGGAAGCGCCCTGCGAAACACCACCGAAGAGAGCCGTGCTGCCGCCCGACCGAATTCCGCGAATGGCTGCGGCAATGCTGCGCCCATCGCCTACGCACTGAGCCGGCACGAGCGTCTGCACTTCGGTATCGTAAATAACAACCGAGATAATGTCATCCGGTGCCAATCGTCCCAAAGCTTCCAGCGCCGCTTCACGCGCCCGTGCAAGTTTTTCGCCCTCCATCGAGCCCGAACGATCAATGACAATAGAAAGATTGACCGGCGGACGCGCCTCGGGCCGCGGCAGACGCAGACCATCGAAGCAGACTTTAACCACCGCTTTGCCAGTCACACCCGCCGGGAGCACCGTACGGTCGAGATCAATGCGGAGTTGAACAACATCGTCAGTCGGCCTAGCCGAACAAGAAGCAAGCGACAACACGCCTGAGAGCGCGGCCGCGAGGAAGGAGAGGAATTTTGTTTTCATGATGGAATCCGTTTTGGACATACGGATTTCACCACAAAAGGGCGTGTGAGTTGTCACCACGCCGTCAGGAATTTGTCAGGGAATTGTCATGCCTTTTACCGATCCAGCTCTCGCGGCAGACCAAGCGATTCCCGACCAAACGGAGCCTTACTTAAGCCGGCCTGCGTTCTTGATCGCGACCACTTTTCCCTCTCGCAACTTGATCGTCATATCGAGGTAGCTGAGGATCAGCGTGCCACTGACCTCGATCTTGCTCGAAGGATCGCCCAGTTGCTCAACAACTTTTGGGTAGGTAAAACCCGCCTCCACACCGGCGATTTTCATCATCACCACCTTGTCGTCACGCAGTCTGACTGACGAATCGGGGTACGTGAGAATCAGCAAACCGCCGACTTCTATTTTATTTAAGGGCAGGCCCATTTCGTCGACCACGATTCTGTATCCATCACCCAGCTCAACAGACAGCAAGGGCCCGGCCAACGACACAAATACCACTGCCAATAAAGTTAATTTCATAGGGGAAGACGCGAACTGGATCAAGCGCTGCCAATATTCCCTGAAGTTTGGGCACAACCACATCACAACGACACGCCTAAAATCTAGTTATTTTCAGGTCCGTAACATGCGCCCAATTCGTCGCATCAAAACACACGCACAGGGCCGTCAGCACCAACTCGGTAAATCGCAAGCGTACTCGTGGGGGCAACCTTCACGCACTGGCCACGGCAGATAATCTCGCCAGAAACCGTTTCACTAGGAGTGACCGGCATAATCATAACCAACACTTCGTCTTTTTCAGTGGGTATCGCCGTCACATAAGCACCGAGCAAAGCCGAAACCGGTGATGGCAGGCCCAGTTTCCCGATAGCCTGAACAAGACCGGAAGCATCCGCTTCGATCTTAAATGAAACCGGCAACCCTAAGGAGATGCGCGGCCCCTCAACTGTCTGGGCGGGCGCTTCGTCAATCACGTAAACTGGAAATTTCGCCGCGATCAGCCGCTGTAGAGTCGCCAGCTCCTTCGCTGTGACCACACGTGCACACGGTAAGACGACTGCCTTGTAGCTTTGTTTGCCAAGTTTGAGCATGCCATTTTCCAGCACTGCGTCACCGAACCAGTTGTCAGAAATCGCATCAACCTGCACCCCTGCCGCAGGCATGGCACCGAGCAAGCGGTTGACCTTGTTCAAGATGATTTCGTTCTCAGGCTCCAAACCCACTAGCATCGTGGCCAAAGGATAAACGACGGCCACCTCGGCCAGAGGAAGTTTGTAACCGGTGATCGCATGCACACGACGTGTTTTTTCGATAAGCGTCGGAAGCAATATCCATGTTGAATGGTTAGGAAAACCTGGACCAAAATCACGCCCTGCCCCGATACCCTTCGTACTTCCGTAGGAGTGCTGAATCCACTCATTCGAGAAAAGCGCCATGAGATCGTTCCAGTAAACCGGCACAGGTTCGTCATACTTTACGCCCCATTGGTTAAAGTAGGCGTGACCGGTTTTTGAATACCGACCCAAACTCGAGGCCAAAATCATATACGAAACCTGCTCATATTTTCCCGCGAGGTCTTCCTTGAAATAGCTCTCGAAAGTGCCAGCGTCGGTGTAGCCAGAATCCAGCGCCGAAAGCCCGCGCCAGTAGTCCGCCGAACCATGATACATGTTATCTGGGATCGTATGCCAGGTCTGGTGAATGCCCATACGTAGCGGCCCAAACATTTTTTCTCCAGCGTTCCTAAACCGTTCTTCAGCACCAAAAACATAATCCATCAGCAACTGGAAATAGTCGTTACGAACACGCATCTGACTCTCATCGTCGAGCGAGAGCAGCAGGGCATAGAGTTTTTCTTTCAGATCATAACCATACTTCGAACGGAAATCGCGGTAGATCCGTTCACTGATCGCATAGTGACCAAACTGAAAATAGTAACCAGGTTCGTCCCACCAAAAACCGTTAAAACGAATGCCCTCAGTTTTATAACGCTCAAGCAGTTTCATCATCTCCGCTTCGTGCTCGGGCGCATCAAAAGCGTAGAGATTAGTGCCAAACCGAGGGAAAGCGACAACCCACCATTCTCCAGGCGGCAGATCAAGTTTCCCGAAGATTTCCACATAATAGAGACTTCGGTTAATAAAAAAATGATGCTGTGCGGTGATATCACGAACCGACGAAGCAACCACACGGCCTTCCTTTCGCTGGTAGGCAAATACTTTGTCGACACCGATTGGGTTTAGCCAGAGCCCCACTTCGGTCAGCATGTGGATATCGCGGCGGGAAGGATAATTATAGCGGAGCGAGTACCGGCCAGCCTCAACCTTGCATTCATTGAGCAAAGCTCGGTCTGACGGGAGAGCGCTAGCTGCTTGAGCAGGCTTTACAATAAAGTCCTGCCCAGTGAGTAAAACCTCCGCACCGTAGCCGGTCTTCTCGATGATATGATGCGCACCGAAGCGTGGATCGGGTCCCCAAATAAACTCAATGCCTTCGCGACGACAGGCCTCGCTCGCGAGCTTTACCGCCGCAATCAGCTCGTCATCAAAAATCTGATACCTCGTCGCCCGCGGCATTGCGAACAGTCCGTCAAAACCAGCCGTTTTCAGATCATGCAACTCGGCAAGCAGCACATCGGGATTCTCAATTTCCTTGTCCTGCCAGGTCCAAAACATCGTCGCAAACGGTCCGGGCTTTTTCTCCGCACCCGTCAGTGGCCAACCTAAACCAACAATGAGGACCAAAAGGATGTGACGCAGAATTCGGAGGCTTGAAAGCGGCATACAACAAGCGAGCCGTCAAAGCCACTTAAGGTCAACCTGCTGAATACTGAACTGTGGACGCTTCAACGCCTGGCCTCACATCGAGGCCAGCAGTTTGCGCAGGGTTTCGTCGACGAGCTTGGGGTTAGCCTTGCCCTTCGCGGCTTTCATAATCGGGCCTTTGAAGGCGTTGATCGCGCTGTCTTTGCCGCTCTTGAATTCGGCGAGGGCTTTTTCGTTAGCCGCGATGGAATCGCGGCACCACTGCTCAAGCTCACCAGCGTTCGTCGGCGTAGCCTTGAGCCCGCGTCGGTCAGCAATCGCATCAGGCATGTCCCCGGTGGCGGCCATTTCGACAAAAATTTCCTTCGCGGCAGCATTCAACACCGTGCCAGCGTCGATCAACTTCACGAGCGCAGCAATGTGCACAGGCTTCACCTTCGAATCGGTGAGCGCGAGCTTCGCGGCACCAAGCTCGCGGAGCAGATCGTTGACGATCCAGTTGCCAGCGGCTTGAGGCTTGGCCGAAAGTTTCGCTGCCTCTTCAAAGTAATCGCTCAGTTCGCGATCTGGTACGAGGACTGAGGTAATTGTATACGGGACTTGGTATTGGTCGAAGAACCGCCGCTGTTTGACGAAGGGCATCTCGGGACATTCGGCCTTGATACGGGCCTTCCACGCGTCGTCCACTTTCACCGGCATCAAATCGGGGTCTGGAAAATAGCGATAGTCGTGGGCCATTTCCTTCGAGCGGAGTGATTGCGAGGCTCCGGTCTGGCCGTCGTAGTCGCGTGTTTCCTGCACGATCGTGCCGCCGCTTTCAGTGACGGCGATCTGGCGTGCGATCTCGTGGGCAATGCCATCACGCACAAACGAAATCGAGTTGAGATTTTTTAACTCAACTTTGGTTCCAAGCTTTGTTTCGCCAACGGGGCGAATGGAGATATTGGCGTCGCAGCGCAGCTGGCCTTTTTCCATGTCGCAGTCGGAAATACCGCCGTAAATCATGGAATTGCGGAGCGAGGTGAGATACGCGAAGGCTTCTTCCGCCGTGTGCATCGCCGGTTCGGATACAATCTCCATCAGCGGCGTGCCGGCTCGGTTGTAATCAACGAGCGATTCCATCGCACCGTGGGTGAGTTTGCCGACATCTTCCTCAAGATGAATGCGCGTGAGCGGGATTTTCTTGTGCTCGCCCATGACGTTGCGCGCCGCGCCGGGCAACTCAACCTCAACCTCTCCACCGAGACAAATCGGCTGGTCGTATTGCGAGATCTGGTAGTTCTTCGGCGAGTCGGGATAGAAATAGTTTTTGCGATCCCATTTACAGACCGGAGCGATCTCACAGCCAAGCATGAGACCAGCCTTAATGATAGCATCGAGGGCGGCCTTATTCATGACCGGCAGCACGCCTGGCAGAGCGAGCACGACTGGATCGGTCAGCGTATTCTCGTCACGGCCATAACCAGCAGCAACGCGGGTGAACATCTTCGACCGCGTCTTAACCTGAACGTGGACTTCAAGACCGATAACGGCTTCGTATTTCATGGAAAATTGGATTCTGATTTTTTAGGCACAGAGGCAGAAAGAGGATGCACAGAGTGTCACAGAGCAAGGCGCCGGAGTCCTCGGGTGAGAACGGCAGATCGAAAATTCATCAAGAGCCCCACCCGACAATCGCTGAACTTAAGATAGGTGAGAACCTGCGAGTCGTGAACTTCCAGCAATGAGTCCACCGTCTTAAGTTCAACCACAACCAGTCCATCCACCAGAAAGTCCAACCTGTAAGCGTCCTCGATCAACAAGTCTTTGTACTTTATCGGGCAAAGTTTTTGCTCTTCAAACGGAACGTTTCTTAACGTGAGCTCATGGGCCAACGCACGTTGGTATGCCGATTCCAGCAGCCCCGGCCCAAGCATCCGATGCACCTCTATGGCAGCACCGATGATCTGCTCGGTAAGTTGATTGATGTCCGGGTTCATCTCTGTGGAGCTCTGTGCATCCTCTTTCTGCCTCTGTGACAAAATCTCAAAGGTTCGGAGTTTTTGCGGCCCAGTCGTGCGCTTTTTCGTACGATTTGGCGATGGCTAGAAGTTCGGCTTCCTTGAATGGCTGCCCGATGAGTTGCAGTCCGATCGGCAGGCCAGCTTTCGAAAAACCACACGGAATGCTCATGCCGGGCAGGCCGGCGAGGTTCACGCCGATCGTGTAAATATCGCTCAGGTACATCGCGAGCGGGTTGGCGGCCTTCTCGCCTTTTTTAAACGCAGGCGTGGGCGAAGTCGGCGTGAGAATCGCGTCGACCTCTTTGTAAGCGTTGAGGAAATCCTGGCGGATCAGCGTGCGGACTTTTTGCGCACGCAGGTAGTATGCGTCGTAGTAGCCGCTGGAAAGCACGTAAGTGCCAAGGATGATGCGGCGCTTCACCTCTTGACCGAAGCCTTCGGCGCGCGATTTAAAGTAGAGATCAATTATGTCCTTCGCATCCTTCGAGCGATGGCCGTAACGAATGCCGTCGTAGCGCGCCAAGTTCGAAGAACACTCGGCCGTCGCGATGATGTAGTAAACGCCCACGCCGTACTCGGTGTGCGGCAGGGAAACGTTTTTCACCTCGCAGCCCATCTTCTCGTAGTAACTGATCGCTTTCTCGACGGCGGCGGCGACTTCAGGATCGAGACCTTGACCAAAATATTCCTTGGGAATACCAAGGCGCCACGGACCTTTGCGCTTCGTTAGTTCTGCGCGATAGTTCGGAATCTCCGTTTTGAACGATGTCGAGTCGAGCGGGTCGTGACCAGCAATGGCACCGAGCGTGATCGCCGCATCTTCTACCGAGCGGCCGAACGGGCCGATCTGATCAAGCGACGATGCGAACGCGATCAAACCGAACCGTGAGACAAGACCATAAGTCGGTTTGAAACCGACGACGTTGCAGAGTGCCGCGGGTTGACGGATCGAGCCGCCAGTATCGGAGCCGAGCGAAACAATCGCCTCGCCAGCCGCGACGGCGGCCGCACTACCACCCGAGCTGCCACCAGGCACACGCTCGAGATCGTAGGGATTGCAGGTCGTGTGAAACGCCGAGTTCTCCGTGGACGACCCCATTGCGAATTCGTCGAGATTCAGCCGACCCCAGCAAATCGCACCTGCATTTTTCAACTTCTTCGTGACCGTCGAATCGTAGGGCGAAACGAAGTTCGCGAGCATCTTTGACGACGCCGTGAGTGGCTGGCCATCGACCGCAATGACATCCTTGATGCCAACCGGAATACCATCGAGCGGTCCCCTCGCCTGCCCGGCGGCGCGACGTTCGTCGGAAGCTCGAGCCTGCGCGAGCGCATCGGCTTCGTCGAAGGAATTGAAGGCTTTGACCTTCGTATCCACGGCCTTGGTACGCGCGATGATGGCCTGCGTGAGCTCAACCGAGGAGAGCGTCTTTGCCTCCAGCAAGGAGGATAGTTCGGTGACTGGTTTATAAAAAAGTTCGGAGGACATGGCGCGATTCACTCGACGACTTTGGGGACAACAATCATGTTGTTGCGCTGGACTGGTGCGTTTTTGAGCGCCGCCTCGACTGGCAGGCCTGGCTGAGCAACGTCGTCTGCCCAGACATTATAAACCGGGAAAGCATGCGCCGTCGGCTCCACGCCGGTCACGTCGACTTTCTTTAACTGCTCGATGTAGGCAAGGACGTCGCCAAGCTGAGTGGCAAACTTCGCTTTCTCTTCAGGCGTGAGGGCGAGTCGCGCGAGATGGGCGACGTGGTCGATATTGAGATCGGTTGGGGCAGACATGATTATTTCCGGATCTGGTACGGCGTGGTTTTGGCGAGTTCGTCCTGAATCTTTTGGAAGGCGACGTTAACCTCGTCGTCAGTAAGCGTGCGCTCGGACGAGCGAAATACGAGGGAGAAACCAAGGCTCTTCTTGCCTTCAGCCAAACCAGTGCCTTGGTACACGTCGAAGACCTCGATGGCCTCCAACGAAAAAACATTACCGGTAGATGCACGGGCAAGTTTCGCCAGCGTCTTTTGAACCTCGGTAGCGAGCACGCTCTGATCGACGACAAGCGCGATGTCGCGCAACGCTGCCGGGAAAAGACTGAATGGCTGATAGCGACGATGCGCACCGCCCGCAGCGAGTTTCTCGGGGAGAATGGCGAAAACACCAGCATGAACCTTTCCCTCGAGGCCGAGCGACTTAACCATCGCCAAATCGACAAGACCCAAGGCAGCAAACCAACCATTCTGCATGTCACCAGCCGTGGCAGCCTGGCCTTCCTGCCAGCCGCGATGGGCTTGAGTGACGGGTTGAAGAGCCTGACGCGCAAGATCGATGTCCGCAGCGCTCGCGAGCATGGTCGCAAGACTCTTCGCTGCATAGAAATCAGTTGCCTCACGCTTGAGCCAGCTGCGATCCGCCGGGTTCTCGGCAATGACAAATGCCACCGCGACGCACTCGAAGTTCGCGCCGTCACGTTCAACAAACACACGACCAGTTTCGAACAGACGCGAGACGGAAACGCCACGCGACTGGTTGAGCTTGAGCGTTTCGAGCAACCCAGGAATCAGCGATGAGCGCAGGTGTGACTGGTCTTCGACAAATGGGTTGGCCAATGCGAGTTCAGCCACGGCCGTAGGCGAAGCCCAAGCCTGAAGCTCCTTTTGCGGACGCAGCGTGTAGTTCACGCACTCATGGAAACGCTGGCCCACGAGCTGATCGGCGACCTTGCGATTGAAGAGCACGATCGGATCGTCGTCTCCAACCAAACCAGGCGCTTGAACTACACTGACAGGAATTTTCTCGGTTCCGTAAACTCGCAAGACTTCCTCGACGAGATCGATCGGGCGGTCGAGATCGTCGCGCCAACTCGGAATCGAAACCGTCATTGCTGGCCCACGTTCAGGTGTAGGTTCTTCGCGGACGATGGTGAGTTCGAGCGATTCGAATGCGGCACGGATATCAGCTTCAGGAATCTCAAAGCCGACCTTCTCATTGATGAAACCTGGTGTGACCAGGATCTCGCGCTGCCAGGGCACATCGGTACCGATACGCCGTGTCTGGCCGGCAACTTTACCTCCGGCGATTTCCAAAATCAGATCGAGTGCGCGGTGAGTAGCCTCCTCAAGCGAATGCGGATCGACACCGCGCTCGTACCGGTATGACGAATCAGATGAAAGAGCTAATTTACGCGAAGTCGTGCGAATTGACTGCCGCCTGAAATAAGCGCTTTCGAGCACGAGATCGGTCGTGGTGTCATCCACGCCGGAGTTTTCGCCGCCCATGACACCAGCCACGACCAGTGGCTTCGTCGCATCGGCGATGACCAGCATGTGGCTGTTGAGTACACGTTCTTTGCCATCGAGCGTGACGATCTTTTCCCCATCAATGGCGTGCCGCACAATGATTTCTTGGCCACCGATTTTCTTGGCATCAAACGCATGGGTCGGCTGGCCGTATTCGAGCAGTACGAAATTGCTGATATCAACCACGTTGTTGATCGGGCGCAGCCCTACGGCCTTGAGCCGCTCTTGCATCCAAGACGGACTTGGCCCGATTTTCACGCCGGTGATTACAGTCGCAGTGTAGAGCGGGCAGTCATGCTCAGCCTCGACGCGGACCGACTTCAATAAATCCTCGCGCGGTGCGGGATCAGCAGCGTTCGGAGTGAAAGCGACTTCGGGATAATTCAGGTCCTGCTTGAACCAGGCCGAAAGTTCACGCGCGATGCCGAGGTGACTTAGGCAGTCGGGACGGTTCGGTGTAACTTCGATATCAAACACCACGTCGCCCGCCGGCAGCACAGCGTTGATCGGTGTTCCGAGTGCAGGGGAACCACCAAGAACCAACAAACCAGCCGCTTCGTCGGAGATCGTGAGTTCCTTCGCGGAACACATCATACCATCTGAAAGTTCGCCACGAACCTTGGCCTGCTTAATGGTGAAATTACCGGGCAGCACAGCGCCGGGCAACGCCACAGGCACGCGATTGCCTGCATCGCAGTTGGGCGCGCCGCAAACGATCGTCTTAACGCCGCCGGCCGAACCAACATCCACCGTGCAAACCGAAAGTTTGTCGGCGTTGGGATGTTTGGCGCGAGTAAGGATTTCGCCCACGAAAACATTTCCCAGCTGCGGAGCGCCGGTGCGGATCACCTGCTCGACCTCGAAGCCGAGAAAAGTGATCGCACGGCAAATCTCGTCGACGGAAGCGTCGAGCTGAACATAGGACTTAAGCCATTTAAGGGAAATTTTCATCGGTGATTCCTCAGGCGAACTGCTTTAAGAAGCGGACGTCGTTTTGGTAGAAATAGCGGATGTCATCGATGCCGTAGAGTAGCATCGCAAGACGTTCGAGGCCCATGCCGAAAGCATAGCCACTCCAGACGGTCGAGTCGTAGCCGACACCTTCAAACACACTTGGGTCGACCATACCGCAACCGCCAATCTCGATCCACTCCTTGTTCACCTTCGGAAGGTGCTTGGCTGAGAGATCGACTTCGAAACTCGGCTCGGTATAGCCGAAATAGTGCGGGCGGAAACGTGTCTTGGTATCTTTGCCGAGCAGCGACGCGAAGGTGTAATCAAGCAGCGCCTTCAGATCGCGAACGGTGACATTCTTGTCGACGTAGAGACATTCCAGCTGGTGGAAATTCGCGGAGTGCGTGGCATCAGATGTGTCGCGACGGTATACACGGCCAGGCGATACGATGCGGATCGGCGGCTTGCCCTTGAGCATCGTGCGGATCTGCACGGACGAGGTGTGCGTGCGCAGAAGATATTTTTCGTGGTGATGCTTCTTCGAGACATTGCCGTACTTGGCGGAATCGGGAAAATAGAACGTATCCTGCGCGTCGCGCGCCGGATGATCGGCCGGGGTGTTGAGCGCATCGAAGCAGTAGTACTCCGTTTCGACTTCTGGGCCTTCGACGACGGTGAAACCAACTTTGCGCAAGATGCGGCACATTTCCTCACGCACGAGCGTAAGCGGATGACTGGTGCCCGCCTCGGAATCGGGCGATGGCAGAGTCGGGTCGATGGCTGGCCCAAGTTGGGCCTGAAGCTCGGCCGTCTCGATCTGGCGGAGCGCGGCGTCGAGAAGCGTTTGGAGCTGGCCCTTGGTTTCGTTGATCAGCTTGCCGACGACGGGCTTCTGCTCCTTCGGAACTGAGCCCATCTGTTTCATGAGCGCGGTGAGTTCGCCGTTGGGGCCGACGTAGCGGGCTTTGGCCGCCTCAAACTCAGGACGCGTTTTAAGCGTGGCGAGTTCAGCCTGGGCTTTGGCGAGAAGAGCGGTGAGTTGGTCTTGCATGAGAATGGGACTGAGCAGATGTGACTGAGATCTTTCCTCTTTATCTTACTCTTTAATAATTCTCTGCCTCGTCGGAATAAAGAGAACGAGAAAGAGGAAGATAAAGAAGAACGAAAAGCTCCACGTAACGAAAATAAAAAAGGACGGCACCTCGATTGAGGCCCGTCCTAGGGAAGGCGGCGTGTTGCGAACAACACGCCGAACCTTGGGGCGAGCCAAAGAGGCTCGCGTTTATAAGAGTTAGGCCCTCGCGCTGGCCTTGGTCTTCAACGCAGCCTGGGCTTTTACGACCAGTGCATTAAAGGCAACCTCGTCGCGAATCGCGAGGTCGGAAAGGACCTTGCGATCAAGACTGATGTTGGCGGCTTTGAGACCTTCCATGAAGCGGCTGTAGCTGATGCCGGCATTGCGGCAAGCGGCGTTCAAGCGGATGATCCAGAGCGAACGGAAGTCGCCCTTTTTCTTGCGGCGAGCAGCGTAAGCATACTGCCAAGCGTGTTGGACAGCTTCTTTCGCGTAGCGATAGAGCTTGGATTTATTTCCGAAGTAGCCCTTGGCGTACTTCAGTACTTTTTTGCGACGCTTACGCGAGGCGGGGGAGTTTGTTGCACGAGGCATGTTGGTATGTGTTTTTTTGAGGCCGCCGGGTCGTCTCGTTAAGATTCACCCGGCTGGCGCAGTTATGGTTTTGCTTCGCTTAGAGGCCGAACGGGAGGCAGCGTTTAAGCGCCTCGGCATGGCCTTTAGCCACGAGCTTGTCTTTGGAAGCACGGCGTTTCTGCTTGGTGCTCTTAGCGGACAGCAAGTGACGGAAGCCAGGCGTGCGGCGAATCAGCTTGCCTGTACCGGACAATTTGAAGCGCTTGGCGACAGACTTTTTGGTCTTTTGCATGTGAAGAGCGGAAGAAAACAGTGCACCCGAGCGTCCTTGGCAAGGGGAATTTTTCATCTCTTGCGAATGAATACAAAATCACAGGATCATCACGCGATGCAATTACGGCGTTGACAGCCTATGCTCAGCCTGAGATTCGATCCGGCTCCGCAAAAACATTTCTATCGTAAAAACCCGCGCACGCACCCTGAAACGGACCGCCCGCACTCACTTTTAATACAACACCACCATGGCAAACAGCGAAGTACTGCTCCTCAAGCCCGTCGAAGGTCTTGGCGCCGAAGGCGACCAGGTCAAAGTCCGCGCCGGCTACGCCCGCAATTTCCTCCTCCCGCGCCAGATCGCGGCTCCCGTTACGACGGCGAATCGCAAGCAGGTCGAGGCCCTCAAGAAGCGCCGCGCTGAGCGCGAAATCAAAGAGCTCTCCGGTGCCCAGGATCTCGCGAAACAGATCGAGAAGGTCAGCATCGCGTTCGCCGTGAAGACCGGCGAAGGTGGCAAGATGTTCGGTGCGATTACTGCTAACGATCTCCACGAGAAACTCGTGCAGGGCGGCGTCGTGATCGAGAAGAAGCGCATCCATCTCCACACTCCGGTCAAGACCCTCGGCAAGCACGAGACTTCGATCAAGCTCCACAGCGACGTGACGGTCACGATCAGCTTCGACGTCGTTTCGGAAAATCCGATCGAAGTCGCTCCTGTCGTCGAAGCTCCAAAGGGCGATTACAGCGAGAAAAAGTCGGTCCGTCGTCCGAAGTCCGACAAGGCGAAGTCTGAATAAGCCAGTTTCCACGCCGTAATTTTATTTTCAAAAGCCGCACCACGTCAGGTGCGGCTTTTTTTATTTGCCGCATTTCAGAAACCAAAACCATTCGCCAGAACTGTGAACAGTTTGGGGAAAAGAAAAAATAAGGCGCACTTGCACACGACTCGTTGCCCCACTCTGCTCTGCCTTTTGCCGTAATGTCCGACGAAGTTTCCAAATTTCCCCGCCGTTCACGCGATAACGGTTCCAACGACGTCGCCAACTCCCCTCTCCTCGCCGGCCGCACTGCGCCGCACAGCATCGAGGCCGAGGAATACCTCCTCGCCTGCTGCTTGCTCGATGGCAACGATACCGTCGCACGCTGCCTCGAAGGCAAAATCAGCGCAGCCGCTTTCTACAGCCCGGCCAACCGCGTTGTTTACGAGAAACTCGTCGATCTCTATAATAAAGGCTCAGCGATCGACCTCGCGATCCTCGCCGAAGAGCTAAAAACCTCCAAGCAACTCGACGAAATTGGCGGCTACGCCTTTCTCACGCAGATCAGCGGATGCATTCCCACGACTGCGCAAGCCGGCTACTTCATCGAAAAGCTTCACGAGCTCTACCTGCTGCGCGAACTCATCAAAGTCGCGACCGGCGCCGTAGAAAATTGTTATAGTTATCAGGGCGGGCTCCAGGAATTCATCGATAAGGTTGAGCAAGATATTTTTCAGGTCACGCAGGACCGCATCTCCGACGCCGCGAAGCAGATGAAAGGGCCTACGATGGAGGCCATGAACGTCATCAATAAAATGATGATGAAGAAAGGCGAACTCACCGGTGTCGCCTCTGGCTTCAAGGATCTCGACGCCCTCACCTACGGCTTTCAAAAAGCCGAAATGATCGTGCTCGCCGCCCGTCCCTCGATGGGTAAAACCTCGCTCGCCCTTAACATGGCCGAAGCCGCCGCCATGCCGAAACGAGGCAACCCGGTAAACACGCTCGTCTTCAGTCTGGAAATGAGCTCGTCCCAGCTCGCCATGCGTATGCTCTGCGCCCGCGCCCGCGTGAACATGAAACTCTTGCGCGACGGCTTGCTCTCAAAAAACGGCGAGGAACAAAAACGCCTCCTTGAAGTGGCCGACGAATTTTCGAAATCGATGATCTACATCGACGATTCCAGTCATCTCACGATCATGGAACTGCGTGCCAAAGCCCGCCGCCTCCATGCCCGCCACCCCATCGGCTTCATAATCGTCGACTACCTCCAACTCCTCAGTCCGACCGACCCGAAAGTACCGCGCGAACAGCAGGTCGCTGAAATGTCTCGCGGATTGAAGTCACTTGCGAAGGAACTCGAAGTCCCCGTTCTTGTATTAAGTCAGTTGAACCGCGCCGCAGAAAAAGAAAATCGCACACCCAAACTCTCCGACCTCCGTGAATCAGGATCTATTGAACAAGATGCTGACGTTGTTTTAATGCTAGCACGCCCCAAAGACGCCGACGAAAAATTCCAAGTCGCCGCCGACTCTGCGGAGTTAATAGTTGCCAAGCAACGAAACGGCCCGGTAGGAGAACTGAAGCTCACCTTCCTTCGAGACATCACCCGCTTTGAAAACTTTACCCAGTAACCCCCTGAAAGGGGTCACTTGTTTCTTAATTGCCCTTTTGCTCCTCGCTACGGCGAGCTTGCAACTCCATGCTCAAGCAGCTCCTGGAGAGGCACCTACGGTTCCCTACAAGGTTGGCACCATCGCGGTGCGCTTTGTCGGCGTGGCCATTGTGAGCGAACAAGTCGTTCGCGCCAACGTACAGATTCGCGAGGGAGGTGACCTCGACGACGCATTGATCGACCGCGATATCCGCGCGCTCTACCGGACCAGTCTTTTTGAATTTATTGAGTTCAAGCGCGAAGTACTCCCCAACCACACGGTCAACATCGCCATTGAGGTCACCCCTAAGTACCGCGTGCTCACGGTCCGATACGAGGGCAACAAAAAGGTCAAAAGCCACCGCCTCGAAAAAGAAGTTAAAACTAAATCCAACGCCTCGCTTGACGAGCGCCAGGTGAAGGAAGACGCCGAAAAGCTAAAAGAGTTTTATCAGAAAAAAGGATACAACCAGATTTCGATCAACTACTCCATCGAACGTGATCGCGCCACTGGTTTCGGCACCGTGATCTTTAAGATTAGCGAAGGTGAAAAAGTTAAAATCGCCGACATCCGTTTCATCGGCAACGAACACATCAAAACGCGTGTTTTTTACGGCTGGTTCGATGGTCCGCTCATTAAAGCCATGGAAACCCGCCGCTGGTGGATGTTCTCCTGGTTGACTAGTTCGGGTCGCCTCAAAGACGAACAATTCGAAGACGACCTCGACAAACTGCGCGATTACTACCGCGAACAAGGCTACCTCGACGTCGAAATCCCTCAGGAAAAAATCATCTACGATTACCCCACGCCGAAGAAGCTAGTTATCACCATTCAGATCAGCGAAGGCCGCCAATATAAAGTCGGCGAAGTCACTTTCACCGGCAACAAGCTTCACTCCTCGCGCATGCTCAAACGCATCGTGAAACAAAAGAACGGAGCCATCTTTACTCCGTCGAAAATCGACAAAGACGTCGAAGACCTGGAAGACTTCTACGGGAAAGACGGTTATCTCGAAACTCGTATCCACCCGAACCGTAAACCCAACATCACCACGGGTAACATCGATCTCGAATATGAGGTCAATGAGAGCGAGAAATTCTTCGTCGAATCCATCCACATCGACGGCAATACCAAGAGCAAGAGTACCGTAATCCTACGCGAATTAACGCTCGGCCCCGGCGAAGTCTTCAACATGGTGCGCCTGAAAGTCAGTAAACTGCGCCTCGAAAACACCCGTTTCTTCAGCGACCAAAACCTAGCGCCTGAAACAACCAACATCCCAGGTCGTCGCAACCTGAAGGTCTCAGTCAAAGAAGACCGCACCGGCAATCTCTCTTTCGGTGCCGGTTACAGCTCACTTGAAAAACTGGTCTTCTTTACCGAGCTCAGCCAATCGAACTTCGATCTGTTCAACCGCAAAGGTTTCTTCCAGGGCGATGGCCAAAAGTTCCGCATTCGCCTGCAATGGGGT
>Ga0302321_100001369_pt1 | contig 20865 bp, 17 predicted proteins | sample Fen_T0_1_FD_202505 | JGI IMG/M metagenome (GOLD analysis project Ga0302321, IMG submission 202505) | Peat permafrost microbial communities from Stordalen Mire near Abisko, Sweden - Fen_T0_1 | ecosystem: Environmental > Terrestrial > Soil > Wetlands > Permafrost | place: Sweden: Abisko...
ACCGTCGAGGAAGCGCACCATGCCCTTGGGCCAGGCGACGAACGTGTCGCGACCTCGCGCCTCGCCGTCGCGGTGCAGCCAGAGCGACCAGATCCGTCGCCCGTCGAAGAGCACGTCGAGCACCAGCTCGCGCCCCGACCGCGCCGTGATCCCCGCGGCGTCGACGCGCACCTGCGGGGCGTGCTTCCAGGCCCGCGGCGTGGTCACCACGGCAGCTCCAGTCGGGGGTAGGGGTTGTCAGCGCGGCAGCCTACAGGTCACTCGTGGCCCCCTCGCGCCGCGCTGTCCTCCCCCCGGCGAGGCCACCGATCGTCCCAAAAACACCACAAGTCACTGCTGACCCAGTAGGCTTCACGCTTGGCGACGGCTGCCCGGACCGTCCGCCCCGTCCCCCGCTTCCCCTGGAGGGCCCTTGACGCGCGACCGTGGACGAACCAGCTGGCTGGTGCGGCTGGGCATCCTGGCGACCGCCGCAGCCCTCGCGCTGGCCGCCTTCGGGGTCCCTCATTCCGGTGGGCCCGACGACCACGGCTCGCTCGCCGGTACGCCGTCTCGCACCGCCCCCGGTACGACGTTCAAGCTCGCCTCCTTCAACGTCCTCGGCGCCGTCCACACCGACACCGGCCAGCGACCGGGCTGGGCGAACTCCCACCAGCGGATGGCGTGGGCGGTGCGCCTGATCGACCAGAACCAGCTCCAGGTGGTCGGCTTCCAGGAGTTCGAGGCCACGCAGTACGACCGGTTCAAGGAGCTGACCGGCACCCGGTTCGGCGTCTACCCCGGTGTGAGGCTCGGCCGGCGTGCCAGCGTTCAGAACTCCATCGCGTGGCGTCGCGACACCTGGCGGCTCGTCGAGGCCCACACCATCCGGGTGCCGTACTTCCACGGCGTCAGGCTCCAGATGCCCTACGTCCTGCTACAGAACCTCGCCACCGGCGAGAACGTCTGGTTCTACAACTCCCACAACCCCGCCGACACCCACGGGCACGCCTGGAAGTGGCGCCGCGAGGGCTACCGGATCGAGGCCGCCCTGGTCGCCCGGCTGCGAGCCGCGGACCCGTCGACCGCCGTGGTGGTGACCGGCGACAAGAACGAGCGCCAGAAGTACTTCTGCTACATCGCCCAGCACTCGATCCTCCACTCCGCGAACGGCGGGTCCTGGAGCAACAACGGGTGCACCCAGCCCCCCGCTCCCTTGGCGATCGACTGGGTGCTGGGCACCTCCGACGTCCGGTTCGACTCCTACACCGCCTTCCGCGACGACCTGGTCCGCAAGACGACCGACCATCCGATCGTGATGGCGAACGCCACCATCGCGCCCCGTACCCCACCGATCGCCGACCAAGTGGTCGTGCTCTCCGTGCAGGGCCTGAGGTCGGTCGCCGTGCACCGTGCCGGAGCGACCGGAGCGCCCGCCCTGGCCGACATGAGGACCCTCGGCACGTCCACCCTGAACGCCCGGACGGAGGTCGAGCGGACGAGTCCCGCCGCCAACGTGGTCGGCATGCTCACCGGACGCCGCGTCAACCCGCTGCGCGGCGGGCACGGCGTGGGATGGCGGTCGACCCCCGAGGCCACCGTGCACGCGGCGGCGGGCCACTACGTGACCAGCGTGTACGACGTCGTGCACGACTACGGCTACCCGACCTCGTTCCTCTCCGACGGCGGCGATCTCGGGATCGTCGACCGGAGCTGGGGCCAGGGCGACGGCAGTGCCGACCGCTACGGCGCCGACAACGGCCGCAACAAGATCTCGCACTACGCGACGCTCCGCACCGACAGCTTGGTGGTGAACGCGCTCGTCGACGAGCTCTCGAGCGGCGCCGCCCCCACGCTCGCCGTCGCGCACCTCGCCCGGCCGGCGAGGATCGCCCATCGCTACGGCTGGCACAGCCCCGAGTACGCCGCCGCCGTCACCCGGGTCTCCGCCCTGGTCGGGCGCGTCCAGCGGGCGATCGCGCGGACCCCGGGCCTGGCCGGGAGGACGCTGCTGGTGGTCACGGCAGACTCCGGCGCGGACGGGGCGAAGGACTCCAACCCCACGACCGTGCCCGACTACCGCATCCCGTTCTTCGCCACCGGGCCGTCCGTCCCGGCCGGCACGGACCTCTACGCGCTCAACCCGCAGCTCACCAAGCCCGGCTCGGCCCGCGTGGGGTACGACGGGGCGCAGCCCGTGCGCAACGGGTTCGTCGCCAACCTGGTGACCACAGCACTGGGCATGCCCCGGATCCCCGGCAGCACGCTGGACCCCGATCAGTCGTTCACGGTCTTCGGGCCGTCCCCTTAGTCTCGGGCCGTGAGCACGACACCGACGCGCGTCTACGCCGCCCGGCTGGTAGGCCTGCCGATCTTCGACCCACAGGGCGACCAGGTGGGCAAGGTCCGCGACCTCGTGGTCGCGATCCGTTCGGAGACCAGCCAGCCCCGGGTGCTCGGGCTCGTCGGTGAGGTCCTCGGCCGACGCAGGATCTTCGTCCCGATGACCCGGGTCACCCACATCGACAGCGGGCAGGTCTACACCACCGGGCTGCTCAACATGCGCCGCTTCGAGCAGCGCCCTACCGAGACCCTGGTGATCGGGCAGATGCTCGACCGCACGGTCACCATCGAGCCCACCGGCGTCCGCGGCACCGTGTACGACGTCGCGATGGAGCAGACCCGGACGCGCGACTGGGTGCTGAGCCGGGTCGCCGTCCAGGAGCCGGGCCATCGCCTACGGCGCCGGGGGCAGACCTACGTCGTGGAGTGGCGCGACGTGGTCGGCCTCGTCGCACCCCAGCCGACGCAGGGAGCCACCCACCTGATCGCGGCGCTCAACGAGATGCGAGCGGCCGACGCGGCCAGCGTGATCCACGATCTGCCACCCGAGCGTCGTACGGCTGTGGTCGCGGCCCTCGACGACGAGCGACTCGCCGACGTCCTCGAGGAGCTCCCCGACGAGGACCAGGTCGAGGTCCTGGGCTATCTCGGCAGCGAACGCGCCGCTGACGTGCTCGAGGAGATGTCGCCCGACGACGCCGCCGACCTGATCGCCGACCTGCCGCCCGAGGTCGCGGCCACCCTGCTGAGCCTGATGGAGCCGCACGAGGCCGAGGACGTGCGCCGGCTGATGTCCTACGCCGAGGAGACGGCCGGCGCGATGATGACGCCCGAGCCGGTGATCCTCGGGCCCGACGCCACCATCGCCGACGCCCTGGCCCAGATCCGGCACGTCGAGCTGCCGGTCTCGCTGGCCGCGATGGTCTACGTCTGCCGGCAGCCCTTGGAGACCCCCACCGGCCGGCTGCTGGGCGTCGCGCACTTCCAGCGCCTGCTGCGCGAGCCGCCGTCGACCCTGGTCGCGGCCGCCCTCGACCACACGATGGACCCGCTCCACCCCGAGGCCACGATCGACGAGGTCGCTGCCCACCTCGCCACCTACAACCTGGTCGCCGCGCCGGTGGTCGACGACGCCGGGCGCCTGCTCGGGGCGGTGACCGTCGACGACCTGCTCGACCACCTGCTCCCGGAGAACTGGCGCGACCAGCCCCTGGGCGGCTCGACCCCGCCGGAGGTGAGCCATGGCTGAGCGTCGGAGCAGCCGGCTCGACACCCCCAAGGAGCAGCGTCGCCCGCTGCTGCGCGCCCCGTCGTACGACACCGACGCGTTCGGCGTCTTCGCCGAGCAGTTCGCCCGCTTCATGGGGACCGCCCGGTTCCTGATGTGGATGACGGTCTTCGTCGCCTTCTGGGTGGGCTGGAACACGCTGGCGCCGGCGGACCTCCGGTGGGACACCTACCCGTTCATCTTCCTGACCCTGATCCTCAGCCTGCAGGCGTCGTACGCCGCCCCGCTGATCCTGCTCGCGCAGAACCGCCAGGAGTCGCGCGACAAGGTGATCGCCGAGCAGGACCGTCAGGTCAACTCACGTGCCCACGCCGACATGGAGTTCCTCGCCCGCGAGGTCGCCTCCCTCCGGATGGCCGTCGGCGAGGTCGCGACCCGCGACTTCCTGCGCTCGGAGCTCCGGTCGTTGCGCGACGACCTCAACGACCAGGACGAGGACGAGGCGGCCGCGCCGGCCTGAGGGTCGCCAACTACGCTGGAGACACTATGAGTCTCCCCAGCACCGACCGGCTCACCGAGGCCCTCGCCACCGTCCAGGACCCTGAGATCAAGCGGCCCATCACCGAGCTCGGCATGGTCGACCGTCTCGAGGTCGACGCCGCCGGCCTGGTGAAGGTCACCGTCCTGCTGACGGTCTCGGGATGCCCGATGAAGGACACCATCGACCGAGACGTGCGGGGCGCCCTGGGCGCCGTCGACGGCGTCACCGGCGTCGAGCTCACGCTCGGCGCGATGACGCCCGAGCAGCGGGCCGAGCTCCAGACCACGTTGCGTGGCGGCGCGCCGGCCAAGGAGATCCCGTTCGCCCAGCCGGGTTCACTCACCAAGGTCTTCGCGATCGCCAGTGGCAAGGGCGGGGTCGGCAAGTCGTCGGTCACGGTCAACCTGGCGCTGGCGCTGGCCAAGGCCGGCCGCACGGTCGGCATCCTCGACGCCGACATCTACGGTCACTCCGTCCCCGCGATGCTCGGGATCGCCGACTCCCGGCCCACCCAGGTCGAGGACATGATCATGCCGGTGCCGACGACCTCCGGGGTCTCGGTGATCTCGATCGGCATGCTCAAGCCGCGCCGCGACCAGGTCGTCGCCTGGCGCGGCCCGATGCTCGACCGGGCCCTGGTCCAGATGCTCGCCGACGTCTACTGGGGCGATCTCGACGTCCTCCTCATCGACCTGCCGCCGGGCACGGGTGACATGGCGATCTCGCTCGGCCAGCACCTCCCGAACGCCGAGATCGTGGTCGTGACCACACCGCAGGAGGCGGCCGCAGAGGTCGCCGAGCGGGCCGGGACGATGGCGTCCATGCTCCACCAGCGCGTGGTCGGCGTGATCGAGAACATGAGCTTCCTGGTCTGCCCCCACTGCGGCCCGTCCCACCAGTTCGAGCTCTTCGGCAGCGGCGGCGGCGAGCGGGTGGCCGCGACCCTCACCGGCCGGTTCGGGTACGACGTACCGCTGCTGGGGCGTATCCCGATCGAGGAGACACTGCGGGAGGGAGGCGACGCCGGCAAGCCGGTCGTCGAGTCCGATCCCACCGCCGACTCCGCCCGGGTCCTGACCGACCTGGCCGACCGGCTCGACTCGCGGGGCCGCGGGCTCTCCGGACGCCAGCTCGGCCTCACCCCGACCAGTAGATTCTGAGTCATGTTCGGAGTCGGGCTGCCGGAGCTGGCGGTGATCGCTTTCGTCGCCGTCCTGGTGTTCGGCCCCGACAAGCTGCCCGAGTTCGCGCGCCAGGCCGGCCGGATGGCCCGCAAGATGCGCGAGTTCGCCAACGACGCTCGCGACGAGCTGCGCGAGGAGCTCGGCCCCGAGTTCGCCGACCTCGACTTCAAGGACCTCGACCCGCGCACGATCGTGCGCAAGCACATCGTCGAGGCGATGAACGAGGACCCGAGCGGCCCGGTCACTGCTTCGGTGAACCCCCTCGCCGAGGGCGAGCCCCCGCCTTGGGACGAGGACGCGACCTAGCCGCTCCCGGCGGGAGGTCACGTCCGGCTCTGCACCGCCGCGATCGCGTCGCGTCGCAGCAGGAGCCTGCGCCCCTCGCCGACGATGACCTCGACGAAGTCGCTCCCGACCCGGGCCGGCACCACCGCACGTGCGGTGCCGTCGACGCCGTGGACGACGCACGGCTCGCCCGCGTCCGCCAGTCTGCGTAGGGCGGAGCCGAACCCGAGGCGGTCGACCGGTGACCAGGCCACCTCGGGGACGGCCCGTGAGGACGCACCCTCGACGCTGACGACCGCGGCCAGCCGGACCACCCAGTCCTGGGCGGCACCGTGCGCCAGGCACCAGTCGGGCCCGACCCGCTGCAGCAGTCCGGCGACCGGCCCCACACCACGCACGTCGAGGACGACGTCGCGGCCCGACGAGGCCAGCAGGCGGCCGGCCAGCGTGACGGTGGCGTACTCCGCGCGGCTGCGGTCGGCCAGGTCGCTCTCGCGCTCGGCGTCGTAGAGCGCCTCGGCCCGACCCTCCAGGTCGTCGAGGAAGGCGAACAGGCGCTCGTCCCACTCCACTCACCCACCCTCGCACGACGGCGGTGCGGTCCGCTGCCTCTCCACAGGCCGCTGTCAGCCGCCTTGTCAAAAGAGATCAGAAGTCTTTGAATGGGTCAAACACAAGCAAACGAAAGGTTCTGCGGTGCTTCTCGGGAGCCGCGGCAGCCGGATCCGCTGCCTCGTCGTGTGGACGGCCACCTCCATCGGGTTCGGTGTGGCCGGCGTGGGCACCCGCCCACTGCTGCGCCACGTGCCGCTCGACCTCCCTGCTCTCGCCTGCACCCCGCTCGACGTGGCCATCACCGGCCTGGCCGCGGTCGCCCTGCTCGGGTGTGCGGCGTGGCTGTGGCTGGTGACCACGGTCGTGGTGGTGGAGGCCCTGCGGGGCGCCGACGTCTCGGGCCCGGCTCCGCACGGCGTCCCGGCCGGCGTACGCCGGGTGGTGATGGCGGCGTGCGGGGTCGCGCTCGCCGGCGGACTGACCCAGCCGTCCCACGCCGCGGGGCCACACGTCCGGTCGCCGCACGCCGGGCCTCTCGCCGTGCTGACCGGGCTACCCCTCCCCGACCGTGCTGTAGCAGCTGCACCGTCCCGCCCCCGGACCGTGCGCGATCGGACCGTGCGGGTGCGGCCCGGCGAGAGCCTGTGGTCCCTCGCCGCCCGCGACCTGCCGGCGGACAGCCCCGACGCCGTCGTGGCCGCTCGCTGGCATGCCATCTACGCGGCCAACCGTTCCCTCATCGGCCCCGACCCCGACGTGATCGTGCCGGGTCAGCGGCTCCGCCTTCCCCGAAAGGACCCGTCATGATGCTCCGCCAGCTCTCGTCGCCCGAGTCCACCGACGGGGCAGTCCTCACCCTCCCCCTGACCCCGGTCGCCACCGTGCAAGGGACCCTCGCCCTCGATCTCGGGCCCCGGCTCGACGTCCCCGAGCCGCTGGTCGCCGGCCGTCCGGGCGACTCCGCCCTGCACGACGTCGTCCATGTCGACCTGGTGCAGCGGCGGCGGTTCGAGCAGCATGCAGCGCGGATCGGCGCCGCTGTCGTCGAGATCGTGGGTGGCGACCGGCCGGTGTCCCAGCTGCTGCGCTGGACGACCCCCGACGTCTACCAGGACCTCGCCCGGCGTGCCCACCTGGTAGCGCGTACGGTCGGCCGGCAGCCCGGCAGCGGCGGCATCCAGTCGGTCCGTCCGCAGCTGGTCGCCGCCCACACCAGCTTCGTCTCCGAACGCTGTGCCGAGGTCAGCCTGCACGTGCGCTACGGCGACCGTTCACGCGCGGTCGCCGCCCGCTTCGAGCTGATCCGAGACCGCTGGCAGGTCTCGGCGCTGGAGTTTGCGTGAACCGCGGGTTGAGTGACCCCTCAACCACCGAGGAGCGACGTCAGCCGTTGATCCGCGCGGTCAGCCCGGTCGGGCCACCCGGTGCGCCGTGGCATCGCTTGTACTTCTTGCCCGAGCCGCACGGGCACAGGGCGTTGCGCCCCACGTCGGCGTACTCGTCATCGGCGTTGGTCACCGTGCGGCCGGCCGGCCGGGGCGGCTCGCTGTCCCCGCCGAAGGCGGCCGGCACGGCGAGGGCCGTGTCGTCCTCGGACGGCGCGGAGTAGGCCAGCTGCTGGGATGGCTTCGGACGGTCGAGTCCCTTGGCCGTGATCTGTGGCCGATGGTCGTGCTCGTCGGCGGGCTGGTCCTCCGACCGGAGCTCGCGGCGCAGCGGCTCCTCCTCCTCGACGAACCCCTGCTCCTGCTCGTCGTCCTCGATCAGCTGGACCTCGAGGTTGAACAGGAAGCCGACCGACTCCTCCTTGATGCCGTCCATGATCGCCATGAACATGTCGAAGCCCTCGCGCTGGTACTCCACGAGTGGGTCACGCTGGGCATAGCCGCGCAGGCCGATGCCCTCACGGAGGTAGTCCATCTCGTAGAGGTGCTCGCGCCACTTGCGGTCGAGCACCGACAGCACGACGCGACGCTCGAGCTCGCGCATCGCCTCGGAGCCGATCTCCTCCTCGCGGCGTGCGTAGGCCTCGTGGGCGTCCTTCTGCAGGGCCGCGATCACCTCGTCGCGGTCGAGCCCCTCCACACCACCGACCTCGTCGGCCATGGCGTTGAGGTCGAGCGACAGCGGCCACAGCTGCTTGAGCTGTGCCTGCAGCGCGTCGAGATCCCACTCCTCGGCGAAGCCCTCGGTCGCGCCGGTGACGAAACCCTCGACGACGTCGTCGATGAAGGTCGCGATCTGCTCCTCCAGGTCCGCGCCCTCGAGCACCTTGCGGCGCTCGGCGTAGATCACGTGGCGCTGGCGGTCCATGACGTCGTCGTACTTGAGGACGTTCTTCCGGGAGTCGAAGTTCTGTGCCTCGATCTGGCCCTGGGCGTTGGCGATCGCGCCGGTGACGCGCTTGTTCTCGATCGGGACGTCGTCGGGGATCTTGAGGACCTGGAGGATCCGGTCGACCCAGTCGGACTTGAACAGCCGCATCAGCTCGTCCTCGAGGGACAGGTAGAACCGCGACTCGCCCGGGTCACCCTGACGGCCGGAACGACCGCGCAGCTGGTTGTCGATCCGGCGTGACTCGTGCCGCTCGGTGCCCACGACGTAGAGGCCGCCCACCGACTTCACCTCGTCGTGCTCGGTGGCGACCTGCGTCTTGATCTTCTCCAGCGTGCTGGGCCAGGCCGCCTCGTACTCCTCGGAGGTCTCGCCCGTCGGCTCGACGCCACGCTTGCGGAGCTCGGCGTCGGCCAGGAACTCCACCGAGCCACCGAGCATGATGTCGGTGCCTCGGCCGGCCATGTTGGTGGCGACCGTGACGGCGCCCTTGTGGCCCGCCATCGCCACGATCTTCGCCTCGTCGGCGTGGACCTTGGCGTTCAGCACCGAGTGGGGGATGCCGCGCTTGCGCAGCTTGTCGGACAGGTGCTCGGACTTCTCGACCGAGACGGTGCCGACCAGGATCGGCTGGCCCTTGGCGTGACGCTCGGCGATGTCGTCGGTCACCGCGTCGTACTTGGCCTCCTCGGTGCGGTAGACCAGGTCGGGCTGGTCGACGCGGCCGACCGGCTCGTTGGTCGGGATCGGCACCACCCCGAGCTTGTAGATCTTGTCGAACTCGCTGGCCTCGGTCATCGCCGTGCCGGTCATGCCGGAGAGCTTCTCGTAGAGGCGGAAGTAGTTCTGCAGGGTGACCGTGGCGAGGGTCTGGTACTCCTCGCGGACCTCCACGCCCTCCTTGGCCTCGATCGCCTGGTGCAGGCCGTCGTTGTAGCGCCGGCCCGCGAGCATCCGGCCCGTGTGCTCGTCGACGATGAGCACCTCGCCGTCCATGACGACGTACTCCTTGTCGTTGTGGAACAGCTCCTTGGCCTTGATGGAGTTGTTCAGGAAGGAGATCAGCGGGGTGTTGGCCGACTCGTAGAGGTTCTCGATGCCGAGGTGGTCCTCGACCTTGGTGATGCCGGGCTCGAGCACGGAGATGGTGCGCTTCTTCTCGTCGACCTCGTAGTCGACGTCCTTGGTCAGCGTGCGCGTGAGCTTGGCGAACTCGGCGTACCACCGGACCTCGTCCTGGGTGGGTCCGCTGATGATCAGCGGGGTGCGCGCCTCGTCGATCAGGATCGAGTCGACCTCGTCCACGATCGCATAGTGGTGGGTGCGCTGCACGCACTCCTCCAGCGAGCCCGCCATGTTGTCGCGGAGGTAGTCGAAGCCCAGCTCGTTGTTGGTGCCGTAGGTGACGTCGCAGGCATAGGCCTCGCGGCGCTCGTCGGGCTTCATCGACGGCAGGATGACCCCGGTGGTGAGGCCGAGGAAGTGGTGGATCCGGCCCATCCACTCCGCGTGGTACTTCGCGAGGTAGTCGTTGACGGTGACGACGTGGACGCCCTTGCCCTCGAGGGCGTTGAGGTACGCCGGCAGTGTCGCGACCAGCGTCTTGCCCTCACCGGTCTTCATCTCGGCGATGTTGCCGAGGTGGAGCGCCGCGCCGCCCATGATCTGGACGTCGTAGTGGCGCTGGCCGATGACCCGCTTGGCCGCCTCACGCACCGTGGCGAAGGCCTCCGGCATCAGGTCGTCGAGCGACTCGCCCGCGGCCAGACGCTCCTTGAACTCCAGGGTCTGCGCACGCAGCTCGTCGTCGGTCATGGCCACGAAGTCGTCCTCGATGGCGTTGACCGCGCGGGAGACCGCCTCCAGCTGGCGCAGGATCTTGCCCTCGCCGATGCGGAGGAGCTTGTCGAGAATGGCAGGCACGGGTGGGCTCCCGGTGTGGACGTCGGATGAACTCAGCCAACTCTACCCAGGGGCCGGAACCGGGCCGATTCCCCGCTGTGCTCCCCACGGCCCGGCCTCAGCGTGCGGCCACCGCTACCGACAGCGCCGGGGCCAGGTCACCCCGCGGCTCGACGACGACGGTATGGAGGCCGAGCCAGCCGGCGAGACGCTCCAGCTCCGCGGCGAGCTCCTCGCCGGTCTCGTCCGGAGCGCCCGGCTCGGCGTACGCCGCCCGCACCATCAGCAGCCCCGTCTTCCGGTCGGCCTTCAGGTCGACGCGCCCGACGATCCGGTCGCCCAGCAGGAACGGCAGGACGTAGTAGCCGTGGACGCGCTTCTCGACCGGCGTGTAGATCTCGATCCGGTAGTGGAAGTCGAACAGTGTCTCGGCGCGCTCCCGCTCCCAGACCACCGGGTCGAACGGGCTCAGCAGGGCGCGGGCGCCGACGCGGCGCGGCAGCCGCGCGTCGCGATGGAGGTACGCCGGTCTGCGGACGCCCTCGACGGTCACCGGGAGCAGCTCACCCTCCTCGACGAGCTCGGCCACCACGGGCGCGGCTCCGGTCTGACTCTGGCCGGGGACCGAGCGCAGGCGGTAGTAGTCGGCCAGGTCACGCAGGGTGCCGACGCCGTGTGATCGAGCGGCCCGGCGGACCAGCTCCTTGACCGCGTCGTGCTCGGTCGGCGTCGGCGCCTCGAGGTGCTGGGCCGGGATCACCCGCTCGGGCAGGTCGTAGCGGATCTCGAACTGGCTGTTGCGGCCCGCGATGGCGACGTCACCCACCATGAACATGTAGTCGAGCGCCCGTCGGGTGGTCGACCAGTTCCAGCCCCAGTGTTCCTTCTTCCGGGGCAGTCCGTCGTCGAGGTCGCGCGCGGTCGAGGCGCCCCGGTCGGAGATCTCGAGCAGCAGGCCCTCGGTCAGCTCGTCGGTGACCACGCTCCCCCACCACTTGTGCTTGCCGTCGCGGTAGCGGGCCATCCGGTGGCGCATCACCGGCCACAGATCGACCGGCATGTAGGCCTGGACGTGCGCCCAGTACTCCACCATCCGCCGTGGCCCGGTCTCCGACGCGCGGCGGACCAGGTCGACGTCGTAGGGGCCCATCCGGGAGTAGAGCGGCATGTAGTGGGCCCGCTGGAGCACGTTGACGGAGTCGACCTGCAGCACGCCGGTCCGGCCGAGGGTGCGCGCCAGCGTGCGCATGGTCGGCGGCTCGTGCGGCGGGTCGAGGAAGCCCTGGGCCGCCAGCGCGATCCGACGTGCCTGAGCCTGGGAGAGGGAGCGCACCCGCTGAACCTAACGGCATCCACCGACAGGGGCCGGCGTACTCCTCAGGGATGATCTTTGGCCCCCGGGGCGCTTCTGCGCTGGCGGCGAACGCCCGGGTGACCGCACAATCGCGAGATGCCGAGGCGCCGTGAGCGAGCCACCCGCGTCCTGGCCGGCGTCGCCGCAGCCGGCGCGCTGGTCGTGCTCCTGGGCTCGTCCGACACCTTCGCCGCCGGCGCGTCAGGGACGGCACACCAGCCGTCGCGCGCGCACCGCGGCGCGGACTCCGCGGCCATCGTCGTGAACAACATCCTCAGCGGCTTCGAGCCGAACACCATCGACCTCAACCCCGGCGGGACCCTCACCGTCAGCAACCACGACCCGATGCACTCCCACAGCGTCACGTCGGTCGCCGTGCGCACCGACGGCAAGCCCCTGTTCAGCGTCACCGTCGATCCCGGCGAGACCAAGAACGTGCCCGTGTCGACGCTCGGGGACGGCACCTACGACTTCTACTGCCGGTTCCACCCGCAGATGACGGGCACGCTCACCATCGGAACCGGAGGACCCGTCCCGTCGAACGTGCCGAAGTTCGAGCAACCGCTGGTCGAGCCACCCCGCCTGACCGGGCACGACATCCGGATCGTGATGAAGAAGGCGAACGTCCGAGTGCTCCCGCACGGACCGCGGACGCCGATGTGGACCTACGGCGGCACCTTCCCCGGGCCGACCATCGTCCGCCCCACCGGACGCGACACCCGGGTCACCTTCGTGAACCGACTGCCGCGCAGGGCCGGCTCGGTGACGATCCACCAGCACGGTGGGCACCAGGCGTCGGCCGACGACGGCCAGCCCACGCGCTACCTGATCCGGCACGGCCAACGGCGTACGTACGACTTCCCGCTGACCGACGGCGGATCACCACTCCCGGCCGCGCTGCGGTTCTACCACGACCACCGGATGGACCGGACCGCGCGCAACAACTGGATGGGGCTGCAGGGCCTGTTCCTGACCACCGACCCGTCCGATGCCAGGCGCGGGCTGCCGCACGGGAGGTACGACCTGCCGCTGATGGTCACCGACCGGAGCTTCCGTGCCGACAACACGCTGCGCAACCCGTTCCGCCACGCGATGTCGATGCCGATGACGGCGCCGATGCCGGGTCATCGGATGGCAACCGGCCCCGCCTCGGGGACCGTGGGGACCAAGGTGCTGGTGAACGGTCGCTTCGCGCCGTACAAGAACGTGGTGCCCGGGCGCTACCGGCTGCAGATCCTCAACGCCTCACTGTTCTCCAGCTACGACTTCGCGCTGTCCGACGGTCGCCCGTTCGTCCAGATCGGTACCGGCTCGGGGCTGCTCCCCCACCCGGTCACCCGGCAGGACATCCTGCTCGGGCCGGCGCAGCGTGCCGACGTCGTCGTCGACTTCCGAGGCGAGGCCGGGAAGGGTGTCCTCCTCTCCTCCATCAAGCGCACCGACGGCTCCACCACCGGGATCGGCTCGCGCGAGGCCGCGCTGATGAAGTTCCGGGTGCGCGGCACGAGCCACCAGAAGGTGCGGATCCCCTACCAGCTCGGCCACGTCACGGCGATCCGCGCGCCGCGGCGGGTCGCGATGACCTGGACCTTCGGGATCAGCAAGGACCGACACGGGTCGTTCTGGTCGATCAACGGCAAGCGCTTCGACCCCAGCCGGGTCGACCACAGGGTGGCCCTGGGCAGCGTGGAGCGCTGGCGGATCCGCAACATCAGCGACACGACCCACTACGTGCATCTGCACGAGGAGCTGTGGCGCACCCTCGAACGGGACGGGAAGCGTCCGCCTCCCTGGGAGCGCGGCTACGAGGACACGTGGCGGCTCGATCCGGGCGAGAACGTCGTCGTGGCGGCCCGCTTCACCGACTACACCGGGGACTTCATGATCCACTGCCACATGCTCGACCACGAGGACGACGGCATGATGGCGACGTTCCGCGTGGTCAGGCCCTAGGGAAGGTCGACGAGCTTCTCGCGGACGGCGTAGAGCACGGCCTCCATGCGCGAGTGCAGCTGCAGCTTCTCGAGCAGGTTGCGGACGTGGTTCTTCACGGTGTTCTCGCTGATGAAGAGGCGCTTGGCGATGTCCTTGTTGTTCAGGCCCTGGGCGACGAGGCGGAGCACCTCGAGCTCACGCTCGGTGAGCCGGAACGTCGTGGTCGGCCCGCGGTCGGGCTGCGACATCTGCTTGAACTCGTCGATCAGCTTGACCGCCATCGAGGGGCTGATCAGCGACTGGCCGTCCGCCACGACCCGGATCGCCTGCGCGACCTCCTCGATCGAGGAGTCCTTGAGGAGGTAGCCGCTGGCCCCGCTCTTCACGGCCTCGTAGAGGTCGGACTCCTCGTCGGAGACCGTCAGCATGACGATCTTGGCGGCCGGCACGGCTTCCTTGATCGCGACGCAGGCCTCGATGCCCGAGACCTTGGGCATCCGGACGTCGAGCAGCACCACATCGGGGGCGACCGCGCTGGCGAGCTCGATGCCGGCGGCACCGTCGCCAGCGTCACCGACGACGTCGAGACCGGGCTCGGAGTCCATCAGCATCTTCAGCCCGCGGCGGAACAGCTCCTGGTCGTCCACGATGATGACGCGGATCGGCTCCGGGTCGCCGCCTGAGGAAAGTGGCACGCGCCTAGCATGTCACGATCCCGGGTCGGTATGGGCAGGTTGGGCGATTTCCGGACCCTCCGCACTGGCCCCTCTGGGCCATGCAGGACTGGTCAGCCCGTGGGTTCCACGTCGAGCGAGATCACACCGTAGTCATAGCCGCGCCGGCGATAGACCACGGCCGGACGCCCCGTCTCCTGGTCGACGTAGAGGTAGAAGTCGTGCCCGACCAGCTCCATCTCGTAGAGAGCCTGGTCCAGCGTCATCGGCCGCGCGCTGTGCGTCTTCTCACGGACCACCGGCGGCCCGTCGCCGGTGACGGTGATCGGCCCGACCTGACGCTCGGTGACGACCTCGCCGTCGGTGCCGTCGGGCTCGGTGAGCGTCGGGAGCTCGCCCGTGCCGGGGCGGTTGCGATGCGCTCGGGCACGCCGGTCGTTGGCCCGCCTCATCTGGGCCGCCATCTTGTCGACGGCGAGGTCGAGGGCTCCCATCTTGTCGACGGCAGCCGCCTCGGCCCGGATGACCGGGCCCTTGGAGTACGCCGTCAGCTCGACCCGCACGGCACGGTCGGACTGGCGGGGGTTGCGTTCGTTCTCGACCTCCACCTGGACGCGCATGATCCGGTGGTCGTGCTTCTCGAGCTTGCCGAGCTTGTCGGCAACATGGTCTCGGAAGCGTTCCGACAGCTCACAGTGCCGTCCGGTGACCACCACGTCCATGGAATCCTCCTGTTGTGCGGTTTGTCGGCCTCGTTGTGCTGGCTGGAGCCCGCCCGGCCGACCTGGTCTTCGTCCCCACACCCGCCTGCTGAGGGTCTCGCAGCTTGCATGCCACTACTCCCCTTCTCTCGCAGGTCCCTCGAGAGGGCTCCGTGTCTGACGGAGGCTGCGAGGCAGGACTTACGACTAAGCCGCACCGTGATCGGCGTCCCGCCGGTGGCCTGGTCGAGACCGACCTCCGGGCGGTGCGCCTTACGTGGACCGCTTCGCCTGCGACTGGCATCGGCTTGCCGACCCGACACCCCGGACGACCGGGGCGTCTGGACGACGCAACCACGGACCCGGGCGGACTCCATAGGACGACGCTATCCCCCGGCCGGTGATCGCGGAACCTTCCCCCAGAACCCGGACCTGGCTGATTGGTCACTCCGCCCCCGGGAGCGGGGAGCGGCGCCTCGTCGCGGCGACCGCCGCCACCGCCAGCGGCGGCAGCCCGACGGCCCGCAGCGCACGCTGCGCCTCGGCTGCGGTCGCCCCGGTGGTGAGCACGTCGTCGCAGACCACGACGTGGACCGGAGGCAGGTGCCCGTGCTCCGCGGACGTGGCCAGGCGGCGCAGTGCCGGCGGGTGCACGCGCAGGGCCCCGGCCAGGTTGGCAGCGCGCGACGCGGCGTCGAGCCCGGCCTGGTCGGCCAGTCCGCGCCGGGTCCGGAGCAACCGCACCCACGCCGTCTCCACTCCCCACGCCCTGAGCGACACCGTGGCGGCGCGGGTGATCGCCTCGGTCGGCTCGTACCCCCGCTGGCGGGTGCTGCTCGGCCGCGAGGGCACCGGCACCAGGAGCACCGGGACGGGCTGGCCCACCAGGTCGGTGACCGCCGTGCGCACGGCCCTGGCCAGCAGGTCACCCAGCGGCCGAGCGAGGGCGAGGAGGTGGTGCTCCTTGTGGCCGACGACCATCGCGCGCACCACTCCGTCGTACGACGTGGCGGCCCACGGTGCGACCAGCCCGGCCGGCACCGGGGTCGGCCAGGACGGACGTGGCACGACCTCGAGGTGTGCCTCGCAGGCGTCGCACAGGAGGCGACCCGCCCGGGCACACCCGACGCAGCGCGCACCCAGGATCAGGTCGCGGAAGGCGTCGAGCACCAGCCGAGCCGACCACAGGAGCCGCACCCTGTCGACGGCGCGCGGCGGCCGCTGTGGATCAGCCCGCGTAGGTGATGTGGTGCAGGCCGGTGATCGCCTGCTGGGTGTTGGTGTCCACCTGCGCGAAGTTGAACAGCGCTCCGGGCAGGACCGCGAACGGCGGGGTCAGGCTGGCCGACGCCGGCGACGTCGCCAGGCTGAGTGCCTGGCCCTGGACCACGATGGCGTGGACCTCGGCGGGTGACATCGAGCCGTCGACGTCGAGCAGCCGGACCTCTGCCTGTGCCCGCGACACCTGGTCGAGCACGGCGATCGTGGTCGGCGACATCCAGCCGATGTCGCGCACGCGCGCGCTGGCGCCGCTCGCCCAGGGAATCGGTCGGGCCCGGCTCCCGGACACGACGCGGCCGCTCCCGTCGTACCGGAGCCGGCTCACGACGATGCGGTCGCGGTGTGTCCCCCGGAGCACCGCCACCAGGCGCGAGCCGTCGCGCGAGACCAGGAACCGACGGACGTCCTCGCCGGTGACTCCCCCGACGCGGACCGCATGAGCGCGGCCGTGCGAGACGTAGAGGACGACGGCCCCGCCGTCTGCGCGGTTCTGCACGTCCCACAGCCGGTTCGCGAAGTCCCACGCAGGGGGCAGCAGCCCGTGCCCGGTCAGGACCTGGGTCGGCTGCGCCCCACTCCGTACGGGCCCCACGAGGAGCGAGCCCGGCGTCGTGGCGGCGACCTGGTCGTCGTCGAGGCTGACCGCGAACGGACCGATCCCCTCGACGCTCGTGCCGAACGGCCCGTCGACGGGAGTGAGGTGGTTGGCCTGGCCGGAGACGAGCCTGCCCCGGCGCAACGCGTAGAGCTGGCTGCTGGCCAGCGGGACGGCTGGGTCGTTGTCGGTGTCGGGGCTGTCGACCCGGAACGTCGACGCGCCTGACGCGTCGGTCACCTGTCGCCCGGAGATGCTGAGGCTGAACGTCGTGACGGTCGGGTCCTGGCGCAGGGTCCAGGAGAGCTGGCTCAGCATCAGCCGCGTGGTCCTGCGGCTGAGCAGGCCGGGATCGGGACCCGTGAGCGTCACGTCCACGGAACCCTTGCTGACGACGAGCGGCGCGACGGTCAGACCGGGCGGCAGGAACGTGCGGACCACGCGGTCGAGCGAAGGTTGCGGCCCCAGCAGGAGGGCGTGGACCAGGGCCGTGGTGAGCTGCTGTCCCTGCGGCATGTGCACGACCTCGGGGACGAGGATCCGGCCCGTCGGGTCGAAGTAGTAGAGAGCGGCGTCCTGGAACGTCTGCTCGTAGAAGGTCCGCGGCACGAGCAGGGCGTTGGGGGCGGCGGCGATGCGCCACTCACCGTTCTCCTTCCGCATCGGGAACGACAGCCGGGAGTCGGCCCGGCCGACGGGACCCAGCCACTGACCCGACGGGCCGATCCGGTCGGCGCCACGGAGCCGGGTCCGGACCGTCGCGGTGCCGTGCGGTAGCGGACCGAGGCCGGTGTAGGCGACGACACCGCCGTTCTGCGGCTTCCATGCGGAGGCAGCGGTGGTGGTCAGGTACTTCACGGCGACCCGGGTCTGCAACGGGGTCGCGGTCATCGCGTCCAGGAAGCCGGAGACGATCCCGGCCGCGCTCGTGCCGGGCTTGGGCGGCGGCGGGTTGTTGTAGGGGTTGTCGATGGGCGTGACCTGCACCCCGTCCTTGGCCTCGACGACCGGCCCGGTGTCGGGCACCTGGACGCAGGCCGTGAGGCAGGCGCCCGCGGCCACGAGCACCGCGACCGTCCACGGCGTACGGCGGCTCATGCCACCACCTCCGCCGCGTCCTCGGGCACGAGCGAGAGCGGGCTGTGCCGCAGCGGGTACCCGGCATGCCGGGGCAGGGTGAGCCGGAACTGGGCACCCTCGTGCGGCTTGCCCCAGGCCTGCAGCCAGCCACCGTGCAGGTGGGTGTCCTCGAGCGAGATCGCCAGGCCGAGACCCGTGCCCCCGCTGGTACGTGCACGGGCGGGATCGGCGCGCCAGAAGCGGTTGAACACCATCGCGGACTCACCGACGGCCAGTCCGACCCCGTGGTCACGGACCGCGATCGCGGCGGCCTGCTCATCGGCCGCCACGGTCACCACGATCTCGCGGCTCTCGGCGTGGTCGATGGCGTTGACGACCAGGTTGCGCAGGATCCGTTCCACGCGGCGTACGTCGGCCTCGGCGATGCACGGCGTCTTGGGAGCCCGGATCACGATCCGGGTGCCTCGCGCCTCGGCGAGCGCCCGGGTGCCGTCGGCGACCCGGTAGGCCACGTCGGTGAGGTTCACGTCGTCGAGGTCCAGCGCGGCGGCGCCGGCGTCGAACCGGCTGATCTCGAGCAGGTCGACGAGCAGGGTCTCGAAGCGGTCGAGCTCCCGCTGCAGCAGCTCGGCCGCGCGGCGCGCCTCGGGGTCGAAGGTGTCCTTCGCGTCGTGGAGCACCGCGCCGGCCAGACGCACCGTGGTGAGTGGGGTCCGCAGCTCGTGCGACACATCGGAGACGAACCGTCGCTGGACGCGGCTCAGCTCCTCGAGCTGCCGGATCTGGCGCTGGAGGTTGGTCGCCATCTGGTTGAACGACGTCGCGAGGCGGGCCAGGTCGTCCTCACCGGTCACCCGGAGGCGCTCCTGCAGCTGCCCGGCCGCCAGCCGCTCGGCCACCTGTCGGGCCATCCGGATCGGGGTCACGATCTGGCGCGTCAGCAGCCAGGTGAGCGCGGCGATCAGCAGGAGCAGCAGGACGCCCGCGGTCAGGAGGGCGCGGGTCACCAGCGCCAGCGTCTGCCGGACGTCGTCGAGTGGGAACAGGTAGTAGACGGTCCGCGTCGACCCGTCCGCCGTGAGCTTGACGACGGTGCCGACGACGATGCCCGGTGTCGAGCTGATGACCTGGCCGTGGCTGCGGAACTGGATCGTGGTGTAGGTCCAGGCCGTCGGGGCCGCGGGGTCATCGAAGTGGTCCACGAGTGTCTGCGGCACGCTGGCAAGGTCGAGCTGGGGGGTGTACTTGGTGCCGCGCTCCTCGAGGGAGCTGTTCGGCGGCCCCTGCCCGGCCATCACGATGCTGAACCCGCGGGCCTGGCCGCTGGCGAAGATGGGTGCGAAGAGGACGCCGGCGGCCTGGTCGTTGCCGTTGGTGTCGAGGCCGGGCGCGGCCCTGAGCCGGTCGGTGGCCGCCTGGTTCTCGGTCCCGACCTCGTGCAGGACCGTCTCGACGCGGTGGTCGAGGAGGCCCTGCTGGACCTGGCGGAGAAGGAACCAGCCGACGGCGAGGACGACCACCGTCGAGAGCAGCACGGTGCTCACCACGACGCGCGCCTGGATCGACCGGCGCCAGAAGGTCAGGCCCCGGCGGAGCGCCTCGGGGACGCTGCGCCGCCCGGCCCAGTCAGCCACCGGTCATCTCCGCTTCATCTCACTGCTGCCCGGCGCTGCCGGCCTTGTAGCCGACGCCGCGGACCGTCAGCACGATCTCGGGGTTCTCGGGGTCGGACTCGACCTTGGAGCGCAGCCGCTGCACGTGCACGTTGACCAGCCGGGTGTCGGCCGCGTGGCGATAGCCCCAGACCTGCTCGAGCAGGACCTCGCGCGTGAAGACCTGCCAGGGCTTGCGGGCCAGGCAGACGAGCAGGTCGAACTCGAGCGGGGTGAGGTTGATCGGCACGCCGTCGCGGGTCACGGAGTGGCCGGCGACGTCGATAGCGAGCGGACCGATGGCGAGTGCGTCCGCCCCGGGTGCGTCGTTACGACGTACGCGGGCGCGGATGCGGGCGACCAGCTCCTTGGGCTTGAACGGCTTGACGACGTAGTCGTCGGCGCCGGACTCCAGGCCGACCACGACGTCGACGGTGTCGCCCTTCGCGGTGAGCATCACGATCGGGACGCCCGACTCGGCGCGGATCTCCTTGCACACGTCGATGCCGCCCTTCCCGGGCAGCATCAGGTCGAGCAGGACGACGTCGGGGCGGTAGGCGTGGAACGCCTCCAAGGCCTCGTCACCGCGCTCCACCAGGTGGGCGTCGAAGCCCTCCTGGCGCAGCACGATCGACAACATCTCCGACAACGACGCGTCGTCGTCGACGACGAGCACACGCGCACGGAAGTCCTCGCCCTGGGTCACGGCTGCAATCTTGCCAGTCGAGACACAGAAATCAGGCCGTACGGCGTCGAGGGGCCTCGATCAGTAGCGGTACTGGTCTGACTTGTAGGGACCGTTCACGTCCACCCCGAGGTACGACGCCTGGTCGTCGGTCAGCTCGGTGAGCCTCACGCCGAGGGCGGCGAGGTGCAGCCGGGCGACCTCCTCGTCGAGGTGCTTGGGCAGCACGTAGACGCCGACCGGGTAGCTCTCGGGCTTGGTGAACAGCTCGAGCTGGGCGAGCACCTGGTTGGTGAAGGAGTTCGACATCACGAAGCTCGGGTGGCCGGTGGCGTTGCCGAGGTTCATCAGGCGGCCCTCGGACAGCACGATGATCGACTTCTCGTCGGGGAACGTCCACACGTCGACCTGCGGCTTGACGTTCTTGCGGACGATGCCGTCGAGCGTCTCGAGACCGGCCATGTCGATCTCGTTGTCGAAGTGGCCGATGTTGCCCAGGATCGCCTGGTGCTTCATCTTCGCCATCTGGTCGACGGTGACGACGTCCTTGTTGCCGG
>Ga0302321_100001370_pt1 | contig 20846 bp, 21 predicted proteins | sample Fen_T0_1_FD_202505 | JGI IMG/M metagenome (GOLD analysis project Ga0302321, IMG submission 202505) | Peat permafrost microbial communities from Stordalen Mire near Abisko, Sweden - Fen_T0_1 | ecosystem: Environmental > Terrestrial > Soil > Wetlands > Permafrost | place: Sweden: Abisko...
CCGGCGCGAGCGAAGTTGACCGGGATGAGCCGCACCTTGAGCGGCAGCAGCGGGATGCGCGCCTTGTTGGCCTCGGCGCGCGCCTTCGCCTCGCCGGCGATCTGCTCGAACTTGGCGATGCGGATGACGTTCCCCATCTCCTCCTTGTCGAGCCCCTTGGTCTTGAGGATCAGGTCGAGGGCCTGGTCCCAGGGCACGTTGCGGAGGGAGACCGTCACCTTGCCGGTCACGTCGTCGGCCACCACGATGTTCTTCTTCGACACATCTGCGATGAGCCGCAGCAGGTTGCGGATCTCGATGTCGTGGAAGTCGAGGGTGATGCGCCGGCCCGAGTACTCGCGCTTCTGCGGCGCGCCGGAGAGGGCATAGCTGGGCGCCTCGGCCGTGAAGCCGGCCGCCTGCGTCTCGCTCGACTGGGTGGTGGCGTCCGCACCCTCGGCCTCATCCTCGGTGATCTTTTTGGCCTGGCCGCCGGCGGGAGTGAAGGTCCAGGTGAGCCCGCTGGCCGACTCGGCCACCAGATCCGCCGCCTCGGCCCGGAGGCTGGCCACCACCACCGCCCGACCGACCGAGGGCTGGTTGAAGGAGGAGACCATCGCGACCGGACCGCGGAAGGCGCTGGTGTCGAGCGAGCGCTCCAGCCGCTTGGGGAGCTGCGCGTTCTCGAGCGTCAGCACCACCGTGCGCGGGTCTGGATGACTGACGGTGTAGGACGCTTTCCCGACCAGATCGACCCGGGCCATGCCGGACGACTGGCTGAACCGGAGGTCGTGGATGAGCGACGCGCGCTCGGCGCTGGCCGCGGCCGACCTGGCCGGAGCGGCAGGGACCGCAGGCGCAGCAGGGGGCGGCATGGAGACCGTCGCGACGGGCACGGCGCTGGGCCGTGGAGCCGCCGCCAGCTTGGCCGCGGTGACCACCGCCAGCCCTCCCCGCACGCGCCTGAGCTGGTAGCGCGGCATCTCGTCCCGCGCGTCGAGCACCACCCGGATCTTCCCCACGTCCTTGCCGAACCGGACCTGACCGAAGGGACCGTCGGACCGCACCGGCGCCTTGGGTGCCTTGAGGACTCCGCAGAGATCGAGCGCCAGGCGAATCGGGTCGCGCAGCTCCACGATCTCGACGCGGCCAACCTCACCATTGGTCGAGAGTAGGATCCGGCCTGCCGAGGCGCGCACGGCCAGCAACGCGGTGGCCGGGTGCTTCACCTTCACCTCGTCCACACGCCGCGAGACCACGTTGTCCGAGCCAGTCGCGGCGGGGATCGGTTTCGCGTCCTGGGCTGGGGCGGCGGCCGGCTCCTCAGCCGGATCGGTCTTGGCTGGGATGGCCTCGGCCTTGGCGGGCTCGGCCGATGCGACCGCGGGGGGGGCGGCGGGCTTCGCCTCGATGGTCTTGGGCTCGCTGGACTTGGGCTCGGCGGTGGCTGATGCAGCTGCGCTCTCCGCGTCGACCGGGACGCTCTTGGCGGCCACGGCCGGCTCCTTGCCGGCGGCCTCGGAGGCGGGCGGCCTCGACCCGGCCTTGGCCGGGCCGCGGTCCACCCGTAGCACCACCGCGTCGCCGCGCTGAGCGACCTCGTAGTGAACGTCCTGCTCCACGCCGACCACCACGCGGGCCACGGCGCTGCGGGCGTCCCGGTACTGGGTGGTGGTGACGCCCAGGACTCCGCCGCGGTTCACCGCGATCGGCTCGGACACCGCCGAGACGTCGGCACCGGCCAGGTCGATGACCAGCCGCGGCGGGTCCTGCAGCCGGAAGACGGTGTAGCTCGGCGCGCTGTTGCCCTGGATCTGGAGCTCGACCCCCTCTCCGCGATCGGCGACGTTCACCGACTGGATGAGGTTGGGCGGCGGTGCAGCACGGGCGGAACTCACCAGGGCGCTACAGAGCGCCAGACCGGCGATGCTCGGGATGAGGGTCTTCATCTTAGCTACTCCTCGAAGTTGAGCGCCGCTTCCTTGGGAAGCTTGAGAACGGTCTGCGTCCGGTCGCGGGTTCCATCGGCTCGCTGCATCCACTCCGTCACCAGCACCTCCCCCGTCCGAACGGCCGCCACGACGCCGCCGTTCTTGCCGAGGCAGGCTCCCTTGCGCAGGCTATAGCCGACGCCGTTGGGCGCCTCGACCATGGCGACCGGATCGGCGAGTCCCGTGATGACCGCGACCAGCTTGAGCTGCTCCAGCTCGAACTGGCCCAGAGGCGTGTTACAGCGGGTCACCACCGGACCGTTGGACGACCCGAGCTCGGCCAGGTAGGGCCGAAACGGATCGCGCTTCCCGGTGGACGAGTAGGACCACTCGGGCGGCGCGTCGGCTGCCGAGCCGCCGTCGGGTGAGTCGCCGGTGGCGGACGTCGGGTTGGCGGCGGGCTTGTTGGTCGTCCCCGCGAGCGGCGTCGCGGCCGGCCTGGGGGGCGGTCCGCCGCAGCCGGCCAGGACGAGCGCGGCGGTGCCGACGAGCGCCAACCAGAGCGGACTCCGAGCGCGGCTCATGGGGTCCTCCCGGGAATGGGAGCAGGTAGGGCGCCAGGCGCACCTGGCTTGGCGGCTCCGGCGCCTGCCCCGGTCTTCCTGTTGAACATGAAGGTGGTGGCCACGAACTTGGCGGTCACGACGATCTTGCCGTTCACGTCCTTCGGGATGTCCAGGCTGATCCCACCGACGTTGACGATGCGCCGCAGTCGGCTGAGCGAGTCGAAGAAGGTCGCGATCTCGTGGAAGTTGCCGACCACGGTCATCGGGATGGGGATGCGGGAGTAGAAGCCCTCCGGCGTCTCGGTCCCCGGCTCGATGGTCGAGATCTCCAGCCCGGCGCGGCCGCCGCGGTCCTGGAACTCCTTCAGCAGATCCTCGAGCTTGCTCTCCTCGGGCAGCTCGCTCTGCGCCTCGGCCAGCTTCTGCTCCAGCACTTCCTTCTCGTGCCGGAACTGGTTGAGGTTGTTGGTGATGGCGGTCTTCTCCGACAGCTCGTCATTGAGCTTTCGCTGCTGGGCATCGACCTGCTGGATGCGGGTCTCGATGTCGCTGATCGAGTCGCCGACCGGCAGCCAGAAGTAGTTCAGCGCGGTCACGAGAGCGACGACGCCCGCGATGGCGGCGACCTTGGTGCCGACCGGTAGCTTCACGAACTGCTCGACGACCTGGAGCTGTTCCATGGCGCTCACTTGGCCGGGCTCGCCGGAGCCGTGGCGGTGGTCACGGCGGCGACGGGCGTGTAGTTGACGTTCGCCGTCATGGTGAAATCGACCACCTTGAAGCGGCCGTCCATCTTGGAGGCGGTCTTCTTCAGCGTGGCGGCCGAGAAATAGCTCGAGTCCTTGAGCGCCTTGAGCAGGGCCGACACATCGTCGATGTTGATGGCCGACCCCTCGAAGGTCACTGAGCCGCCCTTCTCCTCGGCGATCTTCCTGAACCAGAGCCGCTTAGGCGTGATGGTGGCGAGCTCGTCGAGCACCCGGACCGGCCCCGCTCGACCGGCCTTGAGCTTGTCGAGGACGTCGATCTTCTCCTTGAGCGCGGCCTGCTGGGCCTTGATGTCCTTCACCTCACCAATGATCCGCTCCAGCTTGGCGATCTCGTCCTTGGTGGCCTGGACGCGCTGTTTCCGGCTGGCGAGATCCTGGGCGCGCGCGTGGTTCCAGACGTAGTTCCCCACCAGCCCCAGGATGACGAGCAGTCCGAAGAGCAGGAGCTGCTGCTGGCCCAGCTCCTTCTTCTTCGAGACCCGGACGGGAAGTAGATTGATGCGAATCATGGCTACTTGTCCCCGGGGCGGCGCAGGGCGAGGCCGACTGCGACGGCGGCGCTGGCGGCGGCGTTGGAGATGACGGTCGCGTCGAACTTGTGGTTGTCGATCTCGATGTTCTTGAAGGGGTTGAGCTTCTCCACCGGGACGCCCGCGCGCTGCTCGATGATCCGGGTCAGGGCCGGGATCCGGGCGGTGCCGCCGGAGAGGTAGATGCGGGCGATGTGGCTGTCGGCCGCGGTGGCGGCGTAGAAGTCGAGGGAGCGCTGGATCTCGCCGGACATCTGGTCGGCCACGCCCTGGATGACCCGCTCGACCTCCTGCGGAACCACCGCGTCGGTCTCGCCTTGGCCGCCGACCTTGAGCGCCTCGGCCTCGTCGTAGGAGACGTTGAGCTGCTTCTGGATCTCCTCGGTGAAGGCGTTGCCACCCATGGTGATGTCGCGGGTGAAGGTGGTGGTGCCGCGGGAGAGGACGTTGATGTTGGAGACCGCGGCGCCCACGTTGATGAGCACCACCGTCTCGCCGGCGCTCGGCTCGTAGTTGGCCTCGAAGGCGTTCTGCACCGCGAAGGCGTCCACGTCGACCACGGTGACCGTGAGGCCGGCCTCGGCGCAGACCGAGGTGTAGTCGTTGATCATGTCCTTCTTGGCGGCCACCAGCAGCACGTCCATCTGGCCGGCGGCGTCACCCTCGGGCGTGAGGATCTGGGTGTCGATGTTCACGTCCTTCACGTCGAAGGGGATGTACTGCTCCGCCTCCCACTGGATCGACTCGTCGAGCTCCTCCTGCGTCATGCGCGGGAGGGAGATCTTCTTGATGATGACCGAGTGGCCGCGAACGCCGATGGCCACGTCCTTGGCCCTGAGCCCGGCCTCGTTGAGTAGCCCCTGGACGGCCTGGACGATGGCGCTCGAGTTCATCAGGGCGCCGTCGACGATCGCCTCCGGCGGGAGGGGCGCCGAGCCGAAGGCGAGCAGCGTGAAGCCGCTCTTCCTCTCCCGGAGGTGCACCAGCTTCACGCTGCTCGACCCGATGTCGAGTCCGACGGTGAGCTTGGAATTGCCCATGGCGCTCCTCGGTCCGGCTCAGAAGGCCCGGCCGCTCCTGCGGCTTGGACCGCCCCCGAAGACCTTGGCCTTGTCGGTGGGTTGCAACCCCAGCGCAAGAATGATCTTGCGCTTGGTGTCCACGCGGCAATCGAGGCCGCTCTCGATGCGGGCCACCGTCAGCGCCGACACGCCGGCCTTTCGGGCCAGCTCCGCCTTGGTGAGGAGCTGATCTTCGCGGAGGCGCTGGAGGTTGTTCGGCCGCCGCGCTTCTCTCTTTGTTATTTCCCGCGTGGACGATCGGACAGGCATGCGATTCCACGCTATGCGATCGCCCCTCCCGAGATCAAGAAAGCCACCGGCGCCGATATCGGCCGCTGTAGGCGAATGAGCGCTGATTGATGTCTCGTGATAGCTCATTATGCGTCACCGAGCCCATCCGATGGGGGAGTTGGGCTCACACTGTGTGTCAAGAATCCGGCGCGACCCGGCAGGATCAGCCGATCCCGTACTCCTTGATCTTGTAGAGCAGCGCCCGGTACGAGAGCTCCAGGATCTCTGCTGCGCGCGTGCGGTTTCCGCGGGTCTGCTCCAGGGCCCGGCGGATGAGCTGGTCTTCGATGGCGCGGGTGGCGCGCTTGATCGAGAGCATGTCCGACGGGAGCTCGACCGCGGGTGGGCGAGGTGGCGAGCCGTGGCAGTGATCCGGCAGGTCATCCTCGCCGATCTCGGGTCCCTCGCACAGGACCATGGCGCGCTCGACGGCGTGCTCCAGCTCGCGGACGTTCCCCGGCCAGCGGTAGGCGCGCATCAGCTCCAGGGCCTCGGGCGTCACGCCTTTGACGGGCAGGCCCTGGCGGAGGCGAGCGTACTTGGCCACGAAGTGGGCGGTGAGGGCCGGGATGTCCTCGGCGCGCTCCCGGAGCGGGGGCAGGCCGATGCCGACCACGTTGAGCCGGTAGAAGAGATCCTCGCGAAAGCGCCCCTCGGCCACCTCGCGCTCCAGGTCGCGGCCGGTGGCGGCCACCACGCGCACGTCGACGCGCTCGGAGCGGGTGTCGCCCACCCGGCGGATCTCCTCCTCTTGAAGGAAGCGGAGGAGCTTCACCTGGAGGTTCTGGGGGAGCTCGCCGATCTCGTCGAGGAAGAGGGTGCCGCCGTCGGCCTCGGCCGCCAGCCCCTTCTTGTTGCGGGCCGCGTCGGTGAAGGCGCCCTTCACGTGGCCGAAGAGCTCCGACTCCATCAGCTCCGGCGGGATGGCGCCGCAGTTGACCGCCACGAAGGGGAAGCTGGCGCGGGGGGAGAGCTCGTGGATGGCGCGGGCGACCAGCTCCTTGCCGGTGCCCGACTCGCCGGTGAGCAGGACGGTGGTCTTGATGGGCGCGACCTTGCGGACCTGGCGGAGCACGTCGGCCATGCGCCCGTCGCCGCCCTGGCCGCCCACAATCGCCTCGAACCGGTACTCAGAGGCGAGCTCGCTGCGAAGGCGGCGGTTCTCGCGGGCGAGCCGCTCGCGCTCCTCGGCCTTCTTGAGGACCAGCACCACCTCGTCCGGCTTGAAGGGCTTGGAGACGTAGTCGTAGGCCCCGGCCTTCATCGCCTCGATGGCGGTGTCGTGGCTGCCGTAGGCGCTCATGACGATGAAGGTCAGGTCGGGCCGGGTGCGCTGGACCTCGGCGAGCAGGGCCATGCCGTCCATGCGGGGCATGCGCAGGTCGGAGAGGACGAGGTCGTAGTCGCGGGCGGCCAGCTCCTGGAGCGCCTCTTCCCCATTGGACACCGCGCGCACCTCGTACCCGTGGTCATGGAGGATGACCGAGAGCAGATGGCGCATCGACTCTTCGTCGTCGGCGATGAGGATGTTGCGAAAGCCCACGCCGGGAGTCTAGCACGGGCCCGCGGGGCGCCCGCTAAGCCGGACGGCCGGCGGAAGGCTTGCTTGGCTGGCTGCTCCCTCCGCGAACCAGCGGTTCAGGCGGACTTCATGTAGATGGCCCAGGCCACGACCGCGACGTAGAGGAGCAGGTTGACCTGCGTCGGGCGATCGCGGAGCAGGACGCGCTCGGGCTGGCCGCCGGAGCCGCGCTTGTGGACCAGGAACAGGTAGCGGAACAGGCCGAAGAGGACGAAGGGGACGGTGAACTTGAGCCGGTCGCCCTGGAATTTGCTCACCGTCTCCGGCGCCACCGTGTAGAGGGCGTACGCCAGCACGGCGCAGGCCGCGACGATGGAGAGGAGCTGGTCGAGGAGCCGCGGGTCGTAGTCCGCCAGGATGGGGCGATGCTCGCGGGCGTCGTCGGCGAGGAGCTTCACCTCGGCGTAGCGCTTGGCCAGGGCCAGGAAGAGGGCCAGGAGCAGGGTGTAGAGCTGGAGCCAATGGGAGATGGGGACGTCGATGGCGACCGCGCCGGCGATGACGCGGAGGACGAAGCCGCTGGCGATGGCGAAGACGTCGACGATGACCAGGTGCTTGAGGACCAGTGAGTAGGCGATCTGGACCGCGACGTAGAGGAGAACACAGACCGTGAACCCGACGCCCAGATAGATCGAGAGGGCGAGGGAACCGAGGGTCAGCGCGACGGCCGCGCCGATCGCCAAAGGTACCGGGAGCTCGCCCGAGGCGATGGGGCGGTTGCGCTTGACCGGGTGGCGGCGGTCGGCCTCGCGGTCGACGATGTCGTTGCCGAGGTAGGTCGCGCTGGAGATGGCGCAGAAGGCCAGGATGGCGAGGAGCGTGGCCCGGATGCTGGCCAGATCGCCCACGCGGTGAGCGAAGATGAGGCCGGCCAGGACTGCGCCGTTCTTGGTCCACTGGGTGGGACGGAGGCCGCGCAGGAGCGCGCGCAGGCGCCCGGATGAAGCCGGGTGGGCGGCCCCGAGGGATTCGGATGGTTCGGGTCTGGTGGGCACTGCAACAATGGTACCCCAGGGCGAGGTTGTATGTCCCGGAGTTGGACACCGCCCCAGCGGACACTTACCCACCGAACGGCCCATCAGAGCCTCGCCCTACCGCCGAGTGGCTCCCCAAGAGAGGAGGTGCTCCCCGGGCGCACGAGCCGGGGGTGTAGCTGCAAGCGCTCCCCAGGCATCTCCTCCAAGACTGGCCAGTGGCTACGAACGGCCGGCGCGCAGCTCCGACGATTCCAACCGGATCGACTCAGGAGACGACGATGAAGACTTGGAGATCTCAGGCGCGGACTGCGCTCGCCCTCACGGCGTTGGTCCTCGTGCCTGCCAGCGTATTCGCTCACGGCCTCATGACGGACCCGCCCGCGCGCAACGCCTTCTGCGGCTACATCACCAAGCCGGATCAGGTGGCGAACGGCGTCGCGCAGTACCCGATCTGCGGCCAGGCCTTCAACGCCACCGGGCTCAGCCCCCAGGCCGGCTACAGCTTCATGGCCGTGCTCACCCACACGCTCGGTTACTCAGTGGTCGGCGCGCGGACCAACGTCTGCAGCTTCAACTCCGAGACCTGGAGCGGAGGCCCGACTCCCTGGGACCAGCCCATCGACTGGCCGACCACGGCCATCAGCTCCGGGCCTTTGACCATCACCTGGAACGTCTCGTGGGGACCGCACTTCTCGGACACCGCGGAGTTCCGGTACTGGATCACGCGGTCGGACTTCGTCTACACGGTCGGGAAGGCGCTCTCGTTCAGCGACTTCGAGGCCCAGCCGTTCTGTGTGCTCAGCTACGACGACTTCAACCCCACGGCCAATCCGAACATCACCCCCGACAAGACGGCCGCCCTGTTCAAGACGCGCTGCACGGTCCCGCAGCGGTCCGGCCGGCACGTCATCTACGGTGAGTGGGGACGGTTGCCAACGACCTACGAGCGGTTCCACGGGTGCATCGACGTGACGTTCGGCGGAACGCCCGCCTTCGGTCTCAGCGTCACCAAGGCGGGCACGGGCGCCGGCACGGTCACCGCGAGCACCGGCGGGCTGAGCTGTGGCTCGACCTGTTCGGCCAGCTACACCAGCGGCGCGAGCGTGAGCCTGGTGGCGGCAGCGGCCGTGGGCTCGACCTTTGCCGGCTGGGGCGGTGGGTGTTCGGGGACGGCCGCGACCTGCACCGTCTCCATGACCGCAGCCCAATCGGTGACCGCGACCTTCAATGCGACGGGAGGCTCGACGGCGTTCGTCCTGAGCGTCGCCAAGTCCGGCACGGGCGGTGGCACGGTGTACTCCACGCCGACCGGGATCACCTGCGGCACGACGTGCAGCGCGAGCTATGCGAACGGGACGGCGGTGACGCTGATCGGCGACGTGGCCGCCGGGTCGACCTTCGCGGGATGGAGCGGGGCGTGCAGCGGGACGGGGCCGTGTACCGTCACCATGTCCCAGGCCCAGAGCGTGACCGCGACCTTCACCGGCGCAGGCTCCGGGGGTGGTGGCGGCGGGGGCGGGGGCGGCACCTCGGCGCCCTGCGCGAATCCGACCACGTTCAAGGGCAACACCAGCAACTTCAACAGCACCGGCGCGGTCTGCTACCGGACCAACCAGACCATCCAGGGCTGGGGCTGCTCCAACTTCGCTGGGCGTACGGTCAGCGTGAACGGCGGGACCGCGACCTCGAGCTGCGGCGCCGGGCCGTTCGCGCTGCCGAAGTACACCGACGGCTACACGTACTTCACGATCACCGCCGGGACTTATCCCTGGACGAACCTGTACGTCTGGTAGGTGTTGAGACGGAAGTCGAGAGTTCTTCGAGCGATTGCCCCGGCCGGCTCAGGTCGGCCGGGGAAACCTCGAGCGCGCCGGGCGCTCCAAGCGGCCTCACTCGTGAGAGAGGGCGCCGAAGACCACCAGGTCGAACTTCCGGCCCGCCTGCGCGGAGGCGAAGTTCCTCACCACGGCGCCGTTCTTCACCGTGATCTTGCTCTTCCGCTCGAGGTGAGCCATCGGCACGGCCACCCAGACCTGGCCCTTCTCCGTGTCGAGCCGGAGGAAGCTGTAGGGCGGGCCGTCTATGCGCTCGAGGATTGTGCCGGTAAGGGTGGCGTTGGGGGGGATGGATGAGGGCGGGACCGGTTGGCGGTCGCAGCCAGACACGAGGGCAAGCAGAATGATGAGGACTAGACGGCGCATGGTGGTTGCTCCCGGATTTCAAGTGTTAGGGCCTGACCCCTGGCTTTTCCCCGGGCCTTGTGGTTCCCCGAATCGCCTGTCGGGGGACCCGCTCGAAGCCTCGCCAGAGAATGACGACAGCGATGGCTGAGATGAGCGACGGCGGCAGCAGAAGGAAGACCAGGGTACCACCCCAGATGCCGCCGACAGACGCCGCGAGGGCCACAACAAGGCTACCTCGCACCCACCACCGGCGCTTCGGTCCAACGAACGACGCCTGAGCGCCGGCGTAGGCCAGGTACAGGTAGGCGGGCGCGCTCAGAAGCCCCATATAGAATGGCGCCACCATGGCCAGCCCGCCCCATGTCAGTCGTGGCGCGTCCCAGATGGCGAAGGCGACAGGAGAGCCAGCCACGAGTGCTGCCGCGGGAACGAGGGCGTAAGCCACGCTTCTCGCGGCCCTGCCCCAGAGCGAGGTCATTTGAACGGGTTCCCCCTAAGCGGGAGGTTGGGGTCGCCCAGTCCCATTGGCGCGGCGCACCAGGAGTAGCAGGCAGCGTGGCACGTGAACGACTTGCTTTCGGGCTTCCAGTACCTGAGATCCCACGGCCCGTTGCGGTTGTCCGCCTCCGCCTTGCAAGTGTTGTCGTTGTTGTGCTCCCCGGCGTCGCAGTCCTGGAGGCACTGGCGCGTGCAGCGAGTCCACCCCTCGTAATCATCGTCTCGCGTCGGGTCCGGGTCAGGAGGACGACCAAAGTGGTCCCCGAACCACTCGCACCAGTAGGGAGCCTGCTCGCAGTAGTACTTCCCCCCATACTTTTGGCAGGCGTCCTGGTAGTACTCGCAGGAGTTCGTGCCGTATAGACCCCGAGGGTCCCTATAACGCAACGGATTCCCGCTGGCGTAGTTGTACCAATCCACACCTGACTCTCCGTTAATTCCACCCGCCAAGGCGATAGGGTCTAGTTCGAGGTATCTCCCCACCCCTGGTAAATACCACCGATTCCAGTTGTAGTACGGCCCCTGCAGCCCGATGGAGTTCAGCAACCGCTCGTCGTACTGCCCGGGCAGCCGCAGGTTGGTCACGACCGTTCGCCCGGACAGCGAGTCCGGTGCCGTCGCCTCGACCAAGTCGCCGTACGGCCGCATCACCGCCGCCCAGACCACCTGCGCGCTCTGGTTCGTCAGAATCCGCGGAGCTCCGAGCGCATCCGTGTGGATGTAGTACGCGTACCTCTGGGGACTTCCCGCCGGACCGGGATACTCGATCTGCACCACGTTTGCGTCAACCACGACTATCCGAGCTGACCACGCCCGCCAGGTCGGCGACACCAAGCCGGACGGAAAAGACAGCCCCGCCCCCCACCCCAGTCCCCGCGGTGAGCTCCCCCCCACACGACTCCATGATCCGGTAGCAGATCGCCAGCCCCAACCCGGTCCCCTGCCCGGGGTCCTTGGTCGTAAAGAACGGATCGAACACGTGCGGCAAATGCTCCGCCTGAATCCCGGGCCCGGAGTCAGCGATCGTGAGCCGCAACCAGTCCCCTTCCCTGGCCGCGGCTATCCTGACCTTCCCTGCTCCCTTCATCGCGTCCCCGGCATTGAGCAGGACATTGAGCAGCACCTGCGCCAGCGCGTGCTCCTCGGCGATCACCCGGGGCAGCTCCGGCGGCAGCGCGACCTCGACCTCCACCGCCTTGAACCGCGCCTGCACCTGCGCCAGCCGGAGCGCGGCCTCCACCACGGGCGCCACCTCGATCGGCGCCAGCACCACCTTGCTCGGCCGCGCGAAGTCGAGCAGCCCGCGCACGATCCGGTCGATGCGCTGCGCTTCGTTCCCGATCCGCACCAGGTAGTCGTCGATGGGCTGCCCAGCCGCCAGCTTGCTCCGCGCCAGCTCCGCGTACCCAGAGATGGCACCCAGTGGATTGCCCACCTCGTGAGCCACGCCCGCGGCGAGCCGCCCCACGGTCGCCAGCTTCTCGGTCCGGATGAGCGACTCCCTGGCCTCAGCCAACTCCCGGTTGGCCGCGGTCAGCTCCGCCACCTTGGCCGCCAGCTCACCCCGATCCGCCGCCAGCGCCCGCGCCAGGCGCTCGAACGCCACCGCCGCGCGTGACAGTCCGCGCCCGCCGTCCTCTCTGGCTCCGAGAATGGGCAGCCCACTCGCTGCCGTGCTCTCGAGCTGCTCGGCTGCGGCGAAGAGCCGGTCCACCGGCCGGGCAATGGCCCGGACCAACAGCACAACGCCAACCAGGAACGACGCTCCGCCTGCCACCGAGAGGAGGAGGAGATAGTGACTTGGGGTGAGCGCTTTCCGTGCCGCGAGCGGTAACCCCAGCCCGGCCAGCACCACCGCGGCGCTCACCATAACCGCCGCCATCTGGAGCGCCAGGACCAGCCGGATCTGTGTCGGCCGTTGCATCGCCTACCGGAAAATCTCGAGAGTCGGCACCCACCGCGCGATCGCATCCGCGAGGTAGAGCCACTCGAGCGCCCCGGCCACCAGGAACGGACCGAACGGCACGTGGTGCCGGTCGGGCTTCCAGTCCGGATCGCTCGGGTCAGCCGGTTCAAGCGGCTCAGCCGCCTTCTCCGGCGACTCGCGGTGGAGCTTGAGCAGCAGGATGCCGAGGATCGACCCCTGCAGCGAGGCGAACAGGATCACGGGCAGGAGCGCCTTCACTCCGAGACAAGCCCCCAGCCCGGAGAGCAGCCAGACGTCTCCAAAACCGAGCGCCTCCTTGCGGAAGACCTTGGCTCCGATCCAGGAGACCGCGGCGAAGACGGCAAACCCCACCCCGGCTCCGTACAGCGACTCCTTGAGCGACGGGACGGTGGTGACGCCGAGCGCCGTCAGGATCGGACCAGCGACGATGAGCGGCCAGGTGATGACGTTGGGCAACAGCCAGGTGTCGAGGTCGATGAAGGCGAGCGCCAGGAGCGCCGCCACGACGGCGAGCTCGGCCGCCGCCGCACCAGAGAGGCCGTGCCGGTGCCAGGCGAGCCAGGCGGCCCCAGCGACGAGCGCCTCCACCAACGGGTAACGGGCCGAGATGGGCGCGCGGCAGGCGCGGCAGCGGGCGCGCAGGAGGATCCAGGAGAGGATCGGGACGTTGTCGTACCAGTGGATGGGCGTCTTGCACCGCGGGCAACGAGAGCCGGGCCGCACGATCGACTGGCCGCGCGGCACCCGCGCGATCACCACGTTGAGGAAGCTGCCCACCACCGCGCCCACGGTGGTGAACCAGGCGGCGATCAGCGCGGTCTGAGAGAGCTCGATCACCTGTCGAGGCTATCCGAGTTGCCGCTTCGGCGCTGACCAGAATGGGCACTCGAGCGGGCGCCCCGGCCCTGAGCGGAAGACGCGTGCCGATCCCGTCCACAACGGCGATTAGGTCGGCCTCCAGCTCTGGCTCGATATCGGCCAACCGCCCGCACCCCCGCCAGATCTTGGACTTCCAGTCCCATCCCGCGCGATGATCGAGCTGGTGCCGGCCCTTGTCAAAATCGGAACAGGAGCTCGGCCCTGCCCGTCCTGGCTGACGAAAAACGGCAGGGCGGGTCAGCGCGAGTGCCGGAACGCGTCTATGTCATGGAAACCGAGCGCCCGTCTTTTCGCGCACTTGGCTGTCTGGCTGGCTTGGCATCCGTTCTGCTTTACGGTCACTCCGAAGCATCCGGGCAGCTGAACGATTCACCCGGTCTCCGTCGGGAGGCGTCCCCCGCCTCCGACTTCACCTGTGGAGGCGTTATGAAGAAGCAACTAGCGAAAGGCTTCACCCTCATCGAGCTCATGATCGTCGTCGCCATCATCGGAATCCTGGCCGCGATCGCCATCCCGAACTTCATCAAGTACCAGCTCCGCTCCAAGTTCAGCGAGGCTTCGTCGAACCTGGAAGGCCTCCGCAAGGCCGAGGAGGCTCTTCGCCAGGGCGAGCGCAGGATCACCATCGCTGGCGTGATCGTCCCGACATACGCCCCTGGCCAGTACTGGGACCTGAACGCCGGCATGCTTCCGGTGACCAACCAAGCCGCCGCCGGCACCGCCAAGATCATCTGGACGGCCGTGGAGCTGAACCAGGCCGCGGCGATCGACTGGACCGTCGAGGGCGCTACCTACTTCCAGTACCAGGCCTCGGTCGCGAACTGCCCCGGCACCCCCAACCTGGCCAATGCCGGTATCTGCTGGGCGGCGGGCGCTCGCTCCAACATCGACGGCGACGCAGTCTTCGGCGAGGTCGCCATCGTGAAGCCCTTCATCAACGAGACCACCAACGCCATCACCCGCCCGACCATGCCGGCCAACGTGGTCACTGCTTGGCCTGGCACGCTCGGTAGCTGCATCGACGCCGCCGCCCACGAGGTCTTCGCGACGCCCTGCACGCTCACCGGCCCGGACGTCTTCTAATCGGCCGAGACTGCTGTACCATTGGGGCACCGCGGCGAATCGTCGCGGTGCCTTCTCTCGTTCTGGCCGCTGGAGACGGTGCATGGCTCGCTGGTGGCAGCCCGCAGCGCTGATCCTCTTGCTCTCCGCCCTCGTCGCGACCCGGCTCGGGCTGGAGCCGGAGGCCGAGGCGACGGCCCGGCTTCGCAACCCCGCCTGGCTCCCCAACGGCCCCCAGCTCCGGACCGCCTCCCTTGGCCAGCGCCTGCTGCTCGCCGACGCCTACTGGCTCAAGCTCGTCCAGTACGTGGGCGAGACCGCCATGGCCAAATCCAATCGGTGGGAGGCGCTCTACCCTCTGGCCGACATCGTCACCGACCTCGACCCCCGCTTCGGCTACGCCTACCAGATCGCCGGCTCTGATCTCTCGGGCCTGGCGCACCGATACGATGAGTCAGACCGGATCCTGGAGAAGGGGATGCGGAACGTGCCGGATCGGTGGTCCCTGCCCTTTGTCTACGGGGTCAACAAGTTCCTCTACGAGAGACAGTACGACGTCGCCGCGGTGTACATCCGCAAGGCCGCAGAGCTGGGCCACAAGCCCCACCTCGCCCTGCTGGCAGCCAACCTCTCGCTGCTCGCCGACGAGGACGCGGAGTACCAGGTGACCGCCACTTTCCTGCGCGAGTCGATCGCCCAGGCCGACCAGCCCGAACTCAAGGAGGACCTCCAGCAGCGGCTCGTCAAGGTCGAGACCTACTCCCTCCTGAGCCGCCTGGAGCACGCCATCGCCGCCTTTCTGAAGCAGCAGGGCCGCCCGCCCACGTCGCTCCGAGAGTTGGCGCTCGGCTCTCCGCAACCCGAGCCGCTCCGCGATCCCGCCGGAGGCGAGATCGTCTACGATCCCAAGACCGGTGAGGTCCGCTCCAGCGTCCTCGGCCCTCGTCATCCACTGAGAGTCGTACCGAAATGACCAAAACTCTGGCCCTGGCTCGAAACACGCTCCGCGAATCCTTGCGCGAGCGGCTCATGTACAACCTGGTGGTCTTCGCGGTGGTGCTGATCGCCGCATCCCTCACCATCTCCCGCCTCACCATGGGTGAGCAGTTCCGGATCATCGCCAACATCGGCACCTCCAGCACCCAGATCTTCGGCACCCTCATCGCCGTCTTCATGGGCGTGGGCCTGCTCTCCCGGGAGCTCGACCGCCGCACCTGCTACCCCATCCTGGCCCGGCCGGTGGGACGCGGTCAGTTCATCCTGGGCAAGTTCACCGGGCTCCTGGTCGTCCTGGGGCTCAATGTGCTGGTCATGGCCCTCGCCACTGGACTGGTGCTCATCCTCTACACGGGCAACGCCCACTTCGTCGGGCTCACCTTCTTCGGCACCTTCTGGCTGCTCCTCCTCCAGTTCGCCATCTGCGCCGCTTACGCGCTCCTCTTCTCCTCGTTCTCCACCGCCACACTGGCCACCATCTTCACCCTGGCCTTCGTGGTGGCCGGCCACGTCTTCTCCGAGGTCCGCTCCTTCTGGCTCCAGAGCGATCAGGTCGAGATGAAGTCCCTGGCCCGGGTGCTCGACTTCGTGCTCCCGAACATGGGGCTGCTCGACACCAAGGAGGCGCTCACCTACGGTGACGCGGTCGGCCTTGGCTCGCTCCTGCTCCGCAGCGCCTACGGCCTGGCCTTCGCCGGCGTGCTGGTGGCCCTGGCCGCGCTGGTCTTCTCTCGGAGGGATGTCCGATGACGTCGAATGGAATCCCTGAATCCGGAGCGCTCGCCCTCGAGGTCCGCGACCTCACCAAGACCTACCAGCTCGGCCTGCGGATGCGCCGGGTGGCGGCGCTGGACGGGCTGAATCTAAAAGTAAAGGCGGGGTCGATCTTCGGCTTCGTGGGCCCCAACGGCGCGGGGAAGAGCACCACCATCAAGATGATCACTGGGCTCATCGCGCCCACCCGCGGCGAGGCCTCGATCTTCGGCCAGCCCTTCACGAAGGCCTCGAGCCGCGAGGCCATCGGCTACCTGCCCGAGAACCCCTCCTTCCATGACTTCCTCCGGCCGCTCGAGGTGCTGGAGTTCTTCGGCCGGCTCTCGGGTCTCTCCGGCGAGCCCCTGCGTCGCCGGGCCGTGGAGATGCTCGAGATGGTGGGGCTCTCGCGCGCTCAGGACCTCACGGTCCGCAAGTTCTCCAAGGGCATGGTCCAGCGGCTCGGCCTGGCCCAGGCCATGATCCACGACCCGCCACTCCTGATCCTGGACGAGCCCATGAGCGGCCTCGACCCCATCGGCCGGAAGGAGGTCCGGGACCTGATGCTGGAGCTCCGCCGCCGCGGCAAGACCATCTTCTTCTCCACCCACATCCTCCCGGACGTCGAGACGATCTGCGACGAGGTGGGGATGCTCTTCGGCGGACGCCTGGTGGCCCAGGGCTCGCTGAGCACCCTGCTCGACGGCTCGGTCCGCGCAGTGGAGGTCCGCTGCGCGGGGCTTTCGGCCGAGACTGTCAGCGCGCTCTCGGCGAGCGCGCAGAGTGCCTCCAGCTCCTCCGAGGGTTGGACCTTCCTCTTCGGGGACCTCGCCGACGCCAACCAGGCCGCGGCGCGCGTGGTAGCCGCGGGTGGGCGGATCACCCTTCTTCAGGCGCAGCGCGAGTCGCTGGAGGAGTCGTTCGTGCGCCTGGCGGCGGCGACGGCCCACGGTGAGGCCGGTGAAGGACAGTCGATATCGGGCTGAGCCGCGCTGATCGACCCACACCCGATCACCTGCAACGTTTGCACAATCCGCTACTTGATGCACAGCACCCGCGGTGCTCGGATCTTCGCCGCCGAGACCGGTTCTCCATCCGTTCGACTCGACTTTCGGTGACGAGTCTCAACCCGTCGTATCTCCAGACTCTTTTGCTGACCCCAGGGTAGGAGCGGTTCCCTCCTCCCCTCCTTATGCCCCGGCGTTATCCCGATCGGGCCCTGCCCGGCTCTTGCAACGGTCTTCCACGTAGGACGCTTCCGTAGCAAAGCGAGGGCTCATGCCGGACACGCGCAACAGACTCGGCCGACACCGCTCGATGCGAGGCTTCACCCTCATCGAGATGATGGTGACGGTGGCCATCATCCTGACCGTGGCCGCGATGGTCGGCTTCGGCTTCGGCAGGGCCAAGCCGCGCATGCGGCTCAACGGCTCGGCCGCGGAGTTTCAGTCCCTGGTGCTGTCGGCCCGGCAGAACGCCCTCGCCACCGGCCGCACCACCGTGGTGATGGTCTTCCCCACCTTCCAGATCGTGAACAACACCGGGGTGGGCCGCGCGGTGATCTACCAGGACGATCCCGGCACCTTCTTCTCCGCGGCCGGAGCGCTCAACTTCGCCAGCTTCAGCGCCGCCACGCCGCAGGGCGGCGAAAACCTCCTCGCCGTCATGGACGTGAGCCCGACCATCGCCATCGGCCCCTCGGACGGACGGAGCGACACCACCATGCCCCAGCCCTTCAACCGCGTCTTCATCGACAAAGCCTGTACCTTCTGCGCCGGCGATCGAGGCGCCATCGCCTTCAACGTCCAGGGCGCGGCCAGCTTCTACTCCGCGAACGGCGCTCCGCTCACCGTTGACGGTGGCAGCGTCAGCTTCTACACGCCCTCCGAGAAGAACCCGGGCGCGGACAACGCGGCCAACGCCACTGACATCCGGACCGTCGCCGTGGTGGCCGCGACCGGCGCCATCCGGGTCCTCAAGAAACCATGACCAGGGGACGATCCATGACTCGCGCTCAACGCGGTTCCACGCTCATCGAAGCCATGATCGCCATGTCGGTGATGCTGACCGGCGCCGCAGCCATGGTCGGCCTCAACCGACAGGCGCTCTTCTTCAACGGGGACGGCCGCAAGATGACCCGGGCCGCGGCCATCGCTGGTGACCTGCTGACCAACCTGGAGCGCCTTCCGTACAGCGACGCGCTCCTCTCGAACACCAATACTTCCAACGATGGCGCTGCTTACTTCCACGTGAGCTCACACCGCATAACAGGCAGCACACCCGGCATAGAAGAGTCGAACTGGACCCCCTCGGTGGACCACTACGCCTCTGAGCTCCCCGCCAACTGGCCTGGTGTCACCAATGGCTCCGCAATCGCCGGCAAGACGACGCTGGGCGACTCGCAGCTTCAGGTCTTCTGGAACATCAACGAGACGGCCGGCCCCACGTACAGCTACAAGCAGATCGCCGTCATCGTGCGCTGGCCCCACGGCAACAGCTGGAGGCGGATGGTCGTCCTGGGCGTGAAGCCCGGCGCCCCGTACATTCCATGACGCTTCGCCTCTCGCCACACCCGCGTTCGCGTGGCTTCACCCTCATCGAGATGATGGTGGGGCTCACCGTGAGCACCATCATCATCGCTGGCTCGATCACGCTCCTGGTGAACCAGCAGCAAGCGTACCAGAACTCGGCCAACGACCGGGCCGGCCAGGAGTCGGCGCGGCTCGCCCTGACCGCGATGGGCGATGCACTGCGCCGGGCCGGCTACGGGATCCATCCGGCCGCGACGTTCGACTTCGGCGATATCCAGTCGGTCGCCTTCGACTCGGTCTCCAGCACCCTCGTCAAGTTTCTCGGTCGGGACTGCCCCACCAACGTCGCCTGCCGCGACAACGTGGACCCGCCGGCCGGGTCGGACCAGATCGCGTTCTACTCGCGCGACCCTTACTTCGTCCGGGCCCTCTTCTCTCAGCCCACCGCGACGCAGATCGTGGTCGCCGGCAACCTCACCAGCCCCCTCCTCAAGGGCCAGGTCCTGGCGGTCTCCTGCGGTGGGAGCTGCGGCAAGCAATGGGCCTACGTCATGGTGGATCACACCACGAGCGGCACCAGCAGCGGCTCGGCCATCACCACCATCTTCCTACAGGCGAGCGGGAACGGCCTCGACTTCCCGTACCAGAACAACGCCCTCACCAACACCTGCTACGGCGGGTACGTCTGGGATGGCAAGCTCGACACCAACACCGGCCTGCCGGTCAATCAAGCCGCCTTCGCGCTCTCCTCCAAGGTCTTCAAAGTCGATCGCTACCGCTTCTACGTCGCGCGCTTCGTCGATCCGGACAACAACCAGCTGCGCCCTTACCTGATGCTCGATCAGGGGCTGACCGACAACCGCGGAGCGGTCACGGTGCCGGTGGCGGCCGACATCGACGACATCCAGTTCACGTACATCTTCCCCAACGCGCCGGCGGCGGCCAATCTCGCAATCGGCGATACGGGGCTGGTCGCCAACGGACCCACCGGGATCGACCTGACCGTGTCGCCTCCGCTCCTCGCCGACACCAGGAACTCCTTCGCCCGTCAGAACCAGAGCCCGGCCAACATCCGCGCCGTCAAGATGAGCGTTGTGGTCCGTTCACCGGAGACTGACATCACCCTCCCCAAGAAGGCGCTCTCCTCGACCTACCTCCCCGCCGCCGGCAATCACGGCGAGGTCGCGTCGGATCCCAGGAACCCCACTACCTACCCCGACCCATATCACTGGAGGGCGCTCTTCGAGGAGACCGTCGAGGTCCCGAACATGGACGTTCGCGCGCTCTTCTGCGGGGACTACTCGAACGGCGTCCAGACCGGCCTCAACCTTGGAGGAGGGTGACCATGAACACGCGTTCCCAGCGAGGCAGCAGCCTCATCGTCAGCATGTTGGTGATCACCATCTTGACCGTGATCGGCGTGGCCATGGTCCGCTTCGCCGCCCGCGAGCAGGCTGGGGCGCTCGCCACCACGCGCCAGGCCGCGCTGGTCGCCTGCGCGCGGGCCGCGGCGCACGTCCTGCAGAGCCAGTTCGGCCTCGGCGTGGCCCCCACCGACCCGCTGGATCTGCCGATCGGCGATCAGACCGAGCGTGATAGCGTCCGGATCCTCGGAGGTCACATCGACCAGGACTCGACCTCGGTCTCGAACCTAAAGGACATCCAGGTGGTCGGGCTTCGCCTCTCCTCTGCCAGCGGCAGCCAGCAGCGAGTCATGGACATCACCAATCGTGTGGTCGGGCTCGGGGCTGGCGGCGGGGTGCGCAAGGTTCTGGCGCATTGCCAGATCGGAGACAAGAGCGGCCCCACCACCGGTAGGCAGATCGAGGTCGAGCTCGCCATCCAGAACAACCTGTAGGCCATCGCCTCCGGTCCGCTGCTTCGCTCGAGGTTCGCCATGAACGTCAAGGCCCGCATCCAGAACATCTTCCTGCTCCTCTTCCTCTGTCTGCTGGCGCCTCTGGCGAGCGACGCGGCCAACGGTGCCGCCTGCTGCAACGTCCGGCTGCCACCGCCCTCTCCCCCGGGCGACGAGGCCTACTTCAGCATCCCGGGCGGCATCCCGAACGTGATGATCCTTCTCGACAACTCGGGGTCGATGCTGGACCTTCCGCTCGACCCCGACTACTCCAGCGTCACCGTGACCAACGGCGGATCCTGCACGGGGAGCGTGTACAACACCTTCACGTCGAGGAAGAAGAACACTCCCTACGACAACGGCCAGGTCAGCGCCACCATGACCGACGCTCCACCGTGGGGTAAGTACGGCCAGTCGGGCGGCTGCAGCGGCGACAACTGCCTGTTCGACC
>Ga0302321_100001374_pt1 | contig 20823 bp, 24 predicted proteins | sample Fen_T0_1_FD_202505 | JGI IMG/M metagenome (GOLD analysis project Ga0302321, IMG submission 202505) | Peat permafrost microbial communities from Stordalen Mire near Abisko, Sweden - Fen_T0_1 | ecosystem: Environmental > Terrestrial > Soil > Wetlands > Permafrost | place: Sweden: Abisko...
TTTCCGGATTCGAGCGCTGCAGTTCGGAATACGCCTTGCGCGCTTCCACCGCCGTCGAGTGATTGAAGTCCTCCGCAGTGGTTCCCTTCACGCGCTTCTGTGCGTCGGCCAGCGTAAGATCGGCAGGATGCACACCTGCGTACTTGGCGTTACGCGCCATCTGCGTCATCTTGCTAAACGCGGCCGGGCTGGCATCAGCGGCATTCAGCATTTCGTGCATCAGATCATTCGACTCGCCCTTGCCATTGATGAGATGTTGCGATTGGCCGCCGCGATCCGTGATCGTCTGCTTCCAGAAGTTGATCGACGTGTTCAGCTTATCCAACGCAGCCTTCATGACCGCGTTGTCGGGAAACTTTTTCATCAGTGTCGAAGAGATACGATCCGCCAGCCACATCTGATGATTGAGCGTGAGAAACTTTATCGCTTCCGTGTGTCCACGCGCGCCAGCATCGCTTTCGCGCAGGCTCTTCAGCAGCTTCGATGACACTGCTGCCATCTTGTCCGTCGCCCGGCGCTGGATCTCCACGGCATCCGTGGGATTCGACGGGTCAAGACTCTTCTTGAAGAACCCGGTCAGCCCACGGTTGAAGATCTCCATCGTGTCGTGACGCGGATCGCCAAACAACGTCTTGGTCGCGCTCAGCAGATCCTCGAAGTCGGTCTGGTGCTTCGGCTCGATACCAACCATCGCACGCAGTGCGTTCGTGAATCGCGTCCAGAGTCCAGAGCGCCCACCCAGCATCTCGGCAATCAGCGGGTTGTTGAGTGCTTCGGCCGTGAACTCGTGTGCGCTCTCCAACGCGAGACGCTGCGAAGGATCATCCAGATCAGCGATGTCGCGGAACTTCTCGCGGATCGCGTCGATGGTGTTCAGCGCATCGACGTTGCGCTTCTGCTGTCCGGTCAGATCGGTACGGTTGCGATTGAGGATCGCGTCCCCCAGCGCTCGATGCGCCAACGCATGCACCGACTCGTGCATCAGCGTGATTGCGTTCATCCCACCGCGACCGATCTCGATGGTGTTGGTGCGCGGAACATATCGCCCACCGTCAAACGCCGGATCATCGACCACGACCACGCGCGCATTCAGATGGTCGCTGCCACCCAGCAACTTGGCCACCATGCGCATGATCGGGTTGTCGTGGTTGCGTGCGATGTATTCCATCGCCGCCTTGGCGGTCGGGTTCGCGCCGACGTGATCGCCGAAGTCCGTGTCGTTCAGACCGTTGATGCCGCGCTCGTACACGCCGCCCTTGTCGGTCATCTCCTGCATCTTCTCGGCGATCTTGCCCAACGCTATTGCTCGCTCGTCCGCAGTGATCCTACCTTCCTCTTCCGCCTTCAGCACGGCGTTCATGCTCTTGTTCAGTTGCGCCTTCTTCGTGGCCGCGTTGATTGCCGCCATTACCTTCCGAACCGCTACTTCTGGCTTCGCTACAGATACTTCACGCGGCACGGCGTCCTTGGCGTCCTTGGCGCGATTTTCTTTCTCCTTGGCCGCAACGCTGTCACGCATCGAGCGATATAGGATCAGTGACTTGGCGAAGTGTTCAGCACGCGCTTCATACTTGGCGAACTCAGCCGGGCTAAGCGAACGCAGAGCATCCGCTGCCGCACGCTTATTAGCCGCACTATTGCCAATGGATCGATTGGTGCTATCGATGTTGGAGATCGTGCGTTCCAGCTTGGTCGCCGTACCTGACGTGATACGCGCCGACACCCACGAAGTCATCAACATCAGGTTGTTCGCGGCAGCGATCTCATTCATCGCCGACTGATGCACTCCATCTTTGTCGATGGACATGTTGCCGATGCCTGCACGGTCATCCCACTTCGATTCGGTAAAGAGGTATTCGCTCTTCGAGCGCGGCTGTTCCGGATTGCCGTGCGCTGCATCTTCCGCTTCGCCCATCGCATCCGTTTTCATCTGTACCACCAATGCTTCACGCTTGTCGCGCTCACGGATCTGCGCTTCGAGATTCAGCATGCGCGCAGTGTCTTGCGACGTGCGTGTAGGAAGCGGCTTCGCTGCGATCTCTTGCAGTTGCGCTTTGAGAGCAAGCGTTTCTGCCTTGTGCCGCTCGATAGCGGCTCCGATCTGTTCGACCTTCGCTTCGGCCGCCTGACGCGCAGTTTCGATTTGCGCTTCCTTACGCGCGGCAGTGATCTCAGCACGCGACGGTGGGACAGGATTCGCCGCCTTGTACTCCTTGCCGAACGGCATCTGCTCACTTTGCTTCTTGCCTGTGATGCTCGTCGCTTCTTCGCGCGAGACGAGCTTGCCGTCGTCGGTACGGAACAGACCGTAGTCGTCGCCCTTGGTCGCATCGAACTTGCGCCACGCGTTGCCGTCCTTCACGAGCCAGCCGCCATTCGGATTCTTGCGCAGCGCGCCAGCTTCCACGGCCTTGTTCAGCGCAGCCCCATGCACGGGAGCATCGAACTCCTGTCCACCGACGCGGATGCTGGCGCTGACTACCTTGCGCGTGTCCTCACCCTGCAGGCCGAACGTGGCCTTGGGATCTAGATCCCCTTCGCCTTTCGCAGCTTCGCTATCGCCGCGCCCGGCATTGGCATCCCCTTTTTCTTGAGCCACTTGGTCAACACTGGCGGCATTTTTGGATCGAGCTTCACCGGAGGTTGATTCGGGTTTGGTCCCCTTACCTGCTTCGGTGGCATCCGCACTGGCAGCTTCATCGGTGACTCTCTTCGTAAGCAGCTTGGCCGCGTCCTCTTGCGCCTTGATCTGCGCTTTGGTCATCGGCTTCTGCGGTTTGAAAAGATCACCCTGACGCTTGGTGATCTGTGCTTTCTCTTGCGCCGTCAGAGGCTTCGGCGTCAGATCCGTTCCACGCGCGTTGTCCGCTGCCAGATCGTGCGCACGCTGCACATCTTCCGCCGTGGGCGAGGTGAGCGCGAAGTGATCTCGGTCGCCACCACCTGCGGGAATCTCATGCACTTCACGGATGTCCTTGCCCGTGAGTTGCTTGTACAGCAGTTCCACTTTGATGAGGTACTTCGGGCCGTTAGCGCCACCCTTTTCATGCCACACATCCTGCAACGCACCGGCAAGCTGGTTCGGCTCCAATGCTGCGAGCTTACCAATCAGATCATTCTTCGCGTCCGTCGCACCGAGCATATTGCGCAGCCACTGCACGCGCGACTGCTTGTTTATTCCGTATGCGGTGCCCGTGTCCGTCGCCTTAACGATGGGCGAGTCCTTAACCAGCCCCAGCGCGCGTGCGGTCCCCTGACCCACGCCTTCCTCGCTCTTAGCTGCTTGCAGGCGCGCAGCGGCCTCATCCGGCGACATACCATTGCCACGCCCCGTGCCCCACTCGCGTGGTGCGGTGATGTCGATGGTCTGCGCGGCACGATCCAGCGCTTCCGGAGAATGGATGTCAATGTGTTCCACCGACATCTCATGCGCTTGTTCAGGTTCCGGAATGCCGTGCACATCAATCGTTTCCGGCTGGTAGTGCTCCGGAGTGTGCACGTTGATCTCTTGCGCCGGGCCAGCGAACATGTTCGGTTGTTGTTCCGACGACGCCTGCGGCCCGGTGTTGGTCACACCCTCGCGCAATTGCGCCGCAGTTTCTTCCGGCGTCATGTTGCGGCTGAGCGGCAGTTCGCCTTGGCGTTGGTCGCCGAAGTCGAGTTGTCCTTGCGTCGGCTGTTCTTGCGTGATGCCGGGCACAGGTGTCGGAGCGTTCTCCTGCGGCGGCTGCAACTGGAATTCTGGCGGTGCGTTCGGATCGGATGGCTGCAGCGAGAACGGGGGCCGTCCTTGCGTCGGCGCATCCGGATCGAAGCCAACATCGAGCGGCAACGCTTCGCCGCGTGCGACCACTACCTCTGCGTTGAGACGCCACTTGTCCGCGCCTGCCGGATCGACCTTGCGCATCTCCGTGTAGATGTGCCGAATCGCGTCCCCGCGATTTTTGTCGTACAGCGTGATCGCAACCGGATCAGTGATGTCTGGTGGGCGCGGAGCAATCGCTGTCTCGGCAATCTGCGCACGACGATGGTTGTTCAGCAACGTGCCGCCGCCAATCAGCGGCGTCATCAATGCGCCCATTGCCAACGTTGGCGCGACACTGGCCTTAGCCGCTTCCCACGAATCCGTAGGCTGTTTGCCGAGCGCGGCCGATGCGGCTGCTGCGCCCATCTGCACCGGCACCTGTACGCCAAGGTTCTCAGCAACACCAAGCCCCAACTGCTTCATGAACGCCGGGCTGATGAATGAGTTGAATGCACCCTGCGCAGTACTCTCGCCAGCCATCCCCAGCCCACGAGCCAGCGCCCCCGCCGTGCCCGTCAGCGCGCGTGCGCCGACTGCAGACGCTACACCCTGCCCGACACCTTGGATCAAGCCTTCCTTGGCCGCTGTGGAGCTTGCCTCTTCCGGCGTAGCGCCGAGCTTCAGTTCGCTCTCGTACTTGGATTGCGCCGACGAGCCACCGAACAGCGCGGCCCCGGCCAACCCACCGACCGCTCCCACCGCTAACGCAGGAGCACCCAGCGCAGCCGCAGCGGGCGCGGCGACGAGCGCCGGTAGTCCGGATGCCAGCATGTCTGCACCAGCGCCCCACGCGCCTGTGGTGCGATACAACGGATCAGTGGAACGCGCTTCGGCAGAGTCCACGAGCGATTGCCCGGCGTCGTGCACTGCTCCAGAGTCGGGCGAGAAATACTTCATCGCCTGCCCGATCATCGTCGGCGCACCGACCATCACGCCACTGGCAAGCCCGTGCCCGATGTCCGTCATCACTCCGTTAGGAGGAAGTGGTGCGGGGGCGGCCGGGGCCGCAGGAGCAGCGGCTTTGTTAGGTGTGCGTAGCGCTGCGTACAGCTTGTCCGTCTGCGCAAGAAGATTCGCCGAAAAATTCGGATCAAACGTCGGGTAGTCCATCGATTCCTACCGGGGGAGTGCGGTGGGCGGCTGATTCGGCGGCTGCAGTTGCGGAAACGCAGATGCCCCTGTGGGCTTACCTTCCATGTTGAACGAAGCGACACCTCCGTTCGGATCGTTCGGGTTGTATCCGACCATGCCAAGTTGCGTCAGCATCATATGCATCGCGTCTGGATTGTTGCCTGCGAACGTAGCAATGGTCTTGTACGCGCCCAGCCGATCCCCAGCCAGCAGTTGCTTTATCGCTGTGCCCTGCACCGCGAGTTGCGGTTTCGCCTTCTCTTGTTCCAGACCGAGCGTGCCCATCGCATGCTGCGTCATCCCTTCAGTATAGATCTGCTGCGACAGACGCTGCGCTTGCTTCGAGAGCGCGACCGCGTTCAATCGACCTTGTAGCGTGCCGCTTTCGCTGTACATCTTCTGACGAGCGTTGAGATCCGCCAGTTGCGAGTGCATCGTATCGCGCGTGGACATCTGTGCTGGAGCTTTGTTTTGCACACCTGTGAACGAGTTCGCTTGTCCACGCGAGCCGCTGCCCGATCCGATGATCGTGCTGTTCGCGCTGTCCACGCCGTAGTTCAGCGCGCGAGGAGCGCCGCCCTTCTGGTTGATCGCATCCATGCCCGCTTGCTTGCCCCATCCCGGTTGCGGGCCACCCATCAGCGCAGATACTTCCTGCGGTGTGCCGACACCACCGGCACCGCTCAGATTCGTAGCGATGGCTCCGTTCGAGTTCCAGTCTGCAACTGACTTCGCCGCTGCCGCCTTTGCCGCCGATTCGGCAGCCGTTGGCATCATGTCCGGAAATCCGCCCGTCTCCCCCGGCGAAGTTGAGGGAACTGCAGGAGCGACAGGGCCACTGGTAGGAGCCGCATCAACGAACGTTGGGTATGCGGCAGAACGATTCTGGATCGGTGCTGGTCCCTGCCCCGGAAGCGCGTTGGTCTGCGTGTAATTCTTCAGACTCTGGCTCTGACGTGAGGCGAGCAAGGCATCCAGCGAAGAGTAGTCGGGCATGCTGCACCTCAGTTGTGTAGATACGTGAATCCGTTGTTGCCGAAGCCCCACTGGATCGGCTGCCACTTCTTGCGCTTGATGTCACGCTTGCACTCGATGATGGCTTCCTCGAAGCGCTTCTTGTGGGCTTCCGCTTTGGTCCGATCCTCACCATCAATGTCCACGTTGCGCAGTGCGCGATACGCTGCCCACTCCAGCATGTCCAAGTGGTACTCTGATGGGATCTCGAAATCGGTAGTCAGTTGCGATAGATCAAGTGTCAGCAGTGGTTTGCGGATAGTACGCAGGTAAACAATCTTGCCCGTCTCCGTGTCGCCGCTCTGGTCGAGTGGCATTCCGAAGAAGCGCATTTGAATAGCGTGATCGGTGTTCGGATCGAAGCCTTCGTCGGTGGTAAACATTGATGGCTTACCACTGACCGGGTATAGGGAGAAGTCATATGATTCAGTGAAGGTATTGTTCGCCCCCACTGATGCATTGTGATTCATCCGTACCAGATCCTTGGAGTCATCTTGGTGTCGTGCCGAGATCACGTGCAGCACTGATGGGTCCAGCGTGTACGTGTCGGTAGCACCATCCCCAACCAGTGTCACCTGAGTGACGGCAGGCGTGGTGCTATCGTGGATGCACAAAGACAAACGCGCAAATCGTTTTTGCGCGTCGTCGATGTAACGGATCAGATTCGTGTCCTGCCAGAAATGATCCGCAGGACCGCTTTTCAGTGCGGTGGCATCACGAAGAATCGCCGTGCGAAGCTCGTCCAACCCATCTTGTAGATTCACGTGGTAGCACTCACGCCGCCCTTGTGGCCGGGATATGCGCCACAACGCGATAGGGGAAACGCAGCCGGTCGCGGTAGCCCGTGATCTGCATCGTGTCGGGGTCAACGATAGGCGTAGCCATGATGGCCGAATCGAGGATGTTGATGATCGACGGCGGCACGTCCGCAGCCATGTTCGCCTTCAACATGTAGCCGACGCCCTGTGCGCCAAAGAACAGGCCCGTGGGGGGAATGTGCTCGTTGTCCTCCAAGATGATCCGCACGCGCGGACCCTCGACGGCAACTTCGACCTTGCGCGGCGCGGGCGCTTCACGCACCACCGCAGGCTCCATCGTGATCGGGGGCAGACCGGGAACAGGTTCGTCGTCGGACAGATTGGCAAATGGATCGCTCATGTTATTTCTCCGTGGTTGCTCGTTTGAACGACTGCCCGAACTCGTCTCCGTCGTCATCGGTGTCAGTCGTGAGGGTCTTGATGTTCGCCTTGATCCAAGCTAGTGCTTTCTCAGCGGTAGCGAATGAATACTCCTTGGATGGATCTTGGTACGGCTGCTTTGGATCTTGGTTCGCCTTGCGAATGCTCTGGTCATCCACGCGCACCACGAACCCGTTTGCGATGCTGCGAAGCTCCGCAATGGTTCGTGATGGCATGGACGGCGCGACGGCGGAATTCGCCATTACGCAATCGCTTCCCAAGCGAAGGACTTCGACGCCGGGATGTCGGCCGCCTTGATCGTGAAGCCGCCCGCGTTGGTCACGACGCCACCCGGTTGGATGACCGTGATGCCGCTCGACACGTCGAGCGACCGCGTGCCCGCTGCGATAGTGCGGATGGCCGAGTTGGCAGCCATGTCCGTGTACCACTCCAGCGTGATCTTGTCGGTCAGGTTGATCCAGCGCACGACACGGGGGATGAAACCCACCGGGCCGATGGTCGTATCGACCGCGCCGCCAGCATCCGTGACGACGGTGCCCGAAGCGTGGTTGACGATGCTTTCGCTGTTGTATTGCACATTGGTCGTAAGAGCCATGTCGGTTCCTTTGGTGAGAGAGTGTTATGCGGACAGCACGGAATGCCACTGCCCCTTCGACGTGGCGACGAAGAAACACGCCTTGCCTGCAGGGATCGACAGCGCCACATTCGCACCGAGCGCGTTGATCTGCTCGCCGGTTTGTGGGAACACGTTCATGGCGTTGACACCGGCCGCGTTGGCGATGGTGAGAAACAGCCCGCCCGACGACAGCGGCAGCTTGATCGAGTCCGCTGCTGAACCGACCGTCGTCACCCGCGTCGTCATGAAGCTCACAGGGTACGCATTGGCCTGACCGCCACCGACTTTCGCCGTAACGTTGTCATCGACCGCGAGGTACGACGACCACACACCCTTCTCGAACGGATCGGTAAGGGATGCGTTGATGAAGTACAGATCCACGATGGCCATAATTTTTTCCTCTTCGAGTGCGGGGGCCGAAGCCCCCGCGTCTCAGGTTGATTACGCCGTCGCTGCGGATTCGCACCGGACCATGAACGCGTCCTGCAGGATGACTGCAGCCTGCCACGCCTTCCAGCCCACCGAACCACGCTGGCCCAGCGGATCGCCCGCTACCGGCTTCGGATTGACGACCATCGGCGTCAGCGAGTCACGCCCGCGCAGCGGCACAATGCCGAACGCATCCCGCGCCAGATACAGCATCGGATACACGTCCGCGTTGGTGCCCGACGTAGAACGCATCACGCCCTTAACGCCACCGGCATCAGGGAACGGGGTGAACACCGTCGAGATGAGGTAGCGCACGCGCTCGACCGCACCGATCTCGTTCTCGTATGGGGTCACGGTTCCGTACTGCTTGGTCGGGATAAACCCGATGATGTTGCGGCAGTCCGTTTCCATGTCCGGATGAATGAGCGCGATGAACGCGGCTTCCACCGGCTCCGTGCGATAGTTCGCATTGGACGACAGAATCGTCGTGATCGGCTTCGCATTCTGCCGGGCCAACGCAGTCGTGATCTGGCGTTGCAGCGCGAGCGTGATCGTCGTGTTGACCGCCGTACGCACGCCGCCGTTCGTCCAGAACACGTTGGTGCCAGCCTTCAGCACGTTGTAGCGCACCGCCTCGAACGTCTGCGCAGCCGATTCCGACAGAATCTGCGTGGCTTCCGAGAGAATCGGATCTTCGTGGGTATCTTCCACCACGTCCGTGATGTTGATGTAGTCGCCGTACTGGTTCAACTGCACCGTGTAATCTTGGAACGACAGGCGCAGACCGGCGGGCGTCACACCTTCAACCAGCGGCGTGAGAGACAGCGGCGTGAAGAACGGGTTGGCCGGATTGCCGTTACCTGCCGAGCCGGTTGCGCCGGTCAGGAAGTAACGCCGGAACTTCGCCGTACGCGTACTGTTGAGGGGGATCGGATACGCCTGTCCGAAACGCTCGATGACCATGTAGGGCATCGCGCGCTTGAGCAGTTCCTTGACCACGTACGCGGCGGTACGCGGAGAGATGTCACCATACTGTACGACTTGTGCCATGACGGCTCCTTGGAAGTGGCTGTTCAGTGCTCTACTTGGTGCCTGACGCTTCGGCCCATGCTGCATCAAAATCGTTGGGATCTGGCGCTGCGCTCATCGTAGTGCGTTTAGAATCGACCACTGTCAACTTGCTCGCCGCTTTCTTGGCTGCAGGTGAGAGTTCGGCCTTGACTGCTGCCGGTGTTGCAACTGGTGTTGCTGCTGCCGTCACCGGGTGTGCCTTTTTGTATTCCGTGACAAGCTCCGAAACTTCTTCGGGCGTGCCGTCTTTCATTGTGGCTTTCGCGCCTGCTTTTGCGAATGCCGGAAGAGTGTCAACCCATTCCGCTACCTTATCACGGATTGACTCATAGTCGCTGTGGTCTTTCTCCAGCATAGTCAACGTGAGTTGCGATTCGATAGCATCGGACAGTGCACCGAACCTGTCAAGCACAGGGTCGTATGTCCGTTTCATCTGTGAGAACACATACTGCACCGCGTTGTACACCGCCTGCTTGGTGCGCACCGCTTCGGCCTTGGAGATGTCGGGCCACTGTTCTTCATGCGCCGCGAGGATAGCTTTCTCATCGTCCGAGGGCACGTACCACACCGGGCCTTCCGCCGCAGGTGGGGTGGCTGGCGCTGCCGCCGCTTCAGCCGCAGGAGCAGGAGCGGGAGCGACAGCCGCTGCAGCCTTGGCAGCGGCAGCGTCGGCCGTAGCTTTCGCTTCCAATGCCTCAAAGCGGGCCTTCCAGTCGATCTCTTCTTCCTCACCTTCCGGTGGGGTGACAGGTGCCGCCGCTTCCGGAGCGGCAGGTGCCTCTGCTGCAGGAGTGGCAGGAGTCTCCGTGGCTGCTGCGACCGGGGGAGGAGTCGGCGCAGCAGGTGCAGGGGCAGACTCCGGAGCGGCGGCAGTCATTTGTTCGGAGGTAGTGATGGCATCGAACACCGCATCGAAGTCATCTTCCGGTAGCGTGCTCGCCGCCACTGGTGCCACTGCTGGTGCAGCGGGTGCAACTGGTGTCGTTTCTTTGATAGCCATGATGTGCCTTATAGTCTTGGTGCTGCCGTGTTGTCAACTTTTGGATCTAGCTTCTCCATCACCCACTTGTACACCTGCATGTACCCTGCCGCCTCACCCTGCAGCTTGTGCAACTCTTCCTTGTCTACCGTAAGCGCCTTGCTACGCAGCTTTTCCAGATGAATTTCCAGCAGGAGGAGGAGCGTCTGTACCGCTGGTTCGCCGGAAGCCGCGTGCAATCGGCTCCGGTATTCCTGCACCTGCCCGCGCTGCGTGTACGTCGGTTGGGGTAACGCCACTTTCGAGTCCTCCAAGGATTGCATTGAACGTCTCTGCCTCGCCCGCTGCGGCGTTCCTGTCCGATGCCGACAGCGATTTCGTAGCATCCGCCAACAGCTTGCGCACCTCTGCCTTCAGCAACTCTGCCATGTCCTGCGCGTCCTGCTGCGACTTCGCCTGCGCTGCCTGATCGATAGAATCTGCTTCGTCATCCGTGACCACGACGCCATCTACGTCGATGTCGCGGACCTTCATCTTCTCCTGCAGCAACTTGTGCCACTTCACGTACGCCCGTTCCTCTGGCTGCAACGATTGCCCCAGCATATCGAGCGCGATGCCGCGCACTTCTTTCGCCATGAGCGACGTGGAGCCGCGCGCAATCGGTGAGAAATCGCCCTGCACTTCCGGGTCCGGATTGAAGTGCTTGTTGAACAGGATCAGCGACGAGATGTATGAGATCGTGAAATTGTCGAAATTGCGCACCGTATCCTTGAACGGCAGCGCGAGATCACCCTTCATCATCGACGCGCCCGCAGCCGAGCGGAACGGCTCGCTGGGGAGCTTCTGCATATCGCCACCCGTACCAGCGTTGACGAACGTCTCCATGTCGGCGAAGCCCTGATGCATCTCGATCACCGATTTCAGATCGGGGATGTGATTGTCGATCTGGATGTTCTTCACCACATCCAGTTGCGCCTCGCTGCCGGTGCCTTCTCGAAACCACATCTTGTATGGCGTGACGTTTCTCTCATCCACGTCGTCTCGTAGCAGTTCGGTGTTGACCACGAGTTGCGGACCACACGTGATCGACGCGTTGTCCATCATCATGCGGGTCGCCGCTGCCATGCCCATCTGCGAGTCGCGCATGATGTTCGGCAGGCCATTGCCAAGGAGCGAACTGTCGTCCTCTTCGTAGATGAAGTGATGGTACATCTTCACCCGCAGGTTCGGTTCCAACTCGACCCACGGTGAGATGTCGCACTTGATGATCTCACCATCGAGCATCCAGATCGACGCTTCCGCCATGTCCTTCGACAGATTCTGCGGCAACTCGATATTGGCTTCCTTCAACTGCTGACTGGAGACGATGCCATCCCACACGATGATCTCGAACTTGCTGCTGGAGAGCACATTGACCGCGCTCTGCACGCCGATGGTTCGCAACTCTGACTCGTACGTGCGCTCCTTCCAGTTGCCCTTGGGCATGCGCGCCATGTACGCCAAGATCACGTCACCGAAGAAATCGGGGCGATCTGCCAACTCGCGCAGTTGCGTTTTCGAGTGCACGAGCCGATGAAACTGGCCATCCATTTGATCGATGTGCTTGGCCGTCATATCCGGGTAGTAGTCCCACACCGGCACGAACTCGAACTGCGGCCGGAACGCGGTGTACTCCTGCGGCGCGTACTGCCCGGTCGTTGGATCAAGCTGCCACTTGCGCTGCTTCTGCGGGCGCACGAACGGCCCCTTGAGCACGCCCAGCCCATACAGCACACCGGAGAACAGCACCTTGCGCGCGAGCGCCACCATCGACAGACTGCGGCTGCCGCCGATCTCTTCCAACTGATCCTCGATCTCCGTTTCCAGCGAGCTTGCGCGCGTCTGCGCGAACGCCTTGACCGCTGCCTCGATCACCGCATCGGTGAGTTGCTTCTGCGCCTGCTGCGCGCCCGCCTGCGCCTGCTGCAGCACAGTCTGCAGATCTTCCATCGAGAGGTTCGGAATCGGTGATGGGCCGATGCCCCAATTCTTCTCCGTCGTGGGGAAGAGCAGATTCATCAGCCGCGCCACCATCGACACGACCTTGACGCGAGTCAACCGTGGGTAGGCTCGTGATCTGTTGGTGTCAAGTTGCTTCGAAATATCCGGATCGTACTCACCGAGGAACTGACGCAAGTTACGCGTCCAGCGTAGCTCCGCGAGCTTGCGGTGATTCTCGTATGTCTTGAAATCCGCTACCAGACGCACACCGAGCGCCTTGAGCTTCTGGTGATCGATGGGGACCGGCTGCAGCAGAGCGGGCGCGCTGACCGCATCCGAGGGCATCACTGGCTGCGGCGGTGGCATCGACGCGACTGGTTGTGCTACCGGGTCCATATCGTGTCCTAGCGCTGGTTGTAGATATTCACATCAGGGCGACTCGGCTGACGATTCTTGCGCTTGATGCTGCGCTCGCTGTCCACGAAGAAGTGCTGACACAGGTACGAGAACGCATCCCCCGGATGAGAGTAGATGTTCTTCATCGGAGTCTCGGCCGTGTCACCCTTGGTGTTGGTACTATACCGCCAACCACTACGCAGTGCACGAATGGTCACACGGCAAGAGGGATCAATGAGCAGCGCCGGGCCATTCTCAGTGAGTCTGGTGGTGAAGTGCTCGATGGCATCGATGCGACCGGGCAACTGGTTGTTATCGGTCGCTACTTTCACTCTGAAATGTTTGGAAAACACGTCAATTACCGTCGATTCGTCCGTTTGCGCCCGCTGTTTCGCGGCCGGATCGGGCGAAATCAGGAAATCGGCGTTCGGAAACACCTGCCTGAGATGCGGTTTTAGCTTGTCGGAAATGAAGCGTTTTGCCCCATAATCACGGGTTACAAGCTCTGAAAGTACCAATAATCGGCCAAAATGGTCTTGCTGGCCGAAGAGCATCGCGGTATTCATGCCGGGATCGAGGCCGCCGACGAGCCGCATCTTCGGATTGAACATGAGCCGCGTCTTGGCGATGTGGATGGCTGAGTTGAACGTCGAAATGACTGGCTTGCCAGCGAGCGAATAGCCCCACTCGACCTCGATGAACTGCTTGACCCAGTGCTCTGACTTGTCCTGCGCCAGTGACGTGTAATACGCCGTCTTGCCCGGCAGATTGTCGGTGTTTTCCGCTTCATCCGAGAAGCCCGATGGCTGCTCGAAGTAAGTCCACGTGCTGTTGGCCGCCTTGCCCGCGAGTAGGCGTTCGTTGGACCGTACTTCCTGCTCCATCTCGGTCGCATCGGCCTGATCCGCTTCGGCCAGCGCTTCATGCCACCAGTCGTCCTCGTTGCCGGGGTTGGATGACCCCCACATGCCCCAATTGGTCGCGCCGCCGTCCTTGGTCGGTGGGTAGCGTCCGCAGCGCGCGGCCAGCGCTTCCACGATCTTCTTCGGGATCTGCACGAACTCATCGATCAGAATGAACGTCGCTTCGAGCGAGAGCACGCGCGCCACGTCCTCTTCCGTATCGAGCGCGCGGAACAGCACCTCGCACTCTACGTCGGCGAAGCGGAGCACGAAGCGCTTATTGGTGACTTCCCATGTGCCAGCCTCGCCCGGCTTGAACCAATACATCCACGAGGAGATCGTCGTGTCCACCAACTGCGGCATCGTGTTGCGCACGATGACTGCGCGCACATGCCGCTTCTTGGTGATCGGTGAGATGGCCTGCAGCGTGGCCATGTAGACCAGCTTGAAAAAAATGCCGGTGGTTTTCCCGCTGCCCACCGGCCCGATGACCCAATCACTGAACAAGCGCCCCGGCATGTAGTGCCGAATGAACTTCTTGATCGTCGCCGGGGGCTTGTAGTCAATGAACGCCATCAGTATTTACCCTTTACGGACCTACTTTGAACTGCCCTTGTACATCCGCTTGTGTCATCGGATTGCCATGCTGGTCGAGCACGTACTTACCGGCATCGATGAGCCTGCCTTGTGCATCCTGCGATGGGCATCCTGCTGCCTCCCATGCTGCCTCTGCTGCGGCATTGCTTGCTGCCATATCGACCACAAACTGTGAAGCGTCGATCCATCCGATGTCACCAGCGGATTTGACAGCGAGCAGCCAGTGACCACCTTCCGGCTGCGGATTCATGAGCGTGATGATCTTGAAGTGCCGGGTCTTTTCATTGCCGCCCATCAATGCCATCATGGTATTGCCCGCGCCCCACAGCCCTAGCTCGACGCCCTTCTGCGCGCCCGGCAAGCCGTAGAACCAGTAATCCTTGTTGAAGTATCGCTTGTCCCCAACCAAGTCGGTCCACTGTGACCAGTCGGCGTCGGCCGTATCGAAGCCGTGGAACACCTGCGGCGGTGCATGCGCCGTACCGTGCCCGGTGGGAATCGGGCCAGCGTTGCCCCCACTGCCGCCCTTGAGTCCTTGGATCTCGACGGCGAGCGCGGCGATCAGTGCTTTGATTTCAGCGAATGCGGCAATGTATTCTGCGTCCATTTTTATGTCCTATCCTCGATAGAAATGCGTTGGGTACGGTGCAACTCCTGCCAGCAAGCCAAGCAGATACAACAACACGATCAGACCAACGACAACCTTCACAATCGTTTTCGGTGGGTCAGGTAGCGGCATCATGTCGATGATCCAAAACGCGAACCAGACGATCAGTCCGACAATCAGCAGCGTAATCAGCAAAGATATTAGACCGGGCATGGTGTACTCCATTCTCTAAGCGAGGTTGATGTTGATCTGGAGATTACTGCCCATAACGCGGTCAGTCTCCTTCGGTTCGAAGCCTGCCACCCGCCACGTGGCTTCGATCAGCTTCGCTTTCACGTTCGCCGGGGTATGGAGACTGTGGATCAACCTCCACGACTCTGGCAGCAGTGCCTCGGCCTGCATGCGGGCCTTGGCCTTGAACGCCATGCCGTCCTTCTGCAGCATCTCGCGCGCATCCGCGAATGCCTTTTGAAAGACTGAATTCTTGGTGAACTCTACGAACCGTTCCTTGCTGATGTTATAGCTCTCGCAGATCTCACGCGGGCTGCTCTCGCCCATCGCCAATTCAATCGGTAGCGCCGGGGGCCAGCCAAGAAGAGACGGGTCGGATTTGATGAACGCCAGTGTCTTTGCTTCCGCAGCGCCCACGAGTGCGGTGCCGAGGGCTTCCTTTAGCTCTTCCTCGTTCATTTCAGATCCAGTTCCATCTGCCGGGGGTGGCGAGCGCTATTCTTCGCCCTGTTCTTGGCGATGTAGCGCTGTTTCCACTCGCGCACCTTCTCCGGGTTGGCCAGCTTCCACTCCCGCTGCTTGGCATTGTTGCACACTCGACAGTACCAGTGCAGGCCATCAGGCGAGGTGGTGTTCTTGCCAAACTTGGATACCTCCTGTGGTTTACCCAAAGAGGGGCACGTGGTGCAGGAGCAAATTTTTCGAAGGGCGGTCATGGGGGTAAAAGTAAGGGTATTTGGGGTAAAAGTCAAGAAAATCTCATAATTTCATGAGAAATACTCAGGAGCAAGGGGAGGGTATAAGCGTAGAAATTGGGAAAATTTGAGCGTGACATGGGCAAATCAAGAGCTGGCACGCGCCCAGCAAAACCCCTTGCCCCTACCCTCTTTTGAGAAAGGGACTCCTAACGTTATGGGGCACTACATCGTGCCAAAGTAGATGCGCATTGCCTGGACTAATAGCGGACATTTTAAATGCTACCTTTAAAATACTTTCACGATTGCTGCTGTTCATTGCACATTGTCCTATTTAGATGCTATGATTCAATCGTGGCCAGAACAAACGACCACTAACGTTTTACACTTCATTGGAGATTCATCATGGCAAATAAGCAAAGCGCTGTTTCGCTCGCTGTCCAATCCGCAATCAGTGTTGCGGTCAAGCATGCCAAGACCATCAACAAGGTTTTCGGCACGATGCGCAGCAAGGTTATCGTGGAATTGCAGGCTGTGTACCCCAGCAAGGCGGAATACATGGCGGCCGATTTCTATCCTGTGCACTCAGCATTCATGCGGGAATTGCGCACGCGAAGCGAGGACAAGACCAAGGACAACAAAAATACCGATCAATATGCTTTCGCTCGTGCATGGTTGATCGAAACGTACGGTGGCCTACGCAACAAGGAAGGGACCGGATTCAAGTCTGCCACGCGGGAATCGCAAAAAATTCCGCCGGGCGTGTATCTACGCACGTTCAGCGTTAAGCTTGAATCGATGTTTACGTACATCGACAAGGCTCCACTCGATGGCATCGAACCTGCCATGCTGGCGGAACTGCGCGCAGAATGCGAACGTGCGCATGCGCTGTTTACGAAGCTCGAAGCGTACCGCGAACAGGAAAAAGCTGCGGCGGAATCGGATGCAGCGCTGGCGAAGGCGAAGGAGAAGGCTGCCAAGGAGAAGGCCTCCGTGGCCAAGGCGAAGGCTAAGGCTGCTGTGGTCAAGCAAGCTAAGGCTGCGTAGTCTAACGTAGGGCAACAGGGGCGCGCCACGCAAGTGGCGCGCTTTTTCACGTGCTGACGTTCACTATCTTACTGGTAACATGCGCCATTGAGCTAATGCTGTGGGCGAACCATTGCGCTTCGCTCTTGCATTACCGATAACATCTCAGCATCAACAACGGGCCAGCCCTTCGGGGTTGGCCTTTTTTTTCGCCTTTAATTCACGCATGCATAGATCTAACTACATTACACACAACGCGCGACCTAGTAGTTGCCAGTGGTGGTGCCGCGCGAGTGCTCGCAGGTTAATAGTTTGTCACCAGTAATAGATTCTCAGGTCCGTAGATTAAAGCGACCTAGTAGTAGCCAGCGGAGCGCCGCAGCATGTATACACACAGCCTACCGGCTTATACACACAGCATATACACACAGGTTTTAAATGTTGCATTTAAAAACGCATTGGGTAATCAACGACTTATGATTAATCCCACATGGGAATAACTTAGATCCAAGTATAGACTTATACGCTTACCACGTTATGACCAGTGAATAGTGCATAGAATCAATGACATCCAATGCACCTTTCCAAGTAGCTGCGCGCCGCTGAATAGCGAGCACTAACCATGCAGGTATACATGCCCACGTCGAGTATCTATCTGAAAACCTTAATAACTTTAATTCTATAGAATCATAATAAGACACGGCTTTCCAGCTTAACCAGCAAAAACAGGGTACATACGTATAGGGAGGGTGCCCGAGCGCTTATTGGCGAGCTTCGACCGCTCCGAATTTGTCCGCATCCAAGCCCCCTATACGTATATATACTTCGGTCCAAACGCTATAAGTGGAAGGTCACAAATTCTACCCTTGAAAACATTGAGGAATAGCGCTGAGTAACTTGGAACGAAAGCCCTATACGTGGACAATTTTCGCTTATTCATGGATTTATACCCCCTAAAGGCAGCATGCTCGCTGGTCAACTATAGGATTACACTCATTATTCTAATCACACACGGCATGTGTGTTTACGCATATTAAATAACACGCCTTTTCTATACTCTTAGCGTTTATCCACGCACCGCTCTGTATTTGACACCATATACACACAAGAGCTATAATATAGGGGTAGTGGAGATTAATTAACAACTTAATACGGCAGTGGTTCAGCGGAGGGCGTGGACAGCGCGCCCGGCCCCTGCCAAGTACCGCGTGGCGAAGGCAGCGCGGCGAGACGTAGAGACAGCGCGGTGCGGGGGATTTTAAAGGTTGCATTTAACAGTTTGACCCACCCCACCCGAGTGCAGGGAAGGCAGCGCAGCGATGAGGCCGGAGCGAGCAGTTGAACGAGTGCCCAGCGCGCACAAGACCGAACCCGAACCGGCAGGAAGTTCTGCCGCGTAGCTCGAAGCTGTTGAGGATCTCGCCGTGGAAGCTGCCTGTCGCCGGGCAAAGCGGGGCACGGCAGGCGCGCAGCCTGCACGTGATGTCACCCAGCATGCCTGCAGCGCGTTGCGGTCCCCACCGGCCCGCATTCCCCTATCTGCGCCCCTATCCTAAGGCAATGCCCATGGTCATCTGGCCTACCGGCACGGGATGGGTGCTCTTTCGAGCGCCTTGAGATTCAGGACGTTCGAGCCGAGCAACGGCTAAACTTCTTAGGAGCAAGCACCATGTTCATCGACACCACCATCCGCAGTAAGGGACATCTCACGGTACGTGCGACCGCTCGCGGGTCATACGGAGAGACATCACATCGCCAGTTCGGGCCAGCGTATCGGCACGTAGACGCGGCACTCAAGTGCGTCGAGCGCTTGATAGCGCAGGGCATGCGCGGCGTGGAGATGTACAACTTGAACACGCACCACGTGGACTACTTCGGCAAGTAGATCACTTTCTAAATGCAACCTTTAAAACCACAGAAGGGGAAGCAATGACCAAGATCGTACGTTTCGATTGCGGGTGCATTGGCACCGAACCAAATGCAGGTGGAAGAGCAGCGATACTAATCGCGTGTGATGGCGATGGGCCCGGGGTAGTAAACCGTTCCATGTATGGCACGTCGTACACAGATGCAGATGACTACGACGAGATCGTGTGGCAGGCATTCGTGGATGCCTACAAGCTGAAGGGGCTGCGCAGTGCACTGCAGGTAGTGATGGCAGCCGATATGTTCAAGCCGTAACTTTTAAACGCAACATTTAAAACAGGAGCAACAAGCATGCATGCACCAATGTTGTCAGTAGCAACTCTCATCGCCGTTCTGCAAGCCGAGCGGCCGGAAGCAATGGACAAGCCGTACCACAAGGCAACAATGTGGGAGAAGGGCGCGTGTGACGAGTTCAACACCATCGTCATCCGCATCGCCCATGCGTTGTACCCACCGGACGGCACCGATCACGCAGCACGGGCCGCGTTCATCACCAAGTGTGTAATGGGAGCAGGAGCATGACACCAGAAGAATTCAGGGAGATGGTCGGACGACTGCGCGAGGAGCGTGAGGGCATCCCCAAGCTGACACCGGACCAGTGCATCAGTGCGTTCGACACGCTCGTGGTATCCAACGCACTGACCAAGGAGCCGGGCAAGTTCATCGCCCACATCACGATCAGCTTGGCCAAGCTCATGGCCCCCATGCCCGACGATGCCGTGCGTACCATTCTCGAATCGGTCTACGTCGGCTACACGGAGATGAAGCAGGAGTACGCGGACTTCGTGTCGGCAGGCCGGGCGGCCGAGGCTATCGACAAGGCGCAGGGCGATGGCACGCATCACGAATGAGGAAGCAGAGCAGACCATTGAGCACATATGGGTGCGCGAGGTCATCAAGAGGCAATGGCTGGACGGCAGGCTATGCGATAAGATCGCACCACCAATGACGAAGGAGCAGCAAGCAGCCAAGAAGCATCACGACACAGTAGTCCGGTACAACGCACGGCTGAAGGCGTGGAACACAAAAGCCAAACGTGCGAACACCGCAATCAAGAAGCTAACCAAACAACTCAAGCGACTGGAGCAGAAATGAACAAGGAACGACGCGAGCAGATCAACAAAGCCATCGGCATGATCGAAGAAGCCAAGAGCATCATCGAAACCTGTGGCGGGGAAGAGCGCGACCATTACGACAACATGCCAGAAGCAATGCAGGGCGGCGACAAGGGCACGAAGGCCGACGAAGCAGCGACCATACTGGAAGAGCAGACCGGCGAATGCGAGAACATCGTGAGCCAATTGGAAGAGGCGCGCGGTGGGTAAGATCATCCAAGTGCCAAAGTTCTCGCTCGCGGATCTGTTCTCCCGCGAGGAGATCACTGCCGTTGAAAAGCTGTGGGTCACATGCAACGGCGAGGGTCAATACCGCCAGTTTCACATGGCGTGCAAGGTCGAGATCGTGGAGCCTGCGATGGAGCGCATCAACAAGATCACAGGGCAGGAAAATGATCCCGACTACATCGCGTATTGCATTGAGTTTGCCCTGACGCGATAACTTTTAAACCTAACATTTAAAACAGGAGAGAGCGATGACGTTACTCGAATACATGTTCGAGGTGGAGATGTTGGAACTATACAAGCCACCCCCGAAGGCCCCGCCGACAACGGAGCCAAAACAGATGCCGGTGTTCAAGCATCCCGAGGTGCACGCCACGGCGTTCGCACGGGAATGGAAAAAACGATTTGGCACCGGGAGGTTCGGATGATAAGCAACCTGATCGAAGCCATCATCCTGTTCCTGCTGGGCGTGTTCGATGCAACGATCTGGATTCACAACGTGCTGTTGGTACTCAACTTCAATCACTGACTAGGAGATGTTCATGACTGCTATTTCCCGCATCCCCGCACTCGTTGAGTGCGCGTTCTACACCCGCCAGAACCTGCAGTTGCTGTCGGCTCCGGGGCAAGGCAAGACCACGCAGATCCTGCAGACGGCGGCCAAGATCCTCGCCGCCCGTCCGAAGGCGAAGCTCATCACGTTCGACGGCGGAACGCTGTCCCCGACCGACACCGCCATGTCGATGCCCGACATGGAGAACTTGGTGATCCAGAAGGTGATCGACGGGCGGCTGCCGAATTACTACGACGATCCGGATGGCGAGGGCATCATCTACATCGGCGAGGTGCCGCTGATGGGAACCGAGTCGAGCAAGGGCA